>Ga0187893_10000016_pt1 | contig 341355 bp, 278 predicted proteins | sample MA1701074metaG_FD_139574 | JGI IMG/M metagenome (GOLD analysis project Ga0187893, IMG submission 139574) | White microbial mat communities from a basaltic lava cave in the Kipuka Kanohina Cave System on the Island of Hawaii, USA - MA170107-4 metaG ...
ACCGGCTTTGGCGACGCCGTAATTCTCCTGCCGCAAGTAGATGCGGTCGCCGGCGCGGATCACGTAGCCGTTCACCAGCGGATTATTCGGGAAGGTGTAGCGCGACTGCAAGCCCGCCGAGCCGTTGTTCCCGTTGATGCGGATGCGGTACTCGTAGGAGTCGGCGCGGGCAAGGCGGCGTCCGCCGGCGTAGATGTAATCCGACCAGTCGCCGTTGGTGGCGTCGCGCTCGGCGATGGGCTGCCCAGCGAAGTAGATGTACTCGGTGGTTTCGCTGCCCGACACTTTGCGCACGCGCATGCCGTTGGCGTCGTAGGTGTACGTCGCGCCGGTGGTGTTCAGCGACTTCATGCGCGACTCGGCGTCCCACTGGTAGGTGAAGCTGCCGTCGGCGGTGAGGTTGCCCGCCGCATCGTATGTGAAACCCGTATTCGTGATGCGGTTCGAGGCGTTGATGCTGAGCGAGAGCTGCGGCGCGGAGCACTTGGTGACCGACTGTCCGGTCATGTTGGCCCAGATGTCGTATGTGTACGTCTGCCCCCAGCAGTCTGCGCCGCTGGTGGCCGCGGACTGCGCGGAGGTCAGGCGGTTCAGCGCATCGTAGGTGAAGCTCTGCGTGCGGCCGGAGTTGATCAGGTCGGTGATGGCCTGCACGTTGCCGTTGTTCTTGCCCGCGCCGTCCACGAAGTTGTACTGCTTTTTGAGGAAGAAGCCGCCGGCGACAAACGGATTGGGGATCTGCATGAGGTCGGGCTGGAGGCGGTTGTTGTACGAAGTGGTTTCGACCAGGCCGTTGCCCAGGGTCATCGAGGTGGGTGCGCCGTGCGCGGCGTAGGCGGCGGCGCTCAGGTAGTTGTAATTCACCGTGGAGCCCGCCCACTTGTCGAAGTTGACTTGCGTGAGCCGGCTGGCCGTATCGTAAGTAAACTTCAGCTCGCGCGTGCTGGGATACTTCAGCCACGTCATGTTGCCCGCCAGGTCGTACGACGCGTTGATCTGGAAGACCTGACAGCCGGGCGCGAGCGGCAGGCAGTTCCACTGCGAGGTGATGCGCCCCATGGAGTCGTAGCTGATGGCGCTCCAAGCGGCCCACTGGTCCACGATGCCCGTCCAAGTGGCTACCAGCCGCCCGACGGGATTGGCGACCGTGATCCCGAATGGGTTGTTCACGTCGAATGTGAAGATCGCCCCAGGCGTGCCGTCGCTGTGCCACTTCGAGGTCATCCGGTGCAGGGCGTCGTAATTGAAGGTGGTGGTGACGCCGCGGGCGTCGGTCTTGGTGGAGAGGTTGCCGTCGGCGTCGTAGGTGTAGGTGATGGCGCCGGACTCGGGGTTGGTGGCGCTCAGGAGCTGGCCGAGCGAGTTGTAGGTGAAGGTGCGCTGGCGCGAGCCGCTCTGGGTGACCCCGGTGAGGTTGTCGAGCACGTCGTAGGTGTAGGTGGTGACCGCGGGGGTGGCCAGCGTGGGATTGGGCTCGTCCACCTGGATGAGCCGGCCCAGCGCGTCGGTGTAGGACTTGCGCTGCTTGCCGGCCTGGTCGGTGACCGTGACCGTGTTGCCCGCATAGGTGGTGACTACGTCGCCGCCCGAGGGCGGGATCACTTTCTTGACGCGGCTGAGCGAGTCGTACTCGAAGGCGGTGGAGCCCGTGGCTGCACCAGCGTTGCAGGGATCGGTGAGGCGATAGGGATTGGAGGCGGTACTCTTGCGACCGAGCGAATCGTAGGTTGTGTCCGAATAAACTACGCCACACGGGTCGGAGGTAAGCTGTGTCTGCCTCACGCGCCCCAGTCCGTCAATCAGCGCGGTGGACACAAGGTTCTGCGAGGCGTTGAGCTTGGTGGTCGAATTGACCGTGACCGGGTTGGAGTAGGACGGGTTGGCCGGCTCGGTATAGGCGAAGGTGGTCTGCCCCCCGCCGCCATTGATCACCGTGAGAGGGCGACCCAGCAGGTCGTAGGTGAACTTGGCGTAGTCCGGCTGCGTGGTGTGCGTGTTGGCGCACGCCGTGCCACCGGAGAAGTTCTGCCCGCACTGCGCCGCGGCCAGGCCGGTCCACCAGAAATACTGCTTGCGCTCGATGTGACTGACGCCGCCGGTCGAGGGATAGGTCACCTGAGTGACATATCCCTGCGAGGTGCGGTTGACGCCGTCGCTGAAGTTGTCGGCGTAGCTGTACTGCACGGAGTGCCCGCCCGGGTCGGTGGTCTGGATCAGGTTGCCGACGTCGTTGAAGTAATTCGTTGTGGTGAACCACGCGCCATCGGTGTTGCGCCATTGCTTGGCCAGGGTCTGGTTGCCGCGAGAAGTCATTGTGGAAGGGTGCGTGGTGTAGTCGTGATATGGGACGCCGCTCGTAGCGGCGATTGTGGTCGTGTCATAGGAGAACTGCGACCAGGCCTTGAGGTTCGAGCCTGCGTCGAAGGTCTTTTTCTCGGTGACGCGGTCGCAGAATATGCACGACGGGGAGCCCGCCCCGTGCCAGTAGCCGATGGTCGAATAGCGCACCAGGGCGCCCGGCGAGCCGTTGCCGTAGGCGTACTCCCGCGTCTGGGTCGGGTTCACCCGGTTATTGGTGTACTGCGTGAAGAAATTAGTGTAGGTGTGACTGTCCGCAAAGTCCGTCTCGGTCTTGGTGACCAGGTTTGGCGAGAGGTCCAGCAGGGTTGTTGTGGTGCGGGCCACGCGGGAATCGCGCTGGCCCAGCTCCACCCACTGAAGGCCGGTGTCCCAGAAGCTGTAGGGCATATTGGCGAACAGAGGACCATTGTCGGCCGCCCAATCAGTCTGCACTCTGCGCAGCGTGACCCCGGAGCTGTTCTTGTACTCGACCATGGTTTCCAGGTTGGTGCCGTTGAACTCATAGCCAAAGGTGTGAACTTCTGTGTTCAGGTCCGGGTCCGTAACGGTGGTAGTGGTGGCGGTGTAGGAGTAAGTCCAGAGGGTTTCGTTCCCGACCGTGCCATCTTCACTGACGCGGCGCTCCAGAAGCACGCGGGCATCGAGCATCACGGAGCAGGCCGTTCCCGTGGTTTGAGTCGGCTTGTCGTACCTGTCTGGGGCCACGGGTACGACTCGTTCTTGTGGACCCTTATCGCGCTGGGCAATGGTGCCCCACTTGTACTTGATGTAGCCACCGGTAGGCAGAGTGATTTTGGTGACCTCGCCATAGGGATTCAGCGCCGTGGGATTGCCGGCATCCCACCAGGTGTGGTAGCCAAAAGTGTAGCTCAAGCCATTCGCCAATGTGATCTTCTTAACGGGAGCGCCCGGGTAGGAGATCTGCGTTTGATCAAACCCACATGGCCCAGACCAAGTGGTGGGAAAGGACGGGTTCAGTTGGTACTCCGTATTTCCGTACCGCTCAATGAGGATACTCTGGTAGCTGCTGCCGCCCGAGTTCGAATCGAAGTAGTCGACGGCTTCTAGTGTGGGAGCGGTGATTGTCCGGTTTCTGCGGACCCGCCGTCCCAAGGTGTCCAGGGACCAACCTTGGGAATCGATTTCGCAACACCAATTGCCGTTCGTGTCCGTGATCCTCGGGTATGCCTGCCCCCAAAGCTGCTTCCAGGTGCTGCCGTTCTTGAAGCGAATGAGGGCAGCGCCGCCGGTCTGACCGAACGTGGTGATGTCGAGAAAGGCCTGTCCCGTTTCCGAGAATCCAGTCAACTGCTGGCCGGTGAAGTTCATTTCGTCTTGGCAGCGCTCAGGGTCAAAAATGCCGAACTTCTGACGGAGCGGGAACTGGTACTTGGTTCCGTCCGTGGATGTGTACACCCAATTGGTTCTCAAGCCAACGACTGCGGGAATTGAGAGAGGGATATCCTCGAAATTGGGCCAGGGGGAACAGGTGTATTGCTGTTCGTCGTGTTGCAGTGTTCCGCCACCGGAGCTCCGCGCGCTCCATCCGCCTGACCACGGGCGCCAGTTGTAGCGAGTGTAATCAGGGTCGGGTGGAATGCCGGGCGCCAGGTAACTCTGGGTAATCCAGAGTTTGCTCTCAAAGGCGTACGAGTAGGTGAAGTCAACCCCCCGCGCCTTCCTGGAAACCAACGGGATATTAATGCTGACCCCCCCGTTGACTAAGTTCACCTGGTCAATGCTCGATGAGATGAATGACCCGTACTCGGGCGTCCCCGTCATGTTGCTGTTGGTCAGGTAGGTTTGCGCAGTTGCCGAGGGTGCAGCCACCAGCATGGAAGTGGTCAAGAGGAAAACGCGAACAGACTGACGTGTGCTCATGGCTTACCTCCCCTCGAACTCGGCCGCAACCAGGCCGGTGTTGAGTTGTATCCCAATGATCTGCAATTCCGAGATCACGTTTCCGTTGAGCACGCTACGCTGCGCGAAGGGAATGGCCAGCCCAGCGACGTTCCTGTAATCGGCGTAGAAGACCTCCATGGGCACTCCTTCGCGCCAATCAAAGGCCAAGGGTTGCGTGTAAGAGAGCTTGAGGAGCAGGAAAGTCTGGGAATCAATGAAAAGATCCAACTCCGAGTTCTTGGTGAGTTGCCTGTCATAATCACCGGTGGTAACAGCCACCCGGGCCACACGGACCTGCTTCGTCGTCCGTCCATCCACGGCTTCCTCACCGAGGTAAGCAACGGAGACTTCACCCCTAACCAATTCGGCCATCAGCAGCAACGCGGGAATGTGTTCAACTCTCCGGTTACGAGCATTGAGAGCCGGGGCTGATGTCCACTGGCCGCCCTTCAAGCGCATTCCACGGCCGCCGCTAACCACCATAGCCTCACCGCCGGCATCCCAGCGAATCCTATCGCCGCCGAGGGTCTTGATGGTGACGGGGCGCGGTGCGCTCCCTGCCGAGGGGTTGCTCACGGTGGCTTGCACCACCGTGTCGTTAAGCGGCACTGTGGCTCCGCCCATGGCGGCGATAGACTGCCGGAGGATGGCCACCGCCTGGGGGTCGCGTTGGACGAGCTGCGGCTCGCGCGGCGTGCCCTGCGGGGGAGGCACGGGCTGGGGCGCGGGTTGAACAAGTTGTAGCGCGGGCTGCTGTGCGAACGCGGCCGGCAAAAGCAAAGTGGCGGCCACGATGAACAGGGCGACGAGCACCGCGGAAGAAACGGCTAGGGGTCGGCAGCGCATGGCGCCTCCTGAAGAGAGGACTTGCGCGACACTACATAACCGAGATGTTATCTATTGTCAAGGATATTCCTGTTGCAGGAATCAGAGGGAGGAGAACAAAGCGGTTCGTTGGTGACATGCGTCCCGCAGGCGACCTGGCGGGACGACATCATCCGCTCCGCAAAACTGAGCTATGGCTGGGACGATTTGGGGCGGAGGACGCGGGAGGCCAGGCCGAGCTTCTCGAGGGCCCAGATGAAGTACCAACCGATGTCCACCTGATACCAGCGCAGGCCGAGGCGGGCGGAGGCGGGGTTGACGTGGTGGTTGCGGTGCCAGTTCTCGCCCCAGGCCGAGAGTTGCAGCGGACCGAGCCACCACACATTCTGGCTGGAGTCGTCGTGCTCCCGGCCCAGGTGGGTCAGGCTATTGACGAAGCACTGCCCGTGCAGCGAGTACACCAGGCGGATGGCGCCGATCCAGAAGAAGCCCTCCCAGCCGAAGGCCATGCCCGCGCACAACGCCAGCAGGATTACGCCGAGTTCGGCGTGACTCCAGAACTTGTAGACGCCGCGCGTGAGCTCGGGGCACCAGCGCTTTTCGTCCGCCGGGGCCGACTGGTACAGCCAGCGGATGTGCGCCCACCAGAAGCCGCCCTGCTTGGGACTGGAGACGTCGTCCTCGGTGTCGGACTTGGCGTGGTGGCGCCGGTGGTAGGCTACCCAGCTCGCCGGGTTGCCGGAGCCGTTGAACATGGTCCAGAAAATGAAGAAATGCTCGATGGCCGGGTGCAGCTTGACCGTGCCGTGCGAAAGCGACCGGTGATAGCACACCGTGGTACCCAGCCCGCCGAGCAGCATACACACCAGCGTGGTGATCACCACCGTGAGACGCGGCGTGGTGTAGAGAATCACGCCGACCAGGGCCAGCGCGTGAATCCCGACCAGGTAGGAGAAAATCAGCCTCTTGCCCGGCACCGGTTTCCAGAAGGGAAGCTCCCAGGGACGGGCCAGGGCTGCCGCGCCTTCGCTCATGTTGGCTCCGATGGTTGCAAATGAAATGGCAATGAAAGACGCCCGCTATCTTAGTCGCGGGCCCCGGCCCGGTCAACGCCAAGTTTGCCGGGAGTGGCGCGTCCGGCAACCACGGAGCGGCCCCGGGGCCGCCCCGCACGAAAGAAGGGGGCGGGATCAACGCGCCCCTACGGAGCTATTCCTGCGGCGGGCGCTGCGGCGGCGGCGTTGGCGCCGGCGGGCCGCCCTGGCCGCCGCCGAAGCCTCCGCCCTGCGGAACGGGAGGCATGGGCTTGCGCGGCAGCAGTTGCGCGCGGTTAGCGGTGTTGTACACAAACGAGGCCACGATCACCGCCATCTGCTTCATGTCCGCTTCCTGGATGCGTTCGTAGGTATCCATGTTGGAGTGGTGGGTGCGCGTGCCGTACTCCGCTTCATCCTGGATGAACTGGAAGCCGGGCAGGCCCACGGCGTCGTAGGCCAGGTGGTCGGTGCCGCCGGTATTGCGAATGGTCAGGGTGGTCATGCCCAGGTTACGGAAGGGCTCCATCCAGGCGCGGAACACGGGGGCGACGGCCTCATTCCCCTGCAAATACACGCCGCGGATTTTCCCCGTGCCGTTGTCCACGTTGAAGTAGCCGGCCAGCTTGGCGTGCCCCGGCTTGATGACCCAGGTCTTGCGGTCCGCGGAAGGCTCGGCGAAGTTCTTCAGCGCATAGGCGCGCGAGCCCAGCAGGCCCTGCTCTTCGCCGCCCCACAGGGCGATGCGCACGGTGCGCCGCATCTTCACTCCGGTGGCCTTGAGGATGCGCACCGCTTCCATCATCACCGCGGAGCCCGCGGCGTTGTCCGTGGCGCCGGTGCCGGCGTGCCAGGAGTCGAAGTGGGCGCCCAGCATCACCACTTCGTCGGCTTTGTCCGTGCCCGGGATCTCGGCGATCACGTTGAACAGCTCGGGGTTGTCGAAGAAGGTGTTCTGGATATGGGCCTCAATCTTCACCGGGACGTTCCTCTGGAGCATCCGGTAGATGCTGCCGTAGTGCTCGATAGAGATGGCCACGCGCGGCACGGCGGGGGGGTCATTGGGCCCCGGGTTGCGGCTGGCGCCCTGTTGCACAAAGATGGTGCCGCCGTCGCCGCGGCCGTACTCCACCCACGCGGCCACGCCTTCTTCGGCCAGCATGCGCTGCAGGCGGTTGTTGAGCGCTTGCAGCGCGCGGAAGTCGGCCTGCGGCGTGGTCTGCGGAGCGGGAGCGGTGGGCACGGGCTGTTGCGCCAGCTCCTCCAGTTGCGCGTCGGAGTAGCGTTCCATGAGCGGCGCGGCGCTGGGGTTGACCGCGCGCATCCGCGCGGTGAGCACGAACTTGCCCTTCAACTGGCCCTTGAAGCGGTCCAGGTCGGATTCGCGGTCGGCCAGCACCAGCACGGCGTCGCCGCTCACCAGCCCGTTGGTGCCGGGCGTCCACACCTTGGAATACCCGATCACGGGGAAGGGCACCGGCGCGGTGACCTGCATATAGAAACGGTCGTTGGTCCAGCCCTTGCCGAAACCCGGCGGGTTATTCGGGTTGGCGGGCGGGGGCATCACCCAGGGCTCGAGCCTGGCGTTGACCAGGCCCCAGTCGGACATGCGCTTCACCGCCCATTCGCCGGCGGCCAGGATCTGCGGCGACCCGGTGACCCGCGGGCCGTGCACGTCGGTGAGGTAACTCATGATCTCCATCACCTGCGACCGCTGCTGGGTGAACCCCTCGGTGCGAATCTTGTAGAGGGCTTCGTAATCCAGTGTCTCCTGCATCTGGCCCGAGAGCATCGGCGCCAGGGCCAACATCACCAGCAGTACGGCCACTCCTGCTCGCCATTTCTTCACGGTCTTCTCCTTTGTGCGGTTCGGAACGGCAACCCGACGGTGATGGATGGACGCGCCCACCCGCGCCCGCGTTTCGCACTTGTAGGACAGACCTGGAGGTCTGTCCGCCGCACATCCGCCAGCCTCTGAATCGCGCGACCGGAGTTCCCAAGACTGGGTTTCCTCCTGCGCAGCCAGACCTGAGTTAGTCAGGTACAACCTCGGCGAATGGGCGCCGGACAGACCTGGAGGTCTGTCCTACAGCCGCGAAGCGCAGCATTGTAGAATCACAGGCCGGGAAAGGGAAGGGGGGCGGGGATGAAATCGCGCGTGTGGCTTGTTGGGATTGCCGTGGCGGTGGCCTGGACCGTGCCGCTGCGGGCGCAGCGGCAAAGTCCCGCGGACACGCGCAAAAAAGTGGACGCGGTCTTCGCCGACGTGAACAAGCCGGATTCGCCCGGCTGCGCGCTCGGGGTGATGCGGGAGGGGAAGCTCACCTACTCGCGTGGCTATGGCTTGGCCAACCTCGAGCACAACATCCCCATCACCACGCGCACCGTATTCGACGTCGGCTCCGTCTCCAAGCACTTGACCGCGGCGGCCATCGTGCTGCTGGCGCAGCAGGGCCAGCTCTCGCTCGACGACGAGGTGCGCAAGTTCGTCCCCGAGCTGCCCGACTACGGCCCGAAGCTCACCATCCGCCACCTGCTGCACCACACCGGAGGGGTGCGCAACTACGACACCCTGATGGCGCTGGCGGCCACGGACTTCAGCGGACGCACCGGGGACCGCGAAGCGCTCGACATCATCGTCCGGCAAAAGGAGCTGAACTTCCCGCCCGGCGAAGACTACCTCTACAGCAACAGCGGCTACTTCCTGCTCTCGCAGGTGGTGAAGAAGGCCGGCGGCAAGACGCTGCGCGACTTCGCCCGCGAGAACATCTTCGAGCCGCTGGGCATGAACGACACGCAGTATTACGACGACACCACGCGCATCGTCCCCCGCCGGGCCACCGCCTACGATCCGCGGCGCGGCGGCGGCTTCCAGATCGAAATGTCCAACTTCGAGCAGACCGGCGACGGCGCGGTCTTCACTACCATCGAAGACCTGCTGCGGTGGGACCGCAACTTCGACCAGCCGCGCGTGCTCGGCAAGCAGGGGCTGGAGTGGATGCAAACGCCGGGCGTGCTGAACAGCGGCAAGAAGCTGACCTACGCTTTCGGCTTGTCGGTGGCGGCCTACAAGGGCCTGCGCGTGGTCGAACACGGCGGCTCCTGGGCCGGCTACCGCGCGCATTTCCTGCGCTTCCCGGAGCAGAAACTCAGCGTCGCCTGCCTGTGCAACGTGGGCAACGCCGCGCCCGGCCGCCGCGCGCGCCAGGTGGCGGAGGTGTACCTCGGCGCGCAGATGACCGCGGAGGGTAAGCCCGCCGCATCTTCCGGTGACGGCAACAAGCCCGCCGCGGCTGCGCTTTCCCCCGCCGAGCGCGCCAAGTACCTGGGCGTGTATCGCAACGCCACCGTCGGCGGCCTGCGCCGCGTCATCGAAGAAAAAGACGCCCTGCGGGCGCGCGTTTCGACGCAGGCTTTCGACTTGGTTCCCGGCGGGCCGGGCGAGTTCCGCTGGGTCACGCCCGGCGGCGAGGTCCGCGTGCGCTTCGAGCCGCGCGAGGGCGGCGGCTTCCGCTTCGTGCAGTTCAACGCGGAGGGCACCAGCACCAGCTATGACCCGGTGGAGCCCTTCGCGCCGACGCTCGAGCAGCTCGGCGAATTGACCGGGGAGTTCTACAGCGAGGAGGCCGATGTGGTGTACACCCTCTTCGTGCGCGAGGGCCAGCCGCGCCTGCGCATCGGCCGCTACCGCGAAATGGCCCTCGAGCCGGCCTTCCGCGACGCCTTCGCCTTCGACATGGGGCAGCTTCTCATGGCGCGCGATGCCGCCGGCCGCATCACCGGCTTCTCCGTGCAGGCCGGCCGCGTCCGCAACATCCGCTTCCGCAGGATGTAAGACCGACCTGCAGGTCTGTCCGCTGACAATGCCGCCACGGATCCAACAGGAACGCTGCGGATTTCCAAGCGATGCGCTGGCGAATTGCTCATAGTCCGGCCAAAGTTACGGGAACAAACGCGTGCGCCATCTCGACGAACCAGTCGTTCCCAAATACCACCCCGGCGCTGGGTAAGCGGGCAGACCAGGAGGTTTGTTCTACGGTTGCGCCACGGTGAATTTGCCGTCCTTCCACTGCACGGGGCCCTGGGCGAAGCGGTACTGCAAGTTGCCGAGCACGGCGGGCCAGGCGCGTTGGAAGTAGGCAAAGGCCTGGTCCCATTCCTCGCCGGCGCCCCAATCGTCGTGCACCATGCGCACGCGGGTGCTCGATGCGCCGGCCGGCGCGAACTCCAGGGTGACGCGCGAGAATTGCCGCCGCACGTTGCGCAGGTGCGGGGGCGCATTCCAGGTGAACGAGAGGCGCTTCATCGGCTCGAAGGCGATCACCGTGCAGCCGGCGCAGCCCTGGTTCTTCTCGTTCACGTCGAAGATGATTTCGTACGGCCCGCCGGGCGTCAGCTCCAGCTTGGCCTCCGGGCCAAAAAAGGACGTGACCCCTTCCTGGGTAGTCCAGGCCTTCCACACGTGGCCCAGGGGCGCCGCCACCGTGACCGTGTGCTCGATGGCGCGGGCCGCCGCGCCGCGCGGCTTGATGCTCAGGTAGGTGATGTGGATGTTGACGTAGTGGTTGACGCGCAGGCCGACCAATCCGTCGGTGGGGGCCGCCGAGCGCGGCAGGGAGTTCACCTTTTGCCCGTTCACGATGAAATCCACGCTGGCCCCGTTGGTCTCGATGGCCAATTCGTTCTTCGAGGTGCCGCTGGTCCACGGCACGATGGCCGGGTGCTCGGTCCATGGAACCAGGTCTTTGGTCGCGGCCCCGTCACGCTGGCGGATCAGGAAGCGCCCGTCGCGCCGCACCAGGAAATAGGTATAGAAGAGGTTCTCACGTTCGAGGTTCTTCCCGCCGAAGAAGAAGCCGTAGCCCTCGCGCCGCTCCCCCGGCGGGAAGAGAAACGTCTGCGATTCCAGGCGGAACTCACCGCCAGCCGCCTGCGCCGGGTCGTAATAGATGGCCGCCGGGCCGCTGGTGATGTGCCAGCCCGGGGGCATGGTCCAGAACTTCAGGCCTTCTTCCGCGTGTTCGTTGCTGGTATGGACCGCGCCGCTGTCGAGGCGCATCCTCCATCCGGGCGGCATGGCTTCCACTCTGCCACCGGGGGCGTCCTTTTTTTCAGCGGGCTGGGAGGCCGGCTGGCCCTGCAGGGATGACTGGCTGTGCGCCGCGGGCTGCGGAACCGGCGGCTGCTTGGCCGGAGCGGGCTGCGGTGGCTGCGCGGGGGCAGGCTCGCTCGACGGCGGTACCAGGCCCTTGATGCGCAGGTAGGTGACCATGTTGCCGTAGTGTTCCCACAGGTGGATCAGCATGAGCGTCGCCGGCCCGGCCTTCTGACGGTCCCGGCCGAGAACTTTGACCGGTTCCTTCAACACAGGATCGGCCAGCGCGCCGATGATGGGATCGCAAAAAGCGAAAGAGTCTTTCAACGCCGTGGTTAGATGGGCCTTGGTGCTCTTGCCCTGTTCGATCGCCTGCGAAAGGTCACCGGGCCCAAGGTTGGCGCCGTTGGGGTTGGGCTGCTTCCCGACCGCGGAGCAAAGAAAGAACTGCCCGTCGGCGATGTGCGCAACCAACTGGCCGAAGCTGCGCACGTCGGGCGCGGGCTTGAAGGCGTAGTGCTCCTCCGGCATTTTCTCTGCGCCGCGCAGGATGTTGTTCTTCACCGCCGTGTAGAAAAACTGGAGGTGAGCGCTGGCGGGGTTCTCGTTGGTCAGGCTCGGTTGTTGCGCCGCCGCGCCCGCCGCGCCAACGAGCAGCGCCGCGCCCAGCGTCCACTGCCGAAACGGTGGAATCATGGCTTTCCTTCTGAGAATTCGTTGCTGCAAGACCAAAGACTGGAGCGCCAAATGCGACGGCCTAGGCCGCGCCTGTTACAGCGGCTTCGGTGGCGATGCGGGCCGGGCTGCCGGCGCCTGCTGGGTGGAGGGCGGTACCAGACCCTTCATCCGCAAATAGGTGACCATGTTCCCGTAGTGCTCCCACATGTGCGCGATGGACTGCTGCAACGCCACCGCCTTCATCGTATCCAACCCAAATAGCCGGACCGGCTCGCCAAGCTGGGCGTCTTGCAGCCCGGCAAAGACGGGGTCGCAATACGCAAACGCCGATTTGAGCGCCGCCACAATCTCGGCTTTGGTGGTCTTGGTTTTTTCCAGCTCGGCCTGCCCCACCGGGCTGGGCTCTTTCCGGGCGCTGGCGCAGAGGAAGTAGTTGGCATTGGCAGCATGGGCCACCATGCTGCCGAAGTTGCGCACCTCCGGCGTGGGCCGGAAGGCGTAATGTTCCTCGGGCATTTTCTCCGCGGCGGCGATCAGCAGGCCTTTCACGCGCGCGTAGTAGAACCGCAGCGTGTTGCTGGCCGGCTCCGCGGTGGGCGGCGGCAACTGCGCCTGCGCTGGACCTGCCAGCGTCCCTGTGGCCAATACGAATACCCAGAGCCTCTTGCGCATCATGATTCACCCCCGCAGGATGCGACGCCTCTCCGCGCCTATTCCTTGTAAAGCCAGGCCCCGGCCAGGGCGCCCAGTGGCGCTTCCACCAGCCCCCAGGCCACTGGCAGCCACGCCAGCTTCGGAGTAATCAAGCCGGTGAAGCCCGCGCCAAGGTACACCCCCGACCACAGATGGGCCAGCACCCAAACGGCTAGGCCCGCGCAAATGGCGGTCTTCGGGCCCGCGCCGTACCGCGGCCGGATGGCCGCGTAGAGCCAAACAGAAGCGATGCCCAGCACGAATGTGACGCCGATCAGCGCCGTCATCTGCCACGGCGCCGCGGTGTCCGGCACGCCGAACGACTGGAACAACTGCTGGGCGTCCGCCCCCAGCACCCCGCCGTGCAACGCCCCTTCGCTGAAGTTCATCACCAGCCCGGCCAATAGACCGCCGCCGATTACGCGTCCCCAGTTGATTTGTCCCATCATTTCCTCCGTAGGGGCGACCCGGTGAGTCGCCCGCTGTGTCTTGCCTGCGTTCCCATGCGCTCGCCACCCGCGTCGAAAAGCGGGCGGCCCAATGGGTCGCCCTTACTTGATGCGGCACTGCTTGGGCAGCACGAACGGCATCATCACGCGGAACATGGCGTACTGCATGCGCACGCCCAGCGGGATGTTGCCGGTTTCGAACCAGCACTTGAGGTTGTCCAGGATCTGCTTCCAGCCGCCCTGCACCATCTTGTAGGTCTGCGTCTCGGCGGCGAAGTCGTCGTGCAACAGGGTGACGCGCACTTCGTCGCCCACCTGTTCCAGCTCCCAGGTGACCCGCGACGGCGGGTCCTGCAAATGCGAAAACTGGTACGTGTGCACCAGGCGCCGCGGCGGCTCGATTTCCAGGATCTTACCCGACACCATCGAGTACTTTCCGTTGGGGCTGGTGTAGCGGAAGGGGCTGCCCGGCTTCAGGTCGGACTCCAGCACCGTGTCCATCAACGGGCGCTGCACCGCGCCGCGCTTGGTGATCTGGTCCCAGACCGACTGAATGCGGCCCTTGATGCGCACCTCAAAGGCGTGTTGCAGGGGCTTCGCGGCTGTGGCCATGTCGCGTGACTCTCCTTTTTTCTTCACGGTGCTCGACCGTGCGCTTCAATTCTAAAAGGTGGTGGCTCCACAACTCCATGTACGGGGTCATCCAGCGCTCGTGGATGGCTTGCAGCGGCGCCGGGTTCAGGTAGTTCCAGCGCACGCGCCCTTCGCGGCGCACCAGCAGCAGCCCGGCGCGCTGTAGCACGGTGAGGTGCTTCATCACCGCGAAGCGCGACACGTCGAACTCCCCGCAGATTTCGCCGGTGCGCCGGGGGCCGTCGCGGAGCAGGTCCAGGATGGCGCGGCGGGCCGGGTCGGCCAGGGCGCGCCAGGTGCGGTCATCGTCGCGGGGCCTCATAAAATGTGACCGCAGGGTAACATAAATGGCCTGGTTGTCAAGTACGATGTTTCTTGGGCGCAGTCCCGCGGAACGCTACCCGCCGGGCGAGTCCGGGCAGGAAATGAGTGGGGCCTTCCCGGAACGACACATCTTTCCCCTTTTGGTCTGGTGGGACTGCCGCCCGCGCTGCGCTTGCGCTTCGCTAAGCCACTGTCTCCATGCCAGTTCCTAGTGTTAGGTATCTTGGAAGCTAATATGCTCCTGGGAATGATGCGCGCTTCCGCCCGCGGCTGTTACCCGTCCACGGAGTCTGGAAGGGGCCCGAGGATGGGCAGCGGTTGCGGTTCCCACCAAGCCTCTGAGAGGGAAGCTAGGATGGAACTTCTTTCGGGAGCGCGCACCCGGGCCCTTGATCCCAAGCGAGGGCCCTTTCTATTCGTGATGGCGTGATTCGCCAGGGGTGGTTGAGGAGTGGGGAGTGGGGAGTTACGAGACGCGGAGTGGAAGGCTTTCTCCCCGTTCTTAGCTATCCCTTTGCAGAGTGCGCTATACTGCCGCGCATGACCTTGGTTGAAGTAACGTACGAACTGCGGGCGGCGCTCACGCCACAGCACCTGGCGAAGCTCGGTCACTTCGCAAACACTTACGGCCTGCGCAAGTTCCAGGTGGACGAGGAAAAGAAACTGCTCACCTTCGAGTACGACGCCTCCCGGTTGAAGGGCACGCAGGTGACGCACGTGTTGGGCATGGCCGGCATCCCCGTGGCCCGCGTGCAGGCGCCGGCGCCGGTTATGGGCTAACGCGAACGGGACGAAGTACTCCCCACTCCTGACTCCTCACTCCCCGCTACTTCACAACGAACCGCAACACCCGCCGGTTTGACAGGGCAACCAGCCGCTCCTAGACTGCGCGCGTGCGGCGTGTGACTTTTGTCGGTCCCCATCCTGATGCGCCAAGCCGCGTGGCGCGCTGGGCCGTGGTGTTGTTCGCGGGCGGGGCGGTCCTCGCTTTTCCCGTGCCTGAAGGAGTGGACCCGCGCGGCTGGCGCCTGCTGGCCATCTTCGTGGCCACGGTGACGGGCATGCTGCTCCAACCCCTGCCGATCGGGGCTCTGGCTCTGCTGGGCGTGGTGGTTGCCGTGGCCAGCGGGAGCGTGACGGTGCAGGTCGCCATGTCCGGCTACGGCACGCCGGTGATGTGGCTGATCTGCGCGGCATTTCTTCTGGCGCGAGCCGTAGTCACCACGGGGCTGGGCCGGCGCATCGCGCTTATGTTCGTGAGCTGGTTCGGGTCGAGTTCCCTGCGCCTCGGTTACGCGCTGGCCGCCGCGGACGTGGCCGTCGCGCCGGTGATTCCCTCAGACACGGCGCGCGTCGGGGGCGTGATCTTCCCTATCACCCGCAGCCTGGCCGAGAGCTACGACTCGCTTCCCGGCGCCACGGCGCGCAGGCTGGGCGCTTATCTCATGCAGTGCGCCTATCACGTGGGCAACACCACTTCGGCCATTTTCCTGACGAGTATGGCGGCCAATCAGATTTCCGCGGACTTCGCGCTGAAGCATGGCGGCGCCCAGCTCACCTGGCTCAACTGGCTGGCCGCGTCGTGCGTCCCGGCGGCGGTGTCGGTGCTGGCGCTGCCCTGGCTCATCTACAAGCTGGACCCGCCGGAGCTGACCCGCACTCCGGAAGCGCAACAGCTCGCCCGCGAGCACCTGCGGACCATGGGCCCGCCCTCGGGCGCGGAAAAGGGCTTGCTGGCAATCCTGGCGCTGATGGTCGTGGCCTGGGCGGCGCAACCGTGGCACGAGATTCATGCCGTCATCGTGGCCTTCGCGGGGTTGGCGCTGATGGTGCTCGCCGGCGTGGTCACCTGGGAGGAACTGCTCGAGGAGCGGCGCGCCTGGGACGTGCTCATCTGGCTCGGGGCGCTGATCATGCTGGCCGACGGGCTGAACACGCTGGGCGTCACCCGCGCCTTCACCGCGGCGCTGGGCCACGGACTGGAGGGCTGGCACTGGCTGGGGGCCTTCGTCGCGCTCATCGCCGGCTACACGTTCATCCACTACGGCTTCGCCGGCATGACCGCGCAAATCACGGCGCTGTACCTGCCGTTCCTGCTCCTGATGCTCGCCGCGGGCGTGCCGCCGTTCGTGGCCAGCGCCGCGCTGGCGTTTTTTTCCTGCCTGAACGCGTCGCTGACGCACTATGGCACGGCGCCCGGGCCCATTTTCTTCGGCGCCGGCTACGTCACGCAGACCACCTGGTGGCGCGTCGGCTTCTTTGTGGTGATATTCCAGCTCATTGCCTGGCTCGGCGTGGGCCTGCTCTGGTGGAAAGCGCTGGGCCACTGGTAGGACAGGCATTTCTGCCCGTCCATTTGGGGCTGAGTCCAGGGCCCGTGCCTTGCTTCCCACGGAGGGACAGACTTGCCCTCTGCCGCGTCTAACGACAAGGGGGCTCGAACATGAAACGCCGATTTGCCACGCTGCTTACTTCGCTCTTGCTGTGCACCCTGGCCACGCCCGCACAGGACTGGACGCAGTGGCGCGGACCGAACCGCGACGGCGCGGCCGGGTTCGCCGCGCCGGCTAAGTGGCCCGAGAAGCTCACCCTGGTGTGGAAGGCGCCCATGGCTTCCGGCTACGCCACCCCGGTGGTGCTGAAGGATCGCGCCTGGGTGCACGGACGCGACGGCGAGGAAGAGGTGGTGGCCAGCTTCGACCTGAAGACCGGCAAGCAGTTGTGGACGAAGCGCTACGCCGCAGCTTTCACCAAGAACCAGTACGCCGTCAAAATGGGCAAAGGTCCCAACTCCACACCGCTCCTCCACAACGGCCGGCTCTACACGCTGGGCACTACAGCGATTCTCTCCAGCTTCGACGCGGCCACCGGCGCGCTACAGTGGCGCAAGGAGCTGGGCGCGCCCAACACTTCCAAGATGTTCTGCGGCACGGCGGCCTCGCCGCTGGTCGAAGGCGGGAACCTGATTATCTACGCTGGCGACGACATCAACGGCGGACGCATGTACGCCTTCGACCCCGCCACGGGCGCCGAAAAATGGAAATGGACGGGCGACGGGCCGGGCTACGCTTCGCCCATCGCCGTAACGCTGGGTGGCGCGCGCCACATTGTCACCTTCACGGACAAATCGGTGGTGGGCGTGGATGCGCGCGACGGCACATTGCTCTGGAAGACGCCCTTCCCGGATGAGTGGAACGAGAACATCGTTACGCCCATCGTGTACAAGGACCTGCTGATTCTCTCCGGTGTGCGCAAGGGCACCTCGGCCGTGCGGGTGGCCAAGCAGGGCGGGGCGTGGGCCGTGCAGGAAGTCTGGAAGAACCCCGACGTGCGCATGTACATGAGTTCGCCGGTGCTCGAGGGGAAGTACCTCTACGGCATGTCGGAGCGCAACAAGGGGCAGTATTTCTGCCTCGACGCGGACACCGGCAAGGCCCTGTGGCTGACCACCGGCCGCGAGGGCGCCAACGCCTCCATCTTGAACGCGCGCGATGTGCTGCTCATCCTCACCGCCGACGGCTCGCTCATCGCCGCGCGCAAGAACCCGCAAGCCTTCGAGCAGGCCGCGAAATACTCCGTGGCCGACAGCTCCACCTACTCCCACCCCGTCGCCGTCGGCAATCGCATCCTCATCCGCGACGAATCCTCGCTGGCGCTGTGGAGCCTGAACTGACTCCACCCCCGGCTATTGCGCCCGGTACTGCACCACCACATTGACTGCGCCCGGGTGCAACTGGCAGTTCGCGGAGGCTGTGCTCACACTGATGGTCAGCGGCACTCCCGCGGCATAATTCTGCGAGATGGCCCCGCTGTCATTGGCCGCCGCGCTGATGGTCAGCAACCTCGTCCCCGCGGGCGTGCCGTCGCTCAGGCGGATCACTCCGTTGGTTTGGCAACCGGCCGGGCCCACGGCCGCCTGTGCTTGGATGTGCGTGATTTCGATTGGCGTGTCCGGCGTAAAGGTGGACGCCGTAAACGCCGGCCTGACCAGCACCAGGAACGTGTTCCAAACCTGGCTCCCCGCAGGCCCCGGAGGTCCCTGCGGGCCCGGTGGGCCTGGCGGCCCGGGTGGGCCTTGCGGTCCGGGCGGGCCTTGCACCCCCATCTCTCCTTGTGGTCCCGGAGGCCCGGGAGGTCCGGGAGGCCCAGGCGGTCCGGGCGGGCCGGGGATACCGGAGGGTTCAGGGGTAAACGCTTCGTTCGTGGCCAAGGAAGTGCCGTCATAGCCCCCCACAAAGTAGAGAGTGCCGTTCACGACGCCCGAGGCCCCTTGTTGGCGCGCCGTGGGCAAAGAGCTCACCGCCGTCCACGTGTCCGCTGCGGGGTCATAGGCCTCGACCGTTGAAACGCTGTTGGGGTTTGCTCCGCCGACTGCATACATGATTCCGTTAATCACCTCCAGGCCCATGAGGGCACGCGGGCTCGGCAGAGAAGCCTTGGTGGTCCAAGTGTCCGAGGCAGGGTCATACGCCTCCACGGCGGCAACAATCTGGCCGTTGTTAGTTCCCCCCACGGCGTAAATGAGCCCGTTCAAGACCGCAGCAGCAACAAACTCGCGCCCCGTGGGCATCGGGGCTTTGGCGGTCCAAGAGTTTGTCCCGGGATCGTAGGCTTCCATCGTATTCAGTGAGGGATTTGGCTGAAAGAAGTTGTGCCCGCCGATTACGTAAAGGATTCCGTTAACCACGGCGCCCGCCGTGGACCGGCGCGGCGTAGGCATGGGCGCTTTGGTGGTCCACGTGTTGGTCGTTGGGTCAAACGCCTCGTTGACGGTCAAGAGTGTCCCGCCGTCCCACCCTCCAACCGAGTAGATGAGTCCGTTCACGACACCGACCGCTTGCCCATTTCTCGCGGTGGGCTCGGCAGGCCTCGCGGTCCACGTGTCCGTGACGGGATTGTAGGACCAGAAGGAATCGGGCTCCCCCAGGTGTGGATGGAACGTCGCAAAAACATAAAGAGTTCCGCCCACAACCGCGCCCCTGCCCCCTGCCGTAGGCACTGGCAGCGGCGCTTTCGTTACCCAACTGCCGTCCTGGGCCAACGCGCCGGCAGCTAGGGCAAGCGCGAGTCCAACCACCTGACACACTCGACGCCTGGGTATCTCTTGTTTCAAGACCATGAGAACCTCCGCCCGTTTCTCGGGAGCGACTTCGACCACTCTCGCGAAAAAGGGAGTAACGCAACGGGCTACGCAACGGGCTACGCGGACCCTATTCGCCCTTTGCCCGGTAGCGCAAGCGACGAAGCGCGGCGGACGCGGCTGTCGTGCTTTGTCGCATTGGTGAGCGGCCGCCCCCGCCGACGGCGCCGCCCTGTGCTAGAATCGCCACAGTCCCCGAAATCACCTTGAGGTCAGCCTGTGGCCCAAACGCCACCCCATGCGGAAGAGCCCCCCGCCGAATCGGAAGGCGTCCTCCACTCTTGGAAGGAAATAGCCACGCACCTGCGGCGCGACGTGCGCACCGTCCAGCGTTGGGAGAAATCGGAAGGCCTGCCCGTGCGGCGCCACTGGCATCACCGGTTGGGCAGCGTGTATGCCTACAAGGCCGAGCTGGACGCTTGGTGGAACAACCACCACGACGCGTTGGATCCCGGAGTCGCTGCCTCGTTGGACCCTGCGGCCATTCCCGGTGGCGCCTTCGGTCGGGAACACACTGCCGCCCGCGCAAGGCGAAACTGGGGAATAGCTGCCGCGGTCTTGGCTATGCTGGCCGCCGGATTCCTGCTTAGTAGCCGGTGGACCACGAGGGCGACTCACTCCGCGGCCATTGCCCCGCTGGCCATTATTGAGGCCACAGTGCCGAGAGGCGGTTTGAGCCTGGTTGTTCGGGCGGCGGACGTGAATGGCGACGGCCTGGACGACGCCGTCGTGTCCAACTCCGCCGTCGGCGAGACCGGCATCTTCTTTGGAGCCGGCTTCCGGGGCGCCATGCGCCTCACGGATCGGTCCAGCGTCCTGGTCCGTGTCACCCATGGGCGCGCTCTCACTCTAATGGGCGCTGCGGACATCAATGGCGACGGAATGAAGGACTTGGTGTGGGTGGAGGGCCTGGGTGACCGGGAAGGTTTTGCCGCCACCGGGACGATGCTGGTAGTTTTTGGACGGAGGCACTGGAGCGAGAAACTGAGTCTACCCGCAGACGCCGGTTTGAAACTACCCTTCTCGATTTCCCACCAGGCCAGCCCCATGGAAACCGCGAATACCAGGACGCTGGACTGGAACGGCGATGGCCTCGAGGACCTGATTTTCAGTCTTGCCGACTTCAGCCCGCCGGGCCGCGCCAGCGCTGGCGCGATCGTGGTTCTATGGGGACGTCGCAAGTGGCCCGCGCAAATGGACCCCATCGAGCATGCGGACGTCACTGTTTGGGGAGCGGAGAAGGGGGAAGGGCTGCAGTCGGCGGCGGTCGGCGATATCAACGGAGATGGCAAACCCGACCTCGTGGTCTCCGCCTCGGACAGCCCGCTGTGGGAGTTGCGGCAGCGCCGCGGCCGCGTGTACGCCTTTTTCGGCCGTGACCGCCTCCCGCGCATCCTCGATGCCCGCAAGGACTATGACCTGCGTATTGATGGCGCCCAGCCACGAGACATCTTCAGCCAACTGGCCCTCGGCGACGTCAACGGCGACGGCATACAGGACATCGTCGTCGGTGCTGCGCGGGCCAACGAAACAGGCACGGGACACGTTCACATCTACTACGGCCGCCGAAACTGGCCGCGCCAACTGGCCATCTCGGAAGCCGACTGGACGCTGGCCGATTCCGAGCCTGTTCCAGGCTTTGGTGCTTCCGTTTCGGTGCGTGACGTCACCCTGGATGGTTGGGATGACCTGCTGGTGTGCAAGACGCGCCCCACTTTCGGCGAGGTCCGCGTCTTCTATGGGTCCTCAAACCCCCGCCAGACGTTCGCCGAGGCCGATCTGGTGTTGAAGAACCCGGAACCTGGCGACGGAACGTGCTCCGGCCCTCCGGCGCTGGCCGATTTCGACGGCAACGGAACGCCGGAAATCCTCGTCGCCGCTCCCACGCTGGCTGGCGCAAGTAACCCGGACGCCCGGCGGGCCCACGTTTTTGCCCCTTTGACCGCCATTCAGATTGACGTCCGGCCCGGCTCGTATCCGAACGCCGTTTGGCCCGGCAGCTTTCGCACCGTGGTGGTAGAGGTGCCGATCCAGAAAGGCTTTGATCCAGCGGCCATCGACCCGTCAACCGTCCGGTTTGTCGGAATCCCCCCTGCGCAGGTCCAGCCGTGCCAGGGCGCGTCCCCGGTCGGCCTTTGTTTCTTCTTTGAGTCGAAAGAACTGAGACTGAAACCCGGTGACCGGAGGGCGGTCTTGGTCGGGAAGACACGAGACGGCACAGCCTTCCTTGGTTCGGATTCGGTTCTTGTCTTGACGGACGCCACGCCAAAGCCCTGACCCGCCGTGTGAACCCGCGGCTGGCCGTGCGGCTCTCCCCTGCGCTCCGTCTTCACGCGCTCTTGCAGAGCGCGTTTCGCGTTATGAAGGGAGCCGGCTTGGGCTCACTGGAGGGTTCGCAAGTACGCCAGCCACTCCGGGGCGTCCCAGTTCTGCGGGCCGATGATTTTGCGGGCGATTTTTCCGTCGCGGCCGATGATGTAGGTCTCCGGGTACATGGCCGAGCCGTAGGCGGCGGCGACGGCGGCGGAGGGGTCGCGGTGATTGGGGAAGCGGATAGCGTGGTCGCGGAGGAAGCGCTCGTAGTCGCCCGCGTTCTTGTCCACACTGAGGCCGAGCACCATCCCGCCGAGCGGGGCGAGCTGGTCGTGCAGGCGGTTGAGCGAGGGCATCTCCTCGATACACGGCGGGCACCACGTAGCCCAGAAGTTCAACACCACCACGCGGCCGCGCAGGTCCGCCAGCTTCGCGGGCCGGCCGTCCAGCGTGAACGAAAACTCCGGCGCGGGCCGTCCGGCCTGGCTCGGCTCGCCCTGCCGGTAGCTGGGCGCGGCAAACACCAGCAACACCACGGCCACCCCCGCCAGTACCGCCCCGTTCAGGACTTTGCTCTTCATTTCATTCCGCCGCGCTCTATAATAAGCCTATTCTTGCATCGGCGCGAATGTGGCGCGCATCTGCTGGGAAGGCGGGAGCCGCGGAGGCCGGAGAATGAAGCGAACCGAAGAAGTTCTGCTGGACGAAACGGAACTGATTGCCGAGGCCATGGGCAAGGTGCTTCCGCTGCTCGGCGAGGACCCCGAGCGCGAAGGGCTGCGGGCCACCCCGCAGCGGTTCGCCAGGGCGCTGCGCTTCCTCACCAGCGGTTACCAGCAGGACCCAGAGAAATTGCTGGCCAGCGCGGTCTTCAACGACTCTTACGACGAAATGGTGGTGGTCAAAGACATCGAGCTGTTCAGCCTGTGCGAGCACCACCTGCTGCCCTTCTTCGGCAAATGCCACGTGGCTTACATTCCCAGCAAGAAGGTGGTGGGGCTGAGCAAGATCCCGCGTCTGGTGAACCTCTTCGCGCGCCGCCTGCAAATCCAGGAGCGGCTGACGCGCCAGATTGCCGACGCCCTGTGGAAGGGGCTGGAGCCGGACGGCGTCGGCGTAATCATCGAGGCGCGCCACCTGTGCATGGCCATGCGCGGCGTCGAGAAGCAGCACTCCCACGCCGTCACCAGCGCCATGCTGGGTTCCTTCCGCGACGACGCCCAAACACGCAATGAATTCTTGTCCCTGGTCGCCGGCGGCAAGTAAATGGCCGGTGTAAGTGGCAGTATGGTTACTGCGCCCTTCGGGGCAGGCGGCGGGGGTTTCTCTTTTTTGCTTTTCGCGGGGGCGTGTGGTACGATGGCTGCGTCGAAGAGAAGACGAAGAGCGTAAGGGTTCGACTTCAGGCCAACTTCAGGTTAGCGCACTGGGGGAAAACTTGAGAGATGCCAAGACTATGTTGATGGAGCAGTACCGGCAGCACGCCAAAGACACGGGCTCGCCGGAAGTGCAAATCGCTCTCTTAAGCGAGCGCATCAACTACCTCACCGGCCACCTCAAGTCCCACCTGAAGGACCATGCCTCGCGGCGCGGGTTGATCATGATGGTCAACAAGCGCCGGCGCCTGCTGGACTACCTGAACCGTCGCGACCCGGATCGGTATCGCGAGATTGTTGAGCGGCTTAGTTTGCGCAAGTAGGCGAGCGCCGCGGCCCCGCCGCCCGTTCGCCCCTGCCGGCAGCGTCCGGAGCCTGCGCGCTCCTCTGCGGCCGTCCCCTCGCCGGGACGAGCCGCTTTTTTTGTAGCCGTTCGCGCCGCGCCCACGCCTCGCCTCTCTTCCACAACCAATTCAAACAAAGGAATCCCCCGCGCCCCGGCGATCCGGGATGATCGCGGAGGGAACAAAGGTAAAGCAGTGATGCAACATCAAGTGACAGTCGAAATCGGCGGACGCAACCTGACCCTCGAAACCGGAAAAATCGCCAAGCAGGCCAACGGCGCCGTGGTGGCCCGTTACGGAGACACCGTCGTGCTCCTGACCGCCTGCTGGGACCCGCGCGCGGGCGAAAAGGACTTTCTTCCCCTGACCGTGGATTACCGCGAGGCCACCTACTCCGCGGGACGCATCCCCGGCGGCTTCTTCAAGCGCGAGGGGCGGCCCACGGAGCGCGAAATCCTCATCTGCCGGCAGATTGACCGGCCGCTGCGCCCGCTCTTCCCGGAGGGCTGGCGCTACGAAACGCAGATTGTCGGCATGGTGCTGAGCGCCGATAGCGACAACGACCCCGACGTCATCGCCGTCAGCGCCGCGTCCGCCGCGCTGTTCATTTCCGACGCGGCTTTCACCACGCCCATCGCCGCGGTGCGCGTGGGCCTGCTCGACGGGCAGCTCGTGGCCAACCCCACCCAGACCGAGCAGAAGACCAGCCTGCTGAACATCGTGGTGGCCGGGTCGGACGAAGCCATCGTCATGGTCGAAGCCGGCGCGCTCGAAGTGAGCGAAGACACCGTGGCCGACGCCCTCGATTTCGCCCACGCGCAAATCAAGAAGATCGTCGCGGCCATCCGCGAATTGCAGTCCAAGGCCGGCCTGCCCAAGGTGGAGTGCCCGCCGCCGGCCTTCGACGACGCCCTCTACCAACAGGCCAAGTCGCAGCTCGGCGAGCAGCTCCACGACGCGCTCAACACCGAGAAATACCCGAAGAAGGAAAGCTACAAGAAGATTGACGAGCTGAAGAAGAAGTGGGTCGAGTCGTTCCCCGAGGAAGACGAGGACCAGCGCAAGCTGGCCTCACGCGCGTTTGACGCCCTCAAGGAACGTTACTTCCGCGACGACATGCTCACCGCCCGCCGCCGCCCGGACGGCCGCGCCTTCGACCAGGTCCGCCCCATCACCTGCGAAGTGGGCGCGCTGCCGCGCACCCACGGCTCGGCGCTCTTCACCCGCGGCGAAACCCAGGCCCTGGGTACGCTGACCCTGGGCACCAAGGAGGACATGCAGCGCCTGGACCTGCTCTTTGAGAAGGACGTGCACAAGCGCTTCATGCTGCACTACAACTTCCCGCCCTTCAGCGTGGGCGAAGTGAAGTTCCTGCGCGGGCCCGGCCGCCGCGAAATCGGACACGGCGCGCTGGCCGAGCGCGCGCTCACCAACCTGCTCCCGGCGCAGGAGACCTTCCCTTACGCCATGCGCATTGTCAGCGACATCCTGGAGTCCAACGGCTCGAGTTCGATGGCCACGGTGTGCGCCGGCTCCCTGGCCCTGATGGACGCGGGCGTGCCCATCAGGGCCGCCTGCGCCGGCGTGGCCATGGGCCTGGTGATCGAGGGCGACAAGTACGCCATCCTCACAGACATTGCCGGCGCCGAGGACCACTACGGCGACATGGACTTCAAGGTGGCCGGCACCCGCGCCGGCATCACCGCGCTGCAAATGGACATCAAGGTGGGCGGGGTCACTCCGGAGATCATGCGCGAGGCGCTCGAACAGGCCCGCCGCGGCCGCCTGCACATCCTGGACATCATGGACCAGGCCCTTTCCGCGCATCGCCCGGCCATGTCCAGCTACGCCCCGCGCTTGCTGATGCTGCAAATCCCCGTGGACAAGATCCGCGACCTGATCGGCCCCGGCGGCAAGAAAATCCGCAGCATCACCGAGTCCACCGGCGCGAAAATTGACGTGCTGGAAGACGGGCGCGTGCACATCTTTGCCGTGGACGGCCAGGCCGGCGAGGAGGCCTTGCGCCTGGTGAAGGAAGTGACCGCCACGGCCGAAGTGGGCAAGACCTACCTCGGCAAGGTGGTGCGCATCGCCGAGTTCGGCGCTTTCGTCGAGTTGTTCCCCGGCACCGACGGGTTGCTGCACGTCAGCGAAATCGGCGAGCAGCGCGTCCGCGCCGTGCGCGACGAGCTCAACGAGGGCGACCAGGTGCTGGTGAAGGTGCTGGCCATCGAGGGCAACAAGATCCGCCTGTCGCGCAAAGCGGTCCTCCGCGAAGCTCGCGAAAAGCAGCGCCGCGAATCCGGCCAGCCGCAGTCGTAGGGGCGGGTCTAGACCCGCCCGCCGGTTGGCTCTAGCCCGCCCACCGGTTAGGGCAAGCTGCCAGCCCGCGCCGCTGTGGCGCCCGTCGCGCTTTTCGCGACCGGGCACCCGGCTAGCGCAGTAGCCAGCAGGGTGGGCACCCCGCGCAACAACCCGTCAGACCCGGTGGCACAAATCACCACCGGGCGCTACAACACAAACAGAACGGCCCGCCCCGATGATTCGGAGCGGGCCGTTCGGTTTCTGCGGCTGCCTCGTTCTAGGCGAGGCAGGCTGCGATTAGAAGTTCAACTTCAACGCGAACTGGATGATGCGGTTCGGCGCCCGCAGCGACGTGATTCTCCCGAATATGCTGCTCTGGATGCTGGTTGTGCTGGGGTTGTTGAAGTTGGCGGAGTTGAAGGCGTTGAACAGCTCGGTCCGGAAGTCCAGTTTCCACTTTTCGGTCACCTCGAAGGTCTTGAAGATGCCGAAGTCGAACTGGAGGTAGCCCGGGCCGGTGAAGCTGTTGCGCCCGCAGGTTCCGTAGGCGCCCGGGGCGGGGATGCTGAAGGAGTTGGTCCGGGCGGCGGAGTTGAACAGGAAGACCCCGCTTCCGCGCGGATCCGAGCCGTTCAGGAACATCTCGTTCCTGGCGCCGGCCACGCAGTTCGCCGGAGAAGTGATGAAGTAGTTCAGCGTTTGGCTGCCGGAACTGACCGTGAACGGGAAGCCCGACGACCAGTCCACGATGGTGTTGAACTGCCAACCGCCGAAAGCGTGCTGCCAGGCTGCCGGCAGGTCGTTCAGGAACCGCTTCCCGCGCCCGATGGGCACATCATAGATGGCGTAGGCGCGGAAGATGTGGTTGACGTCGAAGTCGGAGCGGCCGCGGCTGAGACCCGGATTGGCCGAGTCGGCCGGGAAGCTGAAGCCTGTGCCGGCGCCGACGGTTTCGTCCGACTGCGTGTCAATGGACTTCTGCCAGGTGTAGTTCGCGGCGAACTGCACGCTGTTGCGGAAACTGCCGCGAATCTGCATTTGCAGCGAGTTGTACCAGGACTTGGCGGAAGACGACCCCAGGCCCGCTACGTCGAACTGCGGATTGGGCCGGAAGAAGCTGTCGCCCAAGCCGGCGGCCAGCGGCCCGCGGCTGTTCTGGATGTTGGTTGCCGATGTACCGCGATCCAGGGCATTGACCATGGTTCCGATGTTGTTGATATCGAACTGTCCTATGGTGGTGGAGTTAGTGAAGCCGGTGCTGGTTTGTGAACCTGTGGTGGACCCTGTAAACAGCGCCGTAAAACTCGGGACGGCGACTTGGCCCGTCAGGCCGAGATTGGCGAAGCTGGCGAAGGTGGTGGAGGTGCTGCCCGCCGCGGTGCGGCACGCCACTTGGTTGGCCCGGCAGATGGCCAGGTTGTTCTTGGCGCTGAGGAACTCCTGAAGGAAACCGTTGCTGGTCAAATCAATCTGGTTGACATTCAGGAATTCAAAGAGGCCGCGGCCCAGGTTGCCTACGTATCCGACTTCCGCCACCAGGTTGGGACGAATCTCCCGCTGCACGTTCAGCACGAAGGTGTGAACGTAGGCGGTCTTGAAGTCGTCCGCAAAGAAGAAAGGCGACTCCGCTCGGCGAGCCGTCGGCGTGAACTGGATCACGTTCGGGTTTGGCGCGCTCAGGGTGGCCAGGCCGTTCACCACGGTCACACTCGGGTGGCTGCTGAGTTCCGGAATGCGGTAGGGGAACCCGGTGGCCGGGTTGATGGCCGCCAGGATTTGCGGATCGAAGCCGATGGCCGGCTGGCGCTGCTCGACCACGTTCAGCGCCCAACCCACCAGGCGGTTATAGCTGGTCCGGTAGCTGGTGCGAACCACGGTCTTGCCGTTTCCCCAGGGGTCGTAGGCCAGCCCGATGTTCGGCCCGAAGTTGTTGCGGTCGGCCTGGTACCAATCGCGGCCGGTGCCCGGCCCGGCGGGCAGGAAGGTCACGCCCGGCTGGTTCAGCGGCTGGTTCGGGACCACCTGCGAGCCGCTGGTGTCGTACGGCACGCCATTGAACTCGTAGCGGATGCCCGCGTTCAGGGTCAGGCGGCTGTTGAGGCGCCAATCGTCGTGGAAGTACAGGCTCCACTCCTTCTGGCGCTGATACATGGTCAAGCCGTTGCCGGGCACATACTGGGCGCCATTGCTGTACATGATCTGATCCATCGAGCCGACTACGCCCAGCAATTCGTTGAACATGTTGATCAGCCGGTTGCGGTCGCTCACCTGGTTGGTGGAGGTTCCGGGAATGGCGTTGGTGAATGACGAGCAATTGCCAGCAGTCCCCGAGGCGCACGTATAGTTCGCCACAATCTGGTTGGTGTACTGGAAGGCGGTTCCCGCGGCGGTGAAGAACACGCTGGGGAAGACGCTGATGCCGCTGCCGGCCGGATTGGAACCCACGTTCCGCAGGTTGTTGAACCGGTAGAAGCGGAACTCACCCCCGAACGAGAAGGAATGGCTGCCGCGCTGCCAGCTCATGTCTTCCTTGGCCTGCAAGTGTTCGGGATGGCGCTCCGTGCCGCCCCAGTAGATAAAGGGGGTGGTGAACGTGGTGGTGCGCAACTCGGGAACCACGCTGAACACCGGGTCCCCAGCGCGAATCGGGTGGCTGGTATCGGCGAAGAACAGCGTATTGCGGGTGAAGCCGATGGTGGCGTTGCTCACAATATTGCTGGCCACCAGCCACTTCCAGCCGATCGCCAGGCTCTGGTTGCGCGACAGGCGGGAGCGGCCCACGCCGGAGTTCGGCGTCCGCGGCAGCGCGCCGTTGATGAAGTCGCCCACCAGGTCATTCCGCCACGCCAGGGTGTACCGGCCGAAAATCTCATGGCTGGAGTTGAGGATGTAATCGATCTTGCCCGCGTAGGTATCCACCGGCGATAGGGACGGGGCGTTCCAGCGGAAGGTCGCGGTGTTCAAACCGTCGCCGCCGCTGAAGTCGTTGGGCGCCGGATAAAGGTTGGTCAGCGCGGTCATAGAAGAGTTCAGCCCCAGTGCCCGCGGGTCCGCGGCTGCAATGTTGAAGGTGTCGATGCAGTTGTTGGTGACCGTTCCGCCGCACAGCACCACTCCCGGACGGAGGGCCCCCGTTGCCGGATCCACCAGGGAGGTGGAAACGAAGTTCTGCGAAGCGCCGCCGGTCGGTTGAACCGTGCCGCGCACAAAGCGGAAAAGCCCGGCTCGCGCATCGGTGGTCAAGGCCGTATTGCCCTCGATCAAGGTCTGGGTGCGCCGCTGGCCCTCGTAAGAAAAGAAGAAGAAGAGCTTGCTCTTGAGGATCGGCCCGCCTACTGTTCCCCCAAACTGATTGTGCTTGAGGTTCTCGCGCGCCGTCGGCGCCATCTTGGTGAAGGGGTCGGGCGTGTGGTTGCTGAAGAAGTTGTTGGCGTCCAGCACGGTGTTGCGCAAGAAGTGGTAGGCGTTGCCGTGCCACTCATTGCTGCCGCCCTTGCTGACCATCTGGATTTGCGCCCCGCTATTGCGGCCGAACTGCGCCGGGGCGATCGCCGTGATGACCCGGAACTCCTGCACCATGTCCGGGTTCACCGGGGCGTTGGTGAGCTCGCCGCGCGGGATGATGGGATCGCTGATGGAGATGCCGTCGAGCTGCGTTTCGATCCCGCGGCCGCGGTCGCCATTGACGAAGTGCGTCACCGTCCCGGTCGAGCTGGTGGCCTGGGCGCTGTGCCCGGTGACCCCGGGAATCAGCCCGAGGAAGTGCAGCGGGTTACGGCGGTTCAGCGGAAGCTGCACCAGGGTCTTGCCGTCCACCAAGCTGCTAATGGCGGTTTCGGAGGTCTGCACCGTGACGGCCATCTCGGAAACAGTCACCGTCGAGGCCACCGTGCCCGTCTCCAGTGTCACCTTCAGCGGGTGATCCGCCCCTACGGTCACGTCCAGCTCCTTCACGGTGTAGGGCTGAAAACCCGAATAGGTAATCTCCACGGTGTAGCGTCCGCTGGCCAACGCCGGAACCACGAAGGTCCCATTGGACGTAGTGGCCACGGTGCGCGAAATCCCCGTGGCGTCCTGCGTCACCTTGATGGTAGCGCCGACGATCACGGCGCCGCTGGCGTCCATCACCGTGCCGCTAATCTGGCCGGTGTTGGCCTGCCCGAACGCGCCCGTGGCCAGCGCCAGAACGCAGCAAGCCAGAAACACCCCTGCTTTCTTTGTCATGATTTCCTCCATGTAGAAGCAAACCTGGAAGGAAGAGACGCGAGCCTCCGCCCTTCGTCGCAGCGGCGGAACACACCGACATCCCGGGGCCACCCCACTGGCCACCCCCATTCCCCCATTGGGCCTAGCTAAGCAAATCCCCGGCCCGGTGTCAACAACCAAGATGCCGGGCCCAGGCCCCCGGGGGGGGTTAACAGGGAGGTAGAAAGCCAAATTGGATGCTCTCGGAACGCTGAACGCAGAACTAAGAGCTCCAAACGCGGGTTGAAGGCCGAAAGCTGACAGCCAACAGGCCGTACATCGTTCAGCGTTCGGAGATGGCGGACTCACCGGACGCGGCGGATGCGCGCGCCCACGGCGGAGAGTTTCTCCTCGATGCGCTCGTAGCCGCGGTCAATGTGGTACACGCGGTCCACCACGGTTTCGCCGCGGGCCACCAGGGCGGCCAGCACCAGCGACGCGCTGGCGCGCAGGTCGCTGGCGATGACGTTGGCGCCGGTAAGCGGCGCGGGGCCGCGCACCACGGCGCGCCGCCCGTCCACGGTGATGTTGGCGCCCATGCGGATCATCTCGCTGGCGTGCAGGTAGCGGTTCTCGAAAATGGTCTCGGTGATGACGCTGGCGCCCTCGGCCTGGGTGGCCAGGGCCATGTACTGCGCCTGCATGTCGGTGGCGAAGCCCGGGTACTCCTCGGTGGTCACGTCGGCCCCGGTCTGTTTCCCCGAGGCGGGCCCCCGGACGCGCAAGGCGCCGGGGCCTTCGTGCTCAAGGCGCACGCCGGTCGCGGACAGCTTGTCGGTCACCGCCGTCAAATGCTGCGGGGCGCAGCCGGCCAGGCGCAAGTCGCCGCGGGTGATGGCCCCGGCCAGCAGGAACGTGCCCGCCTCGATGCGGTCGGGGATGACGGCGTGTTGCGCGCCGCGCAACTTGCTCACGCCGTGGATGCGCAGCGTGGCCGTCCCCGCCCCTTCGATCTGCGCGCCCATTTTCCCGAGCAGCGCGGCCAGGTCGGCGACTTCCGGTTCGCGCGCGGCGTTCTCGATCACCGTTTCGCCCTCGGCCAGGGTCGCCGCCATCAGGACGTTCTCCGTGCCGGTGACGGTGATTTTTTCAAAGACGATGCGCGTCCCGCGCAAGCGCTGGCACTTCGCCTCCACGTAGCCATGCTCGGTGGAGATTTCCGCGCCCAGTCTCTCGAGCCCTTGGATGTGCAGGTCAATCGGCCGCGCCCCAATGGCGCACCCGCCGGGCAGCGACACCCGCGCGTAGCCGAAGCGCGCCACCAGCGGCCCCAGCGTCAGCACCGAGGCGCGCATGGTCTTCACCAGCTCGTACGGCGCTTCCGCGTCGGAGATTTTCTCAGCCTGGAGGGTCACATCGGTGGGCGGCAGGTCCGGCGTCTCCACGCTCACTTCCATGTGCGCCAGCAGCTTGCCCATGGTGACGATGTCGCGCACCCGCGGCACATTGGTCAGGCGCACCGGCTCGGCGGTGAGCAGCGCCGCGGCCATCTCCGGCAACGCCGCGTTCTTCGCCCCGCTGATGGGCACCGTGCCGTGCAGCGCCACCCCGCCTTGAATGAGGAACCGGTCCATCTGTCTCCGCCTGGCGCCGCTACAGCAAGTTGCGGAACTCCTCCATGGTGAGCTTCCAATCGCTGCCGATGCCGCGCAGGGTTTACCGCTTCAACGTTTTTCCGGGGTGCACAGGGATCACTGCCAGCGCATGGTCCTGCGCCCGGACGTAAACGGCGTGGCTGCCCACCTGTCGGCGAAAAACGAAGCCGAGTTTCTCCGCCACTCGGATAACCTCTTTGGCGGTCAGCGCCGGCATTCTGGGAGTCACGCGGGAATCTCGACAGGCTTGATCAGGATGTCTTCTTCGGGGACCGGCAGGCCATCTTCAATCAGGGTCTCGATGTAAAGCTGCATGGCCTCGCGGATGTGGACCACGCCCTCTTCGATCGTTTCACTCTGGGTGTGGCAGCCCGGCAGGGTCGGGCAGAACACGTGGTAGCCGCCTTCGTCTTCCTTCTCAAAGATCACCGTGAAACGCCGTGACATTTTGCCTCCCGTTGCCTCCCGCAGCCCTAATTCTTTCCATTCTATTCCTCTTTAGGCCTGCGCGCACCCTGTAATCGCATCACCGTCTTTAGTAACCTCCCAAAGCCCTGCGCAGGTTGCCGCGAGCGTTCACCAGCGCGCGCCGCGCCCCAAGTGCGCTCAAGCCTCGCTTCAGGGTCACCAGCGCAACGCGCAAGTCGTGTCCGCTATGACGCAGCGCTTGTTCCGCGCGAGACACATCCACCTCCGCGGCCTCGGTCAGGATGCGCAGCGCCCGGCGGCGTAACTTCTGATTGGTCCTGGCCACGTTGATCATCCAGTGGTCGTACACGTGGCCGAGGCGCACCATCGCCGCGGTGGAGAGCATGTTGAGTACCATTTTTTGCGCGGCGCCCGCCTTCAAGCGCGTTGAGCCGGCCACCACCTCCGGCCCGGTTTGCGGCGCGATGGTCAGCCGCGCAATGCGCTGCGCCGGCGTCGCGCGGTTGCAGGTAACGGCCACGGTGAACGCTCCCTGTTTCTTCGCGAATTGCAGCGCCCCCAGCACATACGGTGTGGAGCCGCTGGCGGTGAGTGCCACCACCACGTCGCGGGCGCCGACGCGGCGCGACCGCAGGTCGGTCGCCCCCAACGCGCCGTCGTCTTCCGCGCCTTCGACGGCTTCTGTCAGCGCGCGACGCCCGCCGGCGATCACCCCCTGCACCAGCGTCCGCGGCACGCCGAACGTGGGCGGGACCTCGCTGGCGTCCAGCACCGCCAGGCGCCCGCTGGTCCCCGCGCCCACGTAGATGAGCCGCCCGCCGCGCGCGAGCGCCCGCGCAATCGCGTCCACCGCGCGCGCGATCCGCGGCAGTTCGCGGCGCACCGCGGCCACCGCCGCGGAGTCCTCCAGGTTCATCAGCCGGACAATGGCGAAGCTCGAGCGCAGGTCCAGGCCGCGCGATCGCGGGTTGCGCTGCTCGGTGGCGGGAAGTTTCGGTCGCGGCACGCCTGGATTATAGGCGATGTAGGGGCGACGCGGCGGGTCGCCCGGGTTCGTGCGCCCCAAGAATGCAAGGGCGGCCCGGCAGGTCGCCCGCGTGCCTGCGCCCCCAAATGCAAGGGCGACCCAGCGGGTCGCCCCTACACCTCTTCGCAGACCGCTGGGGGGATGGCCCGGCTATTCATCGTCGTTGTGGCCACCGTTGGTTGGAACTTCCTCGCGCCGAAAGAAGCCCGCCGGGCGGGCGCTGGGGACGGGCCTTGCGTTCAAGTCCGTGGCGATCTCCCGCAGCTCATAGAAAGGGGTGGCGCAGCGGTTCTCGTAGTCGCTGCACTCACGGACCCGAAAGAGCACGGGGCGAATAGGGGACCCATACGAGCAGTGGATCAGCTCCTCGCTCTGATTGAACCCGCGCTGCACGTGGCCGTGCGAGCAGGTGTAGCACAGCGGCTCGCCGCTGCGCGGGGTCGCGCCCCGGATTTTGATTTCGAAGCTCATTCTTCTCCAGCGATTCTCCCTTCTTGTAGGGGCGACCCGGTGGGTCGCCCGTCTTGCGTCCCTGCGGGGCCGGCTGAACCCGGCCCCCACAACGCTCGCGGTCACGAATCACGAGTCACGAATCACGAGTCACGAATCACGAGTCACGAATCACGACCTCATCCCTTGACGCAGACCACCTGGCGCAGGGTGTGGACCACTTCCACCAGGTCCTTCTGCGCTTCCATGACCGCGTCAATGTTCTTGTAGGCCATGGGGGTTTCATCAATCACCGCGGCATCCTTGCGGCACTCGACGCCGGCCGTAGCGCGCTCGTGATCGGCCACCGTGAACCGGCGCTTGGCTTCCGTGCGCGACATGGCGCGGCCGGCGCCATGGCTGCACGATTCGAAGCTCTCCGGGTTGCCCTTGCCCGCCACAATGTACGACCGCGCGCCCATCGAGCCGGGGATGATTCCCAGGTCGCCGCGGCGCGCCCGCACCGCGCCCTTGCGCGTGACCATCACCTCTTCGCCGTAGTGTGTCTCCCACGCGACGTAGTTGTGGTGGCAGTTCACCGCTTCGAGTGCCGCGTCCGCGTCCGCCTCCGCGCCGAACCCGGCCCCGAACCCAGCACGAAAGCCCGGCGTCTCCCCGCTCTCGCGCACCGCCGTGATCATGTTCCCCATCATCAACTGGCGGTTCACCAGCGCGTACGACTGCGCCCACTTCAGCGCCTCGATGTAGTCGGCGAAGGCCGCGCGGCCTTCCTTCAACCACGCCAGGTCCTTGTCCGGCAGCTCTTCCAGCCGGTCGCCCAGCTCCTTCTTGGCGACGTTTATGAAGTAGGTGCCGATGCGGTTGCCCACGCCGCGCGAGCCCGAGTGCAGCAGGAACCACACGCGCTCCACTTCGTCGAGGCACACCTCGATGAAGTGGTTGCCGGTGCCCAGCGTGCCGAGCTGCGTGGTCGCGCCCGGATGGTTCAGCTTCGGATGCTTGGCGACAACCGCTTCGAAACCGGGGTTCAGTTTCGCCCACGCTTCGTAGTGGTGCGCCGGCGGCGTGCGCCAGGCCCCGCGGTCGTTGCGTCCGCCATTGTCGGTGCGCCCGTGGGGGATGGCCCGCTCGATGGCCGAGCGGATGCCGTGCAGGTTGTCCGGCAGATGCTTCGCATCGAGCGACGTCTCCACCGCCATCATCCCGCAGCCGATGTCCACGCCGACAGCCGCGGGCATGATGGCGCCCTGCGTGGGGATCACGCTGCCCACCGTGGCGCCAATGCCCCAGTGCACGTCGGGCATGGCCGCCACCCACTTGTAAACAAACGGGAGCGAGGCCACGTTACGCAACTGCCGCTCAGCGGCATCTTCGAGAGGCACACCCCGGGTCCACGCCTTGATGGGGACGCCCCGCTCGCCGCGGATCACGTTGTAATTCTTCTCGGTCATTTCACCTTGAAGGCCATCGGCCTGCCCCTCTCCCCCCATTCTTCGCCTTTTGGAGCGCCTGCACAACGGACAAGCATTGCAAGAGCTAACGGGCTACGCGAGCGCCAGTGGCTTGCGCCACGGACCTCGCCTGCGGTCAGCGTCTGGGTGGAACAGGCTTGTAGCCTGTGCGGTTTTCCCCGCAAGTCGAGCGGGTTCGAAACCGGCGCACGAGCCGTCAAGCGCTCGCAACAGGCACAGCCTGCAATGTACGGCCACGATGCACAGGCTACAAGCCTGTGCTACGCGGTTCCTTCAGCTTTGCGTTGATTGGCCGGCAGCACGGGTCATTGCCGGCGCCACTGTTGGACTGCTAACGGGTGGGGTGGAAGGCCCGGTAGCAGCCCGCCGCTCGCGGCGTAAGCTGCCAGACGTTCGAGTTGTCGCTCTGTCTCGTCATACCGGGATAGAGTGCTCCTCAAGCCTGCCCAGTTTGCCCGACCACCGGCAAATCGCCAATCGCCTTGCAGCGAATGGAGAAAACCCCGGGGCCAACGGGCGGCATTCCCACCTGATTATGCTATCGTAGGAATCAGATTCGCATGAAAACCGAAGAGGTGTACGAATTGACGACGCGGGGAGGCGCCAGCGATTTCGCAACGGTGGTCGAAATCTGCCGGCGGCTGGGGCCGTACTGCCTGGTGGGCGGGCTGGCCGTCAACTGCTATGTAGAACCGGTTTACACACTGGACGCCGACTTCGTTGTCATTGCCGCCCAGCACCAGGCTCTGAAGCGGACGCTCGCCCAGAGCGGCTTCGCCGTGGAGGAGTTTCCTCATTCGGTGAATGCGCAAGCCCCGCAGAGCGAGTTACGCATCCAGTTCAGCAGCGATCCGCGGTATCAGCCCTTCCTCGACCGCGCTCAGGAAAAGCAAGTGCTGGGGGTTCGCGTGCGCGTGGCCTCGCTCGAAGACATCGTGCAAGGCAAGCTGTGGGTTTACCTTGACCCACAACGGCGGTTGACCAGGAGGAAAAAAGACGAACTCGATCTGCTGCGCCTCGCGGAAGCCTATCCCCACCTGCGCCAACTGTACCCGCGCGAACTGCAAAAGCAAATGGATGGTTCCGCCGGAGCGCAGCCAATCAGCATGGCTAGGGCTTGGCGGCCAGCTTTAGGCCGTCGCCGACCGCTGCCACACCGGGCACCGTGACCGGCATCTGCCCGCCAATCGCGATTTGCCCGAAGAGGGCGCGCCCCGCGGAGCGCTGCGACACCTCGAACGTGCTGAAGAGCGCCAGCCACGTGCGCGCCTGCGGGAACTTCTCAATCAGGTACGGGCTGCCCAGGCTGACCACGGCCAGGGGCTTGCCGCTGGCGAGCAACTGGTTGACCAGCGCCGTCTGATCCTCGGGCAGGCCCACCGTGTTCTTCCGGTCGGCCACGCGGACAAAAAGCGCCACAACGGCCACGTCGTAGGTATCGGGCTCGGGCAGCTTGGCGTACTCCACACGAGAAAACCGCGTGTCAATCCGCACAGTCTGCACGGCCGCTGCGAAGCGCCGCACTTCGCGTTCCAGGTCGTACCCCGGCACCGGGTCCGGGTCGCCCGCGACGTTCACCAGCAGCACGCGCTGCGACTTGTCCGCCGCCAGCGGCAGCAGGTGGTGGTCGTTGCGCAGCAGCGTGGCCCCACGGTCTGAAATATCCTGCGCCGCGGCGACAAACTCCGCCCGGCCAAACGACGAATTCAGCGCGTTCAAGTCCACCGCGCGCTGCTTGCGCAGCCCGAGCCGCGCCTTGGCTTGCAGGATGCGCCGCACCGATTCGTCAATGCGCGCCACGGGGATGCGGCCCGAGGCGACCGCTTCCTTCAGCGCTGCCAGCGCCGCGTCAATCTGCGGCGGCACCAGCAGCACGTCCGCGCCGGCCAGCACCGAGCGCACGGCCACGTCGCCCGGCGCGTACCGCGTGGTGACGCCGCCCATGTCCAGCGCGTCGGTCACCACCAGCCCGTCGAAGCCCATCTCCTTGCGCAGCAAATCGGTGGTCAGGTTCGGCGACAGCGTCGCCGGCAAGTTGACGTCCGGTTCGTAGGCGGGCACGGCCAGGTGCGCGGTCATCACCGTGCTCGCGCCGGCCGCAATCGCGGCCCGGAACGGCGGCAGCTCCACCGCGTCGAACCGCGGTTTGCCGCCCGTCACCAGGGGCAAGCTGACGTGCGAATCCACGCTGGTGTCGCCGTGCCCGGGGAAGTGCTTGGCGCAGGAGAGCACGCCGTTCTCTTCCACGCCGCGCACGAATTGCGCGACAAACTCGGACACCCGCCTGGGGTCTTCGCCGAACGAGCGCGTATTGATGATGGGGTTGTCCGGGTTGTTGTTCACATCGGCCACCGGCGCGAACACCCAGTGCACGCCCACGGCCCGCGCTTCGAGCGCCGTGACGCGCCCCATGGTGTACGCGTCGCGCGGGTCGCCCGTGGCGGCCACACCCATGGCATACGGAAACACCGTGCCTTCCTCGAGCCGCATGGCCGTGCCGCGCTCGAAGTCCGCCGCAATCAGCAGCGGCACGCGCGCCCGCGCTTGGAGCTGGTTGGCCAGCGCCGCCGTGGGATACGCCTGGCTGCGTCCCACACCCAGCGGCGTCCCGCGGGTGCGCACGGTGAAGCCGCCCACGCGCTTGGTCTCCACCAGGTCCAGGAGTTGCTTGTACTCCTCGCTCTCCGTGGAGGTGAACCCGCCGAAGTAGAACACGTTGACCATCTGCCCGAGCTTCTCCTCGAGGGTCATCTTCTTCAGCGTCTTGTCCACCCAGCGCCGGTCGGCGCGCGGCAGTTCCTTGCGCTTCGGCGACTGCGCCGCAACCGGGCTTGGCCACAGCGGGACACAAATGAACACGGATAAGGCTTGGAGAAGGAAAAAGGGAAAACGGAAAAGGGGCCGCTTGGCGGCGGTTGACCGTATCATGGGAAGCTTGTATAGCACACGGGTTGTCGCGCATCCAATCGCTGGACTGTTTGGAACCACGGACGGACACGGATGAACACTGAGAAAAACAAGAAAAGGGAAAAGAGAAAAGAAAAGAGAGCCGCCGGATGTCATTCCGAGTCCGCCGCAGGCGGGCGAGGAATCTGCATTTTCCTTCAGAAACAGTTCCAGTGCAGATTCCTCGCTGCGCTCGGAATGACAAACGTTCCGGTTGCCCTTTTCCCTTTTCTCTTTTCCCTTTTCCTGCTGTTGCCCGGCGCGGCCGCCCAAAACACCCCCGACCTGGCCAAACTCGACGGGGTCATCGAGAAGGCCATCGCTGCGGACGAGATTCCTGGCGCGGTGCTCATCGTCGGCCACAAAGACCAAGTCCTCTACCGCAAGGCGTACGGTTCGCGCGCTCTCCTGCCTCGGCGCGAGCCCATGACACTCGACACCATCTTCGACCTGGCTTCGCTCACCAAAGTCGTGGCCACCGCCTCCGCCGTCCTGAAGCTGGTCGAAGCGGGCCAGGTGCGCCTGAACGACCCGGTGGCCCGCTACCTGCCCGAGTTCGCCCCCAACGGGAAAGACCAGGTCACCGTGCGCCAGCTCTTGACGCACACTTCCGGCCTGCGCCCCATCCCGCGCCTGCCGGAGAAGTGGTCTGGCGCCGACGAAGTGCTCAAGGCCATTTACGACGACACGCTCATCTCCGCGCCCGGCGCGCGCTTCCTGTACAGCGACACGGGCTTCATCCTGCTCGGTGAACTGGTGCGCCGCGTCTCCGGCCGGCCGCTCAACGAATTCGTCGAAGCGGAAGTATTCGCCCCGCTGGGCATGAAGGAGACGCGCTTCCTCCCGGCGGTGGAGTGGCGTCCGCGCATCGCCCCCACCGAGGAGATTGCTCTGCCCGCCGGCGCGAAAGCCGGCTCCGGAAAAGGCGCGCTGCTGCGCGGGGTGGTGCACGACCCGCGCGGGCGAGGGATGGGGGGGGTGGCCGGTCATGCCGGGCTTTTCTCCACCGCCGGCGATCTGGCGATTTTCGCGCGCATGCTGCTGGCCCGCGGAGTAATCCCGGGCGGCAACGGGGCGCGCGTCTTCGCCGCGGCCACCATCGAAAAGGCCGTCACGCCACAGACGCCGCCGTGGTCGCCCACGTTGCGCGGCCTGGGCTGGGACATTGACTCTGTTTTCTCCGCGCCGCGCGGCGAGGTCTACCCCGTGGGCGTCTCTTTCGGCCACACCGGTTTCACCGGCACCAGCATGTGGATTGATCCCGCGAGCGGCTCCATCGTGATTCTTCTCGCCAATAGCGTCCACCCCTACGGGCGCCCGGCCATTTCCAGCCTGCGCTCGCGCATCGCCACGGTTGTGGCCGCTGCGATTGACGCGGGCGGGCCGGGGCAGCGCGCATCGCAAGTCGAGCGCAGCGTCGGCGCGGCCGACCGGCCCTACGCCGTGGGCGGCTACGCCACGCGCAACGGCGAAACGAAAACGGGAATTGACGTGCTCGTCGAGCAGGACTTCGCCCCGCTGAAGGGCAAGCGTGTCGGCCTGGTCACCAACCACACCGGCTTCGACCGCCAGGGCCGCAGCACCATTGACGTGCTGCACAAAGCCCCCGGCGTGCAACTGGTCGCGCTCTTCAGTCCCGAGCACGGCATCCGCGGCGTGCTCGACGCCAAGGTTCCCTCCGGCCAGGACGAAGCCACCGGGCTGCCCATCCACAGCCTCTATGGCGAGACCCGCCGGCCCACCGAGGAAATGCTCCGCGGCCTCGACGCGCTGGTGTTCGACATCCAGGACGCCGGCGTGCGCTTCTACACCTACATCACCACCCTGGCCTACTGCATGGAAGAAGCCGCCCAACGCAAGATCCCCTTCTTCGTGCTCGACCGGCCCAATCCCCTCGGCGGCGAAGCCATGGAAGGCCCGGTGCTCGACCGCGACCGGCTCAACTTTGTCGGCTACTTCCCCATGCCGGTGCGCTACGGCATGACGCTTGGCGAGCTGGCGCAAATGTTCAACGCCGAAAACAAGATCGGCGCCGACCTGCGCGTCGTCGCCATGAAGGACTGGCGCCGCGGCGACTACTTCGAGTCCACCGGCCTCTACTGGGCCGCGCCTTCGCCCAACCTGCGCTCGCTCGACGCTACGCTGCTCTATCCCGGCGTGGAGATTCTCCAGTCCGGCGGCGTCTCGGTGGGCCGGGGCACGGACACGCCCTTTGAGGTCTTCGGCGCGCCGTGGATCCGCGCCGGCGAACTGGCCGCGGAGTTGAACCGCCGCTTCCTCCCCGGCGTTCGTTTCGTCCCTACGCGCTTCACGCCGCGCTCCGGGCTGCACAAGGACGTGCCCTGCGAGGGCTTGGCGCTGATCATCACCGACCGCGGCTCGCTCAACTCCATGCTCATGGGCCTGGAGATTGCCGCCGCGCTGTGGAAGCTCTACCCGGAGAAGTTCGCGCTGGAGAAGACCATCACGCTCATCGGCTCGGCCCGCGCCATCGAAGCCATCAAGCGCGGCGACTACCGGCGCCGCGTCCTCGACGACTTTGCCGACGACGTGGAGGCCTTCCGCGACATTCGCGCCAAGTATCTGCTCTACCGCTGAGCAGCCTTTCTGGAACCTCGGATGAACACGGATAAACACGGATGAAGAGCCGAAAAAAGAAATGAGAAAAGCGAAAAGGGCCCGTTGCGAAATGCCGTTCCCTGGGCTCTTTTCCCTTTTCCCTATTCTGTTGCCCTAGCAGCTTGTTGAAAAACGCTCTTGACTGTCATCCCGAGCGAAGCGAGGGATCTGCATCTTGCAGGAAATCCCAGGAAATGCAGATTCCTCGCCGCCTGCGGCGGCTCGGAATGACAACCTTCGGGTTTTTTCAACAAGCTGCTAGAACCCAGCGCCCAGCACCTAAGATGCGCATCTGCTCCCTACTCCCGTCCGCCACAGAAACCCTCTTCGCTTTGGGTCTGGGCGACCAAGTCGTGGGCGTGACGCACGAGTGCGACTTCCCGCGCGACGCGCGCGACAAGCGCGTCGTGCTGCGCTCCAACCTGCCCCATTCCTGGGATTCCGCCGCCATAGACGGCAGCGTCAGCGAAGCCGCCCGCCAGGGCACGAGCCGCTACGTGGTGGACGACGCGGCCCTGCGCGAACTCGACCCTGATCTGATCATCACCCAGGACCTGTGCCACGTTTGCGCCGCCTCGCCCGGCGACCTGGCCGCGGCGCTGGCCACGCTGCCACGCGCGCCGCAGGTGCTCTCGCTCACGCCGCACACCCTCGCCGGCGTATGGCGCGACATCCGCAGCATCGGCGAAGCCGCCGGCGCCGCGCCCCAGGCAGAGCGCCTGGCGCGCCAAGTCGAAAGCCGCGTGGCCCAAGTGGAAGAAATGACCGCCTCGCTCGCCGAGCGCCCCCGCGTGCTCTGCCTCGAATGGCTCGACCCGCCCTACGTCGCCGGCCACTGGCTCCCGGAGATGATCCGCATCGCCGGGGGCCGCGACGCCCTCGGCCGCGCGGGGGAAGAGTCACAGCGCGTCAATTGGGAAGAAGCCGTGGCCGCGCAGGCCGAGGTCATTCTGGTGGCCCCCTGCGGCTTCGGCTTGGCGGGCGCCGTGGCCGAGTTTCGCAAGCTCCAGCTTCCCCCCGGCTGGAATGACCTGCCCGCCGTTCGCCAGCGCCGGGTCTTCGCTCTCGACGCCAACAGCTACACCTCGCGCCCCGGCCCGCGCTTGGCCAGCGCCGTCTGGATCCTCGCATCGCTCTTGCACCCCGCTCGTTTCACGCTATCATTCCCTCCGAACACGATTCAGCAGTTGTAGGACAGACCTCCAGGTCTGTCCTCTGCGAATCAGCCGAGGGGCGGCCAAGTCGGCGGCTTTGGGAACCACGGATGAAGACGGATAAACACGGAAAATGGAAAACGGAAATTGGAAAACGGCCGAATACCGAACAGCGCTGTGTTCACTTCCTTCATGGCGGGAGGCTTGACGAAGATGAACCCAACCCTTAGTAGCTTCTGCGGACGCGTCCAATCCCGGGGCTCTTTTCCCTTTTCCCTTTTCTCTTTTCCTGTTCTCGCGCTCACACTCCTCCTCTTGCTTCCCGCGGCCACCGCGCAATCGCCCGCCTACGACCTGGTCATCACCGGCGGCCGCATCCTGGACGGCAGCGGCAATCCCTGGTACACCGGCGACGTGGCCATCCGTGAGGGCCGCATCGTCGCCGTCGGCCCCATCTGTGGCGCAGCCACTCCTGGCTGTGCCGGCAAAGCCAAGCGCGTCCTCGACGCCAAGGGCCTCTACGTCGCCCCCGGCTTCATTGACGTTCATTCCCACTCCGAAGGCGGCATCAAGACTCGCGGCGCCGCCGACAATTACCTCTTCGACGGCGTCACCAGCATCATCAGCGGCAATTGCGGCGGCTCCGACGTGGAATTGGCCCCGGTCTTCGCCGACCTGCGCAAGACCGGCATCTCCATCAACTACGGCACGCTCATCGGCCACAACAGCGTCCGCCGCGTGGTGATGGGCTCCGACCAGCGCGACCCCACGCCCGAAGAGCAGGCCCGCATGGAGGCCCTGGTCGAAAAGGCCATGCGCGAAGGCGCCGTGGGCTTTTCCACCGGACTCATCTACATCCCCGGCACCTACAGCAAGACGCCCGAAGTGGTCGGCCTGGCCCGCGCCGCCGCCAGGCACCGCGGCGTGTACGCCTCGCACATGCGCGACGAAGAGCTGGAAATTGACGCCGCCATTGACGAGGCCATCCATATCGGCCGCGAAGCCGGCATGCCCGTCGAAATCTCCCACTTCAAAAACTCCAGCAAGAAGATGTGGGGCTACAGCAAGGCGACCATCGCCCGCGTGGAACGCGCCCGCGCAGAAGGCATTGACGTCACCGTGGACCAGTACCCCTACACCGCCTCCAGCACCAACCTGGGCGTGCTGCTGCCCTCCTGGGCGCTGGCCGGTGGCAACGAGCAAATGCGCAAGCGCCTGGTCGACCCTGCCACGCGCAAGAAGATCATCGCGGAAATGAAAGACATGCTGCACCGCGAGGCCGGCTTCAAGGACTACGACTACGCGGTGGTGGCCCGCGCCGGCTCGGACGCGTCGCTCGAAGGCCAGAGCATCGCGCGCATCACCCGCGAGAAGGGCAAGAAGGGCCTGGACGCGGAAATCGCCACCATCCTCGAGCTGATGGACAAGGGCGGCGCGCAGATGATCTATCACAAGATGAGCGAGGAAGACGTCGAGCGCATCATGCGCTTCCCCTACGCCATGGTCGCCGCCGACGGCGGCATCCAGGAGTTCGGCCGCGGCCGGCCGCATCCGCGCAGCTACGGCACCAACGCCCGCGTGCTGGCCCGCTACGTCCGGGAGAAGGGCGTCATTCGACTGGAAGAGGCCATCCGCAAGATGACTTCGCTGCCCGCGCAGCGCTTCCGCTTGGCCGACCGCGGCCTGGTGCGCCCCGGCATGTGGGCCGATATTGTCGTGTTCGACGCGGCCACCGTGCGCGACGCCGCCACCTTCGAGAGGCCGCACGCCTACGCTGAAGGCTTCGCCTTTGTCCTGGTCAACGGTGAAGTGGTCATCGAATCCGCCAAGCACACGGGCGCGCGCCCCGGCCAGGTGTTGCTCGGCCCCGCCGCACAGTAAGTGTCAGGTTCGGGGGTGCTACGTGCCAGTCCTCAGTTGGAGAGTTTGAAAGTTTGAGGGTTTAAGAGTTTTCCTCAAAACTGAAGCAGTTGCGCGGGGCTTTCGGCCTTAGGGAAACTCTCAAACTCTCAAACTCTCAAACATTAACCCTCGTTGCACAACGCAACATTTTCCTGCCGCCTCCATCCCTCTGTAGAAACGGCGCTTGCGCCAAAGCGCCGCCGCTGTCATTATCCGGTCACATTTTTCTGAGAATGTGCCCCTGAAAGCCGCCGGAGATTCGGGGGAGTCGAAGGAGGCGCTCATGGCATCGGCCACCGCGATTGCCAGTCTGGCAGTCCCGCCGCAGGTCCAGAAGATACTTGCTGATTTTGTAGAGGCCGCGCAGAAAGCCTTCGGGGCCAATCTGCGCTCCGTCGTGTTATACGGCAGCGCCGCGGAGGGCCGCCTGCGCGCCACCTCCGACGTGAACCTCATCCTCGTGCTGCGCGCCTTCGACGCCGCGCAGGCCGACGCCCTGCGCGAGCCGCTGCGCCTCGGGCAGGCGGCCATCGCCCTGCGGCCGATGTTCCTGCTGGAAAGCGAGATCGCCGGCGCCGCCGAAGCCTTCGCACAGAAATTCGACGACATCGCCCATCGCCGCAAAGTGCTCCACGGCGACGACCCGTTCGCCACACTGGCCATTTCGCCCGACGTGCTGCGGCGCCGCGTCCGCCAGATCCTGCTCAACCTGAGCTTGCGCCTGCGCGCCGGCTACGTGGCCCGCAGCCTGCGCCAGGAGCAGGCCGCGCTGCTGGTCGCCGAGGCCGCCGGGCCGCTGCGCAGCGCCGCGGCTTCGCTGCTCGAATTGCAGGGCCGCCCCGCCGCTTCGCCGAAAGCGGCCCTGGAAACGCTGGCGCGCGAGCTCGGCGAGCCCCCCGAGACGCTGGCGCACATCTCGCAATTCCGCGAGACGCGCGCGGCCGCGCCCGGCGCGGCCCCGGCCACGCTCTTGCGCCTGGTCGAACTCTCGCGCCGCATCCAGGATCTTGCGGAGCAGGGCTGACGTGAGGCCGGCAATTCCCGGACGGGGTCATTCTGAGTCCGCCGCAGGCGGACGAAGAATCTCCGTCGTCAAGGGGTGCGAGCCAGCCCCTTTGGTCGCGGCCGTCTGTTACGTTCGGCGCCCTGCTTGGTTTGGATCGAAAAGCTGACGGCTGAAAGTTGTCAGCCACGAAAGGAGGCCCATGAACCCCTTCGAACTTCCCGGCCCGCAGTTCCTCCTCTTCTATCTGGTGTTCGGCGCCGGCGTGCTGATCATGCTGTGGATGATGCGCCGCTCGCAGGAGTCGCGCTACGACGTCCCCTCGCGCATCGAAGACCCCTACCTGGTGGCCGTGCTCCGCGGCGGCCCGCAAGAGGCCATCGCCGTGGCCACTATGTCGTTGCTGGACCGCAAACTGCTCGCCGTGAAGTCCGGCACAGGCTCGAGCTTCCTCTCCACCGCTGGGGAGTTGATCGAGACGGCGCGCCACGCCTCTGAGGACCTGGTCAGCCGCGACATTGAAAAAACCGTGCTCCGTTTCTTCCGCACGCCCGCTGATTTTTCCGCCGCGGTCACCGCTCTGAAGGTGGATCGCTCCGTGCTCCAGTACGAAGAGAAACTCGAGCATATGGATCTGGTCCCCGACGAGGAGCGCAAGACCAACCGCCGCAACTTGTGGCTGATGGGCGCGCTGGCACTGGGAGTCATCGCCTTGATCAAGGTGATCATCGGCCTGCAACGGCAGCGCCCGGTGTTGTTCTTGCTGATCGAAGCCGGCTTGTTCCTGTTGTTCGCCTGGGGAGTGGCCAACCCCCGCCGCACCCTGGGCGGCGACCAGCTCATCAGCAACATGGAGGCGCTCTTCGCCTCGCTGAAGAACCGCGCCGAGAACATCCACGCGGGCGGCGGCACCACGGAACTGGTCTGGCTGGGCGCTGTCTTCGGTATGGGCGCGGTGCCCGCCCTGGTCTTCCCGCACAAGAAAGCGCTGAAGATGCCCCAGCAGTCCTCCACCACTTCCAGTTGCGGGAGCAGCGGTTGCGGTTCCAGTTGCGGCGGCGGCTGTGGCGGCGGTTGCGGCGGCTGCGGCGGATGATTCGAGAAAGTAGAGGTTAGAAGGCAGAAGGCAGCAGGACGCAGAACTCAGGAGGCAGAACTCAGGAGGCAGAACTCAGAAATCAGAACTCAGGAATCAGAAAGCAGGACTCCCTCAATGGGACAGAGGTGGCGCGATGAAAACGAATCGTCAAACGCGGCTCGCCGAACACGAGACACGGAACACGAGTCACCAGTCACAAGTCACGAGTCACGACTTAGGACTCACGAATCACGCCAGGTCCGACAGAGTCGGCCTCGGCTGGCGTCCCGAATTGGCCGCCGGCATCTTCGCCCACTTCGACCAAATTGACGTGGTGGAGGTCATCGCCGACGACTACTTCGATTCGGCCGCTGAAGGGGCCGGCTATAGCTGGCCTTTTTCGCGCCGCCAGCAAAATGCCCTGCGCACCCTGGCCGCCCAGGTCCCCGTAGTGCTCCACGGCGTCAGCATGGGCCTGGCCTCCGCCGCGCCAGTCGAAACGAAGCGCCTCGATGCCATGGCCCGTCTTGTCGGGCGCGTCCGCCCCGCCGCGTGGAGCGAGCACCTCGCCTTCGTGCGCGGCGGCGGCCTCGAAATCGGCCACCTGGCCGCGCCGCCGCGCAGTGACACCACCATCGAAGGCGCCGCGCGCAATCTCGAACGCGCCCGCGCCATCATCGGAGCGCGCCCCGAGGTGGAAAACATCGCCACGCTGGTGCTCCCGCCCGGCAGCGCCTACAGCGAAGCCGAATGGATGGCACGCATCCTCGAAGCGAGCGGCTGCGGCCTGCTGCTCGACCTGCACAACCTCCACGCCAACGCCACGAACCACGGCTACGACCCCATCGCTTTTCTCGATCGCCTCCCCGCCGGGCGCATCCGCACTATTCACCTGGCCGGCGGCAAATGGATCCCCGCGCCGGATGGCGGCCGCCGCCTGCTCGACGATCACCTGCACGACGTCCCCGTCGAAGTCTTCACTCTGCTCGAAGAAGTCGCCGCCCGCGCCCCGCAGCCCCTCACCGTCATCCTCGAACGCGACGGCGCCTTCCCGGCGATGTCCACCCTGCTCGCCCAGCTCGACGCCGCCCGCGCCGCCCTCGCCCGGGGAAGAGAAAAAGGAAAACGGAAACTGGAAAACGGAAATGAAAAGACGGATATCGCAGAACGAAGTGTTGCGCTGTCTAGTCCCCATTTTCCGTTTTCCGCTTTCCATTTTCCGGGGTTATCCGCATGAGCGCTACAGCCTTCGAAGCCTTCCTGGCACGCCTCTACGTGGATGCCGAGGCGCTGGCCCGCTTCCGTGCCAACCCCCGCGCCGAAGCCGCCCGTGCCGGCCTTTCGCCGGAGGAATCCGCCTCCCTCGAACAAATGGACTGGCCCGGCCTGGAGCTGGCCGCCCGCAGCTTCGCCAAGAAACGCTCGGGCAAACACTCCAAGGGCTGGCGGGGCGTTTTTCGCCGTTTTTTTCGGAGAACCCATCTGTGAAATCTGCGTAATCTGCGGATTCAGGCTTTTAGCCACTTGCGGTAGAAGATGAGGCCGGACGACATCACCACCAGCCCCGCGGCGCAGCGCCCGGGGTTCTCGAGGAACAGGCTCACGATGAGCGCAGCCGCGCTGACGATGAACAGGATGGGCAGCACCGGGTAGCCCCACGCTTGGTACGGGCGCACCAGGTTGGGCTCGCGGACGCGCAACCCGAAGACGCACGCCACGGTCAGCGCGTAGAAAATCCACTGGACAAAAATATACAGGTCGGCCAGGTCATCGAACTGCCCGGTGAGCACCATGATCCCGGCCATCACTCCCTGGAACACCAGCGCGCCGGCCGGCGTGCGGTACCGCGGATGGACGCCGTCGGCTACCTTGAAAAACACGCCATCGCGGGCCATGGCGTAGGGCACCCGCGCGCCGGTGAGGATCGAAGAATTGAGCGTGGTGAACGCGGAAATCACCATGGCCGCGGTGATCCACAGCGCCGCCTGCTCCCCGGCGAAGACGCGTACCGTTTCCGAGGCCACGTTCTGCACCTGGGCCACCACTTCCACCGGCAGCACGTAGAAGTACACGGCGTTGGCCAGCAGGTAGATGGCCCCGACGATCATCGTCCCGCCCACCACCGCCAGAGGAATGTTGCGCTGCGGGTTCTTGATTTCCGAGCCGGCCAGCGTGATGTCGATCCAGCCGTCGTAGGCCCACAGCGCGCCCGCCAGCGCCACGAAAAAGCCCGTGACCAGCGTGGAGCTTACCGCCTCGGGGAATAGCGGCGCCCCAACTCCCGCGCCCGGCTCGGCCAGCAGGAATCCCAGCGCCACCACCGCCAGGATGGAGCCCACCTTGATGAAGGTCAGCACCACCTGGAGCCGCCCCGCCAGCGTCACGCCCAGGTAGTTGATGAAGGTCATGAACAGGATGGCCAGCGCCGCCAGCGGCTGCGCCCAGGTAAAGACAAACGCGTACGGCTCGTCCGCCCACGGCCGCGGAATGCTCAGCGTGAAGATCACCGTCTTCACGCCCGGGAAGAAGGCGCTGAGGAAGATCAGGAAGCCCGCGGCAATGGTGGAAATCGAGGCGGGCTTGCCCACCAGGTTGTTCATCCAGCCGAACAGGAAGCCCCACACCGAGCCCAGGCCGCGCTGCAAATAGATGTACGGGCCGCCGGCTTCGGGCATGGCCGCACCCAGTTCCGCCACGGCCAATGCGCCGGCCATGGAAAGGAGTCCGCCCACCACCCACACCACGAAGATGATGCCCACCGAACCGGTGGCCTCGGCCATCGAGCGCGGCTTCAGGAACACGCCGGTGCCGATGATGTGGCCCACCACCAGGGCCATGGCCGCCCAGGCGCCCAGGCCCTTCAGCAGCTCGAGTTTTTCCCTCGTGGTCATCCGCTACGCCGGCAGAAGAATCCATGTACGGGCGGCCTTCAGGCCGGCGCCTTTGGCCGGAACGCAGGCCGTCATGCCACAGCTCCGGCCTGAAGGCCGCCGCTACCTGGGTTTCGATAGCGCCGCGCCCTGGCCGGGTTGCGCGCGCGTGAACCAACTGGCCACTGAGCCCACCGCGAACGTCGCCGCCGAACCCACCAGAACGTACCACGTCCAGGCCAGCGGCGTGGCCGCCCACACCCAAAGCATCAACGCCAGCCCCGCGTACATCCCAATGCGCGCGCCCAGCGCCGTGGCCCGCCGGTTCAGGATGCCCAGCAGGAAAAGTCCCAGGAGGCTTTGAAACACGATGGACGCGATGGTCAGGCCCGACTCCAGCACGCCGCCCCACTTGATCAATCCCAGCAGCATCAGCACCACGCCCCAGCCCACGGTCATCCAGCGCGAGAGCCGCACCAGCCGGGCCGGGTCGGCGGCCATGCCGCGGATCCGGTTGAAGTCCACGATGCTCGACGACGCCAGCGAATTGAGCGCGCCGCTCAGGTTGCTCATGCCCGCCGCGAAAATCGCGGCAATCAGCAGCCCGCGGATGCCCGTGGGCATCTCCCGCACCACGAATTCGGGGAATACGCGGTCGAGTTGCGCTTTGCTGGCCCCCTCCGGCGCCAGCGCCGAGTGCTGGTGGTAGGCGTAGAGCATCACCCCCAGCACCAGGAAGAGCGCGAACTGCGCGAACACGATGAAGCCGCTGGCCACCAGCGCCAGCTTGCTGTCGCGCTCGTTGCGCGCGGCCAGGTAGCGCTGCACCATCAACTGGTCCGTGCCGTGGCTGGCCAGGGTGATGAACACGCCGCCCAGCAGCCCGGCCCAGAAGGTGTAAGCCTTCGTCAGGCTGAAGGTGAAATCGAAAATGGCCAGTTTGTCTCCCCCCGGCGCGGCCGCGGCCGTGCGCACCACTTCGCTCCAGCCTCCGGGAATTACACCCAGCAGCATGAACACCGCCAGCACGGCCCCGCTCAGGTAGATGGCCAGTTGGATGGCGTCGGTCCAGATCACCGCCTTCATCCCGCCTTCGAAGGTGTAGATGAGCGTGAGCAGGGCGATGGGGATCACCGAATACTGCGCGTCCAGCCCGAAGGCCACGCTCACCACCACGGCGATGGCCGCCACGCGCACGCCTTCGGCCAGCGCCCGCGTCACCAGAAAAGTGCCCGCGGCCAGCGCGCGCATGCGCTCGCCAAAGCGCTTTTCGATGAGCTGGTAGGCCGTGTAGAATTCGCCGCGGAAGTAGTGCGGGATAAAGAGGAAGCAGATCAGGATGCGCCCGGCGATGTAGCCCAGCACCAGTTGCAGGAAGCCCAGGTTGCCGGCGAAGGCGATGGCCGGCGTGCCGATCACGGTGAGCAGGCTGGTCTCGGTGGCCACGATGGAAAAGGTGATGGCCCACCAGGGCGCGGTGCGGCCGCCCAGGAAGTAGTCGCGGAGGTCCTGCTGGCCCTTGCGGAAGCGCATCCCGAACAGCGTGATGCCCACGAGGTACAGCCCGATGATGGCGGCATCGAGATAGGAAATGCGCATCGGCCCGGGAGACGCGCGCATCGTATCAAGGCAAAAGGCAAAAGTAAAAAGGGAAAGGGAGGGCGTGATTCGTGACTTGTGACTCGTGACTCGTGACTTGTCATTCGTGATTCGTAACCCCCGAGTCGCGGCCATCATTATGTAGCTCGCGATTCGCAAGTCTCCGCGGTTGGGCCAGCATCCGCCACCAGCCGGCCACGGCTCACTGGTCACCGGCCACAGAGCACGGAACACGGGTCACGAATCACGAGTCACAAGTCACGAGTCACGCAGCACCAGCCACTAGTCTCTAACCACGATGCACTGCTTTCTCGGCTTCGACGGCGGCGGCACCAAGACCGAATGCGTCTTGACGGACCGCTCCGGCCGCACCATCGCGCAATCGGTGGCCGGGCCGTCGAACCCGCTGCGTATCGGCTTCGAGGCCGCCTTCAATTCGCTCACCGCGGCCGCGGACCACGTGCTCTCCGCGGCCAAGCTCGACGCCGGGCAGATCACCGCCGTGTGCGCGGGCCTGGCCGGGGCCGGGCGCAAGCAGGTGGTCAAGCGCGTGATGGCTTTTCTGGTGGAGACGTTCCCCCACGCCATCGTACACGTCACGACAGACATGGCCGTGGCCCTCGAAGCCGCCGCCGGGGACGGGGAAGGCGTCATCCTCATCGCCGGCACTGGCTCCAGCGCCTATGGACGCAACGCCGCCGGCAAGACCATGCGCGCCGGAGGCTATGGCCCGTGGATCGGCGACGAAGGCAGCGCCTTCGACATCGGCCGCCGCGCGGTAATGGCCATCGCCCGCCAGCGCGACGGCCTGGCCCCCGTCACCCTGCTCGCCGACATGATCCCCGCCGCGCTCGAACTGCCGGCCTGGGAGAACCTCATCGAGCGCATCGCGCAGAACCCTGACGAAGTATTCCCGCGCATCTTCCCGCTGGTGGTGGACGCCGCCGAAGCCGAAGACGACACCGCGCGCGAAATCCTCTTCACCGCCGCGCTGGGCCTGGCGCAAATCGCCGCCACCGTCATCCGCAAGCTCGACCTCGAAGAAAAAGAATTCGTGCTGGCCAAGGCCGGCGGCGTGCACGGCCGCAGCCCGCTCTTTGATTCCGCGCTCGACGCCGTGCTGTGGAGCGCCGCCCCGCGCGTGCATATCGAGCGCCTGGCCGTGCCGCCAGCCATCGGCGCCGCCAGACTGGCCCGCCGCCTCTACGCGGCCACTTCCGGCCCGGCCTCGTCCGACTCGCCGCCCCCCGCCTCTTCCGCTGCCGGCCGGTAGCCAGCCCGGCTTCAACGTTCCGCTCTCAGCGTTCAGCCTTCCGCGTTCCGCTCGCAGCCTCAGCTTTCCGCTTTCTGCCCTCGGCCTTCTGCCTCCCGGGTCCTGAGTTCTGCGTTCTGAGTTCTGCCTTCTTCCTTCTTGCCTTCTCCCCTCTCCCCTGCATTTAACAGTTTGAATCCTGCATCACTGGCCTTACGCTTCCTCCATGCCCCGCGCCGCTTATCGCGCCGGTGCCACGGCCGACGAGCTCACCGCTCTATTGCACGCCTCCGACCGCGACACGCTCGAAGCCGTGCTCGATAACCCCAACCTGACCGAGCAGCACCTGATCCTGCTGCTGGAACGCAAGGGCTTGCCGGGCGCCATCCTCGAGCGCATCGCCCGCCACCGCGAGTGGATGCGCAGCTACCCGGTCACTCTGCGCGTGGCCGCCCACCCGCGCACCCCGCGCCTGCTGGCCATCCCGCTGCTGCGCAAGTTGTACCTCTTCGATTTGGTCGAGGTGAGCCTGCTGCCTTCCACGCCCGCCGAGCTGAAGCGCCTGTGCGAGGAACTGCTGATTAGCCGGCTGGGGCAGTTGCCGCTGGGGCAGAAGCTCACGCTGGCGCGGCGCGGCTCGGCGCGCGTCGCGGGCGCGTTGCTCGCCGAAGGCCAGCCGCTGGCCGTGCCCCTGGCCCTCGACAATCCCTACCTCACCGAGGCGCAGGTGCTGAAGGCGCTGGCGCGCGAGGACCTGCCGGAGACGGCGCCCGGGGCCATCGCCGCGCATCGCAAATGGTCCCTGCTCTACAACGTCCGTGTCGCCCTGGTGCGCCACCCGCACACCCCGCTCGCCCGCACCCTGGCCTTCCTCCCCGACCTCACCCTGCGCGACCTCACCGACCTGTGCTCGGCCACCGGCGCGCTCACTCCCAATCTCCGCCAGTACCTCCAGCACGAAATCGCCCGCCGCAAACGAAAGCGCCCGTAGCGGCGCCTGCGCGTGACCCGCTTAGACGTAAACCGCGTGCCCAAGCATAATCATCAATACGAACATAAAGAGTTTGGCTGGCTGTATCCGCGAAAGGTCATACGACCCTTCGACCACGCCTGGCGCAACCTGTCGATACTTCACCCCTAGTTGCCGGAACCCCGGCTCCCTTTCCATCGGAAAGAGGTTCTTTTGCGCGTGGTCTAGAAGGTTAGGGTGCCCGGAGATGTATCGCACGGACGCGATTTTCGATGCGCTCGGATCGAATTGGAAGACGAACCCAACGGCATACTCATCTTGCCTGTTTGCAGGCTTTCTACCGCCCATTGGATTGGTCGGGTCGCTGGCCGAGCCTGCCTTGTCGTAGTGGCGCAAGCCCCAGAAACGCGCTCGTGCATTCAGGTGCCGCCACTCCGGCAGTCCTTCCGGCAGAGCCCGGGGACTGCTTTTCCCATTCATGCGCACAAGGACTTCCCGCAGGTATTTCTCATCGCTGGCGGCGACGGCAACGTTGGGTTTGGGGAACGCAACATAGATGTTCCATGTGTCGTTCTCCCATTTCTCCTCAAAGACGGCCACGCTGTGCCCCTCGATTACATCTACACGCGCGGCAACCTTCGTAGCGTCGTTTAGAAAAGAATGGGCGCGTGCGGTGATGTCGTTCGCAAACATGCCGATAGCGCACCCTTCAAAAGGCCCAAGGCCCAGACCGGACGGCGATCCAAAGCGTCGCGAGCCTTCCATGCCCAGCAGAACGGATTCGCCCTGGAGGTGCTTGTGGAGGAGCTTGTTTGCAAACAAGAGAAAAGGAAGGCTCTCGAAAATGTCCTTCGGCTCTCGCTCCGTATGCTCTTCCTCGTCTGACCAGTGCCTCGGAAGATTGAACGGGCCTTGGGCAACTACCACCGTCTCTGTGTCTGCCGGCAGCCACGACAGCGCCTGTCGGGCAAGCTCCGAAGGCGGGCCATACGAGGGAAGAGCCTCTCTCGATGGTTCGGATGCGCTGACGGTTGTACTTTGACTTTCGAGCCCGCGTTCAGGCACTTGGTACAACTGAACGAGGTGGCCTGATTTCACCGCCAACAGTCCACCGTCGTCGGACAGAGCCAACCCTCCCCAGCCGAACCGGGTATCCCCGCGCTCGGTTCCAAAGTGCTTCCCTGTTCCGAATCTGCGGGGCACATCCAATGTCATCAACGGCTCCTTGCCGCCTACGTTGAATACTCTGGCTATCAGTCTCTTGGGTGTGAAGCTGCTCGATCCCCATTCCCTGGTGGGAAAAGCGAACCTCCGGCCGTCGCGCGAGGCCACCGCCGGGCCGTCTTGTTGCTCCAAATCGAGGTCGAGTTCCTGAAGGATCTGCCCGGACGTAGAAAAAACCAACAAGCGCTCCCCTGCGCGGCATTCGACCGCAGCGATTACATCCTCGCGCAGGAAGCTGTAGTATCCGCATAGCTCCTTCCTTTCCCCCAACACCGCCCGCGGGGCGGAATCTGCAACCTGCAGACGTAAGCCGTCCTGGGACCAAATTGCTCGCATGTCGCCCCACACCGCCTGCGAATGGTCCTCTCCCTTCCACGACTTCACCACGGTCAGTTTCTCTGTCTCCACCAGGTCGAACCGCGTCACCCAGTCCCCGCCTACCTCTTGCGTTTGGTGCAAAAGCACAAAGTCTCCTGCGGGGCTGGCCGCGCTCAGTTCGCCTGCTGAAACATGACGAGCCAGGGGCTCGAAGTCTGCCGAGTACAGCATGAGCGTGTTGCCAATGCCCACAAGGAATCTCCCGTTGGTGGCGGGAAAAAAGAACGATTGCGAAACGTCTTCTGAGTCAGGCGGCAGAGGCCAATCGAGTTTGCGAACTAATTCTCCCCTGTCGGCGCTAAGGAACACAGCTACCAGGCGATAAGGATCGGCAGGAGACGCCTTCCTTTGGACTCTCTCGGCTTCGGGCAAGTCCCGTATGACAAAAAAAGCAGCTACCGTATTCAGTCCCGTGAATACCACGCCTTGTTGGTAGGTCCAGTACCCCCAATTGTCCTCATTTCTCAACTCAACGGGCGGCCTCCCCTGGTAGCCATATTTCGTCAAGTCCGCTTCCCAGTGAGGTTTAGGCTGGGGAACGGACTGAGCCTTCGTCTCCCCCAACAGTGGTGCTGCCAGCAGGACGGTCGCAAATAGGCATCCCGCTGCCATTGTGTTGGCCGCCCGCGTTGCCCCTTTAGTAGGCATGTCCCCTCCATGAAACGAGCCTCAGGTCATTACACGCCGGCATTTGAGCAAACCTGCACCTCGAGTTTCAATCGGCAAAACACGACACGCGAGCCATGTCGTGGCTTACCTCCCATCTCAAGCACACCGGATACCCCTGCGACTCGAGTCCAGTGGCAACTTCAACAGCAGATCCCTTGAGCGTCCCGGTTGGCAACCGGGCCGCTCGGCGGGATGACACCTCTCCCCACTCCCCTCTCCCCTCTGCCTTCCCCCATTAGCCTCCAGAAATAATAAAAGATTCCACTTGACAACGCTTCGGATATCGAGCTATACTCACTTCGTATGGGCTGCGTTAAGCTAATGCGCCTGGGGAAGCCGCTCCCGGGGCCCCTCCCCCGCGACCACGACCGGTCATACACTTACGCAAAACGCACGAATATCACGCGCCAGGACATACAGTTCCGCGATGATTGGACTTAATCTCCCGGTCTTTTCAACGAGTTCACACGAAGGGAGGGGGCTTCTGCCTTCGGCCTTCTCACTTCTGACTTCCACGAGGGGTTGCCCAAGCACACCCATCCCAAGCCGAATGACGCCAACCGCTGCACCTGGACCTCGGTGAGCGGCAACCGTTGCCGGATGCTGCTGGCGCCGGGCCACGGCCTGCTGTGCGTGCATCATCTCCAGCAGCAGCGCCGGGAAGAGGGCGACCTGGTGGGGCAGGGCGGCATGTACGTTACCCGGCAGCTCGAAAACAAGGTGGCCGTGCGCCGCGCGATGCGCCGCCTGGCCCGCGCCCTGGTGCAGAACCGGATCGACCCGCCGCGCGCTGTGGCCTTGCTCCGCCTGTGCGGCCTGCTGATCCGGACCGCGCGGCGCTCCCGCTCCCGGGCTGTTCAGCGGCCCGCGGGTTTGAGAAGATAGGCGCGGCCCGATGCGTCCAACAGCAGGCAAGGCGCGAAGGCCGAAACTCCCGGAGGCTTCAGTGAAGCGCTTCTTTCTGGCACTGGCGGTTCTACTCGCGGCGGCGGGCATCACCCTGACCTTTGCGGACACGCAGCAAGGCGCGCAGGCTCCGGCGTGGCCGGAGATTAAGAGCTACGAGGCCATGCAGATTCCCGCGGATAATCCCATGACCGCGGCCAAGGTCGAGCTGGGCAAGCAGCTTTACTACGACGCGCGCCTGAGCGGCGACGGCTCGAAGGCCTGCTACTCCTGCCACGTGAAGGAGAAGGGCCTGACCGACGGGCTGGCGCTGGCGCAGGCGCCCTACAACCAGACGGTGCCGCGCTCGGCGCCCACCATGTGGAACCTCGGCTACCACAAAGAATGGTACTGGGATGGCCGCGCCAAGACGCTGGAAGCCCAAGCCCGCGCGGCGTGGAGCGGCGTCAACATGGGCGCGCTGGGCCGCGACGGCAAGCCCAGCATGGACGACATCTGCAAGAAGCTCGACGCCATCGCCGGCTACCGCGCGCAGTTCCAGGCCGTCTTCGGCGCGGGCTGCACGCCCGACAATGTCTCCAGGGCGCTGGCCGCCTTCATGCGCACCATCGTGGCCAACGAATCCCGATGGGTGCGCTTCCGCGAGGGAGACAAAACGGCGCTTGGCGCGGGCGCCCAGCGCGGCTACCAAGTCTTCCAGGGCAAGGCTCGCTGCACCAATTGCCACGCCGGCGTCCTGCTCACCGACCTCATCTACCACAACACCGGCATGGGCATGAGCGACAAGGAACCCGACCTGGGCCGCCACCGCGTCACCAAGGAGGAACGCGACAAGGGCGCCTTCAAGACCCCCACCCTGCTGGATATTTCCAAGTCCGCGCCCTACTTCCACAACGGCCAGGCTAAGACGTTGGAGGAAGCCGTGGACCTGATGCTGGCCGGCGGGGTGGATAACCCCTGGCTGGACAAAGCCAACTTGCTCCCGCCGGTCAAGCTGACGCGCCGCGAGCGCGCCGATCTATTGGCCTTCTTGCGCTCCCTCGACGTGGAGTACAAGATCGCTCCGCCCAAACTGCCGCAATGAACGCGTTTCGTACCGCCGGGGTCCAGCCGGCAGCTTTGAACTTACAGATGGCCGAACCCACCGGCGTCTCGCCGGCCAAGTCCCCATGAACCGCCGCGCCAAAGCAATCGTCGCGCTCGCCGCCGTGGCCCTCTTCGGCTTCATCCTGTACTCCACAGTTCAGCAATCCGCGCAAACGTGGGAAGTGTGCGTGAACTTCAAGGGCCGTGAACACTGCGCTTCGGCCAGCGGCGCCACGCGCGAGGAAGCCGTAGCCGCGGCCCACCAGATCGGCTGCTCGCTGATTACCAGCGGCCGCGACGAAAACATGGCCTGCCTGGACGGTTATCCCGCCAGCGTCAGGAAGGTGGAGAAATGAGCGCCGGTCAGTCCGTGCGGCGCACTGCTTCGGGCGCCGGCGACCCCAGCATGCGCAGGTAAGTCATCAACTGCGCGCGGTGGTGAATCTCATGCTCGTTGATGCCCAGCAGGATGGCCCACACTTTGCGGCGGAAGCGCAGCTTCTCGCTGGCCCGCTCTTCCATCCAGCGCTCCGCGGGGAAGGCCGCCACCGCGTCCAGCGTTTCGCGGTGCACCCGCTCCAGGCTGGCCAGCTCCGTGGCCAGCGCTTCCGGCGCGCCCAGCACGGCGCGCAGGCCCTGAGGAATGCGCCGTTGGTAATAGGCGAAGTCCGCTTCGATGGCCACGCGGCGGACGCCCTCCTCGCTCATCCACAGATGGCGCAGCATCTCGCCGATGCGCAGCGCGTCCTTCTCCGGCTGCCAACCCATGTGCTCCGGCCGGACCAACTCGGTCACCTGGCGCGTGCGGGCGCGGATGGCCTGCTTCTGCTTGAGGAAGAACTCTTTCAGGTCCATGGCGATTCCTTTCGGCCCTCATTTCCGGTACACGGCGTAAACCCAGGGGATGCCGATGAGCCCCTCGTGGATGCGGATTTCCACCAGGTCGCCCGGGGAGAAGCGCGCGTAATCGTCCCCGTCCACCGGGACGCGCTCGTAGAGGCGCCCGCCGCGCCAGGAGACCACCGTGAGCCGCGTGGTGCGCAGCGCCCCGGGCATGGTGAACTTGCCCACCACCGTGGTGGTGCGGTTCTCGGGCGGTGAAGCATCGAGCTTGCCGTTGGCGAACAGCAGCGCCGCCAGCAGCCACGGCACCGGCACCAGCGCCCGGTACAGCCGCTTCAGGGCTTCCACGTCCGCGTGCCGCCGCGCCCGCCGGTCCAGCCAGCCGGCCACCAACAGCGTGGCGAAAAACAACACGCCCACGAAGATCAGGATGCCGTCCAGCTCCAGCGGCGGATAGTAGTGGCTGGCGGGGAGGAAGGCCACGGCGCCCAGCAGGAAAATGCCCAGGAGGTTGACCACCCGGCGGCGCAGCACCAGTTCGGCGGCGGCCGTGGTCAAGCCGCAATTCTCGCACTGGTCCGATGTGCGGTCGGCGCCGCAATCGAGACAACGGCGGATCATTCGGAGACCATTTTCACCAGGTCTTGCAGGCGTTTCTTGGTGGCGTCGTCCAGATCGGTGAACAGCACGCCCATGCCTTTGCCCGGGAGCACCCGGCGCACCACGCAGTGGATGTTCATCGGCTCCCCGAGCAGCAGCCGCGCCGTAAACGTGGCGCCCACCCACAGCGGGTTGTTGGTGGCGATGAACATCCCGCCGGCGCTGATGTCGGTAATCAGCGCGCCGAGCACCTCGAATCCCCATTGCACTTCCACGTCGGATTGGAAGGGATAGCGCGGGTGTTTTCGCCGCTCAACGGGTGGTTCGGTCAAGTGCGCTCCCTGAACACGGATTTGCTTCCGCCGGGCCACACGATGCTACCAAAGCAGGGGAGAAGGGGAAAGGGAAAAGGAACGCGGATGAGAAGAAACGAAAGGAGGCCGTCGTTCGCCAGGACGGAGGGCCACGCGCCGTCGCCGCGCGCTTACACGCCTGAGTACGTCTGGCGGCGCAGGAAGGCGCCCGCGCCGGGCTTGCCGGTGAATCGGCCGTTGTCGATGATGACGCGGCCGCGCGAGAGCACCACCTTGGGCATCCCTGTCACCTTGATGCCCTCGAACATGGAGTAGTCCACCTTCATGTGGTGCGTCTTGGCGCTGATGACGTGCTGCTGGCTGGGGTCGAAGATGACCAGGTCGGCGTCCGAGCCCACCGCGATGGTGCCCTTGCGCGGGTACAGACCGAAGAGCTTGGCGGGCGCCGTTGCCGTGAGCTGCACGAAGCGGTTGGCCGAGAAGCGCTGGCCATGGACGCCACCGGAGAAGACCAGGCTCATGCGATGCTCGATGCCGGGGCCGCCGTTGGGGATCTTGGTGAAGTCGTCCTTGCCCAGTTCTTTCTGCTCCTTGTAGCAGAAGGGGCAATGGTCGGTGCTCACCACTTGCAGGGTGTCTTTGGCCAGGCCTTGCCAGAGTTTCTCCTGGTGCCATTTCTCACGCAGCGGGGGAGTGAAGACGTACTTGGCGCCCTCGAAGCCGGGAGCGTCCATGTTTTCGAGGCTGAGGTAGAGGTACTGCGGGCAGGTTTCGGCGTAAGCGGGCACGCCGCGGTCGCGGGCTTCGCGGACCTTCTCGAGCGCGTCGTTGCAGGAAAGGTGGACGATGTACACCGGCGCTCCGGCCATTTCCGCGAGCGCAATGGCGCGCCCGGTGGCTTCCGCCTCGGCCGTGGTGGGGCGGGTGAGGGCGTGGTACTTGGGCGCCTTCTTGCCTTCGGCGAGCGCGCGCTGGACGATCACGTCGATCGCCCCGCCGTTCTCCGCGTGCATGCAGATCAGCGCGCCGTGGCGCGCGGCCTGGCCCATGGCTTTGAAGATGCTGGCGTCGTCGAGCATGAACACGCCGGGATAAGCCATGAACAGCTTGAAACTGGAGACGCCTTCGCGCACCAGCGCGCCCATTTCTTCGAGCTGGGCCGTGCCCAGGTCGGTGATGATGCAGTGGAAGGCGTAGTCGGTGGCGGCCTTGCCGTCGGCTTTGTTCATCCACGTCTCGAAAGCGGTGCGCAGCGTCTGGCCCTTGTACTGGATGGCGAAGTCTATGAGCGTGGTGGTGCCGCCGTGGGCCGCGGCAATGGTGCCGCTTTCGAAGTCGTCGGCGCTGGTAGTGCCGCCGAAGGGCATGTCGAGATGGGTGTGGACGTCGATGCCGCCGGGGAGGAGGTAGCGGCCTGCGGCGTCCAGGACCTTGTTGGCGCCATCGACGGGGAGCCCTGCGCCGATGGCTGCGATTTTTTCTCCGGTGATGCCCACGTCACTCGCGTAAGTGTCCGTGGCCGTGACGATGACTCCGTTGCGGATTACCGTGTCGAATCGCATATGGGCTCTCCGGCCGTGGCCGCACCCAGGTGTTCCTCGCCCCAGCGCATCTTAGGCCACGCCGCCCGGCCACCGCAAGGTTCCTCAGCGGCGCGGTTCGTAGAACACCGCGGTGTTGTTGCAGACGAAGGTCTGCGATGGCTGGTAGTTCCTCTCGACTTCGGCCAGAAAGCGCCGCGGCCATACCGAATGCGGCCGGGCGCTCATCCGCGGCGCGGTTTCAGACATCACAATCAGGTCGAAGAACCTGTGGGACGCTTTTTCCACCAGTTCGCGGTCGCTCCAGTCCTTCCAGTGGACCATGAGCGTGTAACCGGAAGGATCGGAGAGCCAGACGGGCCGGCCGGAGACCAGCAGTGCGCCGACATTCTCGGAGAGGATGCGGCTGCCCGGATGCCTCTGCAAGTAGGAATTGGCCTCGGCGCAGTCGCGCGACTCGCGAGGGAGCGGCCGGATGTCCACGTTGAAGACCAGGAAGAAGGCCAGGGCCGCGGGAATGAGCGCCAGGGCCGGCGCGGCAGTCGCTTGCCGGCGCACGCCGGAGTAGCCCAGCGCGGCGATCAGGCACAGCGCGGAGAACCAGCCCAGAAAGTGATTGTGGGCCGAGCCCGGTTTGGCCGCGGTCACCAGGAGCAGCGAGCTGGCCAGGAAATAGAGGTCCAAAAGATTTACGGAGCGTTCCTTCCACGCTTCCACCAGCCGGTACGCCCCCAGCACCAGGAGGGGAGCGTAGGCGGCGAAGGCCGGCAGGAAAAGCGCCCCGAGGAGCCGGGGCCGCAAGCTGCCCGCGTGAGCGTACAACAGGTGCTGCACAAAAGTCCCCGCGGTGGCCTGTTGCGCCCACCAGTAAGCCGCGCCCAGCAGCCCGGCGATACTCACGGTGATGCCCGCGGCCGCGGGCCATTCCCTGCGCAGGGCGAACCACGCGATGCAGGCCAGGGGCGCAGCCAGCAGACTCAATTTGAAAGTCACGGCCAGTACCAGAACAGGAACGGCCAGCAACCATTTGCGCGGCCAGCGGAAGACCATCCACAGGCCGGCCGTCTGCAGCAAAAGTCCCGGCAGGTCCATGCGCGCGAAGTACAGCCAGCCGGTCCGCAACAACGGCACGGCCAGAAAGAGCAACCCGAAGAGGAGGCTGAGTTTCCAGTCGCGCGTCTGCTGGTGGATCATCAGTACCAGCCAGCACGCGACTCCCACGCCGCACAGCAACACCAGCAGCCGGGGAGCAGCGAATTGCGTCCCGAACCACGTTCCCGGCAACGCGAAGAGGTAGAAACCGGAAGGGCCATAGGGATTGAGCGCGACGGGCAGGTCGCCCACCGGGGGATACAGCGCTTGGCCGCGGGCCAACCGCTCCGCGCCATAGAGCACGGTTCCCTCGCCGTAGTCCAGTTGATAGGGAAAAGGAATGCGCTGCGCGGCGATCCACGCCGTGGAGAGCAGCGCCAGGGCGAGCGCCGCGATCAGGAAACGCTCGGCTTGGCGGAACGAGCCAACCGCTGCGATGGTCACGCGGGTCACCGTGGCGCCGGCAGGACTTCACGGCCGTACACTTCGACCGTCTGCTCCTCGTCGCCGCACATCAGGTAGATGTTGAACTGCGTCACGCCGGCCTGGCGCAGGGCCGCGAGCTTCTTCTTGTGGGCTTCGACCTGGCCCACCAAACAGAAGCGGTCGGTGACTTCATCGGAGACGAAGTGGGCGTTGTCGCTGCCCACTTCGGCGTGGTGGCGGTAGTCGTAGCCGCTGCGCGAGCGCACGTAAGCGGTCAGCGCCGGGGGCAGCTCCTCCGGCTTGTAGCGGGCGATGAGATCCATGACATGGTTGGAGACCAGGGCCGGGAACCAGCGGACGCGGTCGCGGCATTTGGCCAGATCGGCGTCCACCCAGACCGGGGCGGCGGCCATAATCTCAATCTTGCTGAAGTCGCGGCCGGCCTGCTGGGCGCCCTCGCGCACAAAGCCGCAGCACCAGGCGATCAAGTCAGGGTCGGCGAATTGCAGAATGACGCCGTCGGCCGTGCGCCCGGCCAGGTTCAGGGCCTTGGGGCCGTAGCCCGCCACCCAAACGCGCGGCACGCCGGCGCTGGCCCAGGGGAACCTGGCGGGATGGCCCTCGTGCTGGACTTCGCGGCCGGCGCACAGGTCGCGGAAGTCGCGGATGGATTGCTCGAGGGTCTCGAGTGTGGTGGGCTTCTTGCCCAGCACCCGGCGCGAACTGTCGCCGCGCCCGATACCCAGCTCCATGCGCCCGCCGGAGATGAGGTTGAGGGTGGCGAAGAGCGAAGCGGTGACGGTGATGTCGCGCACCGCCGGGTTGGTGACGCAGGGGCCGATACGCAGCTTTTTCGTGTTGGCGGCCATCAGGGTCATCAGCGGATAACATTCTTTCCAGAGCACGTGCGAATCGAAAACCCAGCCGTACGCGAAGCCGGCCGCTTCCGCCTGGCGCGCCAGCCCCACGATGCGCTCCACCGACAAGTCAGGTTTCAGGGTGATGCCGAACTCCATGGCGGCCTCCGCATGGGACAGGTTGCGGAGTATAACCTCAGGCGCGCCTCGTGACGAGCGCCTTGTGGATGTGAAGGCCGTTGCGCTGAATAGGTAACTGAGCCGCTTGCGTCCCGCCAATGACCGGGGCGGCCGTTTCCGTAAGCCATTGCCTTATTTGGTGCTTCCCCAGGATGGAGGAATGGCACGCGGCTTGCACACCTAGTCTCGGGTTGTTCCTTCCCCTGGGTCCCTGGAGATATGGTTTGAGGAGGCGCCCATGAGGCGCTTCACTTTATTAAGGTGGTTATCGGCCCTTCCCGCGTTCCTGGTCCTGGCTGCGACGGCCCAAGCCAACTCCGTGTCACCGGGGACGTTCACGGTGGCCATCACTCCCTTGACGCTGTTCCTGCCGGGGATCAGCGTCTCGGTCACCGTGACGGGCACGCAGGTAATCAACCTGCCGACGGGTGGCACGGCCCCGGACGTCATTCAAATCGAGATTGTCTCCATGTCCTTGCAAGGAACGACGCCGGTGCAAATCAACTCCTCTTTCTTCGATCTTACGCTGGACCTGTTCCCCAGCACGGTCTCCGGTGGCGCCGGCACGGTCAATCCGGATGGCACGCTGACGTCGTTCTTCGATGTGTTTTTCCAGGTGACACTGACACCCACCGGCGGCGGGCCGCCCGTGGTCGCCGGTCAGCCTGTTTTGGTTAGCCTGGGTGGTATCCTGGCGCAGGATCCCACGCAACCGCCGCCGAATAACCACTACTGGCAGTTGCTGTGTGTGACCCGCGCGGGGAGGCAAGACGCCATTCGCTGTAATGTCCTTCCGCCACCGCCGCCCCCGCCGAAGCCCGTGCCTGAGCCGGCGACGTTGCTGCTGCTGGGTACCGGCCTGACCGGCGTGTGGTTCGGTCGCCGGGGAAAAGCGCACTGAAGCCCATCTCGGGCAGTCTTCGTCGAGGCCCGGGGGAGCTGCGAGTGTTTCCCGGTTCGCAGCTTCATTCCTTTTCATTTACACTCAGCAGCCATGGACCGCGTGGAAGCATGGCTGCGCGCAGTGGAGGCGGAGAAGCGCTCGCCGGTGGAGGCGCGCGTGGCCGCTTTGCTCGAGAGCATCCGCGCCGGGGCGCAGAAGTTCCCCGAGGAGACCTGGGACCAGGCTAACGAGCGCCACGCCGAAGAGTTCATCAGCCGGCTGCGCGAGGAGTTCCCCGGGCGCGTCCTGGAGATTTCCCGGCCGCCGATGGATACGGGCCAGCGCGACCTGGTCCGGCGATGGCTGGCGGGCCCGGCGCGGCAGCCTGCCGGCTCTTCGACCGTCATTGTCGAGCGCCAGAAGCTCCCCTTGATGGCGCGGCGCACCACCAACTACAACTTCATCTTCACCGTGCCGGGGCGCAGCCCGGACCGCCTGGTGCTGGTGGCGCACTACGACACCTGGCGCGGGCCCGGCGCCGACGACAACACCACCGGCGAAGAAATCACCAAGCAGTACCTCCTCGGCGACCTGCGCAGCCAGCAGCCGCCCCCGCTGACGCACACCTACATCCTGGCCGGCTCCGAAGAGTGCGGGCTGATCGGCTTCACTTCGCAGGTGCTGCTGGCGGCGGGCATCGGCCTGGCCAACATCGCCATGACGCGCGGCGTGTGGTACGTGGCGCTGCTGGGAGCCGCAATAATTCCGCTGGCCAACTTCCGCTTCGGCGTAAGCGGCTCGCGCGAGTACGCGCAGACCCTCTCGCCGGAAGAGGTGGCGCGCATCAAGTCGGTTATTTCCGTGGACTCGGTCGGGGAAGGGAAGATGTACATCCCCGATTCTTCGCTGGGCGCGGACTTCATCCGCGCCTTCATCCCGCTCGCTGGGTATCACGCGCTCAACGATGTGCTGGAGGAGGGCGCGCACCTCAACGGCATCCGCTACAACAACTTCATCGCCGGCGGCACCACCGATCACATCAGCTTCCTGGAGTTGAATTCCGGCCTGCGCGACCGGCTGGGCGACCTGCTGGGCTGCCCGCGCTGGCTGGGCTGCCACAAGCACGGCAAGCGCAAGGTGCCCGCCTCCGCGTTGGTGGCGCTGGGGCCGGGCAAGGCTTCGCCGCTGGTCTTCGGTGGCAAAATACACACGCCCCATGACACGGCGGAGCGCGTCTATCCCAAGCCGCTGGGCAATGCGCTGCGCATCCTGGACTACTGGTACCACATCATGGAGGGCGGCCAGCGCATCGCCGAGCCCCGCGCGCTGAGCGAATATCATTACGCGCAACTGTTTCGCGTGCGCCGAGGGGCCGGTCTTCAGACCGGCCGGGGACGCGCGGAAGCGGAGCCCCGCGAGGAGTATTGGCTGGCGCTGAAAGACGCGGTCGAGCCCAACCGGCGTAACATTAACGGGCTCTACCGCGTGGACGCGGAAGTGAATGAGGGCCGCGCCGTGTGCCGCAACGCGCGGCTGCTCAACTGGGGCGTGCACACGCGGCTGGTGCACCAGGTCACGGAGCGGCTCGAGCGCGGGCGCGACTCCTGCGCGCGAGTTCATGTGCGCGAGCTGGAAGTGATTACACCGGAGGGGTCGTTGCGCTTCGCCGCGCGCGGCGCGCGGGGATCCGGGTGGTGGGGCTACGTCGAGGCGGCTTGGCGCGCGGCGCTCGGCAATTTCGAGCGCTTCCTCGGCAGCAACACGTTCCTGGCGTTTTTCGCCGCCGCATTCCTGCTGGCGCAATTGGTGGACTTTGCCATGGCGCGCGCCTTCGCCTGGTCGTATGAGTTTCAGCGCGTGTTCTTCGACTGGTTCGCAGTTACCCTGCCGGTCACGGTTTTCTTGCAACTCGCGGTCGTGCTGTGGCTTATCGGCTCGAAGATCCCCACCATGATTGACAATAACTACCGCCACCTAAACCGCTCCGACAATTTGCGCAGCCTGCGCCGGGTAGCGACTTGAGGAAACCCTCGACTGGGCGGACGAAATGCCGGGGTCCACAAAACACGGTTCCGGGCGGAAGGGGGCGACCCTTTCGGCGTGGGCTAGGAACGGTACACTTTGTACATGAGACGGGTCGTTATTCTCGGAGCGGGGTTTGCGGGGATTGAGGCGGCGGCGGAGCTGGACCGGCGGCTGGCCGATTCGCCGGATTGCGAAATCACGCTGGTGAACAAGACCAACTACTTCCTGTTCACACCCTTGCTGCCGCAGATCCCCTCAAGTTTCATCAACCCGCGGCATATCGTCCAGCCGGTGCGCGACATCCGTGGCCGGCGCAAGTTCCGGTTCGTTCGCGACACAGTAAGAGCGATTGACCTGGCGGCGCGGCAGGTGCGCCTGACCACGGCTGCGCTCGACTACGATTACTTGATGGTGGCCCTGGGCAGCCGGCGCAACGACTTCGGCGTAGCTGGCGTGGCCGAGCATACCTTCGACTTCAAGTCGCTGGAAGACGCGGTAGTCCTGCGCGAGCACGTGCTGGACCTGTGCGAGCACGCCGACCACACCGAAGACGCCACGGCGCGCGGGCACATGCTCACGTTCGTGGTGGTGGGGGGGGGCTATACCGGCGCGGAACTCATCGCTGAGCTACAGGACTTTCTCTTCCGCTATGTGGCGCCGCGCTACCGCGGCATCCACAAGACGGACTTACAGCTCATTCTGCTCGAAGCCACGCCGAAGATGCTCAACAATGTGGACCCGGCTCTGGCGGCGCACGCGCAGCGGCGGCTGCGGCGCGAAGGCATCAAACTGCGCACGCAGGCGGCGGTGACGCGCTGCTTCGCCGGCGGCGTGGAAGTGAACGGCAGCGAAGTGATTCGCGCTGAAACGGTGGTGTGGGCCGCGGGCATCCGGGCGCACGAGCTGGCCGCGGCGCTGCCCGGGCCGCACAACCGCATCGGGCAATGCGTAGTGAACGACTACCTGCAGCTCGAAGGGCACCCGGAAGTATTCGTCGCGGGCGACAGCGGTGTCTCGACGGCGGCCCCGCAAGCGCCGGCGGTGGCGCCCACGGCCATTGACCACGGGCGGCTGGCGGCGCGTAATATCGTGGCGCTGTTGCGCGGCGAGCCATTGCGGAGTTACGCGCATTCGCCCAAGCCCATGGCCGTCACGCTGGGGATGAACTACGCGGTGGTGCAGTTGGGCCCGTTGCGCGTGCGCGGCCTGCTGGCGTGGCTTCTGGGGAACGCGGTGCACCTTTACAAGCTGGTCGGGTTCAAGAAGCAGGTGCAGGTGTTTTTGGACTGGGCGCTGGCCTACATCTTCCCGCGCGACGCCAGCATGGTGCGCCAGCCGCGTCATGGCAAGTTCTGCGCCTCGGAGGCACAGCGGGCACAGAGCAATCAAGAAGGCCAGGCGAAAGTGGTCAAATAGTTCACCTCAGGGTCCCCCTGCGCCTCCTGCGGCTATTTCTTCTTCATAAGTATGTAGTAGGTGGCGAAGCCCACGGCGAAGCCGACGAACCAGGCGTAGTTGTAGAGGAAGCGCAGGGAAGGAACGAACAGACCGATGAAGGCCACGCCGCAGCCCAGGGCCAGCGCGCCGATGCCGCGCCAGTTAATGCCGCCGCTGAACTCGTAGAACCCGCCGCGCTGGTACAGGTCTTCCATCAGGATGATTTTCTTCCGCACCACAAAGTAGTCGCAGATCAGGATGCCCGCGATGGGCCCCAGGAAACCGGAGTAGCCCACCAGCCAGGTGTACAGGTACGTTTCGAAATTCTCCAGCAGCTTCCACGGCATCATCACCACTCCGAGCACGCCGGTGATCAGCCCGCCGGTGCGGAAACTGATGCCGCGCGGCCAGGCGTTGGAGAAGGCGTTGGCGGGGGAGACGACGTTAGCGGCCACGTTGGTGGTGAGCGTGGCCACGGCCACGCCCGCCAGCGCCACGGCCACGGCCAGCGGCGAGCCCATGCGCCCGGCCAGAACGACCGGGTCCCAGATGGCTTCGCCGAAAATGGTCACGGTCATCGAGGTGACGGCGATGCCGATGAACGAGTAGAGCGTCATCGTCAGCGGCAGGCCCAGCGCCTGGCCCACGGCTTGCGCGCGCTGGTCGCGAGCGTAGCGCGTGAAGTCGCAGATGTTCAGCGCCAGCGTGGACCAAAAGCCCACCATGCCGGTGAGCGAGGCCACGAAGAACGGGAAAAACTCACCGAACGAGCCGAACCTTGACCCCGCCGTGAACATCGGGCCAAAGCCGCCGGCGCGCGTCCACGCCCAACCCAGAAGCGCGACGGAAATGAGGATGAGGAACGGCGCTCCCCACGATTCCAGGAAGCGGATGGACTCGTGCCCGCGCAGCACCACCAGCATGTTCAGCGACCAAAAAAAGAAAAAGCAAATCCACACACCTCCGGGCACGTCGCGCCAGCCGCTCCACAACGAGAGCAGAATGGTGTGGATGGCTTGCCCGCCGATCCATGTTTGGATGCCGAACCAGCCGCAGGCCACCAGCGCGCGCGCCACTGACGGAATGTTCGCGCCCAGCACGCCGAAGGCGCTGCGCGCGAACACCGGGAAGGGAATCCCGTACTTGGCGCCCGCGTGCGCGTTGAGGATCATGGGGACCAGCACGACGAGGTTCCCGAGCAGAATGGTGACCAGCGCCTGCGACCAGGACATGCCGCCGGCGATCAGGCTCGAAGCCAGCATGTAACTGGGGATGCAGATGGCCATGCCCACCCACAGCGCGGCAAACTCGTAGATCCGCCAGGTGCGCTGGTGCGGGGGCGTCGGCGCCAGGTCCTCATTGTAGAGGGCGCTGCTCTTCCGCTTGGAGTCGTCAGGGGCAGGGGTGGTCATTCGCCAACGCGCTCCTGTGCTCGGGAAAAGAGAACAGGGAAAAGGCAAAAGGGCCCGGGAATCTGCGCAGCTTCATTCGGCGGTTTGCCTGTTTTCTCTTATCGCTTTTCTGTTTTCAGCGACGCCTACTGTGGACTGTCCCCTGGGGGCTGTCAACTGTCTGTCATAAGGCCATCAATAGAACTTTCGCAGGTCAGGATCAATCGGGAGTTGCACTTCGAGGCGGCGGCCCTCGGCGGTGAGGCGCAGGCGGATGATGCGGGCGCGGCCGGCGTCGCGCTCCGTCCACTCGGCGCTGGGCAGCGGTTCTCTGCGTCCTCTTTGTCTCTGCCCGCCCTGCGCTGGGCCTTTGGACGCATCGCGGGCAGCGGCGCGGTTCCCGGAATCGGCGGGAGGCCCGCTGTCCGGCTTCTCGATCAAGTCACGGCCCTTGCGTTCCAGCGCTTCGGGCGCGATCTCGTAAATCTCCCGGGCCTCGGTATCGAGCTGGAGGAAGCGCGACCCGAGCTGCACCAGCACCAGGTTCTTCTTCTTGGGCACAAGGTACACTTCCCAGAGTTTGGCGGGGCGGTCGTCCACCCGCAGGACGCAGTTCTCGATAGGCTTCCAGGTGAGCGCCGGGGGAGCGGGCCGGGCCGTCTGAGCCGTCGCCGGCGGGGCCGGCCAGGCCAGCGCCAAGGTGAAGAAAAGGCCGAGTTTACGCAGCGCCTCCATCGGCTTTTGTTCACCCAATTTTTACATGGGATTCACACTTTCCGCACCTTGTTTCTCTACCATGCTCCGCGGGAGGAGGGAAGATCGCATGGCCGCACCCCTATTGCCGAATCCGTCGCCCGCCGGCGCGCCCGCCGGGCCGCAGTCCGTGCCCGTGGAGGCCATACCCACCAATTCCATCATCTCGGCCATGCTGCGCACCTCCAAGCAGGTGAGCGACCTGATCTTCTCCCCCGGGCGGCCCCCGCAGGTGGAACTGAACGGCCAACTCATCCCGGTGAAGATCGTGCAAATCCCCACGTTGCGGCCGGAAGATACGGCGCGCATCGCGGCTGATTTGCTGGGGAACAACATCACGGCGGCGCGCAAGCTGCGCGAAGAAGGCTCCTGCGACGTCAGCTACAGCCTGCCGCCGCTTTCGCGCTTCCGCGTCAACATTTTCACGCAGCGCGGCACCTGCGCCATCGTCATGCGGGTGATCCCCAACATTGTGCCGAACTTCGACACCTTTGGGCTGCCGCCGCAGTTGAAGGAGCTGTGCAGCCTGAAGAACGGCATTGTGCTGGTCACCGGGCCCACCGGCTCCGGCAAATCGTCCACGCTGGCCGCGGTGATTGACAAGATCAACGAGGAGAAGGCCTACCACATCGTCACCATCGAAGACCCGATCGAATTCTTGTACCAGCACAAGCGCGCCACCATCCATCAGCGCGAATTGCACAGCGATACGCCGAGCTTTGCACTGGCCCTGCGCGGCGCCCTGCGCCAGGCTCCCAAGGTGATCCTGGTGGGCGAGATGCGCGACAAGGCTACCACCGAGATTGCGCTCGAAGCCGCCGAAACCGGCCACGTGGTCTTCTCTACCATGCACACGGTGGACGCCGCCAAGACCATTGAGCGCATTGTCGGGCTCTTCCCGCTCGGCGAGCAGCACATCATCCGCCTGCGCTTCTCCAAGGCCTTCCGCTACATCATTTCGCAGCGCCTGATGCCCAGCAAGGACGGCAGCACGCGCGTGGCGGCCATCGAGATCCTCAAGTCCACCATGCGCACCCGCGACTACGTCGAAAAGGGCGAATCGGAAGGCAAGTCCCTGGTGGACGCCATGCGCGACGGCGACCAGGAAGGCATGCAGGACTTCGACACCGTGCTGGAACGCTACATCCGCGCCGGCGTCGTGGACCTCGAGACCGGCCTGGCCTACGCCACCAACCCAGGCAACATGCGCCTGCAAATGACCGACTTCATCGAAGCCGCCGCGTCCGCCGCGAAGAAACCAGGCGCGTCCGCTGCTGCAAGGCCCGCCTCCGCTGGCTCGGGCGCTGGCGCCGTGCGCCCCATCACGTCCGCCCCCGGCGCAACGCCCGCCGCTCCCGCGTCCCACGTACCCACTCGGCCCGGGTCCAGCATGGCCAGTGGAACCGTTGTCGGCGCCCCCTTCCCGGCTGTTCGGCCTGGCGGCGCCACTGCCCCCGCGCCTACCAGCGCGGCCAAGCCCGCATCTTCGCCAGCCGCTTCCGGTCCCACTGACCCCGAGATCGTGCGCTTCTAGCAAATCACTTAGCTCACCAGCGGTGTTCGTATTATGATTGGCGGGAATCGAGGTTCACTTCAAAGTGGCGAACCGCCGGTCAACTGTTGCCCACAGCAGAAAGTACGCGGTAACCGACGTCGCTCAAGCGCGGACGATCGCTTTGGCGTGGCTGACCTCCCTTGGTTTGGAGAAGTCGGTTTCTTTTGGGCTGCCGGAAGTTGATGACCGCTACCATGTATGGCGAGTGCCCCTCGTGCGGACGGGCGAGAAGGAGCGCCTGGGTGAGGTAGTCATCGACGCCAAAACCTCTCTGATCAACAGGAATGACACAACCGAGAAAGACGTTTTAGAAACCCGCCTCTTGGGCAGAACGGAAGGCCCGGTCCCCATTGCGACCCGGGAACGCCAAAGGGTTCTGTCCTGGGTTCGCGAAACTGTGGTCTTTGACGATTGCGAACGAGCCTTGACCGATTTCCCTGCTTCTTCCGTCGGTCTGGTGTTTACATCCCCTCCGTACTACAACGCCCGGCCCGAATACGAAGACTTTGTTTCCTACGAGGACTACCTTTCGAAAATGAGGCGAGTCATCCGAGAATGCCATCGAGTACTGGACGAAGGGCGGTTCTTTGTGTTGAACATTTCGCCCATTTTGATCCGGCGAGCTTCAAGAAATGAAGCATCTCGGCGCATTGCAGTTCCTTTTGACTTGCACCGAGTTTTCGTTGAAGAGCGATTCGACTTCGTCGACGACATCATCTGGGCCAAGCCTGAAGGGGCGGGTTGGGCCACCGGGCGAGGCCGTCGGTTTGCGGCTGATCGGAACCCGCTCCAATACAAACCAGTTCCGATCACTGAGTATCTTCTGGTGTACCGCAAGCATACTGAAAAGCTGATCGACTGGAACCTTCGGAACCATCCCGATCCCTCTGCTGTGGCAGCTTCCAGAATCCCGGATGACTATGAGCGCACAAACATTTGGAAAATCACGCCGGCGCACAGCGACCTGCACCCCGCTGTGTTCCCACTGGAGTTGGCGCAGAAGGTGATTCGCTATTACTCCTTTGTCGGGGACGTCGTGCTTGATCCCTTTGCGGGGATAGGCACCACAGGCGCCGCGGCCGCTTCCTTGCAACGCAAGTTTGTCCTTGTGGAGAACGATGAGAAGTACATGAACGCGATACTATCGCAAGTCGTGAAATGGCTTGGCAAGGATGCAGATCGGGTCCTCTGCATCAACTGCAATGCCCCCGATACATCGCATGTGCTGCCCTTTCCCGCCCCATGAAGACCAACCCTCCACGCTCGCCGTATGCCTCTGAGTTGGCCGAATTCGTTCCACAGGCATTAACTGACCTCATCGGAAGCAAGGGTGTGGAGGTGGTCGAGAGAGTGGGAATGGAGGTGGTCAAGGAAGTAATTGGTGACGTCCTATGTGGCCTGAATCTCCGCAATTCCACTGAGATGCTCACACGCCGCCGGCTGGGGATGCTGAATGCGGCTACTTTGGTCATGTTTCTAAGCGGGGTGGAGCGTTACCGGGATCTCGCCCAGAGGCTCCCGCATATTGCGGCAAAGGGCCTTAAGGAAACAAAGAGCAAGCCCGAGCGATGGCTTCTGCAATGGACTATCGGGTTAACGACCAAGGGTGTCCAGAACGTGCTTCGAGACAGCCAAAAAGAACTCGACACGTATGTTTCCAGATTTGGTGAGGCAACCACGGATATCATTGCAAGGTGCCGCAAACAGTTCGGCGAACTGCGTGCTGACTTTCGGCTCGGCGATAAGCGTTCGAGCGTATCCTGGGATTTTTTCGTGGCGCTCTTCTGCACGATCGGGAGTCAAACGCTAGCTATACGCGGGTCCGAGAAGTCCACTTACGGGAAGCTCTTCGAAAGGTTGGTTTTGGGATCCGTTCTTAGCATTCTCGGTTTCAAGTTGGTTTCCCACGAGAACCTCCCGCCGAAGCCGCGAGGTGTGTTCTGGCTATCGAGCCAATTCGGAGCCAGGGAAGCAGACGCCACAGTTATCTTAAGGCCAGGCGTGGCAGTTCGCTTCGACCTAGGTTTCATTGGCCGAGGCAATCCGGAGATCTCCAAGGACAAGGTTTCCAGGTTTGAACGGCAATTGGAGATTCACGAGGAGAAGTATTATTCCTCAACTTTTGTCGTCGTTGACCGCGTTGGGGACCGGAGCAAGATAGTCGAACAGGCCGAGAAGATCGACGGCGTGATTATTCAAATGAGCTTGAGTCAATGGCCCCAGCAACTCGCCAAGCAACTTCAGTTCAAGCATGACTTCTCGCACCCAATTCTGAAAATGGACTCACGCAAGGTGGAGGAGTTTCTCAGAAAAGGCGTTAGGGAACTGGACGTTACGCAGTTTGTTGCCGCAATGTCTCCGCTCATAGAAGAGGAAGAGGACGAGATCGAAGCGGACGACGGTGAATAGTGAGAAGGCTTTCAGCAGGGATTACGCGGCCTGCGAGGTAGTCCCTCTGGCTTTCGCGAATGATGTGCCGCACATTGGCATCCTGGATTTCCAGGGAATCTTCGCTCTCCACCGATTGATGACGTGACCTGCCTTTGAGTGACCGAGGCCCCACCGTTGCCTGTCTGCGCCTCACTTCCATTCTCATGCGGAAACTAATAGATGTTGGATTCGCGTTTGCGGCCGGTGTAGTCAATGTAGACGGATTTGAGCTCGGTGTAGAAGTCTATGGCCACGCGGCCCATTTCGCGCAGGCCGACGCCGGTGGCCTTCATGCCGCCGAAGGGGAGCTGGGCCTCGCCGCCGACGGTGGGGGAATTGACATGGGTGATGCCGGTCTCGATCTTGTCAATGAACTCGAAAATCTTGGCGGCGTCGTTGGTGTAAATGGAACTGGACAGGCCGTAGCGCACGGAGTTGGCCGCGTGCAGGGCCTCGTCGAAGTCGCGCACCCGCACCACGCTGAGCACCGGGCCGAAGATTTCTTCCTGCGCGATCACGCAGTTCGCGGCCACGTGGTCGAACACCGTCGGCGCCACGAAGTGGCCGCGGTCGTAGTTGGTGCCGTGGGCTGATCCGGTGAGGCGTTCCCCACCCAGCATCAGCTTCGCTTCCTTTTTCCCCACTTCGATGTAGTGCAGGTCGGTCGAGAGTTGCTGTTCGTCCACGGCCGGGCCCATGTCTATGCCGGGGAGCAAGCCGTCGCCGGTTTTGAACTGCCGGGCGCGCTCGACCAAACGCTTTACGAATTCATCCGCGACGCGCTCCTCGATGACCACGCGGCTGGTGGCCGTGCAGCGCTGCCCGGTGGAAGCGAAAGCGCCGAAGACGCAGGACTCCACGGCCAGCGCGATATCCGCGTCCGCCAGCACCACCACGGGGTTCTTCCCGCCCATTTCGCACTGGCACTTTTTCAGGCCGCGCGCGCCTTCCGCGTAAATCTGGCTGCCCACTTCGGTGGAGCCGGTGAAGGAGACGGCGCGCACGTCGGGGTGGCGCACCAGCTCGTCGCCCACTTCTTCGCCCGCGCCGAGCACCAGGTTAACGACGCCGGCGGGCGCGCCGGCCTGCTCGAAAATCCCGGTCACTTTGATGGCCGAGAGAGGGGTAATCTCCGCGGGCTTGAAGACCACGGTGTTGCCGGCCACCAGAGCCGGAGCGATCTTCCACACCGGGATGCACACCGGAAAATTCCACGGGGTAATCATGCCCACCACGCCGAGCGGCTGCTTCATGGTGTAGGCGAAGTTCTTGGGCAACTCGCTGGGGAGCGTCTCGCCGCCGATGCGCCGGGATTCACCGGCCATGAATTCGAGGATGTTGATGGACTTCAGCACCTCGCCCAGGGCGTCTTTCAGCGTCTTGCCTTCTTCGCGGGTCAGGGCGCGCGCCAAGTCCTCTTTCTGCTGCTCCATAAGCTGTGCGGCCTTGGCGATGACGCGGCCGCGCACCGGCGCCGGGGTGTCGCGCCAGGCGGGGAAAGCGGCCTTGGCGGCGGCGACGGCTTCGCGGGTCTCTTCGCGGGTGGAGAGCGGGCCCACGGCGACGACTTCGTCGAGATTGGCGGGATTGCGGCGCTCGACGCTGCGCGTGGCGCGCGACGCCACCCATTTCCCGCCGACGAAGTTGCGGCAGGTCACAGCGCCGGCGGGCGCGCCGGTGCGCGTGGATGCGGTGCTCATCGGTTTCTCCCTTCCAGGTCGGCCAGGGCGCTCTCGATGAGCGCCTCGAACACTCGGATGCCCTGCGCCCCCAGGAAGCGCACGCCGCGCGTGGAGCCTTTGCGCGAGGGGCCCAGCACGAAGCCGGGCGTGGCCTCGATGCCCGCGGCGATGGCCTCGGCAATGTCGCGCTGGATGAACACGTCGTGGCGGCCGCTGGAGAGGCAGGCCTGGAACTTGGCCGTATCCAAAGGGAGTTTGCCCGCCAATTCGTTCATCACCGCGGGGCTCAAGCGGTGCGCGTTGGCCACCAGTTGGTCGCGCATGGGCCAGAACTGGTCCTGTTCCCCGGCGCAGCGGGCGGCGCGCGACGCCTGATAGGCATGCGCATGGGTCTCCAGGGGCAGGTCGCGGTGCACGAAACGCACTTTGCCGGTGTCGATGTACTTCCGGCGAATCTCCGGGAAAGTGGCGTCGTGGAACCGCTTGCAGAAGGTGCACTGGAAGTCGGTGAACTCGATGAGGGTCAGCGGGGCGTCAGGGCTGCCCAGCATGAGCTCATCCCCGTTGGAGACCCGGACGATGTTGCTGGATTCGACTGCGCCGCCGTCGTCGCCGGCTTGGGCCAGCTGCTTCTCGAGCAGGGCGCGGATTAGGCGCAACTCGGCGAGGATGGCGTCGGCCTGCTCCTTGGTGGCAGGCTCCGGCTTCGGCGCGGGCTTCGCGGCGGTCTTTGCAGGCGCGGCGGATTTAGCCGGCGAAACGGATTGCGCCGCCAAGCCGTAGCCAGTGCCTGCCGCCAGCAATGCGCACGCCGCGAAGGCGTTGAATCGAAGCATATTCATCCCCCCAATCATGGCCGCCGCCAACTCGGGCGGCGCGTTGGGCGTCCAAATGGGTATAGTATGACAGCTATGCGCAAATCCAAGAAGGCGTGGGGGCCGGCGTTGCTGGCCCTGCTGCTGGCAGTTGGCGTGTGCCAGCCGGTGCTCGCTCAGAACTTCAAGCCGCAGCCGGCGCCGGAGCGCATCGTTGCGGTGGGCGACATCCACGGCGAACTGGACGGCTTCGCCGCCATTCTCCAGCGGGCCGGCCTGATTGACGCCGCGCGCAACTGGACCGGCGGCCAGGCGGTGCTGGTGCAGACCGGCGACTCGATTGACCGCGGCCCGCACTTGCGCGGGGTGCTGGACTTGCTGATGGCGCTCGAGAAGCAGGCGGGGCGCTCCGGCGGACGCGTCGTGGCGCTGCTCGGGAACCACGAGGCCATGAACGTGTACGGCGACCTGCGTTACGTCACCGCGGAGAACTTCGCCAGTTTCGCCGACAAGAACTCCGGGAAGCGCCGCGCCGAAGCCTGGAAGGATTACGTCGAATGGCGCAAGCAGCGCGCCGCCGCCCGCCATCAACCCGCGCCGGTGATCGACGAGGCCGCCGAGCAGGAGTGGCTCCAGGCGCACCCGCTCGGTTTCTTCGAGCACCGCGCCGCTTTCGCTCCCCAGGGCAAGTACGGCAAGTGGCTGCGCGAGCGGCCCACCGTGGCGCAGTTCGGCACCGCCGTTTTCTTGCACGGGGGCATCTCGCCGCCGCTTTCCAAGTGGACCGTGGAGCAGCTCAACAAGCGCATTCAGGAAGAGCTGGTCACCTTCGACCAGTTCCGCCAGGCGCTGGTGGACCGGAAGCTGATCCTGCCTTTTTTCACTTTCAGCGAGATGCTGGCCGCCGTGCAAACGGAATTGAACACGCGGCAGGCGGAAATCGCCGCGAAGTCTGCGGAGGCTGCCGCGGCCGGCAAGAAGTACGAGCCCGGGGCGGAGGAGAAGAGGGTCAACGAGCAACTCGCGGAGTTTCTCGGCGTGCGCGCGTGGCTGATGATCCACGAGGACGGCCCGCTGTGGTGCCGGAAGTACGCGTCGTGGAGCAACGAAGAGGGCGCGGCGGAAATCGAGAAGCTCTCGGCAGCCTATGGCGGCGCCAGGTTCGTGGTGGGTCATACGCCGCAGACCACCGGGCAAATCGTTTCACGCTTCGACGGCAAGGTCTTCCTGATTGATACGGGGATGCTGTCGAGCTACTACACTTGGGGCAAGGCGTCCGCGCTCGAGATTCAGAAAGGCAAGTTCACCGCCATTTACCCCGGCCAGCGCGTGGCCCTGCTGCCGCCGCCGGCCAAGAGCGCCGCCCAGCCCGCCGCGCCGTTGCCACGGCTGCTGACTCCGGAATCGGAGGAGGAAACCCTCGGTGGGGGGCTGCCGCAGGCGCCCCAGGGCGTTGGCTCGAAGAACAAGCCGCCGTCCACGCAGAAGCCCGGCAGCAAGACTCCCGAGAAGAACGCGCCCGCGACACAGCCCGGCAAGACCGGCGCCGGCAACGCGCCGCCGGGGAAGAGCTCCTCGTCCACGGAAGAGGCGGAGCCCGCTGCGGTGCGGGAGACTTCGCCCAAGACCATCACGCAGTCCGCGCCGGAAACAACGCCGGCGGCCAATCGCCCGCCGCCGCCGGAATCGGCCGCCGTGCACGTCGTTTCCCCTGTGCGCCACGCGCCGGCGCCTAGACGCATGTGGCTGGCCACGGACGGCGGGGCGTTGGTGTATCAGGACGATGAGCAGGTGCTGGAGTTCCTGCGCACGGCCCGCGTGGTCTCTCTGCGCGAAATCGGCCAGGGCATCACCAACCCGCGCAAAGTGCTGCTGGAAAAAGACGGCCTGCGCATCAACGCCATTTTCCGCGACATCGATGAAGAGAAGAACATGGCCACCTTCGCCGGGGGCCGGCGCGAGATCTTCTTTCGCGACAGCTACATCTTCGAAGTGGCCGCGTATCGCCTCAGCAAGATGCTGGGCCTGGATAACGTGCCCCCCGTGGTCAAGCGCCGCATCAACGGACAGGATGGCTCCCTCCAACTGTGGATCGAGAAGGCCTTCCGCGAAACCGACCGGCAGAAGAAAAAAATCAAGCCCGAGGACGTCATCCAGTGGAACCGCCAGGTGCAGAACATGCACGTCTTCGACAACCTGGTGTACAACACCGACCGCAACATGGGCAACATCCTGATTGACCCCAACTGGAAGCTCTGGATGATTGACCACACCCGGGGATTCCGCCGCAACACGGACCTGCTGGACGCGAGACGCATCGTGGTGTGCGAGCGCCAGCTCTTCGAGCGCATGCTCCAGCTCACCGAGGATTCCCTCAAATCAGCGCTGAAGGACCAGTTGCGGGCCTACGAAATCGAAGCCATCCTCAAGCGGCGGGACAAATTGGTGGCCCACCTCCGTGGTGTCATCACCGAGCGCACCGAAGAGAAAGTGCTCTTCACCTGGGACTGACCGGCGAGGCAAGACGCTCCCCCGGGCCTGTCCGCAACCGCACCGTTCCAACTCCGCCTTTGGCGGATTCTGCCTGGACAGACCTGGAGGCCTGTCCTACCTTCCCGGTTGAGGTACACTCGTTCCTTCCATGACCCGGTTCCTCGAACGGCTGCTCAACCTGCAACGCGGCGACCTGCAGCGCGGCCTCCTCCTTTTTTTCTACCTGCTGATGATCATGACCAGCTACCAACTGGGGAAAATCGCGCGAGCGGCCCTTTTCCTCGACCAATACAAGGCCAGCAAGCTGCCGTACGCCGATATCGTCATCGCCGTATCGGTGGGTTTTGTGGTGGCGGGATACGTGCTCATCTCGCGGCACACCAATTTGCGCAACCTCCTGATAGGCACCATCGTGGCTTATGCCGGGGTCTTCGGCGCTTTCTGGTATCTGGCCCATTATTACCCGCACACCGGAAAGTGGCTGGCGCCCCTGTTCTATCTCTGGGTGGGGATTTTTGGAGTCCTTTCCACGGCGCAGGTGTGGACGCTGGCCAACTTTGTGCTCACCACGCGCGAAGCCAAGCGCATCTTCGCACTGGTGGGGAGCGGCGCCATCATCGGCGCGACCTTCGGCGGATTGCTGGCCAGCCTGCTGGCCAAGCGGTACGGCGTGGAGAGCCTGATGCTGTGCATGATTGCTTCCATCGCCGTTTGCGGCAGCCTGGTGTTCCTGATCTGGCAGCAGAAGACCACGCGCGCCCATGGGGAAACCGAGGCGCCGGGCCAAGCCGAAGCCTCGCCCAACCTGCGCGAGATGGTGCGTGTGGTTCTTTCCTCGAAGTACCTGCTGACCATCGCCGGCATTATTTTCATTTCCTCGGTGGTGACGAAGTCCCTGGAGTGGCAGTTCACCGCCATCTCCAGCCTGTACTATCCTCAGAAAGACGCCATTGCCGTTTTTTTTGGCCGGTTCTACATGGTCACCGGCCTGACCTGCCTGGCCACCCAACTGGTGCTCACCTCGCGGTTGCTGCGCCGCTTCGGCATTGGCCCGGCGCTGTTCATCCTGCCCGTGGCCCTGATGACCGGGGAAATGCTGGTAGCCCTGCTGGGCACGCTGGTGGCGGCCGTGCTGCTGCGGGGCGGAGACCAGGTGCTGCGGTATTCCATCGACAAGTCCTCCACCGAGCTGCTGTACCTGCCCGTGGCCACCGATCTCAAGCTCCCCGCGAAGTCTTTCATCGACACCTTTATCTGGCGCGCGGGAGACGGCGTCTCCGGGCTGACGCTGGCCTTCCTGGCCGACCGGCTGGGCTGGTCGCCGGTGCGCATCGCCTGGGTGGTGGCCGCGTACCTGCTGGTGTGGCTGGCGATTGCCCTGGGAGCGCGGCGGCAGTACGTGGTTACGTTGCGCGAGAGCATCCTGCAACACCGCCTGGACGCGGAGCGGGCTTCGGCCCCGGTACTCGACCGCGCCGCCGCCGAAATCCTCACCGCCAATTTTTCCCCTACCACCGAGCCGAAAGAGATCCTCTACGCCCTGGACCTGTTCGGGATGGAGCGGCAGCGCTCGGCGCATCCCGCCGTCCGCGACCTGCTGGCGCACCCCGCCGCGGAAGTCCGCCAGCGCGCCCTGTCCATCCTGGCGCAGGCCCACGACCGCAGCATCCTGCCGCAGGTGGAGAAGATGCTGGGCGACCCGGCGCTGGAGGTGCGCACCGAGGCGCTGCTGTACCTGACCCACCACGCCCACGTGGACCCGCTCGACCGCATCCAGGAGCTGGGCGACTTCGCCGACTTCTCCATCCGTTCGGCGATGGTCGCGTTCCTGGCGCGTCCGGGCGAAACGCAGAACCTGGAAGCCGCGCGCGTGCTGCTGGAGGGCATGGTGCGCGAGCCGGCCGAAGCCGGCGTGCGCACGCGCCTGGAAGCGGCGCGCCTGATGGCGTCGCTCCCCGACGAGTTCGACGAAGAGCTGCGCATGCTGGTTATGGACGCGGAGCACGATGTGGCCCGCGAAGCCATCCGCGCCGTGGGCCGCCTGCACAAGCGCCGCTTCCTGCTGCGCGTGCTGGACCGCCTGGCCGACCCCGAACTGGTGAACGAGGTGGTGGAAGCCGTCGGCGGCATGGGCGAGCGCGTGGTGGGCACCCTGCGCGACCACATGAACGACTCTGAGGTGCCCCTGGCGGTGCGCCGCGAAATCCCGGCCATCCTGGTGCGCGTGGGCTCCCCCAGCGCCGCCCGCGCCCTGGAAGAAATGCTGCTCGAAGCCGACACCGTGCTGCGCTTCCGGGCCATCTCCGGCTTGAACAAGCTGCGCCGCGCCAGCCCGGACATCCCCGTGGACGAGCAGATGATCGAAACGGTGCTGGCCGCGGAGATGATGGGCCATTACCGGTCGTATCAGATCCTGGGCACGCTGGGGGGCGACCTGGAGGCGGACGACCCGGTGGTGCGCGCCCTGCGCGAGACCATCGAGCAGGAAGTCGAACGCGTCTTCCGCCTCCTGGGCCTGCTCTATCCCAAATACGATCTGTACAGCGCCTACTTCGGTCTGCAATCGCGCGACGCGGTGGTGCACGCCAACGCGCTAGAGTTCCTCGATAACGTCCTCAAGCCCCAGTTGCGCAACGTGCTGGTGCCGCTGCTGGATAGCGACGTGAGCGTGGCCCAGCGCGTGAGCCTGGCCGACCGCTTTATCGGCGCCCAGGTGCAAACCCAGGAAGAGGCCGTGGCCGCGCTGGTGCAGAGCGACGACCCCTGGTTGAAGTCCTGCGGGGCGTACGCCATCGGCTCGCTGGGCCTGCGCAACCTGGCCCACGAACTGGAAAGCTGCCTCACCCACCCCGACCCGCTGCTGCGCGAAACCGCCCGCCAGGCCAAAGTGCGCCTGGCCGGCAGCGGGGCCAGTGCCTAACCCGTTGCAAAACCGTAGCGGCGGGTCTAGACCCGCCCGCTCCACCGCGCGGCCACTCAGGAAAGGCTTCGGCACCGCATTCACCAGCGAACACCTGCGCGGGCGGGTCTGAAGACCCGCCCTACGGTTTGAGAAGCCAGCCATGGATGCAACTTTGCATCACGGTCGGGGCGGATCCTGCGGCTGCGAAACGAAGGTGCCGGCTGGAAGCCGCCGGTAGAAAACACCCTTTGACTTGGGTGCGGGGCGGCACCAACATGGCGGGGCACTTGCATAGCGTGCCGGAAACGAATGCACAATTCCGGATTCAAAATACCAGAGCACTGCCGGAAGCCGGGCAGTGAAGAGACTGGACCCCGCACGGGGGACAAAACGCCAGTGTATCCCCGATGATGACCGGACAAAGCGTTTCGCATTACCGCATCGGCGCGCGGCTGGGCGCCGGCGGCATGGGCGAGGTGTATCAGGCGGAAGACGCGCGGCTGGGGCGTGCGGTGGCCGGAAGTTCCTGTCCGCGGAGCTGGCCAGCGACCGGCTGGCCATCGAGCGGTTCCAGCGCGAGGCGCGCGCGGCCTCGGCGCTGAACCACCCCCACATCTGCACCATTCTATGACATAGACGAGCACGACGGGCGGCACTTCATGGTGATGGAGATGCTCGAGGGCCGCACGCTGCGCGAGCTGATCCAGGGCAAGCCGCTCAAGACCGACCAGCTCTTGGAGCTGGCCATCCAGATTGGGGACGCGCTGGACTCGGCGCACGGCCGGGGCATCGTGCACCGCGACATCAAGCCCGCCAACATCTTTGTGACCTCGCGCGGCGCGGCCAAAATCCTGGACTTCGGCCTGGCCAAGCTGGCGGAGAAGCGCGGCGGCGGGGAGGGCATGTCGGCCCTGGCCACGGCGGGCGTTGCCGGGGAGCTGCTCACCAGCCCCGGTTCGGCGCTGGGCACGGTGGCGTACATGAGCCCGGAGCAGGCTCGTGGCGAAGAAGTGGACGCGCGCACCGACCTTTTTTCTTTCGGCGTGGTGCTCTATGAAATGGCCACCGGGCGCGTGGCCTTCACCGGGCTGACCTCCGCGGTTATTTTCGAGGCCATCCTGAACCGCGCGCCGCTCGCGGCCATCCGCATCAACCCGGACCTGCCGATCGAGCTGGAGAACATCCTCAACCGTCTGCTGGAAAAAGACCGCCGGATGCGTCCCGCCAGCGCGGGCCAGGTGCGTTCGGACCTGATCGAGCTGAAGAAACAGCGGGACTCGGGGCGCAGCGGGGCGGCCAGCGCGGCCCCGGCGGAAAAATCGGTCGCCGTGCTGTATTTCGAAAGCCTGGGCGGCGCGCAGGAAGACCAGTACTTCCGCGACGGCTGTGTGCTACAACGTGGCCTGCATTTACGCCATCCTGGGCCGGACGGAGGACGCCCTGGACTATCTGGAACGAGCGGTGAAGTTCGGCTTCGGCGACCCTGAAATCCTCCGCAACGATCCCTACCTGGAATCCATCCGCCCGCATGCGCGCTTCGGGGCGCTGTTACAACGCTTCCCGGGAGCCTCGCCAAAGTGACGCTCGCCGCGGGAACGGCATTCCCCGCTTCGCAACCGTTCTGCTAGACTCTCCGTCTCTAACACTGCCTGTGGCGCGAAGACCTCCATTTGCGAATGAGGGGGAACGATGAAGCGAGTAATGCGCGTGTTTGCGGCGTGGTGTGTGGCGCTGGCGCTGGGCGCAGCGGCTATGCCGCAGTCGCTGCCGGCGCCGGAACAGTACCTGGGCTTCCGCGTGGGCACGGACAAGAAGCTGGCCACGTGGCCGCAGGTGGTCGAGTATATGCGCATGGCCTCGCGAGCCAGCGACCGCATCAAGTTCGAGGAGATGGGCAAGAGCACGCTGGGCAACCCGTTCGTGCTGCTGACCATTTCCTCGCCGAAGAACCTGGCCCGCCTCGACCAGATCAAGGCCGACCAGCGCATGCTGGCCTACCCTTACACGCTGGGCGAGAAGGAGGCGGAAGAGATCATCGCGCGCAACCCGGCGGTGATGCTGATCACGCTGACCATCCACTCGTCGGAGATCGGCTCGACGCAGATGTCGCTTGAATTGGCGCACCGGCTGGCCACCGAGAACTCGCCATACATCCAGAACATTCTCGATAACGTGGTGTTCCTGCTGGCGCCTTCGGTGAACCCGGACGGGCAGGTGCTCATCATCGACTGGTACAACAAGAACGTGGGCACGGAGCACGAGTACGCGCCCATGCCCTGGCTCTACCACCATTACGTGGGCCACGACAACAACCGCGACGCTTACATGCTGACGCAGAAGGAGACGCAGCTCGTCACCAAGATTCTCTACAAGGACTGGTTCCCGCTGGTGTTCCTCGACGAGCACCAGATGGGCTCGAGCGGCGCGCGCATCTTCGTGCCGCCATTCGTGGACCCGGTGAATCCGAACATTGACCCGGCCATCGTCGCTGCGGCGAACCTGATGGGCATGCGCATGTTCACCGCGCTCAACGCGGCGGGCAAAGAGGGCGTCATTTACGGCCGCACCTACACCTGGTGGTGGCAGGGCTCGGCCAAGAACGGCGCGTGGTACCACAACATGATCGGGCTGCTGACTGAAGTGGCCAGCGCGCGCATGGCTTCGCCCATCGAGCAGCAGCGCGCGCGACTCTTCCAGACCCAGCGCGCCAGCGGCGCGGGCGAAGGCTTCCAGGAAGGCGGCGGAGGCGGCGCCGATCCGCGCCGGCCCATCGCCGCGCCCACGGACACCTGGCCGCGCACCGAATACCCGCGGCCGTGGCTCGGGGGCACCTGGCGGCTGCGCGACATCGTGGACTACGAACTGATCATCACCTGGGCGCTGCTTGAAGGCGGCGCCGCCGACCGCGCCATGCTCCAGCGCAATTTCTACAACCTCAACCGCAAGGCCATTGACGCGGGAAAGAAAGGCGGGCCGTTCGCTTATGTGATTCCCGCGCGGCAGCACGACCCCGGCGCGGCTTGGAAGATGCTGGACGTGCTCGACCAGGCGGGCATCGAGATTTACTATGCCCCGCGCTCATTCGAGGCCGACGGGCAGAAGTTCGATGCCGGCGCTCATATCATTCCCATGGCCCAGCCCTTCCGCAATTACGCCAAGGACCTGCTCGAGCCGCAGGAGTACCCCATGCGTCCCACGGCGCCGGGGCAGGCCCCGGAGCGGCCCTACGACGTCACCGGGTGGACATTGCCACTGCAAATGGGCGTCAGCGCGGTGAAGATTGACCGCGCGTTCACCGCCGAAATGAACCGCGTCTCCCCCGTCCCGCAACCGAAGGGCGGCATGATGACGGAGGTCACCACCGGGCCGGCGCCGCGCGGCCGCGGCGTCACTTACATCCTGCCGCACGAGTGGAACTCCAGCGCCAAGGCCGTCAACCGCCTGCTGCGCAACGTCAAAAACGTGGAAGTCTCCTGGGCCGCCCAGCCGTTCACGGCAGGCGGCCATAGCTTCGAGGCCGGCGCTATCCTCGTGCGCGGCGCCGGGAACACCGACCCGGGGCAGGAAGTGCTGAAGGTCGCGGGAGAGTCCCGCGTGGCCGCGCAAGCTGTCACTGCCGCCGTCACCGTGCCCGCGTGGAAGCTCCGCGCGCCCCGCATCGGGCTTTATCAGCCGTGGACCGCTTCGATGGACGAGGGCTGGACGCGCTTCCTGCTCGAACAGTACGACTTCCCTTACACCACGCTGCGCAACGCCGACATCCGCGCCGGCAAACTGCTTGACCGGTTCGACGTTATTCTGTTCGCCCAGCAGTCCAAGAACAGCATCCTGAATGGCAACCGCGGCGAGTGGGTGCGGCCGGAGCACCGCGGCGGATTGGGAGAGGAAGGCTCGCGCGCCATTCAGGAGTTTGTCCGCGCGGGCGGCACGCTGATCACCCTCGACGAGGCCGCGGACTTCGCCATTGACGAGTTGGGCCTGCCCGTGCGCAACACCCTTCGCGGCGTCTCGCGCGACCGCTTCTTCTGCCCGGGCGCCATCCTGCAAATCTTCGTGGACAACGCCCACCCGCTCGGCTTCGGCATCCCGGCGAAAACCTCGGCCTACTTCCTCAATTCGCCCGCCTTCGAGCTGACCGCGCCCTTCACCACCCGTGAGGCCCGCGCCGTGGCCAAGTACCCGGCCACCAACCCGCTGCAGAGCGGATGGATCGGCGGCCCCGAGCACCTCTACGACAAAGTGGCCGTCGCCGACGTCAGCTACGGCAAGGGGCGCGTGGTGCTTCTCGGCTTCCGAGCCCAGTTCCGCTCGCAGCCCCAGGCCACCTTCAAGCTGCTCTTCAACGCCCTGCACTGGAGTGCGGCAACCAAGCCGTGATTTTTGATTGATGATTTCTGACTGACGATTGCGCGGGCGGCGGAGCGGCGTCTGGAAATTGCTCATCGTCAATCAACAATCGAAACCAACAATCCCTGACCTAGCGGGCCAACGCGAAGTAAAGGAGCGCGGCGAGGCCGGCGAGTAGCAGCCAGAACATGGCCTGTTTGCCGCTGGCCGTGGAGGGTTGGAGCGGTTCGTTGCGCAAGTCGGGAACGGAAGGATTCTGCGGCTTGAGCACTTCGTGGGCGATGCCGCTGCTGATCTCCGGGGAGATGTTGCCCACCAGGCGCACCCACTTGAGGGCTTTCTCGACTTGATCCGGCTGCATGCGCCCTTCGCGCACTTCCTTTTGCAGGCGCTCGCGCAGGGCGGCCTCGTCTTCGGGCGAAAGCCACTTGTCGTCGCCGACAATCTCGCCCAAGACCTCTCTCATCTTGTCGAGGAACGGAGAATTCTGCTGGTTTGGTTCCACGAGGAGAATCTTAGCATTGTTGATTGACGATCTTTGATTGTTGATTGCGCTGGATGAACAAAGGCCTGCGCCAGGTCTAGCAATCGTCAATCAAAAATCAAACAATCATAAGTCACTGATATTCCCGCCACAGCTTGCTCCCTTCCCACGCGCCAAAGTGGACCTTGTCGTCGAGCTGGTGGCCCGCCTGTCGCGCCAGCATGCAGATTTGGCCGCGGGGATGGGCTTCGTGGGCGGTCACGAGTCAGCAATCACGAGTCACGAATCACACCCGCACTTCGCTGAAGGACTTGTCGAGCAGGCGCACGGCCTCATCCACGTCGGCTTTGCCGATGTTGAGCATGGGGGAGAGGCGCAGCGTGTTACCCATCAGGCCGCCCTTGCCGTTGAGCAGGTCGTTCTCGCGGGCGCGCTCCATCACTTGCACGGTGGCTTCGGGGGCGGGCTCTTTGGTCTTGCGGTCCTTGACCAGCTCGAGGCCCTGCATCAGGCCCATGCCGCGGACGTCGCCAATGAGCATATGCCGGTCCTTCAACTCGTCGAGCTTGCCGCGGAAGTAGCGGCCCATCTTGTCGGCGTTTTCGAGCAGGTTCTCCTCTTCGATCACCTGGATGGTGGCGCGGGCGGAGACCGACGTGACCGGGTTGCCGCCGAAGGTGGAGAGGTTCAGCCCCTTGAACTGGCCGGCGAGGTCGGCGGTGGTGATGGTGGCGCCGATGGGCGCGCCGTTGCCCATGCCTTTGGCGCAGGTGATGACGTCGGGGGTCACTTCCCACTGCTCGATGCCGAACCACTTTTTGCCGGTGCGGCCGAAGCCGGTCTGCACTTCGTCGGCGATGAAGAGCGCACCGTATTTCTTGACAATCTTGAAGACCATCTTGAAATACTCGGGCGGGGGCGTGATGAAGCCGCCGACGCCCTGGATGGGCTCGGCAATGAATGCGGCGATGTTGCCGCTGGTGCCGGTCTGGATCAAGTTGTCCACGTCGTTGGCGCAGCGCACTTCGCAATCGGGGTAGGTGAGGCCCAGCGGGCAGCGGTAGCAGTACGGGTTGACGGCGTGGGCGATGCCCTGGCTGATGATGCCGCTCTTGCGCCAGGGCGACTGCGCGGTGACGGCCTTGGCCAGTTGCGAGCCGCCGCTGTAAGCGTGGCGCAGAGCGACCACGTCGAAATTGCCGGTGGCCGCGCGCGCCAGCATCAGCGCGGCTTCGTTTGCCTCCGTGCCGCTATTGGTGAAGAAGCTCTTCTGTAGTGCGCCGGGAGTGATTTGCGCCAACTTCTCGGCCAGGGCGACGATGGCTTCGTTGGGATAGAGCGTAGAGGTGTGCTGCAGCCGCTCGACCTGCGCCTTCATCGGCCCGGTGATCTTCGGGTTGCAGTGGCCCACGGAAATGGTCAGGATGCCGCCGAAGAAGTCCAGGTACTTCCTGCCGTCCAGGTCCCAGACGTGTTGCATCGAGGCGCGGTCGGTGACCAGCGGCTCCTGGTAGTAGTTCATCACCGAGGGCCACAGGTACTCTTTGTGCTTGCGGCGGACTTCGTCGCTGCGTTTCGCTTCTTGCGGCGTGGTCATTTGTCTTATCCTCTGGGAATGGACAGGGAATGGACCACCGGTCCCTATTTCAAGGGAATCGCCGGCAACATGCGCAAGGTCTGGCTTGCCGGATCGACGGAGATGCCGGCCGATTCCAGGGCCGTCACGCCCAGGATGGGCTCCGCATTCTCAGGCCCAAAAATGACACGGCCGGCCGTGATCTCATCCATAACGGTTATTTCGACCAGGCCGAACTCGTATTCGACCTTATTCCCATCGGCCAATTCGTACTTTTTCTTCCCAACGGGCTTCAGTCCGATCTTGTGAAGGCTTGAGGCGGGCGCCAGGGAATCGGTCGCGCCTGTGTCGACAAGGAAATTGGCTTCATAGCTGCCATTCCCCGCTCCGAGGACCCGCATTTTCACCATGACGTGAGTCGAACCCATGGTTGCCTCTGGTCTATTCTACTGCGAATCCCGCCGGGGCGTTTCTCCCGCAATTCTAATTGCCGTCAATTGGCGGCGGTGGCGCGGGCGGAGCCGTGGATGCGCACGATGTCGCCGTAGGAATCGGGGCGGCGGTCGCGATAGAACTGCCAGGTGGTGCGCACCTCGGTGATTTCGTCGAGGTTGAGGCCGGCGACCACCAGCTCATCCTTGTCACGGCTGGCCTGGGCGACAATTTTTCCGCGGGGGCTGCACAGGTAGCTCTTGCCGTAGAACTCGCCGATGTTCCAGGGCCTCTCGCGGCCCACGCGGTTGATGGCGGCGATGAAGTAGCCGTTGGCCACGGCGTGCGCGGGTTGCTCGAGTTCCCAGAGGTATTCGCTCAGGCCGGCGACGGTGGCCGACGGGTTGAAGACAATCTCCGCGCCGTTCATCCCCAGGATGCGCGCGCCTTCCGGGAAGTGCCGGTCGTAGCAGATGTACACGCCGACGCGGGCGAATTTGGTGTCGAACACCGGGTAGCCGCCGTTGCCCGGGGTGAAGTAGAACTTCTCCCAGAAGCCCGGGTGGACGTGCGGGATGTGGTGCTTGCGGTACTTGCCGAGGTAGCGCCCGTCGGCGTCAATGACGGCGGCGGTGTTGAAGAAGACGCCGGTCATTTCTATTTCGTAGATGGGCACTACCATCACCATGCGGTGTTTCTTAGCCAGCGCCTGCATGCGCTTGGTGGTGGGGCCGTCGGGGATGGGCTCGGTCAGGTCGTACCAGCGCGTCTGCTGCTCGGCGCAGAAGTAGGGCCCGTAGAACAGTTCCTGCAAGCCGAGGATCTGCACGCCCTTTTTCGCCGCCGCGGCGATCAGCTTCTCGTGCTTGCTGATCATCTTTTCTTTGATTTGGGGAAGGGAGAGCTTCTCCGGCGACCACTCGCAGGATGCTTGAATCACCCCGCACCGCACCACGCGCGCCATGGCCCACCTCCGCGGGAGTCAGTGTAACGCGGGAAAGGGCAAGACAAAAGGCAAAAGGCAGAAGGCCAGACCTCTGGCGGTGATGTAAACCTCAGGTCATCCGGGCATCCGATAGGACTTGGAGGTCTTCACGCGGAAGCGCGCCTGGGGGTCGGCAAACGTGAGCACGACCCTTACTGTGCGCTTTGTACCGTCCATGCGCGCGTTGAGCGGGCGATAGGCGACCACGTACTGAGCCAGGGGATGCGGACCACGGAGCCTTGGAAACGGCATTACGACCGCAAAGCGAACGAGGCCGGGCTGAGAGAAACCAGCGGATAGCAAGTCAGCACGTTGCGGAATCACCAGCTTGTTGTACTCGTACAAGAATCCGCTGCGGCGCTTCAGTCTCACCGATTGGCAGGCATCCACTCCAACCAGCATCGGCTGTGCTGTGTCATTCAGCAGGGGGTTCAGCTCAGCCCCTTGACCCAGTAGCTTGCGCAAGGCTTCTATCTTCAGCAGCTCTTCTGCACCGGGCGGAAAGTTCAGGACCGGCGGATAAGAGCAGCCCGGCCTCCGGATGTTCATCTCATTGTCGTTGGCCCCGCACTCCATCCAGTCGCGCCTTACAAATACGACCAAGGAATCCGGAATGGCGCGTGCCAGGTAAACCAGCCCTTGTTCGACGCCATCCTCGAACACCTGAATGCCAATCGGACTGGCATTGGCCGCCGGGAGGTCGAACTTGTCCGCAATAGCCACCGGCAACAGAACAACGTCGAGCTCTCCCGGCACTGGGGCGGGCAGCGGGCGCAGGATGGGTAGGGGTTGGCCGACCACAGGGCGTGCTAACGCTGCGCAAATCGCAAAGGTCAGCAATGAGGCAATTCCCCGAAGATTCATCCGGGCATCCTGTAAGACTTGGGGTACCTCAAGCGGAAGCGCGTCGTGGGGTTGTCGAAGTGAAGCACGACCTTCACCTTGCGTTTAGCGCCGTCCATGCGGGCGTTCTTCGGCCGGTAGCCCACGACGTAGTGGGCCACATCCCTGGTGTAGTAATACTGATGCCACCATTCCCAGCCCTGGTCCGGAAAATACGGGACCCCCGGCATCACCGCGACCCGCATTTCACCCGGCTCGAACGGCCCGAAGGCGTTCAAGAAGTCATGGCCGATCGCCGCGCCACCGTGGTTCAGCCGGACAAATACGTGGAGTCCCTGGAGAGGCCGAGCCTCCCGATACTCCAGGCTGAGCAGCACCGAGTTCTTAGGCAATTTCAGAACAACCCGCCTCGTATTCTCGCCTTCGAAGAACTCCCTAAGAGCATCGCCCGCGATCACCTCGGGGCCATAAGGCAGCGAATCTACGCTTCGATGGTCTGCACGACCGCTTCCCCGTCCCAGAGGGCGATCGTTCCGAACAGTGACCCATTCAATTTTCTGCCTGAGTGATGCCCTCGTGACGGGGTCCCAAGGGCGGCCCCTGCCAAAGTAGGTCAGTTCCTGCTCCACGCCGTCTTCGAATAGTTGCACCCGGTCAGGCGGGCGTTCCAAGAACGGTTTGTAATACCAATCCGCTACCGCCACCGGAACCAGAACAAGATCAATTTCGCCGGGCGCCGATGGAGGCAAGACCCGTCTTATGGGTTGCCCCTTGGCCGGCGCCGCCAGCGCCAGAGCCACGAAGGCAGCAAGGGCGAAGGTCCAAGCCAGTCTCTGGCCCCGCGACGTCATCCGGGCATCCTGTAAAACGGGGCTGCTTTGGCGCGTACTTTGGTTTTTTTTGGGTCCGCGAAGTGCAGAACAATCCTGACCTCGCGCTTTTTTCCGTCCATTAGCGGATTCGTCGGCCTGTATCCCAGCAGGTAATCCACCTGCTTTTCGGGGTATCTGGCGCGCGGCTCGCTTGCGCAGGCGTTGTAATCGGAAGTCCAGGAACAGTCGTACGGGTAGAGCAACGAGGGCACGGCCAACACCACAACCACGCGAGGCATCGCAGCCTTGTTGCAGAGCATTGGTTCAAGGTAAGCCCGGTTGATGGTTGCCCCGTGGCCAGTTCGATCAAAGACCCGGCCGCGCTTCAACTGTTGAAGCAAAGGGCCCTCCGGCTGAAGCAAGGCAGTCTCGCTTTCGAGGTACAGGATGGCCGGGGCTTCGCTCCCTTGGCCTCCCCACTCGGCAAGTCCCTGCCAGGCGGTCAGCTTCTCGGCGGCGTTTCGCATGGGAGTCCCTTTGACCCGGACTGTTATGCTGGCCTGGGCGTTCTTCAATGCAGCGCGGAGCCTGGCCCGAAATGCTGACTGAAGGGAGTAGAGCGGGCCGGGGCGGCCCACGTAGATCAACTCCTGTTCCACGCCATCCTCAAAAACCTGAATGCGCGCAGGCTCGGGGTCCCTCCACGGTGTTTCCCATTTGCCTTCGAGCGCGATGGGCACTAGAACCGCGTCTAGCTCGCCAGCGACGGGGTCCGCCAGGGGGCGACGGACCGACGCGGGTTGGGCCCCCGTGGAGTGCCCCAGCGCGGCGCAGGCCGCCAGAGACAGTAGCGCGAATCCCGTGCGCGAGGCCTTTGTGAACAGATCCATCCAACGCAACCGTGGGCGTTAGCCTTGCTCACGCTCGTTGCGGGACGCTAGGGCAAAAGTGTTGCGGGGTGATGCGGTGCGCCATGACGGGCCAGCCAGCCGGCTCCTACATGTTCGGAGCGAGGTAGCCGGACTTGGCGAAGACGTGGAGCTTAGGGAGGCCGCGGGGGACGCGGAGCTGCACTTTGATCTTGCGCCATTTGCCGTCGCGCCGGGCATTCGAGGGGCGGTAGCCGAGGACGTACTGGTTGCGCAGTTCGCTCCAGATGTGCGCGGCGGTGTCGGCGTGCTGCTGCCAGCCGAAAATGCGGCCACCGGTCTTGTCGGCCAGGCGGCCGAGCAGGAAATTGCCGCTCCCGCCGATGACGTAGAACTGGGCGCTGCTCTCCAGGGCAGCGCGCTCGACGTCGCGGTCGCTGAAGCGGCTGTGGTTCTCCCCGCCGTCGGTGATGATGATGATGGCTTTCCGGTCGTTGCGCGCGCGGCGCATTTCCCCGAGGGCCAGGTAGATGGCGTCGTTCATCGCGGTCATGCCCTTCGCCTGCGTGAACATCAGGTCGGTCTTCAGGCCTTCGACGCTGCCCGTAAACCCGCTGACCAGGCGCGCGCGTCCGTCAAAGGACACGACCATGAAATCGTCCTCCGGGTTGGCCGTGCGCAGGAACTCGACACCCATCAACTGCGCCGCCTGGATGGCCCCGCCGACGCCCATGCTGCCGCTCTTGTCGAAAACGATGGCTACGGAAATGGGCGCATCTTCTTCGTGGACGTGGAGAATCTCCTGCTCGACGCCGTCTTCGAAGACGCGGAAGTCGCCGCGCCCCAGGCCGGTCACCAGCCGCTCATAGGGATCAAGCACGGTGAGCGGCACGCGGACCAGGTCCACGCCCACGCGGATGTGGTTCTTGCTCTTTGCGGCGGAAGAATCGCCGGGCGTTTCCTTTGGGTCGCGGCCTGTGGCCGGCCCGGCTCGTTCCTGAGCCGCGGCTGCCAGCGCCAGTATGCACGTGACGAGTAACGCTGCCAGGACCGGCAGGGCCCGCGCGGGGTGGACGCAGCGGTTCACCGGCTCAGATTACTCTCATGCGCCGGGAATACAACGTACAGGAAAAGCGTTGCGGAATGTTGCCGCGGCCAGGCCTATAATGGCGAACTGCATGGGCCGCGTGTGGAGCAAACTTCGCGGGGCGCTCGCCCGCGTCTTCCCCGGCGTGCAGACGCACGCGCAGGCCGCGGCGTTCAACTCCTTTCTGGCGCTGATCCCCATTCTGCTGGCGGCGCTGGGCCTGCTGACGCTGAGCCCGCAATTCGGTCTCTCGGCCAACGACCTGGCCAGCGAGCTGCAAGCGATCCTCCCATCCGGCAGCCGCAGCCTGCTGATGGATCAACTGAGCGGCTTCGGCGCCGACCCGGCGAAGTGGATCCTGCTGGGCGCGGGCGGGGCGCTGCTGGCGGGCGCCGGTGCGATGGTCTGCATGATCCAGGGCTTTCGCGCGGTGTACCGCGAGGGCAGCGACTGCGGCTTCTGGCGGGAGCAAGGGCGGGGCCTGGCCCTATTGAGCATCACCATTGTGCCGTGGCTGGCGTCGGTGGTGATTACCGTGTTCGGCCAGCAATTGCGCGGGTGGATGATCCACCGCTTCGGGCTGACCGAGTTCTTTCACTTCCTGTGGGTGATCGTGTACACGTCGCTGGCGCTGGTGCTGGCGGTGATCACGCTGGCCACGGTGTATCACTTCGGGCGCGGGCGCAAACGCGACTGGAACGAGGATTTGCCCGGCGCGGTGGTGGCCACGGCGTTGTGGTGGCTGGTCAATTCGGTGTTCGGCGCGTACGTGCGGCGCGTGCCGTACAACGTGGTGTACGGCAGCCTGGCCGCGGCCATCGGGCTGCTCATCTGGATGTACCTGAGCGCGCTGGTGGTGTACATCGGGGCGGCGTACAACGCGGAAGCGCTGGACGTGCCGCCGTCGCGCCGCCGCGAGGATGCTGGGCCTGGTGTTGCGGTCGGGGCGCGGCCACTCTTTCCCGCAGGGGAGCGGCCAGAGGCCGATGATCCCCCGGTCATGGCTCCGCGCTGAACCCCCTTTACGCAAACCGGGACAGGGGTAGAATTGGCGTTCGCCCGGTTCGCGCCTTGCCAGGAGGGACGCCGCGTTTGCGGGACTCGACAGGGCTGCCATGAGGAGCGCCATTCAAGTCGAGTGTTACGCCGGCAACCGCGCCGACGAACGGCCGGTGCGCTTCATGCTGCGTGGACGCGCCTATGAAGTCCGCGACATCCAGGATCAATGGTATTCACCGGAGGCGCGCTGGTTCCGGGTGCGCGCCGGCGACGGGAACTTCTACGTGCTCCGCCACGACGAGCAGCGCGACCAGTGGTCGCTGGACGCTTTCCGCGCGCCGCGCACCGAGGTGACGCCATGAGCGAACCCGGCCACGAGAAGCAGCGGCGCTTCGAGCGCGTGAACTTGCCGGAGGGCAAGCGGCTGATCTGCCAGGCCACCGGCGAAGGACTGGCGCTGGACGGCGAAGTCTCCGTGCTGGGCCTGGGCGGAATGTACATCCGCGCGGCGGCGGCGCAGCCCGTGGGCTCGCGCGTGGCCATCCGCATGAGGAATATCGCGGACGTGGTGGAGGCCGACTGCGTAGTGCGCGACAGCCGCCCCGAAGGCTTCGGCGTCGAGTTCCTCGAACTGCGTCCCAAGTTCCGCCGCAACCTCGAACGCATCCTGGCCCGCTTAAAAGAGCCGAAAGGGGCGGGTTAGCGGTCCGAACGCCGGGTTCCGTTCCGCGGCTAACGGCGCGCGGTGAGCAGGACCTGCGCGGTGATGCGCTGGGCGCCGCGCAGGACCGTGACGGTGACCTCGTCCCCGGGCTTTTGCGCGCGGAGGGCGAAGGTGAAGTCGTAGAGGTTCTTGATGGGCTTGCCGGCGAATTCGACGAGCACGTCGCCGGCCTTGAAGCCGGCCAGCGCGGCCGGGCTGCCTTCGCGAACGTCGCCGAACTTCACGCCTTCGACCTGCTCGCCCATGTCGGGGATGGAGCCGAAGTAGGGGCCGTAGCCCGAGCCGCTGCCGCCGGTGACGGGGCGGGCCGGCTCGGCCACGCGGACGTACAAGGGCTTGGCCTCCAGGGCGGCCAGCGATTGGGCGGCGCGCAGGGCCAGCTCCACGACGCGGGCGTGGTCTTCGCTGGGGATGCGCGCGGGGACGTCGCTGGGCTTGTGATAGTCGGCGTGCAGGCCGCTGAAGAAGAAAATCACCGGGACCTGCTTCATGGCGAAGGAGGTGTGATCGCTCGAGCCGTAGCCGGAATCGCTGAAGGACAGGGTAAAGGAACTGTTGTTGGCTTGCTGCACCAGCTCCTGGAAACCCGGGGAGGTGCCTACGCCGCCGACGTGGAGCGTGTTATTGCGCGGGCGGCCGACCATGTCCAGGTTGACCATGGCCGCGGTGCGGTCCAGGGGCCAGGCGGGTGATTTGGTGTAGTGGGACGAGCCCAGCAGGCCCAGCTCTTCGGCGCTGAAGGCCAGGAAGACGATGGTGCGCTGGGGCGCGGGCTTCCGCGCGGCAAAGGCGCGGGCCATTTCCAGCACGGCGGCGGCGCCGGAGGCGTTGTCGTCGGCGCCGGGATGGATTTGGCCGGCGAGGGAAGGCGCCAGGGAATTGCGTTCGCCCAGGCCGAGGTGGTCGTAGTGCGCGCCGATGACGATGGCTTCGTCGCGCAGCTTGGGGTCGCTGCCGCGCAGGATGGCGCCAACGTTTTGCGCGGGCGCGGTGCGGCGCCGCAAGTCAATTTGCAGGGCCAGCTTGACGTCCGGGATGTACGCGGACTGGGGCTCGAGCTTCTGGTCAATGGCGGATTGCAATTGCGCCAGGGTCTTGCCGGTGGGCGCGAGCCAGCGGTTCACGGTGGCTTGCGAGGCGTGCAGCAGCAGCAGGCCGAAGTTGGTGTCGCCGCCGATGCTGCCGAGCTTGACCAAGCGGTCTTCCTCGCCGGAGTGGGGCACGGGGTCGTTGACCAGGATCATGGCCTTGGCGCCGTGCAGGCGGGCGTTGATGGCCTTGTTGGTGATGTCGGAGTGGGCGGTGGGATGGCGGCCGGCGAAGAGGCTCCGGTCGTCGTTCTCCTGGGGTTCGTGGCGTAGGACGATGACGGCCTTGTCGCGGACGTCGAGGTGCAAATACTCGTCGAACTTGTGCTCGTTCGAGGAAATCCCATAGCCGGCGAAGACCAGCGGCAGGGTGGCCGCGCCGGAATCGGAGATGTCCAGGGGGACGAAGTCCTGGCTGACGCGCGGGTGGGGGGCGGGCGGGGCCGCGGGGGGCAGGCCCGTGGTGGTGATGCGGTTGTTCGGCCCGAGCGTGGCGCCGATGGTGACGGGGAACTTCTGGAAGTACGAGCCGGCGAAAGCGGGCTCCAGGCCCTGCTTCTTGAACTCGGCGGCGATGTATTTGGCGGCGCGGTCCAGCTCCGGCGAGCCGGCGCCGCGGCCTTTCATTTTGGGCGAGGCCAGGTACTCGACGTGGGCGTGCAGGCGCGTGGCGTCAATGGCGGGCGCGGCCTTGGCGTTGGGGTCCTCGCGCGCGATCACCAGGCCGGCCAGCGCGGCCGCGGCAACCATCAGGGAAAACGAAACCAGTCTGCGATGCATGATAGAAGTTCTCCGTTCTTCAGACGGACTATTCTCCTTTTTCGTTGCCGCGCAATTCAAGGACAAAGTGCCCGGCCGGAACCCCGCCGGGCGCCACATCAGGCGCGCGAGCCGGCGGCCTCCGAGCGCACGGCGAAGGGCTTGCTGGCCTCGCCCATGTAGAGCGAGAGGTGCGGGAAAGGGATCTCGATGCCCTTTTCGTCGAAGGTGTTCTTGATGCGGCGCCGCAGCTCGCGGCCGACGATCCACTGCTTGAGCGGGGCGGTCTTGATGCGCATCTTGATGACCACGGCGGAATCGGCGAAGTCGTCCACGCCCAGGACTTCCAGGTCTTCGAGGATGAACTCGGCGTAGGCCGGGTGGCGGCGCATGCCCGCGGCGACTTCGCGGACCACGTCGGTGACGTGGTCCACGTTTTCCTTGTAGGCCACGCCCAGGTCCATCACGTAGTAGGAGAAATCCTGGGTGAGGTTGGAGAGCTCGGTGATGGCGCCATTGGGGATCACGTGCACGGCGCCGTCGAGCCCGCGCAGCACCACCGTGCGCAGGCGCACCGCCTCGACCAGGCCGCCCTTGCCGTTGATCCTGGCCACGTCGCCGACGTTGACCTGGTTTTCGAGGATCAGGAAGAAGCCGGAGATGAGGTCGCGCACCAGGTTTTGCGCGCCGAAGCCCAGGGCCAGGCCGCCGATGCCCAGTCCGGTGAGGATGGGGGTGATGTCGAAGCCCAGCTCGCGCAGGGCCACCAGGCCGCCGGCGCCGAGCAGCAGAGTGGTGGCGGCGCTTTGCAGCAGGCGGCTGATGGTCTCCAGGCGCTGGCGGCGTTCGTGGATCTCCGCGGGCGTGCCCTTGCGGATGACCAGCAGGGAAGGGAGGCGGGAGATGAGCAGGCCGGCAATGCGGCTCAAGACGTAGGCGCCGCCGAGCACCAGCAGGATCTTCAAACCGGGGCCGGTGAGCCAGGCGGCCACGCCCTCCCAGGAAATGCGCGGCAGGCCGCCCAGGCCGAAGCCGCGCAGGATGATGATGAGCGCGGCCACGCCGGCCAGCAACTCGAGCCCGCGGCGGATGAAGCGGGAAAGCTGATTGCTCCACGCTTCCATTTCGGCGATGTCTTCAAGGCTCTCAGGCTTGAAGCGGCGGGCGGCGCGGGTGATGGCGCGGGTCGCGGCCCAGGAGAGCAGCCACAGGCCGGCCAGCACCGCCGCGGCGGTGACAATGGAAGGAAGCAGGTCGCGCAAAAGGATGTCTGTAAGCATGTCTTTGATGTTTCCTTTCCCGGTGATTCTTCCAGTTTAAACCGCGACGCCGCCCTTTCCAACCCTTCGCCGGAAAAATCTATGAGTCCATTTTTATGGCCCGCCGGGGCGCCGAGCCACATAGCGGCGGCGGGCGGTGTGAATGAGCAGGCGGCAGAGCAGGAGCATGGGGCGGGCGCGCTGGGGGTCCAGGCGGCCGTCTTCGATGGCGCGGACCATGCGGCGGATGGCGCGGCGGATGGCCACGCGGTTGTCGAGCGAACCGGGGACGGCTACCGCAGCGGGCGGTTCCTGCAACAGGCCGGCGTCTTTGCGGAGCTTGTGGAAATGGTGCAGGCACAGCGAGGAGTGGGCGAGGCCGAGCAACATGCGGCAGCGCCTCCCGTCTTTGGTGGTCCAGGAACAGCGACTAGCCGGAGGATGTTTGGATGGCATGGGAGGACCTTTCTGGCAGAAGAAGACGTGGATTTCGTGATGGAGTGATTTCGCGATTTCGTGATTCGGCGATAAGGCGAACACGCCAGAGGCGCGGAACGAAGGATGCACGAAGAATTATACAGTTGCGTGCGGGGCGTGTTTTCATACAGATGCGGGGCAGTGGAGGCCCCCACCCCCCTCCCGGTGAGAGAAAGCGTTGAAAAGACAGGGGGATTAAGTCGTGCAAAGGCGCAAGAGTGCGCAAGCGCGAAGGTTATTCGTGCGTTTGGGTGTAAGTGTATGAATCTAGGGGAATGCGGGGAGGGGCCAAAGGAGCGGGTACCGAGGCGCGTTAGCTGCGCGCAGCCCATACGTTGTGCATTATAGCTAATCGGGAGTTAGTTGTCAAGTGGTTTCTGTGACTATTGCCAGGGGCTAAGAAGGGCCGGTACTCCGGAACTTCCGGCGGGTTGGCGGTCACCAGAGCGCGCCGCTGCCAGACCGGCCATGAAAACGAAGTTGACCGCCGCCGAAAGCAGGAAAGCTTGCAGGCGCTCAATGCCGTCCACTTCTTCAAACACCAGCATCAGGACGGCCGTCCAGGCGACCCCGGCGGCCAAAGTGCCGGCCACCGGAACGAGCGCCAGGAGGTTTACAAACCAGCCCAGCAGCAGGGGCCGCATCACGCCGATTAACGTTCCGGTGGCGCCGAAGAGCCATTTGGCCAGGAGGTGAATCAGCCCGAGTTGAACGAAGGTAAGGAGGGCCATGAAGGCCAGGCCAAGGCCGAGGCTAATCACGGCGACAAGAATCACCTGCGCAGAGAGAGTTCCTCCCGAGCCGAGCAGGGCGCGAACAAACCCGCCAGAAAAATGACCGTCACTGCGGCGGCCCACAGCAAGGCCCCATAGACTCCGGCTTGAGAGTCTTTTGCCGCGCGGCGGATGGACACCTCGTCCCAGCAGGCTATCTTGAATGCCAGACGGCAGTAGTAGAGCGCAGCGAACCCTTCCGGCACAGGAGCTGTTTCCTCGGGAGCCACGGCCGGGGCCACGCCGGCGCAATTTGTGGGTGAGGCCATACGGCTGTCCGCAGACGTGGCATTTCATAAGAGCTTGCCTTCCGCAAGCTGGTGGAGTGCGCAAACCATACAACGGCAGGCCGGGAAGGGCAAGGACGTAACGGAGAGCAACTTTCGGGCGGAGGCGGGGTTAAACTGGGCAGAGACAAATCCTGTTCCGGGCGGTGCGGCCGGCGAAGGAGCGGTTCGATGCGCGAGAGGACTTTTCTGGCGAAATTGATGGCCTCGGTGCTGGCGGCGGCGCTGGCGGCTCCGGGGCCGCTGGCCGCGGCCCAGATGCAGGAGATGGGCGCGGCGAAAGAGAAGCCTGCTGCGTCCCCCAAGGCAGCCGCGACGCCGAAGGCGGCGGTGGCCCTGAAGGCTCCCCCCTGGGCGGGGAAGCTGCCCATCACGGAACTGAGCGAGGAGGAAGCGGTGCTGCACGCGCTGAACCGGCTGGCCTACGGGCCGCGCCCGGGAGACGTGGAGCGCGTGAAGAAGCTGGGCCTGGAGAAGTGGATCGAGCAGCAGCTTCACCCGGAGAGCATCAACGACGCGGCGATGCAGGCGCGGCTCGGGCGGTACCCGACGCTGGCCATGTCCAGCGAAGAGCTGATGGACAAGTTCCCGCAGCCGCAGGTGGCCGCGCTCCGCGCGGGGATGTCGCCGGAGGAGTACCGCAAGCAGGTGGAAGAGCGGCAGAAGCAGCGCGAAGAACGGCAGCAGCGCATGACCGAAGGCCCGGGCGCCGGCGGGGACGGCATGATGGCCCCGGAGGGGCGGCAACGACGGCGCGAGCTTTTGCAGGGCGGGGGCGACCCGAACATGCCGCCGCGCGGCCTCGAAGAGGTGAACAACCCGGCGCGCATCGTCATCGAGCTCTCGATGGCCAAGGTGACGCGGGCGGTGTACAGCGAACGGCAGCTCGACGAAGTGCTGGCGGATTTCTGGTTCAACCACTTCAACGTGTTCGCCAACAAGGGCGCGGACCGCTGGATGGTGACCGAGTATGAGCGCGAGAGCATCCGGCCATACACGCTAGGCAAGTTCCGGGAGATGCTGGGGGCCACGGCCAAAAGCCCGGCCATGCTGTTCTACCTGGACAACTGGATGAGCGCCGACCCTGCGGCGGCGCAACGCCTGGAGGGCGAATTGAAGGAACGGCGGGCGCGCTTCCAGCGCATGTTCGGCAACGACCCGGAAATGATCGAGCGGATGCGGCGGAGAGCGGGCGGGTCTGAAGGCCCGCCCCTACGGCGCGGGCGGCTGGGGCCGGGCACGCCGGGGCGGCCGAACCAACCGCCGCCGCAGATGCGCCGGCGCGGGCTGAACGAGAACTACGCGCGCGAATTGATGGAGCTGCACACGCTGGGCGTGGACGGCGGCTACAGCCAGCAGGACATCATCGAAGTGGCGCGCGCCTTCACCGGATGGACCATGCGCGCGCCGCGGCTGAACCCGGAGTTCTACTTCGAGGAGCGCATCCACGACACCAAGCCGAAAACCGTGCTGGGCAGGAAGATTGACGCCGGCGGGATGCGCGACGGCGAAGCGGTGCTGGACCTGCTGGCGCGGCACCCCATCACGGGGAAGTTCATCTCCACCAAGCTGGCGCGGCGCTTTGTGAACGACGCGCCGCCGGCGGCGCTGGTGGAGCGCATGGCCGGGGCATTCCGCGCATCGGACGGCGACCTGCGCGCGGTGGCGCGGACGATGGTCTATTCGCCGGAGTTCTGGGCGCGGGAGAATTACCGGGCCAAGATCAAGCGGCCCTTCGAGCTGGTGGCCAGCACGGCGCGGGCCCTGGACGCGCAGGTGGACGTGGCCCTGCCGCTGGTGATGTGGAGCGGGCGCATCGGCGAGCCGCTGTACCAGTGCCAGCCGCCCACGGGCTATTCGGACAAGGCCGAGGCCTGGGTCAACACGGGCGCGCTGCTCAACCGGCTGAACTTCGCGCTGTCGCTGGCGGGCGGGCGGCTGCGCGGGGTGCGCGCGGCGCCGGAGAAGGCCCTGGGCGGCGGGGCGGGCAGCGACCCGAGCGCGCTGCTGGCGCGGGCCATCGAGACCTACCTGGCGGGACAGGTGTCCGCGCAAACGCGCGTCACCCTCGAACAGCAGATGAACGATCCCCAGGTGTTGCGCGCCACTCCGGACGACCGGATGAAGAACCCCGACGCGGGCGTCATCGCCGGGTTGGTGCTGGGCACGCCGGAGTTTCAGAGAAGGTAGGCGCTAGGTGCTTGGCTCCGGGTGCTAGCACCCAGAACCAAGCACCAAGAACCTTCTTCATCGTGACTGGGCTTGAAAGGAGTTCGCAAATGATTACGCGGCGCGTGTTCTTGAAGGGCGGCGGAGTGGCCATGCTGGGGTACAGCGCGCTGCCGGCGTTTTTGCAGCGGGCGGTGGCGGCTACGCCCATGCCCAACAAGAAGATTCTGGTGGTGCTGTTCCAGCGCGGGGCGATGGACGGGTTGAACGCGGTGGCGCCGTTCGCGGAGCCGAATTACTACCGGCTGCGGCCTTCGATCGCCATCCCCCGGCCGAAGGGCGGCAGCAAGGAAGCGGCGCTGGACTTGGACGGCTTCTTCGGGGTGCACCCGAGCCTGGAGCCGCTGCTCGGCCTGTACCAGAAAGGCGAGCTGGCCATTGTGCACGCGGCCGGGTCGCCGGACGTGACCCGGTCGCACTTCGACGCGCAGGACTACATGGAGTCGGGCACGCCCGGGCGCAAGAGCACTGAAGACGGCTGGCTCAACCGGCACCTGCAAGCGGTGGAGCGCGAGGCGGCCACGCCGTTCCGGGCGGTGGCCATGGGGTCGAACTTGCCGCGCACGCTGCAAGGCGTGGCCCCGGCGCTGGCGCTGCCGGATTTGCGGCAGTTCCAGGTGATGTCACCCACGCCGGTGGCGCAAGGCGGGTTCGAAGCCATGTACGCGCAAACGGTGGACAAGGCGCTGCGCGGCGCGGGCACCGAGACGTTTGAAGCGATTGACATGTTGAAGAAGACCGACCCGGCGAAAATCCCTGTCGAGCACGGGGCGCAATACCCGCGCGGGCGCTTCGGGCAGTCGTTGCAGCAGATCGCGCAGATGATCAAAGCCAACGTGGGGCTGGAAGTGGCCTTCCTCGATAGCGGCGGGTGGGACCACCACGTGAATGAAGGCGCGGTGACGGGGCAGCTCGCCAATCTGCTGCGCGACATGGCGCAGGGGCTGGCCGCGTTCCACCAGGACCTGGGCGACCGCATGGGCGACATCACCGTGGTCACTATGAGCGAGTTCGGGCGCACCGCGTTCGAGAACGGCAACCGCGGCACCGATCACGGCCACGCCAACTGCATGTTCCTGATGGGCGGCGGGGTGAAGGGCGGCAAAGTGTACGGGAAGTGGCCGGGGCTCGAGCGCGAACAGCTCTACGAAGGACGCGACCTGGCGCTGACTACCGACTTCCGCACCGTGCTGGGCGAAATCATCGAGCGGCAACTCGGCAATGGGGATTTGGGCGACGTGTTCCCGGGATTCGCGGCCGACCGCAGCAAGTACCTGGGGTTGGTGAAGGCGTAAGCGGTCAGCGTTCCGCCGTCCGCCCCGAGTACTTCCCCTTGACAGCTGGGCAGAGTACTTTACAATATAAAGAGTGTAGAGGCTCCTTCATGCCCTTGCGTCCATTTGCCCCTTCCTCGACGCGCCGGTTCACCACGCGGCGCCGGCTGCTCGTCCTGCTGGGAGTGCTGAGCATTCCTGCGGTGGTCCTCCTCACGTGGAAGGAGGCCCGCGTGGCCACCAAGCGCGGCGGGCAGGAGCCCGCCGAACCCTTCCGCATCGCCGGCAACTTCTACTACGTTGGCGCGAACGACATCGCCGCCTTCCTCATTACCGGGCCCGAGGGCCACGTGGTGCTCGACGCGGGTTATCCCACCACCGCTCCGATGATCATGGCCAGCATCGCCAAGCTGGGCTTCGACATCAAGGACGTCAAAGTGCTTCTGAACTCGGAGCCGCATCCCGACCACGGAGGCGGGCTGGCGGTGCTGCAGCAAGCTTCGGGCGCCGAGCTGTGGGCCAGCGAAGCCAGCGCTGACTCCATCGCCGCGGGCGGGGACGATCCCGACTCGTTCCTGCCGTTGCGGGTCCTCATCTGGATGGGCATTCTCAGCTACCCGGCCGCGCGCGTGGACCACCGGCTCAAGGACGGCGACGCCGTCCGTCTCGGGCCGATTGAACTGACCGCGCACATCACCGCAGGCCATACGCGCGGTTGCACCTCGTGGTCCTTCCAGGTGCGCGACGGTGATCGCGTGCTGAACGTGGTCAGCGTGTGCGGCACCGGCGTGCTGGGATTGCTGTCGTATCCAGAACAGGCGGCGGACCGCGAGCGCAGCTTGCGCGTCCTGCGCAGCCTGCCCGCAGACATCTGGGTGACCAACCATGCGCGGGCGTGGGGCCGGTACCGCAAGTTCGTCGCCAGCCAGACGGCCAAAAACCCGGTGGACGCGTTCATTGACCCCGCAGGCTACCGCGCCTACCTCGACGCCGCCGAGGCCGAACTCCGCCAGGGCGTGGTGCACTAGGGGCGACCCGACCGGGGCGCGACCGCGGACGAAAGCTCGAATCAGCACAGAGGCACAGAGAACACAAAGGGGAAGGCAGGGGCCGGTCCTAAGACCGGCCATTTTCACTTGCTGGCGGTGGCGCCGAGTCGTGGCACAGGTGAAAGCCTGAGTTAATTGGCGTGGGCGGGCTGGCCGCTGCGGATGCGCATGCCGTAGAAGCTGCGGTACACGAAGATGAAGGCGACGACGAAGAAGGCAGCGGAGAGGGACTGGGTGAGGCCGCTGCCCTGTTGCGCGGTGAGGCTGACGGCCAGCTCGACGGCCAGCAGGCCGAAGAGCGTGGTGAACTTGATGATGGGGTTGAGCGCCACGGACGAAGTGTCTTTGAAGGGGTCGCCGACGGTGTCGCCCACCACGGTGGCGTCGTGGAGCGGCGTGCCCTTGGCCTTCAGCTCGACTTCGACAATTTTCTTGGCGTTGTCCCAGGCGCCGCCGGCGTTGGCCATGAAGATGGCCTGGTAGAGGCCGAAGACGGCGATGGAGATGAGGTAGCCGATGAAGAAGTACGGCTCGAGGAAGGCGAAGGACAGCGTGGCGAAGAACACGGCGATGAAGATATTGAGCATGCCCTTCTGCGCGTACTGGGTGCAGATTTCGACGACCTTCTTGCTGTCGGCGACCGAGGCTTTCTCCACGCCTTCGAGCTTGATGTTGGCCTTGATGAACTCGACGGCGCGGTAGGCCCCGGTGGTGACCGCCTGCGTGGAGGCGCCCGTGAACCAATAGATGATGGCCCCGCCGGTGATGAAGCCCAGCACAAAGGGCGCGTGCAAGATGGAGAGTTTCTGGACCTCTTCAACTGCGGTAAGTCCGTTGGTGAGCAGCATAATGATGCCGAAGATCATGGTGGTGGCGCCGACCACGGCCGTGCCGATGAGCACGGGCTTGGCGGTGGCCTTGAAGGTGTTGCCGGCGCCGTCGTTGGCTTCCAGCAGTTCTTTGGCGCGCTCGAAGTTGACGTCCACGCCGAAGTCCTTCTTGATCTCCTGCTTCACGCCGGGGATCTGCTCGATGAGCGAAAGCTCGTAAACGGACTGCGCGTTGTCGGTCACCGGGCCGTAGGAGTCCACGGCAATGGTCACGGGGCCCATGCCCAGGAAGCCGAAGGCCACCAGGCCGAAGGCGAACACCGCGGGCGCGACCATCAGGCCGGCGGGGAAGTCCAGCGTCATGAAGAAGCCCAGGCCCATCAGCGCCACCATCGAAAGGCCCAAATAGAACGCGGAGAAATTTCCGGCTACGAAGCCGGAGAGGATGCCCAGGGACGCGCCACCTTCTTCCGCGGAGGTGACTACTTCCTTGACGTGCCGCGACTCCACCGAAGTGAACACCTTGACCAGCTCCGGGATGATGGCCCCGGCCAGCGTGCCGCAGGAAATTATCGTGGCCAGCTTCCACCACAGCGTGGTGTCGCCGCCCAGCGTGGGAATAATCATCCCCGAGAGGAGGTAGGTGAGGCCGATGCTGACCACGGAGGTGATCCACACCAGCGAAGTGAGCGGCGCTTCAAAGTTGAACTTGTCGGCGGCGCCGTATTTGGCCTTGGCGATGGCACCGTTCAGGAAATACGAGGCGGCGCTGGCCACCAGCATGGCGATGCGCATCACGAAGAGCCAAACGAGCAACTGCACCTGCACCGTGGGGTCCTTGACGGCCAGCAGCGTAAAGGTGATGAGCGCGACGCCGGTGACGCCGTAGGTCTCGAAGCCGTCGGCGCTGGGGCCCACCGAGTCGCCGGCGTTATCGCCGGTGCAGTCGGCGATGACGCCGGGGTTGCGGGCGTCGTCTTCCTTGATCTTGAAGACGATCTTCATCAGGTCGCTGCCGATATCGGCAATTTTGGTGAAGATGCCGCCGGCGATGCGCAGCGCCGCGGCGCCCAGGGATTCGCCGATGGCGAAGCCGATGAAGCAGGGGCCGGCGTAGTCGCCGGGGACGAACAGCAGGATGAAGAGCATCATCAGCAGCTCGACGGAGATGAGCATCATGCCGATGCTCATGCCCGCTTCGAGCGGGATGTGGTAAATCGGGTAGGGCTTGCCGGCCAGGCCGGCGAAGGCCGTGCGCGAGTTGGCGAAGGTGTTGACGCGGATGCCGAACCAGGCCACCCCGTAGCTGCCGGCGATGCCCACCACGCTGAAGAACAAAATGATGGCCACGCGGAACAGATCGAAGTGCAGCAGCACGCCGAAGTACAGCACAATGACCGCGGCGATGAAGGCCCACAGGAGGCCCAGGAACTTGCCCTGGGTGATCAGGTAGGTCTTGCAGGTCTCGTAGATGAGGTCGGAGATTTCCAGCATGCTGCGGTGGACGGGCAGGTTCTTGAGGCGCGCGTAGATCATCATGCCGAAGCCCAGGCCGAAGACGCAGAAGAGGATGCCCCACAGCAACAGGGTGTGGCCGTCCATGCCGAGGAACTGAACTTGCCGCAGGTCAGGGAGCTTGAGGTTGGCCTCGCCGCCGGGCTCAGTGGCGTAGGCGGGAGATGGGCCCAGCGCGACCGTCGCGGCCAGGGCGCAGCACAGCAGGAAGGTGCGAAACGATGCGGACATCATGCCTCCGGGAGTGGTGTCGTGGCCGTGAACCCGGCGGCCGACGAGGACCCTCGTAACCCCGTGAAATTCCACAAGCGAAACGGCGTATTCCCTATCACAAAAAAATCGCACAGGCTGGAAGCCTGTGCTACTCGAAAACCGGCACAGGCTGGAAGCCTGTGGTACCTGCTGCGCGCATTGCCTCTGGGGTGGCGCCGGGCGTGAGAACCATGCGACAGGCCACCTCATTTTAGCAGGAATCCGCGAGGCGTCAATTGTGGCCGTCAGCCAAACCTAGTCCACGATCTCAAGCAGCCCTTCAACAAGCGTACCGACTTCATCCGGGCTAAGGTTTCCGATTCGCTTTCCGAGGCGTTGGACCGATATGGTGCGGATCTGGCTGATCTTCACCCACGAAGGTTTGGGCATTCGGAGACTCTCGATTCGTTTGTTGAATGGGAAATCCACGCTGGGCTGTTGGCTGGTGATGGCCATGGCGATGACCGTGCCGGAACTCTGGTTGAACGCCTCGTGGCTGATAATGGCCACCGGGCGAACGCCCGCCTGTTCGCGTCCTTGCGCGGGGTTCAAGTCGGCCCAGAGAACGTCTCCCCTCAATATGCGGGCCACTTGGACTCCTCGCCGGTCATGCCCTCTTCAGCGAAAGCCTGCTCTTCTTTGGGATTGAGCTTTTTGGCTTCTTCCAGGAAGCGGCGCTTCCGTTTGCGTTCCAACTTCTCCCGCACCGCCTCTTCGATGGCCCGGCTGCGGTTGCGGAACAACCCCTGGCGGACGCCTTGGTCCACCTCACGAAGGAGGTCGCGGTCCATGGTGATGGCTACCTTTGCCGTGGGCATGGGTCCTCCGAGTGGAGTATGACAATTCATCATACCCCATCATAGGGGTTCCCGGCAACCTGCTTGGTTTGAAAATGAGGGCATGACTGGAACCATGACGCAGAGAGCGGGACCGGCAGGAATGAGTGTCCTGCCGGGTCTGTTAGAATGGCGCTTTTTGCGTGAGCGGGAGATTCTGCACCGATGGACCTAGAAAAATGCAAATTACCAGGCTGGGTGGCCAACCTTGCGGCATCGCTGGGATCACCGGGCATCCTCCTCGTGGCGTTTTTGGATTCCTCGGTTCTGTCGCTTCCCGTGATCAATGATCTACTGGTGATTCATCTGAGTATCCAGAATCCGGGACGAATGCCGCTGTATGCGGCCATGGCCACGCTGGGGTCGCTGGCTGGGAGCATCGTGCTCTACTTCACCGCCAAGAAGGGCGGGGAAGCCTACTTCAAGAAACACACCGGCGGGCGTGGCGAACGCATCCGCGCCTGGCTCGACCGCAATAGCTTTCTGGCCGTGGCCATTCCGTCCATCCTGCCGCCGCCGATGCCGTTCAAAGCGTTTGTAATAGCAGCCGGAGTGTTTCAAATACGCATCGGCACGTTTGTTTTGGCCCTTCTTGTTGGCCGTGGAATGCGATACCTGGTCGGGGGCTCGCTCGCCGTTCGCCATGGCTTGGAAGCCCAACGCTTCGTTTGTGAGAATGTCCTACAATCGACCGCGATCTTGGTTGTGCTTGTCTTGGGGAGTTACGTGGTGACCCGCTTGATCCTCCGTCAAACCAAATAACTTGGAAGAACGAGACAGAGAAACTGCAGAAGGGGCCGAGAAGGTGAGAGGACCCTGCTTTGTCGTCTTCCCTTTTCCCTTTTCCAGGTTCCCTTTTCCGTCCTTACGGCGCGGCCCAGCGCAGTTCTTCGTGGATGACGCGGAGCTGCGGGTCCAGCTCGACCACGGCGAGGATGCCGCGCCACGGCTGGCGGCCGGCGCCGCGCTCGTGGAAGCGCAGGTCGCGCAGCTCGATGCGCGTGCCGCGGCCCTCGGGCAGCGCGTGGATGCCGGCGACGGGGAAGCGGGCCCAGCGGCGGAAGAGGCGCAGGGTATCGGTGGCGCGCGCCGCCTCGAAAGCGGGCGAGGGCTCGGGCTTGTAGTTGGTGCGGCTGCGCTCGGGGTCGAAGTAGCCGCCGATGCGGACGTCGATCTCCTCGAAGGTGTTCTCCGTTTCGACGATGGCGCGCCAGCGCCACGGAGAGATGGCCGCGGGAAAGGCGGCGATGCGCAGCGCGCCGGCGCCGTGGTAGATGCGCGTGTTGAGCATGGCCAGGGCCTGCTGGCGCCTATGCCACCGGCCGCCGAGATATAGCGCCACGAGCACCAGGGCCGCGAGGGCCCAGATTTGCGGGCCGCGGCGCCCGGCCCGCGCCCCAATCTCCTCGGTCACCAAGCGGAAGAGCAGCGGCAACACCAGGCCCGCCAGCAGCACCCCGAGGATGGGCGCGTCGGCCAGGAAGGTGAGGTCCGCGGCGAACCAGCGCTCGCGCGCGGGCCACAACAGGCGCGCGCCGTAGGGCGTGAGCGTATCGAGAAAAAGATGCGCGGCCGCGGAGGCCAGGCACGCCGCCAGGGCACCCCCGAGCGGCACCGGGCTCTTGGGATGCCGGCGGCCCGCAAGCCAGAACAGCAGGGCGACCAGCCCGGCGGCGGCCGCGGCGCCGATCAGGGAATGGGTCAGCGCGCCGCCGTAGCGCAGGTAGGGGCCCGCGTCGGAAGAGAATAGCGTGAGCAGGTCCAGCTCGGGCGCCAGACCGGCGGCGATCATCATGGCGGCGGCGCGGGGCGTGGCGCGGTCCAGGCCCGCGCGGGCCAGCACTACCGAAGCAAGCGTGTGCGTGACAGGGTCCATGGCAGTAGAACGCAGAACTAGGAGCTTGTTGAAAAACGCTCTTGACGGTCGTCCCGAGCGAAGCGAGGGATCTGCACCTTGCAGGAAATCCCAGGAAATGCAGATTCCTCGCCGCCTGCGGCGGCTCGGAATGACAACCTTCGGGGTTCTTCAACAAGCTGCTAGGAACGCAGAACTCGGGATTCAAGACTTCAAGACTCAAGAATGCGAGACGCTCTGACTCATGAACTCTCAGGAACGACAAGTGTAAGGGAATCGGGGACGATGCGAAAGGTGACGGGGAGGGAGCCCATCAGCTCGCCGTCCACTTGAAAGAGGATGCGCGCGCCGTTCACCGCATCCATCCGCAACTCGGACGTCTTCCAGAAATGCGCGGAGCGCGAACGGCGCAGGCGGCCGAAGAACGCCGCCAGGCCGCTGGCCAGGAACGCCCAGCTATTGCGGTAGGTGAAGGCGGCCAACTCGAAACGGTCTTCGAAGAGATTCGCGCCGGTGGTGATGTTGACGGGGAAGCCGTGGGCCCGTGTGCGGCCCACGCACAGGAAGGCGGCGTTCAGTTCTCTTTCCGCGGAGCGCGCGCGGAACATGGGGTAGTCGTACTCGAGGAGCTGCTGGATGCCGGCCAGCCAGTAAGCCAGGATCCCGGTGCGCTGCTTGATGCCGTCGTGGACGCGGCGGATCATGTCGGCGTCCACGCCGGCGCCGGCCAGGGAGATGAAGTAGCGCGGGGCGGCGGGGGTTTGGCCCGCAGGTTCGGGCGCGTTCTCCGCGACGGCCTGGCCCAGGGCGATGCGTTGCAAACGGCCGCGGACCAGTTGCGCGGCGGCGCGCGGGATGCTCCAACGGAGGCCCAGCTCTTTGGCCAGGACGTTGGCGGTGCCGGCGGGCAGCAGCCCGAGCGGGACGTTGCTGCCGGCCATGCCGTTGACCACTTCGTTGAGGGTGCCGTCGCCGCCGCAGACGATTACCAGTTGCAGGCCGTGCTGGACCGCGGCGCGGGCCAGGGTGGTGGCGCTGCCGGGAGCGTCAGTGGCGCGCAAGTCCATTTCGATGCCGGCGTCGCGGAAGATGCGCATGGCCTCCGCCAGGCGCTCGGCGCCGTGGTTGCGCAGGCGGCCGGCGGCCGGGTTGAAGATCAGGGTGGCGGTGTGGATGCCGTCTAACATGGGTGAAAGTTGAAAGTTAAACGTTGAACCTTCCTGGCCAATGGTCGGTCCGGCTCCAGGGAGAAACGGACAGGCTGAAAGCCTGTCCGGCCCGAGCGCGATTGTATAATACGGTTTCATCCAGCAAGCCTTACCGAGGGTCGCTGTTTCGATGAGCAAATCCGCCGCACAGGAAATCGCCGCGCTGCGCGAAAAACTGCGTCACCACGAATACCGGTACTACGTGCTGGACGACCCGGAAGTCTCCGATGCCGAGTACGACCGCTTGATGGAGCGACTGAAGCGGCTGGAGGCGGAGAACCCCAGGCTGGTGACGCCGGACTCGCCCACGCAGCGCGTGGGTGGCGCGCCGCGCGAAGGCTTCGTCAAGGTGGCGCACAAGCGCGCCATGCTCAGCCTGGACAACGCGCTCGACGAGGAGGCGCTGCGGGAGTTCGACCGCCGGGCGCGCGAAGCCCTGGGGCGGCCGGCGATTGACTACGTGTGCGAGCACAAGTTCGACGGGCTGAGCATTTCGCTGCAATACGAGGACGGCGCGCTGGCGCGCGCGGTGACCCGCGGAGACGGCACGACCGGGGAGGAGGTGACGCCGAACGCGCGCGCCGTCCGCTCCATCCCGCTGGCGGTGGACGCGGCGCTGCTGAAGAAGCTGGGCATCGCGCGCGGCTTCGAGGTGCGCGGCGAAATCATCATGACCCACCGGGCGTTCGAGGAGATGAACCGCCGCCAGGAAGAGCAGGGCGGGAAGCGCTTCGCCAATCCGCGCAACGCCGCGGCGGGCGCGGTGCGCGTGCTGGACCCTTCGATCACCGCGTCGCGGCGGCTGGAGTTCTGTCCCTACCTGCTGCTGGCGGACGGGCGTGAGCCGCTGGCGCGCCATTCGGAGGCGCTCCAGGCTCTGGCCAGCTTGCGATTCAAGGTGAGCAAGGAATGGGAGCGCTGCGCGGGGGTTGACGAGGTGTGGCAGTACTGCCGACGCTGGGAAGAGAAGCGCGAGAAGCTGCCGTATGAAATCGACGGCATCGTGGTGAAAGTGGACCAGACGGCGCTGCAAAACGAACTGGGATTCACGTCGAAGGCGCCGCGGTGGGCGGTGGCTTACAAGTATCCGGCGCGGCAGGAAACCACGGTGGTCCAGGACATTCGCGTGCAGGTGGGGCGCACCGGCGCGCTGACGCCGGTGGCCCTGCTCGAGCCGGTGCAGGTGGGCGGGGTGACGGTGAGCCGCTCGACGCTGCACAACATGGACGAGGTCGAGCGGCTGGGCCTGCACGTCGGCGACACGGTGCTGATCGAACGCGCCGGCGAAGTCATTCCCCATGTGGTGAAGGTGGTCAAGGAAGGGAAGGGGCGGCGCGCCTTCCGCATGCCGGCGGAGTGCCCCGAATGCGGGAGCAAGATCCACAAAGCGGAAGAGGAAGTGGCCTACCGCTGCGTCAATGCGGCCTGCCCGGCCAAGCGCAAGGAGTCGCTGCTGCACTTCGCCGGGCGGCACGCGATGAATATTGACGGGCTCGGCGGCGTAGTGGTGTCGCGGCTGGTGAACCGGGAGCTGGCGCGCGACGCGGCGGACTTGTATTCACTGCGGATGGAGGACTTGATTCCCGAGGCGCCGGAGTTCTACGCCTTCCAGCGGTCGGACGTGGAAGAGGCCGTAGCCGCGAGCGTGGAGGACACCCGCGGACTGCGCGAGTTGCTGGCGGAAAAGGAAGCAGAGGCGCTGGCGCGCGTGCTGCGACGGCTGGAGGGCGCGGAGCCGGCGACGGAAGCGTCCGTGGCGCTGGCGCGAAAGTTCGGTTCGTTTGCGGCGCTGGCGCGGGCCTCGCAAGAAACGCTGGCGAAGGTGGAGGGCGTGGGCGCGAAAGCCGCGGAGAAGCTGGCCAAGTGGTTCGGCGACCGCGGGAACAAGAGGACCATCGAGGCGATTGGCGCGGCGGAAGAGGCCTTTAAGAAAGCGGCTAAGCCGCTGCGTGAATTGCAGGGGCCGGACCTGGAAGACGCGATGGACCGGCTGGTGGAGCCGGTGCGCATGGCGGAGAAGGCGGCGCAGAACCTGCTGGATGAGATCGCGGCGAGCAAGAAAGCCAGCCTTTCGCGGCTGATTTACGCGCTGGGGATGCGCTTCGTGGGCGAGCGCACCGGGCAACTGCTGGCGGAGCACTTCGGGTCGCTCGAGAAGCTGATGGAGGCCAGCGAGGAGGAATTGGCCGAGGTGCACGAAGTGGGACCGAAGGTGGCCGCCAGCATCCGGGAGTTTTTCTCCGAGGGGGCCAACCGCAAACTGGCGGCGCGGCTGCGCGAAGCCGGCGTCAACCCGCGCGAGGAGAGGCAGAAACCGCAGAGCGCGAAGCTGGCCGGGAAGACCTTTGTCTTCACCGGCACACTCTCGCGGCGTTCACGGGAAGAGGCGGAAGCGCTGGTAGCCAGCCACGGCGGCAAGGCCACCGGCTCGGTGAGCAAGAAAACGGACTACGTAGTGGTGGGCGACGAGCCCGGCTCGAAATACGAGAAGGCGAAATCGCTGGGGGTGGCAATTCTGGATGAAGCGGGATTTGAGAAACTACTGGGCCTGTGATCGAAAATGCCGGAAAACGGCCACATTCATCGCCGAAGGCGAGAAACGTGGCGGCTGAAAGCGGACCAGCGGTTGTCTCGTTCCTGTTCGGAAAGGCCGGACAGTTCCTCTTCGACAATGGCATAGACCTTCCGGGCGGCCTGGTCCAGAGTCAGTTGTTTCTTGCTGTTCGGCACGCGTTCTCCTCAAAAGCAGCGCTGGATTCAAGGCGCCGCCCGTGAGGAAGGCTGTCAACCGGAGGGAGGCGGGATGGAAACCTTGGAAGCGCCAGCGGGTTGGCGGTGAAATGAGAGTCGCTGTCTTCCGTGAATGAGTATTCGTAGGAGTCGCCGCGCGGCCACGACGCCGTTATTTCCCATCCAGAGGGTGCCGCCAACGCAGGCCGGGGAACCTGGCATAGTCGCGATCAGCGGAAATCCACTCGCATCCCGATTCGATAGCGAGGGCGGCGAAGAACACATCAGGGATCAGTGTGCCCTTGGCCTCGACCTTTCGGCAAAGGCTGACGAAGATAGACCAGTGACGGTCTCCCGGGGTCACGGTAACGCAATTGGGGTGTTCGCGAACGCCCTCCACAAACTTCAAAGCGCTTGCGAGCTGGGCGGGTTTGCGCAGAGCGCGGGGATTAGTCGCAATCCTCAGGAATCCGCTTAGCACTATGTCTGACACTCCAAACGCCTGGTCCGCATCCAACACGGCGTCCAGCCACGCCCTGTACTCCGAGTGGCGGGACTGCTCTTCAATGAACGCGCTCAGGAATACGTTAACGTCGGGAAGAATCATCGAATCCGTCCAGCAGGTCCCACAGTGCGGCGCTGTGGTTCAGGTCCACTCCGGGCAGGAGACCGCCGCTTCGATGGGTAGGAAGCGGATCGCGTTTCTTTGCCGCGGGCTTGCGCCGGCGGCGCCGGGCAATCTGCTCGCGCAGACCTTCGCAGACCATTTCCGTGACCGTGGTCTTTTGCTCCAGAGCGACCTTGCGGGCTTGGTCGAGGAGTTCATCCGGAACATTTACGCTGGTTCTCATGCATACAAGCATATGGTGGATGCACATGTATGTCAAGCGCCGGACGGGAAACAGGACCGGCGGCCCGCCTTAAGGAAAGCGCCAGCGGGTGGCGGTGGAGTAGAAGTGGGCGTCTTCGGTGAAGGCGAAGGCGCGGCGGGGACGGACGGCGAAGACCGGACCGAGCTTGGGGTCGAGGGCCAGGGCGTATTTTTTGCGGTAGGGGACGCCGGCGGCGCGGATTCGCGCGCGGCTGGTGACGCGGCGGGCCGCGCCTTCGAGGACGAGCTGCTGGCGCCGGTCGTCGAAGCAGACCACGCAGCGGGGATTCCGGGCCAGGTTGCGCGCCTTCACCGAGCGGCGCCCGGTGCTGGAGTAGAACGCGCCCTCGTGCCACACGCCCCAGATGGGCATGGCGTGCGGGCGGGGGCCGGGGCGCACCGTGCTCAGCCAGCAGTTGCGCGTCTTCCGCATCCGCGCGACGGCCCACGACCACGGCAGCAGGCCCTGGCCCTCGGCGGCGGCCACGATGCCGTAGCCGGGCATCCGCGGCCGGGAGGCGATGGGCGCAGGTGCAGACTGCTTCTTCATGCGAACCTGGAGGCGGCGGGCACTCTGTTCAAGCGGCCACCAGCAAAATCAGAATCCGGGATCCGAAATACAAAGCACGACGCAGAAGACCGGCCTACGCTGCGGGGCCGCTGGAGAGAAACATCGTGCGCCAGACGGCCAGCCACGTGTTGCCTGTGCGCGCGAAGACGAAGAGGTCGCGGCCCGATTCGCGGAAGGTCTCGCCGGTCATTTCATAGAGCATGTGGAACTGGTAGATGGCCACCGCGGTGTCCCCGAACAAATCCACCGTGGCTTCCGATTCGCGGTACTCGCGGATAGTGGCGTGGGCGATGAAGTCCTCGTAGGTCTTGATGCAGGCGTCGCGGCCCTCCACGCGGTCGCTCAGGCCGGGCTTGACCATGACCACGTCCGGATGGAAGAACTGTTGCAACTCCTCGACGCGGTCCTGGAGCCAGGCCTGGTTGATGCTCTTGATGAGCGCGCGAATGGCGGCGACATCATCGGTTGAGGCTGCGACACGTTGCCCCTGGGCTTGAGCAGACATGGGCCGATGTTCCTCCGTTTGACTGGGGGGCCCCGGGGAAGGGCGCACCCGATGCGCGTATTGTACCGCAACGGACAGGCCGGAAGGTCGAAAAGTTGAAAGGTTGATGGGGCCCTGCCTGCCGGCGATCACAACCCCCGAACGGACGGTCCCTCATTCAACATTCCGAACCCTCTTCACGGCTTATCCACAATATCGGGCTTGAGCGGGCCGAGGGCGCCCAGGATCTCCTTGCGTTCGCGCTCGGGCACGCTGAGCAGGTCGAGGGATTCGACCAGCAGGGCCACGGCGCGGTCCCAATCGGCCTCGGTGATGCCCAGGCCCACGTGCGAACTCTTCATGTCGCGGCCGGTGTACACGCAGGGGCCGCCGGTGGCCAGGCAGAGAAACTCGACGATGCGCTGGCGAATCTCCTGCCCGTGCGCTTTGCTGACACCCTGGAAAAACCGGCCGGTCTGCTTGTCGGTGGTGAGGCGGCCGAGGAAGTCGTCGGTGAGCGCGGCGAGGGCGTCATAGCCGCCCAGACGGGTGTACAGGCTGGCGCCGGGGCCGGGCGGCACCGGCGCGTTGGCGGAGACGTGCTCGAACACAATGAGCCATTTGCCGCCGATGCGCTTGCGGAAGTTGGTGTACCAGCCCTTCTCGTTCACTTCGCGGCCGCCCTTGAACTTGATGTTCAACTCGAAGGCGCAGGTGGAGAGCACGCCATCAGTGGAGGCGAAGTGCTGCCACTCGGGGCAGGAGAAGCCGCCGGATTCCAGGGCGGCGAACAGCCCCTGGGTGAACCTGCGGGCCGCTTCCCACCCCCTGGTCACCTGGCCGCTCTCGCCCACGGTGAAAAGGTCGGGGCTGTTCCAGTAATGTGCCAAGACCTTGTCCAGGTCGCGCGCGTCGAAACCGGCGAGCAGTTGCTGGTTCGCCGCGCGCACCGCTTCGATCGCCCGCGCCTCCCGCTGCGCCTCGGCTGTCGAACCAAACAGCAGAAACGCAATCGCCGCCGGGAGAAGTATCTGCGTCCTACGGATTTTCATGCGCTACCTCTTTCGCGGTCTTCTTGGAACAGGGATGAACACGGAGGAACACTGATTCTTTTGGCCTAGCAGCTTGTTGAAAAACGCTTTTGACGGTCATCCGGAGCGAAGCGAAGGATCTGCATCTTGCAGAGAACTCCAGGAAATGCAGATTCCTCGCCGCCTGCGGCGGCTCGGAATGACAACGTTCTGGTTGTTTCAACAAGTTCCTAGACAACCAACCGCTTGAATGAAGCTTAGGTCTGCCAAAGTTCAGCAGAAGACCGACGCGAATAGACGTTGCGCGAAGGTAGTTCCAGAGTTGCCCTTCGTGCCCCGGCTCTAGAACGCTGACAGCCTTGCACTCAATCAAGACACGGCCATCAACAACGAGGTCAGCCACATAGTCCCCCACGACGGCGCCTTCGTAGCTAACCTTGAACGGCAGTTGTTGCTGTACGGGGATCCCCATGCGGCTCAACTCAACCACCATGGCATTCTCATATACTTTTTCCAGAAATGCCCGAGCCCAGCGTACTGAGTATCTTGAAGGCGGCGCCGGTTATTGTTCCTGTGAGTCCAGCTTCCAGCAGCGACCCGTCCGGGTTTTCCGTCTGTTCAGTGTTCATCCGTGTTCATCCGAGTTCCAAAATGCGTTGACTACCACCCCGGCTTGTTGCCTTCGCGGGCGTTTTGTTCGTCGAGCCATTTCTTGAGCGGCGCGAAGTAGTCCAGGATGGCGGTGGCGTCCATTTGCTGTTCGCCGGTGAGGGCCGCGAGCGCTTCGGGCCACGGCCGGCTGGCGCCCATGGCCATCATCCTCTGGAGCTTCTCTCCGGCGGCCTTATTGCCGTAAAACGAGCACCGGTGCAGCGGCCCGGTGTGGCCGCTCTGGCGGCACAGCGCGCGGTAGAACTGGAACTGGAGGATGTGCGCCAGGAAGTAGCGCGTGTAGGGGACGTTGGCGGCCACGTGGTATTTCGCCGCGGGGTCGAAGGCGTCGGCGGGGCGCGCGTCGGGTTCGCTGACGCCCTGGTACTTGCGGCGCAGTTCCCACCACGCCTGGTTGTAGTCGGGGGGCTTCACTTCGCCGGAGAAGACTTTCCAGCGCCACTGGTCCACCAGCAGGCCGAAGGGCAGGAAGGCCACTTTGTCGAGCGCCTGGCGCATCAGCAGGCCCACGTCGCCCGAGGCCGGCGGGACTTTTTCGATGAGCCCCACTTGCTTCAAGTACTCGGGGGTGATGCTGAGGGCGATGGTGTCGCCGAGCGCTTCGTGGAAGCCGTCGTTGGCGCTGCCTTGAAACATCGTGGACTGCTGCCGGTAAGCGCGCTGGTAGATGTTGTGGCCCAGCTCGTGGTGGATGGTGGTGAAGTCCTCTTCGTTGGGCGCGATGCACATCTTGATGCGCAGGTCGAGCTGGTTATCCAGGTCCCAGGCGCTGGCGTGGCAGACCACGTCGCGGTCGGCGGGCTTGGTGAAGAGCGAGCGCTCCCAGAAGGTGGCCGGGAGCGGCTCGAAGCCGAGGGAGCCGAAGAAGCGCTCCCCGTAGCGGACCATTTCCTGGGCGCCGGCCTTGCGCTCCTTGAGAATCTCGGTGAGGTCGTAGCCGGGGTCGGCGGCCGGGGGCGCCACCAGGGGATAGATGTTGCCCCACTGCTGCGCCCAGATGTTGCCGAGCACGTGCGCGGGGATGGGCCCGGTGAGCGGGACCACCTCGCGGCCATACTGTTTCGAGAGTTGCGCGCGCACGTAGGCGTGCAGCGATTCGTAGAGCGGGCGGACCTGGTTCCACAGGCGGTCGAGCTCGCGCGCGAACTCCTCCGGCGACATGTCGTAGCCCGAGCGCCACATGGCGCCCGCGTCGGCGAAGCCCATTTCGCGCGAACCCTTGTTGGCCAGCTCGACGAAACGCGTGTAGCGCTGCTTCATTGGCGGGGCGATGCCGTGCCAGCCGCGCCACAGCTCGAGCATCTGTTTGGGGTCGCGGCTTTCGGCGAGGATGCGGATGATGTCCACGTCCGCGTAGCACTTGCCTTGCGGACCCTGCGGGCAGTACTTGCCGCGGCCGTACTCGCCGTTGAGCTCGGTGGTGATTCTGGTGAGCTCGGCGCGTTCGGTGGCGTCGGAGGGCGTGGGCGCGGCCAGCGAGAGCTTCAGCAACCAGAGCTTGCGCCGCAGATCGGGCGGCAGATCCAGCTTCTCGTAAGTTTTGGCGGCGGTGGCCAGTTCGGTGATGGCGGCGGCCAGGTTCTCCTGCGCGTCGGCGGAGAGCTGGTCAGTGTCGGAGGTAATGAAGTTCTGCTGCACCCAGTCGGCCCGCGAGGCCTTCACCAGCAGCTCGTTCAGCCGCTTCTCCGCCTGCTCGACGAACGCGCGGGCCTGCTCCACCGTGACCGCCCGGCTGCGTTTGGTCGTGGTGGCTTTGCTCGGCTGGGCTTGCGCCGCCCCGCCCAGCATCAGCGAAGCCGCCCCCGTCAGAATCACCGCTGCGGCTGCACGCAGAATCGCCGAAGCGCCTCCCCTGAAAATCACCGCTGCGGAAAATGACAAGGCAGATCGAATGGTCATTGGCGTCCCTTAGTTTTCCAGCAGCTTGTTGAAAGAAGCCGGTTGTCATTCCGAGCCGCGCGAGGCGCGGCGAGGAATCTGCATTTCCTGGCTTTTTCTGCAAAATGCAGATGCCTCGCTTCGCTCGGCATGACAACCCAGTTTGAGTTCAACAAGCTCCCGGAACTCGTTGCAAAACCGTAGGGGCGACCCGGCGGGTCGCCCGACTAGCCTGTGCCTCTTTGCGCGCAAAATCCTAACGGCGGCCCGCCCATTCGTCAATCAGCGCCACAGAGAACCTGCGAACCATGGTACGTGTAGCCAGCGGCATAAGCCTTGACGGCGTGTGGAGATTCGGGAGACTATTCTCAACATGAGGAGGGGCGTCACTCTCGCTACAGCGTTGTCGCTCTGGACGGCGTCCCTTGTTGGGCCCCTGCTCCACGTTCATCCTGCAAAAGAACACGAGCACGAACAGGCGGCTTGGCACGAACACGGCGCGGAGGTTCACGCGCACTTACCGGCCAGGCAAGCCAATCTACAGCGCGAAGGTCAGAATCTCGCCGCGGAAAGCGACGATGACCACGACGCAAGACCTCTGAATGTCTTTGTTTTTGGGAAAGCGAATCCGCCTGCGGTCGGGCTGCCTGCTGAGGATGCTGCCCTGTTCCAGATTCAGCTTGAAAAACACCCGGCTGCCCTGCGCGAGGATTCACTCCCGGCGCGCGATCCTCCGAATCTAAGAAGCTCGCCCCCCAGGGCTCCTCCCGCCTAAGTCCTGCCTGAAACGCCAACCATTTGGCGTGCTGTCGCTGTGTATTCCTTCTCCCTGAAAGGTGAGGTGTTGAAATGCGTTCCCTTGCTGGGCATGTGGTGCTGTGTATTTTCTCATTTGGGCCGTTTCTCGGAGATGGTAACGCCCAGGAGCTAACGCTCCCCGGCGCCATCGCCAGATTTGAGCGGGAAAACCAACGAGGGCGAGCGATTCAAGCCCAAGTCAGAGTCCGAAGCGCCGAAACGCGCTCCTGGAGTCTCGCCCCGAATCCCAGCGCGACCTACACGCGCGAGGATGCGGCAGGAGCCCAGGACGGTTTCTTTCTTGTTCAGCAAAGCCTTCCGCTCAGCGGACGTCTCCGCTGGATGAAACGGGCGGGCAGTTCGGAATCGAGCGCTGCCGAGGCCCAAGCCGAGTTCAAATTGCTGAGCCTGCGCCGTGATCTGCGCTCTGCGTTCTACGACCTACTGGCCGCCCAAGAGCGCGAAGCACTCTTGGAGCAGGCGACCGAGCAGGTACGGGAGGTCGTCCGCATTTTGCGGGCGCGCGAAACGGAGGGCGAGGGCTCCAAATTCGACCGCCTGCGGGCGGAGCGTGAGCTTGCGGATATCCAAGCCAGCCATGCTTCGGCCCGTGTGTTGCTCACGCGGGGGCAGGCCCTGCTTGCTTCGTTCTTTGCAACCGGAACAAGTCCAGTCTCTCTTCGCGTCCAGGGGACGTTTGCACCCGCCCAGGAGCTTCCCGCCTTGGAAAGCCTGTTGGACCGGGCCCGCGCCAGTCGAGGCGATCTCTTGGCAGGCCAGCGCAGACTGGACCGCTTTGCGGCGGAGCGGCGGGCCGCCTCACGCCTTCGCATCCCTGAGCCGATCCTGAGCGCCGGCCTGAAGCGTTCCACGATTCCGGGCCGGGCGGAGAACGGGTACGCCGTTTCGGTCACCGTGCCTATTCCTCTTTTCAATCGCGGGCAAGTGGAATCGGAAGTTGCGCGCTACGCCGAAGAACAAACCGCAGCGGAAGTAGCCGCCAGCGGCCAGGAGATCGAAACCGAAGTGCGCGCTGCCTATGAGACCGTCCGGCTCAAACGTCGCATCGCGGAACAGTATGCCCGCGACCTGGGCCGCAAGAGCGAGGAGCTTGCCGGCATCGCCCAAGTTGCTTACCGGGAGGGCCAGCAGGGGATTCTGGAATTGCTCGACGCCTACCGCGTTGGTCTGTTTGCCCGGCTGCAATCCTTGGAGCTTTCCGCTTCGGCGCGCATGGCCGAAATCGAATTGAATCGCGCCGTTGGCGCGGAGGTGTTGCCGTGAAACCAGCAGCGATGATCTTGCTTGTGATTCTCCTTGCCGGTTGCGGAAAGGACGCGCCGCCAGCGCCAGCGCCCGAAGAGCCGGAGGCGATTGCAGTCACGGGATGGACCGACCGAACGGAGCTATTCATGGAGTACCCGCCGCTGGTTGCCGGGCAAACGGGCCGTTTCGCCGTCCACCTCACGGACTTGAAGGCTTTCAAGCCGCTGCTCGAAGGGAAGGTGACGGTTCGCCTGGAGCAAGCCGGAGCGTCGCCGCAGGAGTTCTCCGCTGCCGCGCCCTCACGTCCGGGGATATTCGGGATCGAGGTGGCGCCGGCAAAAGCGGGCCGGTTTTCCATGACCGTCCTTCTGGAGTCCGCAAAGCTGCGTGACACGCACGCGCTTGGCGCGGTCACGGTCTATGGCCGCGCCCAGGAAGTTGAGGCCCCAGCCGGGGAGGAAGGCGCGGCGATTCCCTATCTCAAGGAGCAGCAATGGACGCTGGACTTCGCAACCGAAGTCGTCGCGCAGCGGCCTTTGCGCGCTGCCATCCGTGTTCCCGCTGAGGTGAGGCCGCGAACGGGTGGCGAGGCGCAAATCTCCGCTCCCCTTGCCGGGCAGGTTTCGTCTCGCAGTCCGATTCCTGCTATCGGAGCAGCCGTAGCAAGAGATCAAACGCTGGCCTTGCTCATCCCTGCTACGCCCAATCCGGCGGATCGCCCTTCTCTGGAGTCCGCCCACGCTGAAGCGCAAGCCGCTTGGAACCTTGCCCGCAACGACCGTGAGAGAGCAGAGCGGCTACTCGCGGCCGGCGCCGTGCCCGCCAAGCGATTGGACGAAGCAAAGGCCGCGGAGACTTCCGCGCAAGCGCGATTAGCAAGCGCAGAGGCGCGAATCACACAGCACGAAGCTTCTCGCAGCAGCCAGGCCGGCGGAAGTGATTCCTCCGCGTTTGTGCTGCGCAGCCCCATCAACGGCGTGCTTGCTGAGGTCAGCGCGGTTGCAGGGTCACGAGTGGAAAGCGGGCAAGCCCTGTTTCGAGTTGTGGCTACCGACACCGTTTTCGTTGTGGGGAATGTGCCCGAGTCGGAAGCTTCCCGGCTAAGACAGCTAGCAGGGGCAGAGTTGGAAATCCCTGGCTCTGACCAGCCGGTCCGCGCGGGCCGCATGGTCTCTGTGGTTGGCGTCGTGGACCCGGCCTCTCGCACACTGCCCGTGGTCTATGAGGTGCCGAACGGGAAGCGCCAGGTTGCCGTCGGACAGGCCGTCTTTCTCCGCTTGTTTACCGGCGCAAGGGAGACGGCGCCCGCGGTGCCCGAGTCGGCCATCGTGGACGACGCGGGACGGCCCGTGATTTTCGTCCAGAGCGCCGGCGAATCCTTCGAGCGCAGGCCGGTGCGTATTGGCAACCGCGAAAACGGGTACGCGCACATTCTGGAAGGGGTGAAGGCAGGCGAGCGAGTGGTCACGCGCGGAGCCTACCAAATCCGCCTGGCGGCGCTTTCACCGCAAATCCCGGCGCACGGCCATGTGCACTAGGAGAACGCAATGATTGACGGACTGATTCGCTGGTCGCTGCGCAACCGCGGGCTGGTCATTGCGCTGGCCGCCGGCTTTCTCGCCTGGGGTGCTTACGTCATCTCCGCGATGCCGGTGGACGTGCTGCCTGACTTGACCGCGCCAACGGTCACCATTCTCGTGGAAGGCCGGGGCAGGGCGCCCACGGAAATGGAATCGCTGGTCACGTTTCCCATCGAAGCCGCCATGAACGGGGCCGCTGGCGTGCGGCGCGTTCGTTCCGCAACGGCGGTCGGCATAGCCGTGATTTGGGTGGAGTTCGAATGGGGCGAAGACATTTACCGCGCCCGCCAAACCGTAAACGAAAAACTGAGCGCCGTTGCCGGCAGTCTCCCGCCGGGAGTTGAGCCTCCGGTCATGGCCCCGATTTCTTCGATCATGGGGGAAATTCTGTTCATCGCGCTGGAATCGGACCGGCATTCGCCGCTGGATTTGCGAACCGTTGCCGACACCGTCTTGCGCAGGCGGTTGCTGGCCGTGCCCGGCGTCTCACAGGTCACGCCGATTGGCGGAGGCCAGAAGCAATATCAGGTAGCCGTTTCACCCGCTCGAATGCTGGCGTACAAGGTCAGTCTCACAGAAGTCGCGGAGGCGCTCCGCGAGGGCAATCAAAACACCTCCGCGGGCTTTCGCGTAGCCGGCGGGCAGGAGTATCTAATTCAGGGAATCGGACGCGCATCCGATATCGAGCAAATCGGTGAAACCGTGGTTACAACTCGCGGAACGCGACCCGTGCTGGTGGGCGACGTGGCTGAGGTTCGCATTGGCGAAGCCCTCAAGCGCGGTGAGGGATCGCATAACGGGAATCCCGCCGTGATTCTCGGAATCCAGAAGCAGCCGCTCACCAATACCCTGAATCTGACTCGCGAGCTGGACCGCGCCTTGGACGATATCCAGCAAACGCTTCCACAAGGCATGACCATCGAAAAGCACATCTTCCGGCAGGCTGATTTCATCGAAGCCGCCATCGAAAATCTGCTCGGGGCCCTGCGCGATGGCGGTCTGCTGGTCGTCGTAGTGGTGCTCGTGTTCCTTGCAAATGTGCGCGCCTCGGCCATTACGCTGGTGGCGATTCCGCTTTCCATGGTGGCGGCCGTTATGGTGATGAAGTTTGCCGGCGCAACCATCAACAGCATGACCCTCGGCGGCCTGGCCATCGCGGTTGGCGCGCTGGTGGACGACGCGATTATCGACGTGGAGAACGTTTTTCGCCGTTTGCGGCAGAACGCGCAAATGCCCGTCGCGGACAGGCAGCCGGTTCTGGAGGTGGTGTTCCAGGCCAGCAGCGAAATTCGCGGCTCTATCGTGTTCGCCACGATGATCATCATTCTTGTGTTCCTGCCTCTGTTTTTCCTGAGCGGCGTCGAAGGCTTGCTGCTTCGCCCGCTCGGGCTGGCCTACGTAATTGCCCTGTTCGCCTCGCTGGTGGTCGCCCTCACGGTCACGCCTGCGCTGTGCTCAATCTTCTTGCCCAAGGCAAAGACCGTTCTGGCAGGGCACGAGCCCGGGATTGTCCGTTGGCTGAAACATCGCTATGAGCGCCACCTGCCGTGGGCCCTCGCCCACAGCGGCTTGGTTTTGGCCTGCTCCGCCGTCCTGCTGGTCGCCGCGGTGGCCGGCTTCTTTTGGATGGGCCGGGCGTTTTTGCCGGAGTTCAACGAAGGCACGCTCACGATTAGCGCCGTCACACTTCCCGGAACCAGCCTGGAAGAATCGGACCGGCTCGGAACCAGCATCGAGCGCATCCTGCTCAGCGTGCCGGAAGTCACGGCCACGGCCCGCCGGACCGGACGCGCCGAACTCGATGAGCACGTGCAAGGCGCGGAGTCGGCGGAAATTGACGTGGGCCTGAAGATGAGGGACCGCTCCAAGGAAGCCATGCTGGAGGACATCCGCCAGCGGCTTTCGCTCGTGCCGGGAATGAACTTCACCATCGGCCAGCCCATCTCCCACCGGATTGATCACATGCTTTCGGGCACGCGAGCCAACATTGCCGTGAAAATCTTTGGCGACGACTTGCAAGCGCTGCGGGCGCTGGCCCGTGACGTCGAAACCGCCATGCGCGGCGTGCCCGGCGTGGTGGACCTCTCCACCGAGCAGCAGACGGATATCCCCATGTTGCGCGTGCGCTTCGACCGCGGCGCATTGGCGCGCTACGGAATGCCGGCAGGAACGGCGGCTCAGGCCCTGCAGACCGCTTTTGTCGGCCAGGAAGTAGGGCAGGTGTTTGAGGGGCAATTGGCCTTCCCGCTGGTGCTCCGCTACCCGTCCCTGGAACGCGCCACCGTCGAAGAAATTCGCGCCACGCTCTTGGATACCCCGGCGGGAGCCCGCGTTCCGCTTGGCGCGGTGGCCGAAATCTCCGATGATCGGGGGCCGAACTTTGTCACGCGGGAAAATGTGCAGCGCAAAATCGTGGTCATGTGCAACGTCGCGGGCCGCGACCTGCGCAGTGTGGTCAACGACGCTCAACGGCACGTGCAAGCTTCTGTGAATTTCCCAACCGGCTACCGCGTCGAATATGGCGGCCAGTTTGAAAGCGAGGCGGAAGCCGCTACGCTGCTGCTTGGGCTCGGGCTGGCTGTGGTTCTCGGCATTCTGCTGATCCTCACGGCCGCCTTCCGGTCGTTCCCGGATGCGCTGATCATCATGTTCAACCTGCCGCTCGCATTGATTGGGGGAGTGGCGGGCGTCTATCTTTCCGGCGGGGTGCTTTCCATTGCCGCGCAGATCGGCTTCATTACACTGTTCGGCATCGCCACGCGAAACGGGATCATGCTCATCTCGCATATCAAACACCTCATGGAGCAGGAAGGCGTATCCGATTTGCGGCAGGCGGTGATTCAGGGCGCCGTCGAACGGCTTTCTCCGATCCTCATGACCGCGCTGGCCTCCGGGCTGGCGCTCATTCCGCTTGCCCTCGGTGCGGGAAAGCCCGGCAGCGAGATCGAGGCTCCTATGGCCATGGTCATCCTCTTCGGCCTGCTCAGCTCAACCGCGCTCAACATGGTCGTTGTTCCTGCCGCCTACAACCGCTTTTTTGGAACGCGCGCGCGTGAGTAGTTGTGCCGTCCCGGGTTGTCCTTACGCCTAGTTGGTGTCTATATTCGCCGGTTCATTTCTATCTCTAATCGCCCCCGCCCGAAGCTTCTCAGCCCTTCGATGCATCGCTGCGCTGTATCTGGCGTGGTTGCGGCGCCGGGCATCCCCCCGGCCGATACCCCCCCCTCGATGCCATCGATGCCTCCTAACCTATTGAATAGTAAAATGTTACGAATGCCACTTCAAAAAGCCCCGATGCCCCTTCGCCTCCCCTTGCGCTTCCCACTTCCCAACGCCGCCACACGAAGCTATCTCGATGCCCTCTCGATCGAAGACTCGCCTGCTTCCGGTTCAGGTTCCCTTGATACGAGTCCGCTCCGCCACTCGGTCACTGCGCCCCTGCGCCACTTTCGGCGCCTTTGTTGCTGGCACCATGTTCGGTTTGCGCGACGGCCGTCCCACTAACGGACGCTCCCCGGAGAACCTCAGCGCTCGACCCTGCGTCTAAGCAGTTGATTGCGTGCTGCTTTGACGCGCTGTCCGATTGGCATTTGGGGTGCGCTTCGACTTCAGTTGCAAGTTGTAAGAGGATAGCAGCGCGGAAAACGCCGGACTGTAGGACAGACCTCCAGGTCTGTCCATCTCCAAATCGGCCGAGCCGCAAATATGCTGCCCAACGAAAACACGCCCGTGGTGCTGATTGCGGACGATCAGCCGCACATCGGGGAAGCGTTGCGCCTGCTGCTGCGCACGGAAGGGATGCAGACCGAGCTGGCCGAATCGCCCAGCTTGGTGCTGAAGGCGGTTGGCGGGCGGCGCTTCGACGCCGTGCTGATGGACCTGAACTACTCGCGCGACACCACCTCGGGTCAAGAAGGGCTGGAGTTGGTAGCCAAGCTGCAAACGCACGACGCCACGCTGCCCATTATCGTGATGACCGCGTGGGGCAGCGTCCCGCTGGCCGTCGAGGCCATGCGCCGCGGCGCCCGCGACTTCGTCACCAAGCCCTGGGACAACGCCGAACTGCTCAAGACCGTGCTGGCCCAGGTCGAGTTCGGGCGGCGCATGCGCCAGAGCGCTAAGAAGCAACACGCCGAGCAGGCCGAGTCCGAGGAAGCGGCGCGCGTGCAGCGCCGGCTGCTGCCGCAGACCATCCCGCAAATCTCCGGGGTACAGATTGTCGCGGAGTGGCTTCCGGCGCGGCAGGTGGGCGGCGACTACTTCGACGTGAGCAAGCTGGGCGATTCGCAGATCGAGCTGTGCATCGCGGACGTCAGCGGCAAGGGCTGGCCCGCGGCGCTCCTGATGGCCAATTTGCAAGCGGCGGTGAAGTCGGCGGCGCTCGACGGGCAGGGGCCGCGGGGCTTGTGCGAGGCGGTGAACCGCATCCTGTGCCAGAACAGCGAGCCGGGCCGCTTCGCCACCTTCTTCTACTGCGTGGTGGACGCGCAGCGGCGCGCGGCCACCTACGTCAATGCCGGACACAACCCGCCGCTGCTGGCCCGCGCGAACGGCGAGGTCGAACGGCTCAGCGAAGGCGGCACTGAGCTCGGCGCGTTCCCGGAGTCCAAGTACACTCAGGGACAGGTGCGCTTCGAGCCGGGCGACCGCCTGGCCCTTTACACCGACGGCCTCGTAGAGGCCCAGAACGGACAGGAAGTGGAATTCGGCGATGAACGCCTGGCGGCGCTGCTGGCCGCCGAACGCGAGCTCCCCGCGCTCCAGCTCCAGCAGCGCATCCTCGCCGCGGTCACCGAGTATTGCAGCGGCCAGTTCGACGACGACGCCACGCTGATGGTCCTCTCCGTGAAGTAGGTTTGGCTCCGGACCGCCGCTGCTGATAGAATAGAAGGTGGCGGGCGGAACGGACGGTCGCTGGTTCGAGCGGGGCAGGCTTCGGCCGGCGCGGCTCGGACGGGAGGAAAGTCCGGACTCCGCCTGGGTCGGAGGGAGCAGGCCGTAAGGCTTGCGCCCGAGGACTTGGCAAGGGCGCTGCGCCTGGTAACGCCAGGGGGCTGGTTTGGTGGCACAGGCATCCGCCTGTGCGCGCCAAGCCGGTCACGGAAAGTGCCACAGAAAACAGACCGCCGGCGGCGCGTGCCTCGGTGATCAGCGCGAGGGAAACCTCGTGCGGGTCTTCTGGCCGCGCGTTTGGCAAGGGTGAAAAGGTGGGGTAAGAGCCCACCGCCCCGATGGTGACATCGGGGGCACGGAAAACCCCGCAGGGAGCAAGGCCAAATAGGAGGGGAGGGCCGGCCCGGCCCGTTGTGGAAGCTGCTTCGGCAGCGGCCACACTCTGCGCAGGTCGCCAGACCCGCGCGAAGATCAACCCTCGGGTAGGCCGCTGGAGTCCGGTCGCGAGACCGGACCTAGAGGAATGACCGTCCCCTCGAGCAATCGGGGGACAGAATCCGGCTTACAGTTCCGCCCGCCACTATCTCGTTTGTTCTCATGGCGGTTTCCCCCTGGCTGCAGGGGTGTGTGCAATGGGCGCGGGGGGCCTGAGGGCAAACGCCGAACGCGCTGCTCATGGAGCGCGCGCGCCCGCGCCCGGCCCGCACGCGGGAATAGGTGCAAGGCACGGGCCGGTCAAATCGTCCAGCAGCATGTTGAAAAACGCTCCTGACTGTCATCCCGGGCGAAGCGAGGGATCTGCCTCTTGCAGGAAATGCCGGGAGATGCAGATTCCTCGCCGCCTGCGGCGGCTCGGAATGACAACCTTCGGGGTTTTTCAACAAGCTGCTAGACTATCGGCGCCAGCCCACGGCCCCAGGAGAGGCCTCATCATGAAACGCAAAGCGAACCTCTTGCTCTTATTCGTTGCAGTGATCTTGGCGGCGAGCTGCGCGAACGCGCAGAGCCCGCAGCCGGCGAAGAAGGCGGCAAACAGCGCACCCAAGAAGGAGCTGCGCAAGCCGGACATCCATTACGTGCCCACGCCGCAGGAAGTGGTGGACGAGATGCTGCGGATGGCCGACGTGAAGAAGGAGGACGTGGTGTACGACCTGGGCTGCGGGGACGGGCGCATCGTTATCACCGCGGCCAAGCGCTACGGGACGCGGGGCGTGGGCATCGACATTGACCCGGAGCGCATCAAGGAGTCGGAGGAAAACGCGCGGGCCGCCGGGGTCACCGACCAGGTGAAGTTCCGGCTGGAGGACATTTTCGAGGCCGACTTCAAGGAAGCCACCGTGGTGACGCTGTACCTGCTGGACCGGCTGAACGAGCAACTGCGGCCCAAGCTGCTGCGCGATTTGAAGCCGGGGACGCGCATCGTCTCGCACGCCTTCCGCATGGGCGACTGGGAGCCGGAGAAGTCCGCGGAAGTGGACGGCAAGATGATCTATTTCTGGACGGTCCCGGCCAGGAAAGACCAGCCCAAGTAGGCTGCCGCGCCGGCGGTTGCGGGCGTTGGGGGTAGAATTGCTGCCATGTCCGGCGTGACCGGCCTGTGGCGCAAACTCCAGGGCTTCTCCACGGCGTTGTGGTTTCTTTGCGTCTGTGCGCCTGACATGGTGTTTGCCCCACCCCCGCCGACACTCGAACTCAGCGGCCAGCCGCAAGCCCCGTCCCCGCAGAACACACCCATCGCCGAGGGCCTGCCCGCAGCCCTGGCGCGGATCATGACCGGACGCAGCGGCACGGCCGTGGTGCTGGACGTGGCCAGCGGCCAGCCCATCGCCAGCTACCGCCTGGACATCGCCGCGCGGCGAACGGCCCCGCCCGGCTCAGCCATCAAGCCCTTCACGCTTCTGGCGCTCCTCGAGTCCGGCAAGCTCAGAGCCGAGGAGCCCTTCGTCTGTCCGCGGCGCCTGCGCGTGGGCGGCCGCAGGCTGGATTGCACCCACCCCCATACGCCACGAGCTATGGATGGCGTCTTGGCTCTGGCCTATTCATGCAACACCTATTTTGCGCAGATGGCGATGAGACTCACCGACGAGGAACTCGGCCGGACGCTCTCGCGGGCTGGCCTGAACTCCGTTACCGGCCTGGCTCCCGAGGAGGCCTCCGGAACGCTGGTCCCATCAAGGTCGCCGGCAGAGCGGCAGTTATTGGCGCTTGGCCACGAGCCAATCGCAGTGACGCCACTGGCGCTGGCAGTGGCTTATCGCAAGCTGGCCGCTGCGCTTCGCCCGGAGAACTCCCCATCCGCAGCGCTGCATGGGGTGCTGGAGGGTCTGGCCGACTCGGCAGCGTACGGCATGGGCCGCGGCGCGACGGTTGAAGGCATGGAAATTGCGGGCAAGACCGGCACCGCCGGGGACGGCGCCGGCGGTACGCACGCCTGGTTCGCGGGATTTGCCCCAGCGCGCCAGCCGGAGGTGGTGGTGCTGGTGTTTCTCGAACGCGGCACGGGAGGGGCGGACGCCGCGCCGCTCGCCGCGGAGATTTTCGCTGCATGGGCGGCGGGGAAGGGCGCCAAGTGAGGCGGCGCTGCGCAGGGCTGGGCCTGGCGCTGGCTCTGACGCCCACCGCGGCGCGGGCGCAAGGACCGGACGTCACCGTGCGCCTGTACCGGCTCCAGCAGATTTCACATGTGCAGGTGTCGGCGCCAGACAAGCGCGCCAGCCTGACCTGCCCCCGGTGCGAGCCGCGCTTCCTCGAGCAGCCCGCCACGGTGCGGCTTCAAGATGGACGATTGCAGGTGGACGGCAAGCCGTGGCCCGGCGCCGCCGTCGAGATTCGCGACGCGGTGCGCCTCGCGGCGCCCGGCCACGGCGCCGTGGAGCTGGCCTACCCGCTCACCATTCGCGCCGCCGCGGGCGGCCTGCAATTGATGGTGCGCCTGCCGCTCGAAGACTACGTCGCCGGAGTGCTTGCGGGCGAGAGCAGCGGCTTCACGGCGGAGGAGTCGCTGAAGGCCATGGCCGTGGCCGCGCGCTCGTATGCCGTGAGCCACCGCGGACGCCACCAGCGGGAGGGCTTTGACTTCTGCGACACCACCCATTGCCAGGACTTGCGCCTGAGCGCGACTACGGCCCGGCTGCGCGACGCCGCGGAGGCCACCGCCGGCGAGCTGCTTTGGCACGAAGGGCGCGTGGCGGCGGCCTTCTATCACGGCGACTGTGGCGGCGCCACCGCAGCGGCGCGCGAGGCCTGGCCCGACGTGCGCGCGCCTTACCTGACATCGCACCCTGATCCCTACTGCGTGGCCCGCGGGCAGCGCGAGTGGCGCAGCGAAATTGCCCTTGCCGATTTGCAGCAGGCGCTGGCTGCGGGCAACGTGCGCGCTCCGGCGGCGCTGGCCGCGGTCGAAGTGGCGTCGCGTACCGCGTCGGGACGTGTCGAAAAGCTGCGCCTGAGCGGCGAAACCACCGTGGTGGTCCGGGCGGAGGCCTTGCGCCTGGCGGTGGGCCGCGCGCTGGGCTGGGAGAAAATCCGCAGCGACCTGTACGAGGTCCGGGGCACGGGCAGCGGGGTTCTTTTTCACGGACGCGGCGCAGGACACGGCGTCGGCCTATGCCAGACCGGCGCGGCCGAAATGGGCGGCCAGGGCCGGGGCTACCGCGAGATCCTGGCCTTCTATTACCCGGGCACGGCCATGGGCGTAACCGCTCAGGGCCTGCCATGGCAGAGCCGCTCCGGCGAGCGCATTGAGCTGCTGACCACCGAGCCGGCCCCGGATGAGGCTCTGATCACCACCGCCGAGCGCCTGCTGCGTGAAGCGGAGTCGCTGGCCGGGTGGCGCCTTGTGGCGCGCCCGCGGCTGCGCGCCTATCCCACGGTCGAGGTCTATCGCAACGCCACCGGTCTGCCCGGCTGGGTGGCCGCCGGCACGCTGGGTCGGACGATTCGATTGCAGCCGATGCAGAAGCTCCGCGCCACCGGCAAACTGGAGGAGACCCTGCGGCATGAGCTGCTGCACCTGCTGATCGAGGAGCGCGCCGGCCGTCAATTGCCGCTGTGGTTCCGCGAAGGCCTGACGCTCGCGCTGGCCGCGCGGCAACCGCAAGCCCCGTCCGCGGCCGCCAGCCTTACTTCCCCATCGCTTTGGGACCTGGAGTTGAGCTTGCGGAACGCCGCCAGCGAGGAGAGCCTGCGGCGCGCTTATCACCAAGCGCGGCTGGTGGTGGAAGCGCTCATCCGCGAGCGCGGCCGCGAGGAGGTGTTGCGCTGGGTGCAGCGGGGCATCCCGGCGGACGTGCTCAGGCGCCCGTGAGCGGCGGGCCCGCTCAGCTTCCCAGCCCACGCACTAGGAAGGGGACTCCAGCGGCTCCACCAGGCGCGCCAGCAGCGCCAGCAGCGTCAGCCACGCGCCGGTGAAGAAGATGTAACCGGCAAGCAGGCGCGCGGCCGCGCTGGCCGCTTCGGCCCACACGCCGCCCAGATCCGGCGCCCAGGCCGCCAGCCACCACGGCAGCACAACTCCCGGCAGGAAAAGCAGCGTGAAGCCCAGCCAGTAACGCAGGCTGCGCAGGATACGCCACGCGGCGCGCAGGCCTGCGCCGCGCAAACCGCTCCAGCCGCGCAGGGTCAGCACCGCGCCGAGCGGCAGCAGCAAAACGGAAATAACGAACCAGCGCGCCAGCGGCACTCCCCACTCGAACCACTCGTAGAGGGCGTCGGGGTCCACGGGCTTCTGCCGCTGCATGGTGAGCCACGAAGCGGCGTTGGTGGCCCACTCGTAGGTGTTCTCCTCGAACGAAGCGGCGTACCACAGCGCCAGGCAAAACGCCGCCAGCCACAGCGCCACCGGAAACAGCAGCGCGGAAAGGGAAATCACCAGGCTGCGCGTAGCCTTGCCCGCGCGCCCGGCCCAGTGGAAGTAGCCCAGCGTGCCGCCGTGCACAATCACCACGGCCGCCGCCAGCAGTAGCGCCGCAAACGCACTCGAGGCCAGTTGCCAGGCGCGCGCGTCGGGGATCCACAGCCAGGCATATGCGGCCAGGAGCAGCAGCACATTGCCCGCGAGGTGCGCCAGCCACACGCGCTTGCTGGACCGCGCCAGAGTCCAGGCGCCGCGGAGACCGGCCTGCTGCACGGCAGGAGTCATGGCTTTTCTCTCCCTTCCGCCGGCGGCCGGGCCGCAGAGGCGGCGCCAGTCCCGGGGCCGCTGACCGGAGCGGCAGGGGGAACCGCGGAGGCGGGCGGGGCCAGCACCTCGATCAGTTTGCTGTCGCTGGCGGCGAAGTACTGCGGCTGGTACATGGGCTCGACCCGCGCCGGGCTCACGCGGAAGCGCCCGGGGTTAACGGCCTTGAGCAGGTAGAGGTACTGCGTCTGGCCGCGGTTGAACCAGGTCTGGAAGAAGACGGCGCGATGGTCATGAAACTCGCGGCGCGTGAACCACCAGTACCACCACGAAGGCTTTTCCTTGATTTCGTAGAGATCGTCGCGCTCGATGAACTCGAAACCCGCGGGGATGGGGTCTTCGATCATCAGGTAGCGCCAGTCGCCGCCGGTCAGGGTCAGGCGCGCCACCACCACGTCGCCGGGCGCCACCGCGCCCGCCAGCGGCTCCAGACGATGGACAATCTTCGCGCCCTCCTGCGCGGGCGTCAGCTTGAAGTACTCACGGATGACGTTCAGGGAAACGGCGCCGGTGCGCGCCAGCCGCTCGTCGGTGGAGAAGTACTCAGCCCGGGCTGACCAGTACAGCCGCCCCGTGCCCTTCTTTGTCACGCGAATGGTGTTGGCGTCGCGCAACTGCGCCAGCGGGACGCGGAGCACCGGCGCGGAGGGCGCTACGGCGTCCGCTTCCGTGAAGCGCCGCTCGGCAAGCAGCTTGTCGTTGACCCAGACCGACACGGCCAGGTCCGGCTTCAATTCACCGCTGGCCTTCACGTAATCGAGCAGGCCGAAGATAACCATGGCGGTCTGCTTGGTGGAGTACCAGTAGTATCCGCCGCTGCGGTGATTCACCAGCCACGCCGCGGCCTTGGGCAGCAGCGGGCTTTGCGGGTTGTGGCGCATGAGCAGCTTCATGGCGTGGGCGGTGGCCTCCGGGGAAGCGTCGCCGTAGAAGTCCAAGAGGTTGTCGCGCTCGGCGGGCCAGAAGGCTTCGCGATCATCGGACTTGGCCGCGCGCTCGAGCTCCGCGGCCAGCTCTTTGGAGCGGTCGTCGGCGGCGCGGTACATGGCCAGGCCCAGCAGCGCGCGGCCATAGTTGCTGAGATCGGCCCGCTGGGCCCAGACGGCGTCGCGCACCGCCAGGTCGCGGTCGCCGGCCAGGGCCAGCGAGTAGGCCAGATAGGCGCGCAAGTCGGCGTAAGCGCGTGACTCGCGGTCGAAGGCCGCGCGCAACCAGGTGCGCGCCTGGTCCATGCGGTATTCGTCCACCTGCACGCCCGCTTCCTGCGCCTGCGCCAGCCCGGCCAGCACATATGCGGTCATGAAAGCGTGGCTCTCGTCCGTCTCCCACCAGCCCCAGCCGCCGTCCTGGTGCTGGAAGCGGTAGAGCCGCTCCAGGCCCTCGCGGGTTTTCTTCTGGAGCTCCGCTTCGTTGACGTTGGACTTGATGCCCAGCTCCTTGAGCGCGCCCGTGACCACCACGTTGGGCAGGAAACTGGACATGGTCTGCTCCACGCAGCCGTAGGGGTAGTTCGTGAGGTATTCGAGCGCGCCAAAGACCGTGCCGGCCAGCGACGGCGACACGCTCACCTCCAGGTTGCGCGACGCCGGCGTGGCCGAAGCCGGGAACGCCAGTTGCGCCGTGGCCTCCTCCGCGGGGCCGCCGAGCGAACCCGCGCGCGCCTCCCACAGCTTCACGCCAAAGGGAACCACCGGCAGGGTCAGCTCGACGGCGTCGGATTCCTCGTTGGTCAGCGCTTTGCCCAGCAATTTGGCTTCGCGACTGGAAGACGCGCGCACGCGCCAGTCCAGGCGGGCTTCGCCGCGGCTGGGGATAGCGACGTCGCGCGTGGCGCCTTCCAGCACCTCCAGGCCTTCCACCGCCAGGGAAACGCGGGCCTTCTTCTCCTCGGCCAGGTAGTTGCGCACGATGGTGTAAACCGTCACCTGGTCGCCTTCGGTGAAGAAGCGCGGCACGGCCAGATGCAGCACCAGGTTCTTGCGCACGATGACGCGGTGCACCGCCCCGCCGGCCCGCGTGTCGCGGGTGATGGCCCGCGCCGTGGCCCGCCAGGTGGTCAGCGAATCGGGGAAGGAGAATCGCGCCTGCGCCCGCCCGTCGGCCCCGGTGACCAGGGCCGCCCTCCAGTAGGCCGTGTCCGGGAAGGCCTTGCGGACCTTGGGCTCCACCAGCCGCTCGGGCTTGAGCTGGGCCAGTTCGCGACGCGTACGCAGCCGCGCCAGCGGCATCACCCTGCGCCCGGCCTGCCCGTGGAAGTAGTAGCTCAGCGAAGTGCCGGTGCTGACCCGGTTGTAGGTCTCGCCATAGAAGGTCTGCACCAGGTCGGGAGTCATGTCGGGGCGGATGGCGTAGATGGCTTCGTCCACCACGCCCAGGCTGATTTCAGCGCCGGGAACGGGCCGGCCGGCATGGTCGCGCGCGACCAGCGTGAACTGCGCGGCCTCGCCCGGGATGTACTGCAGCTTGGACGACTCCACGGAAACACTGAGCTTTTGCCCGGCGGGCGGCACTTTGACCTTCTTGCTGCCCTCGTACAACTGGTTTTCGCGCAGGAAGGCCACGTTGACGAAGAAGTTCGAAGCGTACTCGCGGCGAATGGGGACATCCACGCTGAGCGTGGCTCCCGTGGCGTGCAGGACCTGGCGCGAAAGAAGGTCGCGCCCCTCCGCGGTGACCAGCAAATGCGCTTCGGGCACGCCAGTGATGATGAGCACTTTGGCCACGTCGCCCGGCTGGTAACTCTTCTTGTCTGTGACGATCTGCACGCGCTCGCCGCGTCCGCGGTACCACCAGGGACCCTCCCCGCCGCCGGTCACCCACACCCAGGTGGTGGCTTCCACTTCGCGGCCCTCCGGCGTGGCCGCGTAGGCGCGGACCGTGAGCGAGCCCGGCTGCGGCAGGGAGAGGTCCAGCGTGGTCTGCCCCGCGGCGTCGGTGCGGCCCTCTGTGGTGGAGATGGGAGACTGCTTGCGCGTGTCGTACCGCCAGTGGCTCAGCTCCAAGCGCAGCGGCGTAGCCACCGGCTTCCCGTCGTAGTCCATGGCCTGTACGCGGAAGCGCGCCCGCGACCCGCTCGCGTAGATGTACTGAGCGGGCTCGATGCGCAGCAGGAAGCTGCCGTAGGTGGCCAGGGCCCAGCCGCGGCCGGAGATTTCGCGGTTGGCCGCGTCGGTGACGCGGGCTTCGATGCGGTAACGCATGTCGTAGCGCCGCTTCTCGTCCACCGTGGTGGGCACGGAGATGGTCAGCTTGCCCGCGGCGTCCAGCACGCCGGACTGCTCGGCCACCTGCTCGCCCCCGTAATCGTAGCCGTCCTCCTCGCCTTCATCCCCGGAGGATTCGCCCTGCTCCTCCTCGTCCTCCGGATACAGCCAGTAACGCGAGGTGTGCACCACCCAGGTGACCCTGGCGCCGGCCACCGGCTCGCCGTAGTAATACTTGGCCTCGATGCTGGCTTCGATGGTTTCGCCCTGGAGCACGCGCCGCGCCCGCGGCGTCACGCGCACTTCGTATTCCGGCTTCTTGTACTCCTCCACCTGGAAGCCGCCCTGCACCTGGCCTTCCCCCACGCGCACCACGATGGAGTAATAGCCCAGCGCGGCGGTGGCCGCCAGCGTGAACTCGCCGCTCAGCGTGCCGTGCGCGCTGATGCGGGCCTTCAGCCGGTGCACGGCGTTGCCTTCCGAGTCCTGCACTTCCACCTGCGCTTCGCCCGGGGGCACCGGCTTCAGCTCCGCCCCCCGTTGCAGCCGCACCACCCCGCGGAAGTTGACCGTGTGCGTAGGGCGGTACACCGGACGTTCGGTATAGACCGCGCCCGTCAGTTGCCGCGCAGGGTCGTTCCACAGGTACCAGGAATAGATGGAGGCCACCGCGAACTCGTCGCCGGTGCGCGCCAGCACCAGCGCTTCATCGGGCCGCGGCTCCTCCAGGGTGGTTTCGGCCAGGCCGTCGGCGTCGGTGGTCAGCGTAGCCGCGGCAGCCTTGGTCAGGACCCGCACTTCGGCGCCGGCGGCCGGCGCGCCGGTCTTGCGGTGGGTGACGAAGGCCAGCACGCGCCCCGGCGCGGCCTTGGTGATGATGCCCAGGTTACTGACGCTGACAATCGTGTACGCGCGCAATTGCTGGTGCACCGCTTCCACCAGGTACAGGCCCTTGCCGGGAATCTCGATGGGCACCGTGGCCGATTCCCACGCGCGCCCCCCGCCCACGGGCTGTCGCCACGCGGACACGAGCTGTTGCTGGTTCAACACGGGCACTTCGGCGAATTGCGTGGCCGGCGTTTTGCCCGGCGCGGTGGCCGAGGCCGGGCGCGCCGCCCGCTCGCGCTCCAACTGCCACTCACGAATGGCCGCGCGCGAGGCGGCGCTGAACTGCCCGCGGAAGAAGTCGCGCGCGTCCGCCCGCAGGTTGCGTTTCCAGTCGTGGAAGCGCTCGATCCAGGTGGACGCGCCCGGCAGGGGCATGCCGCGTCCGCCGAACGCGTGGCGGTCTTCGAGCTGGGTGAAGAACTTCACCGGGTCGTTGATGCGATAGACCCGGAAGTCCAGCGCCTGCACGCCTCCCGCATAGACCTGCACGGTGGGCGTTTCGCCCGGCAGGTAGGTGCGGCCGCTGGCCAGCGAGAAGTGGATTTCGCTTTCCTGCCCGGCCACCGGCAGCACCAGCGCCAGCAGCAGGGCGGTCAGCCACCAGCGGCGTCCGGAAGCCAGGCGCGCGCTCATTCGTCCGCGCTCCGCAGGATGTTCCACCGGAAGACCCCCAGGAAATTCCCGTTGCCGGGCAGCGGGCGCCAGCGCGGCGAAGGATGCGCCAAAAGCTCTTCCACCGTCACGCGGCGAATTTCGCCGCGCCACTCGCCCACCGGCCCCGTGTGATACACGATCCAGTTGTGCACGCCGGGCGCCAACTGGCTGGGGCCCGCATAGACCATGGCGTGGAAGGGCAAGTCCTGCTCGAGCTGCCGGAAAAACAGCAGGTCGCCGGGCTGCGCGCGGCCAATCTCGCGCGTGACCAGGTGCGTATTGCGGGCCATCAGCGTGCGCGCGTCGGCAAACTGCGCGAATGCCCCGTTGCGCAGGTCCTCTTCGAGGAACGCGCCCGGCTTGACGCGGAAGAGCGCCGCGCCGAGCGGTGTCCGCGGGTAGGTGTAACGACGCACATTGGCCGCCCGCGGCAGCGCCGGCAGGTCCAGCGCGCGGGCCCACTCGCCGGTGTGCTCGCGCAGGGCTTCGCGGTAGGCGAAGCGCAGCAGCGCGGCGCAGTCGTTGATCTCTGCGGGCGCGCGCTCTTCGGGGCGGAAGGCCTGGGCCTCCGCAAGAAAGGCGAACCAGGCGCGAAACGACTGCTGGTCGCCGGGGTCGTCCAGCCGCAGGAAGCCCGGCGTGCCATCGCCGGCGCGGTCGGAGAAGTCGGGGGATTCATTGCCGCCCGGAGGCGGTGTCGCTTGCTGCGCTGCCGCGACCACTCCGGGCGTGGCCTTGGCAGCCGCCGGGCTGGAGCTGGATACGGCGCGCGGCGCCTGCGCGGGCGTGGCCGCGCTCATTGAGACGGGCAGGAGCCGGGCGCTCGCCAGCGCCATTGACCCCACGGCCACTCCTGCGACCGCCAGCCTGGTCAGGATGCTACGCACGGACCTGCTCCGGGGCGGATTGTACCTCACCGTTGGACAAGCCCTCCTCCTGTCCGGTTGATGCAGAGCAATCTTCCTTCCAAATATGCTTGCGCGGCCGTCAGCGCGGAGTCTTTGCCGGAGGCGGCCAGGTGTAGCGGTATGTGGCGGGCGGGCGGCCGGAGTGCGGGCGCGTGTTGTATTCGAGCTGGTAAGCGAGCGCGCGCGGGTCCGTGGGATAGGCGTTGCCGGCGTCGGGACTGGTGGGATAGCGGCCCATCGAATGGTGCGGGAGCGGCTCCACGGTGTAGGCGTGCGCCGCATAGAAGTCCATGTCCTTGGCGAAGCCGTCCACGTAGAGGAAGTAGTCGCGCGTCCAGCCCGCGGGCAGGGAGGGCAGGGAAGCGGAGTCGAAGTCGGCGGCTACCTCGTCTCCCGACCCGAGAATTACAAAGCGGTCGTCGGCGCCGGCCACCAGCGCGCGCACGTCGCCATAGCGCGTGTAATGGCCGGCGGGGCGCGCGTACGGCCCCGTGGCGCTGATTTGCGCGTAGTCGTAGGAGTAGTCGCTGGCGGGCGTGCCGCGCACTTCGCGCGGATAGCCGCGGAAGGCCAGCGCGGCCGAGGCCAGCGGCGCTTCGGTGACGCGCACGGGTACGGCGCCCGCCGGCGTCGTGTCCACCAGGACTTGGTCCCAATACACCTTGAGGTTCGTGACGATGCGGATGCGCCGCGCGCCCGCGGGGAGCTTGCCGGTGAGGTCGGCGACCATGGTGCGCGCCAGACCCGCGGGGAAACCCATGTCGTCTTCGATGCGCACCCAGCGGCCCTGCGCGTCGAGCGCCTCGACGTAAGGCACGATGGCGGTGACCCCGGCCTGGTGCGCGGCGTACACCGACGTGGCCGTGAAGTAGTCGGTGTATCCATGCAGCAGCAGCCGCAGGGGCGCTGCCTCTTGAATCCTGGATGTTGAGTCTTGCATTCCGCTGGCCGCAGAACTTCCGTTCTGCCGCGTCTCCTGGGGCCGGCTGGCCCGATCCTCCGTGGCGCGCTGTGGGCGCGATAAGCCGGGCCGCACGACATCGCCCAGGTCGAGCTCGATCCAGTGCAAATCGGCAAAGCCCTTGTAGGGCGCGTCGGCAAAATCGGTGACGTAGCGGCGGTCGCGTTGCGCGAGGAGTGGAAGCACGTCGCGCCCGCGATGATCGCGCGCCGCCACCGGCAATCGCGCACCGACGTCCTGTGGGGACGACTCGACGGGTCGCCCGCCGGCCGGTGTGCGCATAGTGGCGATGACGCGGCCGTCGGGGAAGGGCGGGCCGCTGGCGTAGAAGCGCTCGTTGGGATAGACGTCAGCGCCCGCGGGGTGGTCCACCGCCAGCAGGCGAAGCTGATCGAGATACACCAGCTCTTCCATCGGCTCCATGAAGCGCACGCTGAGGCGCGGCCTGCCAAGCGGGTCGCTGCGCGGGCGCAGGCTCGCGCCGGGAATGCGAATGTACTCGGTGGGATCGGAGACGTTGCGTTCGCCGGGCGCCACCCAATGGCCCACGATGCCGGGGCCGATGGCGTCGGCGATGAATTCGTAGCGCGACCCATTCCAGGTGAAGACGATGGGGCAGGAGCTGCCGCGGCGGTCAATCTCGGTGAGGACGTGGCGCTTGTTCGCCGCCAGATTGACCTCGTCCTGCAGCACGCCGGTGGGCCACAGCAGGCGCACCACGTCGGCTTTGGTGGCTTTGCCCAGGCCGATGAGCAAATCGTTCGGCGTGGTCACTTCGAATTTCTGATATGCGCCTCCCGCGTACACTTCCACCTTCGTGCCGATGGCGCTCTTGTTGTCCGCTAGCCCTTTGAGGGAGAGCTTCAGCCAGTTGTTGCGATTACCGCCATCATTTCGCAGCAAAACAGGGGGAGCGCCAAGTTGAGTGACCAGAAAGTCGGTGTCGCCATCCCCATCAAAGTCGCTGCCAACCAAGCCCCGGGGATGACTCAGGCGAAGGTCTCCGAGACCAATCTGGGAAGTCACATCTTCAAATTGCTGCCCGCGGTTACGAAGGCAAATGACCCGACCCCGTCCCTGGTTGTCCTCCACGATGGCAAGCAAGTCTAGCCAGCCGTCGTTGTCAAAGTCCCGGGCCACCAAGTCAAAAAGGCTAAGAGGGCCCAAGGTAGTGATTGCGCGACGGTCTAGCCTCTTGCCTCGGATGTTGTGCCAGAGAGACATCCGACCGAACTTCTCCTTTTCCAAGTGCTGCTGAACGGACTCCAATGCAAGGGCGGGGTGCAGGTGTTCTGCAACCACAATGTCCATCCACGAATCCCGGTCGAAGTCGGCCACCACAATCAGGGTAGGACCGTCGATGGGGATCGAAAGGCCTGTATCCATCACAAAAGCCCCTTCCCGGGGATTCAGGAAGATGAGGGGCCGGGCCAAGAGTTGCGGCACAATCAGGTCAATGGCCCGATCATTGTTGATGTCGGAAAAGATAGCTTGGCTCTGCGGCTCCTGCCCGGAGATACCGGTTTCCCCGGTCACCTCCGTGAAGGTCCCGTTTCCATTATTGCGAAAGAGACGGGACATTCCCTTCTGGACCAAGAAATCCAGGTCGCCGTCGTGGTCGTAGTCCAGAAACGACACCGCAGTTGTCGAATCCCCTGGAACCGCCGCCGGCGTTGAGAAGACGCGTTGCAATGCCCCGGCGCCCTTTCGCTTCCATAACGAAGCTTCCTCTGTTGATCCGACTGCCACGTCCAGTTCCCCATCGTTGTCGAAGTCGCCCATTGCGCAGCTGAGCCCCGCGCCGCGGATTTCCAGGTTTTCCAAGTCTCCTCGCATAAAACGCCCGCCGCTGCCTCGATAGAACCAAACCCCCTTTTCCGTGAAGGGAGCGAGCAGGAGGATCTCAAGTTGACCGCGGACATCCTGCCCCGAACAAGCTGCAATAGAGTTGGGCGTTCTCTCCAGAATCCTCCAAGGGGCGCTCAACCCGACAACTGAGCCGGGGACAACTACATACTTAACCGGGACGGCAGAACTCTGGTGAGACTCAGTTGGGGTCATCTCCGCGAGGGAGAGGGCGCCCTGGACGCCGTAGGTGGAGGCGAGGGGGGCGCCGAGTTTTTCCTGGGTGAGGCGCTGGAAGCGGACCAGGTGCGTGCGGGCTTCATCGCTGCGGCCGAGGCGCTGATAGAGGCGGGCCAGGCCGAAATTGGCCGAGACGTGAAAGGGGTTGAGCTGGATGGCGCGGGTGAAGGCGGCGATGGCCGCGTCGGTCTGCTGCAAGTCGGCGTGAAGCGTGGCCACGAAATAGTGCGCGTCGGGATCGTCAGGCGCGAGCCCGGTGGCGCGCTGGAAGGCGGCCAGGGCCTTGGCGGTCTCGCCGGAGGCGCGCTCGAGCAGGCCCAGGTTGTACCAGGCGCGGGCGCTCGCTGGATCTTTCGCGGTGGCTTCCTCCAGCACGGCGCGGGCGCCGTCGAGCTTCTGGAGATTCAGCAGGGCGATGCCCTGGTTGAGCCGCGCGGCCAGCAGCGTGGCGTCCAGCGCGTAGGCCTGCTCGAAAAGCTGCAACGCGCGCGCGGGCTGCTGCTGGTTCATGTAGGCGGCGCCCAACGTGTTCAAGCGCAATGCTTCGGCGCGAGGGTCGCGCGGCGCGGCGGGGCGCTGCGCTTTCGTTGGGGCCGTGGCCGGGCGCGGGGACTTGGCTGGCGGCGCCTGTTGAGCGCCGGGCGATTGGACGAGCGCCAGCGCCAGCGCCAGAGTGGCCGCGGGGACGACCCGAGAATTGTGCAGTGTTCCCGGCAAAGCGGCCTTTGCAGTGGAGACCAGAGGCTGAACGCAGAGGACGCAGAGAGCACGCAGAGGACGCAGAGAAGAAATAGACGATGGCTCTTGTAGCTCTGCGTTCTCTGCGCGTCCTCCGCGAACACTGCGCTACATCTTGAATCCCGGTTCCATAGGAAGCGCCGATTCTATCGCAGGAAGGGCACGGCGGCGGTTTGGCCGCGGCCTTCGGTGATGGTGACGGTCTGCCCCGCGGCGACGCGCGCGAGCCTGTCCACCGCGCCGCTGGGCCAGCGCACTTCGACGGGGCCGGCCAGCGATAGACCGCCCAGGCCGAAGGTCAGCACCAGCTCGCTCTGCGAGAGGTAGCTCGAGCCGCTGCGCAGCATCTGCCATTGCGTGGCGCCGCCGGCGGTGACGCGCACGACCGCCCCCAAGCCGCTGCGGTTCGACTTCACTCCCGCCAGGCGGATGCGCAGGCTGTGATCTGCGCGGGCGGCGAAGGAAACCGTGTCGGCGCGGAGGCCGGGCGGGCCTGAAGACCCGCTCCTACGAAGGGGCGGCACGGCCGCGTCGTTGCGGAAGAGCACGGCCGGGCCGCCGTTGGTGGTGACCAGCAGGTCGAGGTCGCCGTCATTGTCGTAGTCGGCGTAGGCGGCGCCGCGGGCCACGCGCCGCGCGGCGAAGGCCGGCCCCATCTTCCGGGCCACGTCTTCGAACTTGCCCGCGCCGGTGTTGCGGAACAGGTGCGGGGCCTGCGCGTACTTGACGCGCGGCTGGATGCGCTCGATTTCGTTCTCGATGTGGCCGTTGGCGACGAAGATGTCCAGCCAGCCGTCCAGGTCGAAATCGAAGAAGAAGACGGCGAAGCCCAACGACAGCAGAGAAGCCCGGCCCACTTCGGAGCGCGGCGCTTCGTCCACAAAGAGCCCGTGGCCCTCGTTGTGGTAAAGCGCGAGCATCTGGTTCGAGAAATTGCTGATGAGGATGCTGGGGTAGCCGGAGCGGTCGTAATCGGCGGCGTCCACGCCCATGCCGGCGCGGGCCACGCCCTCTTCGCTGAAAGCCACGCCGGCCAGCAGGCCTTTCTCCAAGAACGCGCCCTTGCCGCTGTTCTCGTAGAGCTTGTTGGGCTGGGTGTCGTTGGCCAAGAGCAGATCGGGCCAGCCGTCCTGGTTGAAGTCGAGCACGGCGACGCCCAGTGTTTTGGACGTGGGGTCGTGCAGGCCGACCATGCGGGTGACGTCCTCGAAGGCGCCGTCGCTGCGGCCGCGCCAGAGGCGCGCGGAAGCGCCCTGGTACGATTCGGGCGTGCAGTAGGACTTGCTGACGCCGTCCAGCGTACAGAAGATGTCGGTCTCCGGCGTCCACTGGACGTAGTTGCCTATCAACAGGTCGAGGCGGCCGTCTTTGTCAAAATCCACCCAGGCGGCGCCGGTGCTGAACTCCGGCGGAGTGGTGAGGCCCGCCATTTGCGTGACGTCGGTGAAGGCGCCTTTGCCGTTGTTCTGGAAGAGGCGGCTCTGGCCGAGGGCGGTGACGAAGAGGTCTTGGTCGCCGTCGTTGTCGTAGTCGGCGGCGGCGGCGCCCAGCGCGTACATCTCGACGGCCAGGCCCGCGGCGCGGGTGACGTTGGTGAAGGCGCCGTTGCGGTTGTTGCGGTAGAGGGCGGGCCGGGGAGCGGCGCGGCGGCGGCCGGGCCAGTCCCTGCCGTTCGGGAGAAAAATGTCCGGCCAGCCGTCGCCGTCGTAGTCGAGGAAGGCGCAGCCGGGGCCGAGCGTCTCGGGGAGATATTTTTTGCCGAAGGCGCCGGTGTGGTGACGGAAGCGCAGCCCGGCGGCCGCGGTGACGTCCGTGAAGCCGCGGGCGTTTTCAGCCGGCTTGGGCTGCGTGGCTTGCTCTGCCTGCGCAGTTGCGAAGCGAGCGTGTCCCCAGGAGAGTGCAAGTACCAAGCCAAAAACACCCGCCAAGCGGCGCCACGACCCGGCAGAGTCTGCACCCCGCGTGTAGCCTTTGTGCCTCTGTGTTGAGGGCTTTGTTTCAACACAGAGGCACAGAGAGGCACGGAGGACACAGAGTCCGCAAACTCTCGCTTTACAGGGGCCAGAACTCATGCGCGGCCCACGCCGAGGGCGTCAGCCACGCGGTTGATGTAGTTGAACCAGGCGGCGATGAGGGTGATCTGGAGGATGGCGGTGTCGTCGAAGCCGGCGCGGCGCAGGCCCTGGTGATGGGCCGGAGTGATGCGCGTGGCGTCGCGGGTAATTTGCACGGCATAGTCCAGCATGACGCGCTCCTGCGCGGAGATGGGCGCGGTGGTGTAATCGGCTTCCAGGGCGGCGACCAGTTCCTTGTCCAGCGTGACGCGACGCAGAAACTCTGCGTGGGCCTCGATTCAATAGACGCACCGGTTAGCCACCGACACCACCGTGCAAATCATCTCGTGCTGGCGGCGCGCGAGCGGAAGCTTGGGCGACATCAGCGCGGCGAAGGTAGCGAACGCGTGGAACAGCGCCTCCGGGATCAGGCTGTGCGAGGAGACGATCTGGGAGACGCCTTCGCCGGTGTCGTGCACCGGCGTGGCGTATTCCACCGGGTAGAGCGCGCGCTGCGCTTCGATGACGCGGCGCAGCGGCTCGCCGCCTTCGGCCAGGGGAACGGTTTTGACCCAGGTCATTGCGGAGGCTCCTGTGGGGTGATGATTCTCCCTGAAGCCGCGCCTCGGGAGGGGGCTGGGGGGAGGAAAGACTCGCGGCCTAGACCAGCGAGCGCGGACTTCGTGGTTGCGGCCTTGGCGGCGGTCGAGCGGACAGACCTGGAGGTCTGTCCTATATGCTCGTGGATGGCCTGGCGCTCGTTGTTGTCCTCGGGATGGGCGCGGCGGTAGGGGCCGGTGAGAGCCTGGGCCGATTCGTCGGCTTTGAAGCGCAGGTAGCGTTTCTCATGTTCGCGGGCGCGGTCGAGCTGGCCGAGGCCGTTGTAAGAGAGCATCAGGTTGTAGTGGGCCTGCAAGTCTTCCGGGTCAATGGCCAGAGTTTTCTGGAACTCGGCAATGGCCTGGGGGTAGCGGCGCAGCAGAAAGAGCACGCGGCCCAGCTCGTTGCGGACCACGCGGTCGCGCGGGTAGCGGGCCAGGGCCTGGTGGAGAGGGGCGATGGCCGCCTCGAGCCGGCCTTCGCCCTTCAGCACGCGGGCGTAGAAATAGTTGGCCGAGGCCAGGTCCGGCTGGAGCGCCAGCGAGCGCAGGAGCACTTCGCGCGCCCCGGGGAGGTTGCCTTCCTGGACGCGGGCGCGGCCCATGTTGGTCCAACCGTCGGGGCGCTCGGGCGCAATTTCGGACACTCTGCGGAAGGCGGCGTCGGCGCCCTTCAAGTCGCCTTGCAACAGCAGCCCGATGCCGTAGTCGTTCCAGCGCGACCAGTCGTCGGCGTGGGCCACGACGCGCGGGGCCGGCTCGGGCGAGGCGCGCGGGGCCACGCGCAGCGCCACCGTATCTTCAGCCATGGTGATGATGGGCAGATTCGGGATGGTTTTCACTGTGCCGGAGACGCCGGCGGTGTCGCCGGTGAAGACCCAGCGGCCGTTGTCGTAGTGCGGGGTGACGCCGGGGTTGGGCTGGCGCGGGTCGCGGACTCCGGCGTAGGCGAACTGCGTGTTCCACCACATGAACTTGCGGTAGTGGAGGCGCGCGCGCAGGGTGATGCGGTCACCGGCGTTTTCGGGAATGCGCAGGCGGTAGTGCACCGTGTCCGCCGCGCCGGGCGGGATGAGGCGGACGTACACCAGCGCGCGGGCGGCCCAGGCGTTGCGCTTGTTGATGGGATTGCTGTTGCCGTCCACCAGCAGGGAGCGGTAGAAGTGCGCGCCGGGCTCGACGGGTCCGCGGCCATGGTCTTCGACGCGGCCGCTCCAGAAAATCACCCGGCCCTGGTCGTCGGTGGCTTGCAGCTCGACCCACACGTCGAAGGCGTCCACCGTGCCGCCGGGGAAAAAGTGGCCGACCTTGCGCGTGCGCACGACGACGTCCACGCGGACGGAGTCGCCGCGGCGCAGCACGGCATCAGCGCGGTTGAGCGGCGCCGTGACCGGCGCGGCTTCGACCAGCGGGCCGCGCGGCGCGGGCAGCTCCGCTTCTTCGCCAACGGCGAAGGTGGTCATCAGGTCGCCGCGGCCCGCTTCCGCGCCGGGCGCGGCGGGCCGCGCGGACGAGAGCGCGAAGATGTCCACGGTCACCGCGCCGTCTTTGAGGAACTTCTCCACCGTTTCAAGCTGAACCCGGTCCTCATTGGCGAAAGGCAGCGCGGTATTGGCGCCGGGGAAGCGGTGCGAGTGCACGAAGCCGGCGATATTCCCCATGTCCCGCGAGGGAACCAGGGGCATGTGGCAATCGGCGCACTTCTGAGGCTGCGCCGGGTAGTAGAAGGCGCGAGCGCCCTGGCCGGAGACGCCGCTGGCCTGCCAGTTGTCGTAATCGTTGAAGCCGCGGACCCAGCGGTAGTTGTTCACCGGGACGTCCAGGTGCACTTTGTGGCAGGTGGAGCAGAAGTCGGCGGTCTGGTTGCGCACGAAGGGCTTGAGGAAAGTGCGGCGGTGCGGTTCGGGATTTACTTTCACGAGAAAGTCGTGCAGCTCGCGCACTACGGGGTTCTCACTGGCGGCCAGCTCGTGCAGCTTGGGGTATTCGAGGGTGAAGTCACCCTGGCCCATGGTGCTCTTTACCTGCGTGATGGAATGGCACATGGTGCAAGCCAGCCCGGCGTGGGCCTCGGGGGTGTGGATGGTTTCGCTCACCGGGCGGTCGAACATGCCGCTGAAAAGCAGCGCCGGGTCGTGGCAGCCGGCGCACCACTTGGAAGACTGCACGCCGGCTACGTCCTGCATGTACTCGACGCTCTTGCGGTACCACTGGTTGTTGAATGAAGAGAAGCGGTGCGCGGAGGCGGCCCACTGATCAAAGATGTCGGCGTGGCAGCGCTGGCAGGCTTGCGACTGCATGAAGAACCTCGCGGGGATGAGCCCGCCGTGCCGGGTCTGCGCGGAGCTGGGGAAGAAGGGTCCGCGGGGCCCGTCGCCTTCGCCGGCCATGTCCGCCGGGGGCATGGGCGGGTTCTCGATGCGATGAGCGCGCTCCCAAGGCGCCACGCGGAGGAAGTGCGCCCCGGCGGCGATGGCCAGGGCCGCGAGGATCACGGAACCCCAGCGCGCCGCCCGGGTTGCGCCGCGGGCCGCCGCGACCCAGCGCGCCGCGCCCAGCACCACGACTCCGGCGGCGCTCAGGCCGATGTGCGCGTACAGCAGCCACTGCATCGGCCGCGCCGCGCCGGTGAAGAGCAGCGCGACCCCCGGTCCGGCGCCTGCCAGCAGCAGCAGCCAGCCGACGCGCGCTGCTCCGGTGGGCAGGGCCCGCCGCCCGATCACCACCCCGAGCAGCGCCAGGAACCCCAAGCCAAAAGCGAGGTGCGCGAAGACAATGAGGCCGTAAACCACCGAAGCCGCGGGGAAGAGATAGAGGTAGGCCCCGGAAAGGAACAACACCCACACCAGTCCCAGATGAATCCTGCGCACGCTCGATCCTCTCCACCCGCGCGCCTGAGAGGCGCGCCACCCCTTCGTGGTACAAACTCGCACATCCGGAAACGCAGGTCAACGCCGATTCTGGTAGATGAACGGCTTTGCGGCCCCGTGGTATGCTCTACGGCAAGAGGCCCTGTGCGAAGGAAGCTGCTGATTGCGCTGGCCGGCCTGGCGGCGGCCTATGTGCTGACGCTGGGCGGGCTGTTCGCGGCCATGCTCCAGCCGCCGGACACTTTTGGGCAAATCATGAAGCACGTGCCGTGGCCGGCGTTCGTGGTGTTTCCCTTCGAGGCGCTGTGGAACGTGGCGCGCGAAGGGCGGCTGGAAGCGGGCGATGCGGCGCCGGACTTTGCCCTCGAGACCACGGACAAGGCCACGCGCGTGCAGCTCTCCAGTTTCCGCGGGCAGAAGCCGGTGGTGCTGGTGTTCGGCAGCTACACCTGACCGCCCTTCCGCGCGGAGGCGCCCGCGCTCAACCAGCTCTATCGGCAGTACAAGGACCGCGCGGCGTTTTTTGTGGTGTACATCCGGGAGGCGCATCCCAGCGACGCCTGGCAGATGGCCATCAACGTGAAAGAGGACGTGGTCTTCGCCAGCCCCAAGAACATCGTCGAAAAAACGGAAGTGGCGCAGATGTGCGTGCGCAAACTGGGCATCGAGTTCCCGGCGCTGGTGGATACCTTCGACGGGGCCACCGAGGTGGCCTACACCGGCTGGCCCGACCGGTTGTACGTGATTGACCGCGACGGGCGCATTGCTTACAAGTCAAGCCCCGGCCCGTTTGGCTTCCTCCCAGCCGAAATGGCGCAAACCCTGGCCCGCGTGGCTCAGTAGCTGAGATCCAGCGGGGTCGCCCCTACAGTGGCGGCGAGCGGAAGCCAGCGCCGGGGGTGAAGCGTTCGATTTGCTCAGCGATGGCCAGGGCCAATTCGTCGTCAAAGGGGCGGGCGACGACTTGCACGCCGATGGGCAGGTCTTCGGGTGAACGGCCCACGGGCACGACCGCGCCGGGGTTGCCGGTGAGGTTGAACCACTGGCCGTAGCGCATCACGTCGAGGTAGTTGACGTCGTTGGCGGTCCAGCCGCCGCGGCCGTGCGGAAACGCGGGCACCGCGCACACCGGGCAGAGCAGCACGGGGTATTCGCGCATCTGCAATTGCAGGCGGATGCGGACCGCGTCGCGGTGCATCCAGGAGTTCAGCAGTTGGTCGCGCGTCAGTTCCGGCTCGCTCCACACCAGGTCGAGGAACTTGCGCAGGGTGGGGCTGATGTCGCTCTCGCGGCCCGCCAGCATGGAGCGGAATAGCGCTCCCGTAGTCAGCCCGAAGAACACCCACCAGAGTTCCAGCGCTTCATCGAGTCCGGCGGGTTTGAACAGTTCCACGCGAAAGCCCTGCGCGGCGAGCGCCTGCGCAGCCGCGCGCACCGCTGCGCGGGTCTCCGGAGTAACCGTGCCGGGGCCGTCGTCTTCGAAGAAGCCGATGGGGACGCGGCGCAATTCTTCGTCGCTGTAGTCGCGCAGCGGAACGGGCGCGGCCTTTACGTCGGCGACGTCGGGGCCGGCCATCACAGCAAAGAGCGCGCGCACATCGCTAACGGTGCGCGCCATGGGCCCGACCACGCCGAGGTGCGCGTACGGGCCCAGCGACTGCGGGAAGTGGCCGGTGGCCGGCACGCGACCGGGAGTAGGTTTGAGCCCGCAGATGCCGGTGAAATGGGCCGGGACGCGGATGGAGCCGCCGGCGTCGCTGCCCACGCCGCCGGCGGAGAGGCCCGCGGCAATGGCCGCGGATTCGCCGCCGCTGGAGCCGCCGGGGGTGCGGGTCAAGTCCCACGGGTTGCTGGTGCGACCGTAGAGCAGATTGTCGGTTTCGTAGGCCATCAACATTTCGGGGACATTGGTGACGCCGAGGATGACGGCGCCGGCGGAGCGCAGGCGGGCCAGCAGCGGCGCGTCGGCCGGCGCGACGTGGCCCGCGCGCAGGCGGCTGCCGGTTTCGCAGCGCAGCCCGGCCACGTCAATCGAGCTCTTGATGGACAGGGGCACGCCATGCAGGGGGCCGAGCGCCTGGCCGCGCCGCACAGCTTGTTCGGCCTGCTGCGCCTGGCGGCGGGCGCCCCCGGCGTCCAGGTGGACAAAGGCGTTCAGGAGGGGATGGAGTTGCTGGATGCGGGCGAGATGCGCTTCCGCCACTTCGACGGGCGAGAGTTCGCGCCGCGCGATGCGGCGGGCGAGTTCGAGGGCCGGGAGGAAGAGGAGTGAGTTCACAGCGGCCTCGGGTCGAGGTCCTTTCCTACAGGTAGCCGTTGGGGTGCTGGCGGTGCCAGGCCCAGGCGCTGGCGATGATGGACTCCAAGTCCGCGTGTTGCGGGCGCCAGCCCAGTTCACGGCGGCATTTTTCGGAACTGGCCACGAGCACGGCGGGGTCGCCGGGGCGGCGCGGCGCCTCAATCGCGGGAATGGCGTGGCCGGTGACGCGGCGGGCCGCTTCGATCACCTGGCGGACGCTGAAGCCGCGGCCGTTGCCGAGGTTGTAGATGAGCGGCACGGCGGCTTTGTCCAGCGCGGCGAGGGCCAGCAAGTGAGCAGAAGCCAGGTCGGCCACGTGGATGTAGTCGCGCACGCAGGCGCCGTCGTCGGTGGGGTAGTCGCTGCCAAAAATCGAAACAGTGGGGCGCTGGCCCAGGGCCACGCGCAACACCAGGGGGATCAAGTGCGATTCCGGATGGTGCGCCTCGCCGTGGGTGGCGGTGGCGCCGGCGGCATTGAAGTAGCGCAGGCTGGCGTAGCGCAGGCCGTGGACGGTGTGCAACCACGCGAGCATGCGCTCGACCAGCAGCTTCGATTCGCCGTACACGCTGGTGGGGCGCAGCGCGGCGGATTCTTCGATGGGAGTGCGCTCGGGGTTGCCGTAGAGGGCAGCCGTGGAGGAAAAGACGAAGCGGTTCACGCGGTGGGCCAGCATGGCCTCCAGCAGGGTGAGCGCGGATGCGGTGTTGTTGCGGAAGTAGAGCTCCGGCAGGAGCATGGACTCGCCCACATCGATGACCGCGGCGAAGTGCATCACCGCGTCAAACGAGCGGGCCGCCAGCAGGCGATCGGGCGCGGCGCGGTCGGCGATGTCGCCCCGGACAAACTCCGCCTGGGGCGGGACGGCGCGGCGGTGGCCGCGGCTGAGGTTATCCAGCACCACCACGCGGCGCCCGGCGCGCAGCAGCTCCGCGGCCACCACGCTGCCGATGTACCCCGCGCCCCCTGTGACCAGGACATTCATCGCTCTCGTCCGTAAACGGCGAGGAAGGATTGTGCTTGCCGGTGGGTGGACTGTCAAATCAAAGCGCGAAGGAAAACGCGCGGCGGCGCGGAGGCGGAAGCGCGCCACGGGTCCCCAAGAAGAAAAACGGCGGGAAGGCGGAACCACCTTGCCGCCGGCTGAAGGGACAAGGGTGGCCGCCCTAGTAGGTTGCGCCGGCGGGGACCCAGATCACGTCCACGCGGCGGTTCTGCGCGCCGGCGCCCCTCTGGCCGGTGGCCGGACGCTGGCTGATGCGGTTAGGGGCCACGCCCTTTTCGGCCAGGTACTTGGCGGCAGCGTCGGTGCGGCGCGCGTTGAGCCTGGAGGACTCGGCCGGGTCGTGGTAACCAATCAGCACGACGGTGGCGCTGGCGTCGGTGTTCAGGCGCGTGGCCACGTCGTCCAGGATGCGCTTGCAGACGTTGTCCACCCTGGAGCTGGAGGCGCGGAAGAGGCACTCATTGATCTTCGCGGCCTGCGGAGGGGGGGGCGGAATGGTGACTTCGACGGTGGCGGTGCAATCATCGGCGCCGCCGCGACCGTCCTCGGCGCGGCCGGTGACGGTGTAGCGCCCGGCGGCCAGGCCCGTGGTGTCGAGCTGGACGCTGGCGCCGGAGCCCACCACTTGCCCGCCGGAGGCGCGCCAGGTGATGTTGAGGCGGTCGCTGTCCGGGTCGCTGGCGGAGGCGTTGATGCGGGCGCGTTCGCCGCTGAGCACCGAGCCGCGCTCCATGGAGCAGGAGAGCGAAGGCGGAGCGTTGGGCTTGACCTCGACGCGAATCTCCGAGGTGCACGAGGTGGCGCCGCCCTTGCCGTCGCGGACGTTGGCGGTCACGCGGTAGATGCCCGGGGCGGCGCTGCCGGCGTTCCAGCGGACGTTGGCGCCGCTGCCTTCCACCGAGCCGGCGCCGGCCGACCAGGAAAACGAGAGCGGGTCGCCGTCCGGATCGCTGGCCGACGCGGAGACGCCCACGGTGGCGCCGGAACCGGTAATGACCGAGCTGGGCGAAGCCGAACAAGTGGCCGAGGGGCCGCGGTTGGGGGGCGGCGGTGGCGGCGGGGGGTTGCCGAGGCGGAAGACGATGCCGCTCTTCAGCCGGACATTGTTCTGCGTCTCGCGGTCGAGCGAAGGGCCCGTAAAACGGGTCATCAGGTATTCAAACTGGATGGGACGAATGGCGATGCGCGGGGTGGCCACCAGGTCCACTCCGCCGCCCAGGGTCATGGCAAAGGACCCTTCCGAGGCCGCGGCCAGGGGCGTGCCCACGGTGCTGCCACGCACGCCTCCAAAGAGCGCCTGCAGGAAGGGCACGGCGCGCTCGTGATTGCGCCAGGAGAAGCGCGGGCCGAACAGGAAATTGAACAGGCCGCCCCGGAAGCTGGCGCCGGGCACGAGCTCGCGCCGGGTGCGCCCGCCGCCGAAGTCGGCCACGATGCCGAGCTTGTCGTTCACATTGAAGGCGATGTCGGCGCTGCCCCCGTGGAAATTATAGCCATCAATGGGGTCCGCGGGGTTCAGGCGGATGTACTGGTAGCCCAGGAACAGATCGGCCGTGGGGGTGAAGGCGCCCAGGCGGTCGGATGCGGGCGCGGGCGCCGGGGCCGGGGTGACCGAAGTGGGCGCAGTTTCGGCCGTGGCGGGGGCGCCGCCGGACTTGGCGTCATCCGCGGCCGCTTTGGCCACGGCTGCGGACTTTGCCGCTATTTTCTTCTCCGGGGCGGGCGTTTGGCTCCAAGCCGGCAGGGCCAAGCCGAGCACAAGAGCCATCAACAGGTACTGGAACTTTCCCTTCATCACATTCCTCCGGGCAAAAAAATGGTGAATCGGGCAACGAACTTCGGGCGGGAACCGCCCGGGCCTTCCGGGCGCTGACCTCCCCCTATCGCGCAAGATTGTACCACGTTGCGGCAGACTTGCGGTGAGGGGGAAGGGAAAAACCAGCGGGACGGAGAGTCCGCGGAACGGCCGGCGGATCCGGAAGAGGTACGTGTGCAGGGGAGGCTTTAGCAGCTTGTTGAAAAACGCTCCTGACTGTCATCCCGGGCGAAGTGAGGGATCTGCATCTTGCAGGAAATCCCAGGAAATGCAGATTCCTCGCCGCCTGGGGCGGATCGGAATGACAACCTTCGGGGTTTTTCAACAAGCTGTTAGGCCGCCCCCCGGCGGAAGAAGGACGGAGCAGTTAGGCGGCGGACTTGGCCGCGCGGCGCTTCAGGAAACGGTAGAGCGTGGTGCGGCCAATGCCCAGCATTTGCGCGGCGCGGACGCGGTTGCCGCCGCAGAGTTCCAGGACGCGCTCGATGTGGCGGCGGCGGACCTCTTCGAGCGACAGGGAACCGGGAGGGGCCTGCGGCGCGCCCCGGCCGTTCTTCGCGACCACGGCGGTTTCAGGCATAGGCTTCCATGCCTTCGCGCGCGGAGTACTCCCGTTCCACGAACGCGCGCATTTCCCGCCAGGTGTCCACGGGGACCTGGAGGAAGACCTCGGTCAAGCGCGGGTCGAACTGCGTGCCGGAGCAGCGGGCCACTTCGGCGCGTGCGGCCTCGAAGCCCGGGGCCTTGCGGTAGGGGCGGTCGCTGGACATGGCGTCGAGGGTGTCCGCGAAGACGAAGATACGCGCGCCCAGGGCGATCTGGTCGCCGCGGCGGCGGTCCGGGTAACCGCTGCCATCGTAGCGCTCGTGGTGCTGGCGAACGATGGCGGCGGCGGGGCGCAACATGGGCACGCGCAGCAGGATGCGCTCGCCCGCCAGCACGTGCTTTTTCATTTCCACCCACTCCGCGTCGGAAAGCTTGGCGGGCTTCAGGAGGATGGAATCGGCCACGGCCACTTTGCCGATGTCGTGCAGCAGCGCGGCGGCCTCCAGGTGGCGCACCAGGGAAGCGGGGTAGCCGGCCAGGCGCGCCAGATAGGAGGTGTAGGCCCGGACGCGGAAGGAGTGCGCGTAGGTCTCGTGTTCGCGGGCGTCCAGGGCGGCCACCAGGGCTTCCAGGGTGGCCAGGTGATTGGTTTCGAGCTGCTGCAAGGCCGCTTCCAGGTCGTGGGTGCGGCGCTCGACGCTGGTCTCCAGCAACGAACGGTACTGCCGCGCGTAACGTTGCGTGAGCAGCCGCTGGTAGCTGCGGTGGACCGCGGCCGTGAGCGATTCGATGGTGAAGGGCTTCAAGAGGAAGTCGAAGGCTTCCATACGCAGGGCTTCGAGGATCTGCTGCACTTCGGGACGGCCGGTGATGAGGACAAAGGCCACATCCCAGCGCTCCTCCCGGGCCACCGAGAGCAGCTCCAGGCCGTTGGCGCGCGGCAGGTTGACGTCGCACACCACCACGTCCACCTCGCCGGTCTCGATCTTCTCCAGCGCGGCATGCGCGTCCCCCACGCTATCCACGCGAGCGGCCAGCGGGCGCAGGGCCTCGACCAGGAATTGGCGCACGCCCGGCTCGTCGTCCACCACCAGCAGTCTGGGTTGGCCGTCGCGAATCTGCGCCTCCCATCCGGTCCGAAATGACGCTGTGCCCGGAGTGAGCGGGGCCCGCCGGTGCAGCGGTCCGGGATTATTCCCGATTCCGGCTGGGGGCGCGGTTTCACTCCGGGCCACGCTGCGCAGCAGTTTGCACTCGGCTGTGACGGCAGAGAGCCGCTTCGACACCCCTGCCGCGGTGTACCATATCGGCTAACTTTAAAATTAACTTGACAAGATAACGCGGGCTTCGGAGAATAGTGTCCCCCTTCCTGAGAAAGATCTCATCCACAGAGGCCACTATGAGGATTCTCCTAGCAGAAGATGACCGGCCCCTGGCGTCCTTTCTGTGCAAGGGGCTGAGCGCCGAGCAATACGCGGTGGACGTGGCCAGTGACGGCGGAGAAGCCGCCGAGCTGGCGCGGGAAGTGGACTACGACCTGCTGCTGCTGGACCTGAACCTGCCGCCGCAGGACGGCTTCCACGTGATGCGGCAAGTGCGCCCGAGCAAGCCCGACCTGCCCATCCTGATTCTCTCGGGGCGCGCGCGCGTGGAAGACCGCGTGCGGGGACTGGACCTGGGCGCGGATGACTACCTGACCAAGCCGTTTTCCTTCGCCGAGCTGTCCGCGCGGGTGCGCGCGCTGCTGCGGCGCGGGAACCAACCGTCCTCGAGCGTGGTGCGCGTGGACGACCTGGAGTTGAACCGCGTGGAGCACTCGGTGCGGCGCGCGGGGCGGCGCATCGAGCTGACGCCCAAGGAGTTCGCGCTGCTGGAGTACCTGATGCGCAACCACGGACGGGCGCTGACGCGGGCCATGATCGTCGAGCACGTGTGGAACCTGAGCTTCGACACCATGACCAACGTGGTGGACGTGTACATCAACTACCTGCGGAAGAAAGTGGACCACGGCTGCCCGTCCCCGCTGATCCGCACGTTGCGCGGGGTGGGCTACGTGCTGGGAAGGGAGAGCCGCGATGCCGCCTGAGGCCGGCAGCCGGGGCCCCGCCCTGCCGCCGCCCGGGTCCGAAGAGCAGTGGGTGGAGCGGCGCGCGGTGAGCGATTACTTCTGCCATGAGCTGAGCCAGCCGCTGACCACGCTGGGCTTCGCGCTGGAGCTGGCGCTGCGCCGTCCGGCCGATGCGCAACAGGACCGCGGCGACCTGGAGCGGGCCTTCCAGATCGTGCGCGAACTGAGCGCGCGGATGCAGGAGGTGCGCGAGCAGGTGGAGCGCAGCGCGCCGGGGGGACCAGCGAGCGGACTCCGGGCAAGAAAAGTTTAACCCCACCCTAAGGCTGTTCTCATTCCCGGATGCTATACCCGCAGGTCACCGGAGAAACATGGGCGATCCCGCAAGAGTCCGCTCCATTCGTTCCCGGCCGGTGCTGGTGGCCAGCTCGCGGCCGGAGTTCCGCGAGCGCCTGGTCGAGCTGGTGCAGTCGCACCGCAGCGCGGCGGAAGAAGTAGAAGGAGGCGCCGCGGTCCTGGCGCGGCTGGAGTCCGGAGAAGCCGGCGCGGTGCTGCTCGACGGCGCATTGCCGGACCTGGACGCGGCCGAGGTGGCCGGGCTGGTACGACAGCGCCACCCCCGCGTGGGCGTCCTCGTCGTTCAGGACGATGGCAAAGGAGCCGAATCCGCCGAGCAACTGGCCAGTCTGCTACGGGCGGTGGCCTCCGCAGAAAACGAGCAGCCGGCCGGGGCCGCCGGCCCGCCATGGGCGGCTGCGCGGCGCAACACGCTGGTGGAGCCGCTTCCCGGAATGACCGGGAACAGCATGCAGGTCCAGCAGGTGTACCGGCTGGCCCGGCTGGTGAGTCCGCGCGAAACCACCGTATTGATTCAAGGGGAGACGGGGACGGGCAAGGAACTGGTGGCCCAGGCCATCCACGCGCTCAGCCTGCGGGCCGGCAAACCCTTTGTGGTGGTCAACTGCGCGGCCATTCCGGAGACGCTGCTGGAATCGGAGTTGTTCGGCTGCGAACGGGGCGCGTTCACCGGGGCGCTGCAAACGCGGCTCGGGCGCATCCACGCCGCGCACGGCGGCACGCTCTTCCTGGACGAAGTGGGGGAACTGCCCGTGAGCATGCAGGCCAAGCTGCTGCGCTTCCTGCAGCAAGGAGAGGTGCAGCGGCTGGGCAGCCCGGACGTTTTCCGCGTGGACGTGCGCGTGATCGCCGCCACCAACTCCGATCTGGAGAAACGCACCCGGGAAGGCCGCTTCCGGCCGGACCTGTTCTTCCGCCTCTCGGTTTTTCCCCTGGTGCTCCCGGCGTTGCGCGCGCGGCCCGGAGACATCGAGGCCCTGGCCCACCTGTTCCTGCGGGAGTACTGCGCCCAGGGCGGCCTGGGGCCGCGGGGCATCGCTCCGGCCACGCTGCAACTGCTGCTGCGGCGCAACTGGCCCGGGAACGTGCGCGAATTGCGGCACACCATCGAGCGCGCTTTCATCCTCAGCGAGGGCCAAGCGGAGCTCCTCCCGGAGCACCTGCTGCCCTTCTTCCCCGACGCGGTGTGAAGGAGGAACTTCCTTAGAAAAATATTAGGTTCCGCGGCCCCGGCCGTGCACGCAGGGACAGGCGCGGGTCCAGCCCGCTCCCGGCCATGAACAGCAGCGAGCGCATCTCCGGCGGCCACGGTTCACCCGGCGCGTGCGAGCGCGAACTGCTGATCCAGCAGCAGCTCCCGCAGGTGCGCTACCTGGCGCGGCGCATCCACGAACGGCTGCCGCAGCACGTGCCGCTGGAAGACCTGGTGCACGCCGGCATCCTCGGGCTGATCGATGCGCTGCGGAAGTACGACCCCGGCAAGCACGTCCAGCTCAAGTCGTATGCCAAGTTTCGCATCCGCGGCGCCATCCTGGACAGCTTGCGCGACCTGGACTGGAGCCCGCGCGACCTGCGGCGCAAGGGGCGCCAACTGGAGCTGGCGGAACACCACTGCCAGGCCGAACTGGGCCGCGCCCCCACGCAACCGGAACTGGCTTCGGCCATGCGGCTCTCTCTCGAGGAGTTTCAGCGGCTGCTCGGTGAACTGCGCGGCTTGGACCTGGGCAGCCTGGACGCGCCGGCGGCCGAGGATTCCGGGGGCGCGGAGCTGGACCGGGTGCCCAACGCGCAGCCCGACCCGTTCACCTTGTGCCTGCAAGGCGAAATGCGGGAGGCCCTGGCGGAAGCCATCCGCGAACTACCGTCGCGGGAGCGCGAGGTTCTGGCGCTCTACTACCACCAGGAACTGACCATGAAGGAGATTGGCGCGGTGCTGGGGGTGGGCGAGTCGCGCGTCTCGCAGATGCACTCGACGGTGGTGGCGCGGCTGCGCGGAAGGCTGGCGCCCGCCCTGGCCTCGCCCCCCGCGCGGCGCGGCCCCCTGCTGGCCGTGCCGGCGGCCAGCGCGGCGTGAGATTCCCGCGCCCGCCTAAAGCCTGCGGCGATTCGGCCGATAAGGAGGAGCGCCGGCCCGGAGCAGGAGACAAATTGCCACCGCGTTCCACGGACCCCGGAGAGATGGCCCTGGAGGTTGCGGGGAAGCACCCGGGCCGGGAGGCCCCCTTCCTGCCGGCGATCTCCGACGGCCTGCCCACCCTGCCCGGTTACGTGTTCGAATTGAACCAACTGCTGGCCGCGCAGCAGGTGGACCTGAACCGGGTCACGCAGGTGATCCGCACCGATCCCAGCCTGACCGCGCAACTGCTGCGCATGTGGAGCGCGTCGGTGGGCAGCGCCGGGGGATCCGCGGAAACGCTGGAAGAGATCGTGCTCTTGCTGGGGCGCGAACGGCTGCGCACGCTGGTGCTGACCTGCTCGCTGATGCGCCAGCCGGACCGTGCCATCGCCGCGAGCGACCTGGAAGGCTTCTGGGAGCACAGTTACCTGACCGCGCGGCTGAGCGAGGGGCTGGCGCGGGAGCTGCGCTGCGTGCAGCCGGACCTGGCCTATCTGGCGGGGCTGCTGCACGACATTGGACGGCTGGCGCTGCTGGAGCTGGGCTATGAGCACGGGCTCACGCCGGAAGAGTATGCCGGGGATGGAACCGAACCCGAGGCGGAGCGGTGCGGGTGGAACCACTGCACGGCGGGCCGCGCCATCGGGATTGCCTGGAACTTTCCCGCGGCGATAATCGAAGTGCTGGAGCGGCACCACGACCCGCAGCGCGCCACGCTGGACCCGACGCTCACCGCGATCGTCGCGGTGGCCGATCAGTTCTGCGATTCGCACGGCGTGGACTTCGGCGCGTCCGCCACCCACTGGCAGTTGCCCGCAGCGGGCCAATTCCCCGAGCGCATCCGGGCGATTCTTCCGCAGTTCAGCCCGCAGATACACCAGCGGCTGGCCCAGGTCCTGGGTGCCGAGTGGATGCGGCTGATTCCGGCGATTAACTCCCGCTCCCTGGCGTTCTCCCGCCGGGCGTCCAAGCCCGAGGGCAGTCCGGCCGGCGCGGGAGTCCCCCCCAAGTAAGCACGGAGGATGGGCGCGGGAGGGCAAGAGGGGCGCGGGGAGCCGCGCTAACCGGCGGCTTCGCCAGTCGCGCGCGGCTTCCAGCGCAGGATGGGCTTGCGGGCGGCGGTCACTTCGTCGAGCCGCCCTACCCGCGTGTGGTGCGGGGCCGACTTCACCAGCTCGGGGTTCGTGGCGGCTTCCTCAGCGATAGACCGCAGGGCGTCCACAAAAAGGTCCAGCTCTTCGATGGACTCCGATTCGGTGGGCTCAATCATCAAGGCCCCGGAGACGATCAGCGGAAAGGCCGTGGTGTAGGGGTGGAAGCCGTAGTCAATCAGGCGCTTGGCGATGTCCATGGTGTTGACGCCGTTCTTCTTCTGCTTCGCGTCGCTGAACACCACCTCGTGCATGGAGGGCGCCGTGTACGGCAGGTCAAAGACCCCTTCCAGTTTCTTGCGGATGTAGTTGGCGTTGGTGACCGCGTCTTCGGTGGCCTGCCGGATGCCCGGCCCGTAGGCCAGCGTGTAGGCCAGGGCGCGCACCAGCACGCCGTAGTTCCCGAAGCCCGCGCGCACCCGTCCGATGGACTGCGGCCGGTTGAAGTCCGGCACGATCCTGCCGTCCTGCTCGGCCAGCGCCGGCACGGGAAGGAACGGCTCGAGAATCTTCTGCACCGCAACAGGTCCGGCGCCGGGGCCGCCGCCTCCGTGCGGCGTCGAGAAAGTCTTGTGCAGGTTCAGGTGCATCACGTCCACGCCGAAGTCGCCCGGGCGGGCCACGCCGGCCAGCGCGTTCATGTTGGCGCCGTCCATATAGAGCAGCGCGCCCTGGCGGTGCAGGGTATCGGCGATTTCCGCGACTTGCGCCTCGAAGATGCCCAGGGTGTTCGGGTTGGTGAGCATCAGGGCGGCCACGTCCTGATCCACGAGCTGCCGGAGGCGGGCCACGTCCAGCATGCCGTGCGCTTCGGAGCGCACGTTCACCACCTGATAGCCGGCAATGACCACGGTGGCCGGGTTGGTGCCGTGCGCGGAATCGGGAATGAGGACGGTCTTCCGTGGGTTGCCCTGCGCGGTGTGATAGGCGCGGATCATCAGCAAGCCGGTGAGTTCGCCCTGGGCGCCCGCCGCGGGCTGGAGGGTGACCGCGTCCATGCCGGTGATTTCCAGCAGGCACTTTTCCAAGTCGCGCAAAATGCGCAGGCAGCCTTGCGAAAGCTCGGCAGGCTGTGCGGGGTGCTCGGTGGCAATGCCCTCGAGGCGGGCCACGGCCTCGTTCACCCGCGGGTTGTACTTCATGGTGCAGGAGCCCAGCGGGTACATGCCCAGGTCAATGGCGTAGTTCCAGGTGGAGAGGCGGGTGAAGTGGCGGATGACTTCGATCTCGCTCACTTCGGGAAAGCCGGCAATTTCCTCGCGCACGTTGGCGGGGCCCACAGCGGCCGCCGGATCGGCGGGGGGCACGTCCAGGGGCGGCAGCTCGAAGCCGCGCTTGCCGGGCGAGGACTGCTCGAAGATCAACCCGGCGCCCTGGTTCACGTGGCGCGACGCTTTCTTGATTCGATCGGACATAAGCAGTTCACTTTTGAAAGTGACGCCGACAGCCTACAGTCCACAGCCGACAGGGCGTCTACCATGCGACGGGCGCCCGTCGGCGGTGGGCTGCCGGCTGTCCAGCTCACGCGGGTTTGTCCAAGGCCTGCTTCACGGCGCGGGCGAAGCGCTCAATCTCCGCGCGGGGCATGGTCTCGGTGACGCACACCAGGCCGCGCTTGGTGTGCTCCGGGTAGTACTGGCCCAGCGGCAGCGGCCCGATGATCTTCTCGCGGAGCAGATCGTGATTGATCATCTTCACCGAGCGCGGGAACTCCAGCGTAAACTCGTTGAACACCGGCCCGCTGAACCCGCGCTTGACGCCGGGGATGTTCTCCAGTTCCGCCAGCGCGAACTGGGCCTTGGCAACGTTCTGTCCGGCCATTTCCCGGAGGCCGCGTTTGCCCAGCAGGCACAGGTGGATGGTGGCCGCCAGCGCGAAGAGCGCCTGGTTGGTGCAGATGTTGGAGGTGGCTTTCTCGCGGCGGATGTGCTGCTCGCGCGTGGCCAGGGTGAGCACGAAGCCGCGCCGCCCGGCGTGGTCCGTGGTCTGCCCGGCCAGACGCCCGGGCATCTGCCGGACGTACTTCTCCTGCGTGGCGATCACGCCGGCGAAGGGCCCGCCGAAGCTGGGGGCGATGCCGAACGACTGGGCTTCCAGGGTGACGATGTCCGCCTCGGCCGGGGGCCGCAGGATGCCCAGCGACACCCCTTCGGCGATGGTCACAATCAGCAGCGCGCCGTTGCTGCGCGCCAGCTCGGCGAGCTGCGGGACCTGCTCGATCACGCCGAAGAAGTTCGGCGACTGCACGGCCACGGCGGCCACCGAATCGTCCAGCGCGGCGCGCAGCGCCTCCACGTCCACGGCGCCCGTAGGCGAGCAGGCCAGTTCGCCGATGGCCAGCCCCTGGTTCTTCGCGTAGGTGTGCAGCACCTGGCGGTGCTCGGGGTGAATGGAGCGAGCCACCAGCGCGCGGCTGCGACCGGTGAGCCGGACGGCCATCATCACCGCTTCGGGCAGGGCGGTGGAGCCGTCGTACATCGAGGCGTTGGCCACTTCCTGGCCGGTGAGCTGGCACATCAGCGTCTGGAACTCGAAGATGGCTTGCAGCGTGCCCTGGCTGATTTCCGCCTGATACGGGGTGTAAGAGGTGAGAAACTCGCCGCGCTGAATGAGCGCGTCGGGCACCACCGAGCGCAGATGGTGGTACACGCCCGCGCCGAGGAAGGAGGTGTAGCCCTTGGAGTTTTCCTCCGCGCGCGCCCGGAAGTAGGAAACGATCTCCGCTTCCGACAGCGGGCCGGGCAGGCGGAGCGGGCGCTGCAACCGGAACTGCGCGGGAATGGAGGCGAAGAGCTCGTCCGCGCTCTTGACGCCGATGAGCTGCAGCATTTGCGCGCGCTCGGCGTCGCTCTTGGGCAGATAGCGCATGGGTCAGCGGGCCTTTTCCGCGATGAAGGATTGGTAGGCGGCCGCGTCCATCAGGCCGTTCACCTGGGCCGGGTCGGCCAGCTTCACTTTGATGAGCCAGGCGGCGCCGTGCGGGTCCTTGTTGATTTTCTCGGGCTCGTTAGCCAGCGCGCCATTCGCTTCCGTCACCTCGCCGGAAACCGGCGAGTAAATCTCGCTGACCGCTTTCACCGATTCCACGGTGCCGAAGCTCTTGCCCGCTTCGAGCTTCGCGCCGGGCTTGGGCAGCTCGACGAAGACCACGTCGCCCAGCTCATGCTGGGCGTAGTCGGTGATGCCCACCGTGCCGATGCCGCCCTCCACCTTGATCCATTCGTGGTCTTTCGTAAAGCGGAAGTCGCTTGGGTACATTCGCTCTCCCCGGGAGTTTTGAGAGTTTCCCCACCGATGGCGGGCTGCTGTTGATTCGTCAAAACTCTCAAACCATCAAACTCTCAAACCCTCAAACTTTCCAACTCTCAAACTCTTTTGTAAAACGGCAATTTCACAATGCGCGCGGGCACGGGCTGGCCGCGGATGCCGATGTGGATGCGCGCGCCGGGGCTGGCATACTCGACGGGCACGTAGGCCATGCCGATGTTCTTTTTCAGGAAGGGGGAAGGGGAGCCGCTGGTCACCTTGCCGACTTCCAGGCGGCCGAAGAAGACGGGGTAGCCGTCGCGGGCGATTTGGCGGTCTTCCATTTCGAAGCCCACCAGGGCGCGGCGCCAGCCGATGGCTTTCTTCCACACCAGGGCGTCGCGTCCGAGGAAAGGGCCCTTGCTGAGCTTGCAGATCCAGGCGAGGCCGGCCTCCCAGACGCTGGTGGTCTGGTCAATTTCGTGGCCGTAGAGGCACATGCCGGCCTCCAGGCGCAGGGTGTTGCGCGCGCCCAGGCCGCAGGGCAGCAGGCCGTCGCCCTTGCCGCCTTCGAGCAGGCCGTTCCACATTTTTTCGGAGTGCGCCGGGGCGAAGTAGATCTCGAAGCCGTCGCTGCCAGTGTAACCGGTGCGGGCCACCAGGCAATCGACACCGTTCACCGGGCCGTGGGCGAAGTGGTAATAGCGGAGGCCGCTCAGGGGGATCCGGGTGAAGCGCTGGAGGATGGACTCGGCCCGGGGCCCTTGCAAGGCCAGTTGCGAATAGCGCGGCCCGGCGTTTTCCACGACGGCATCGCCGGCCCAGCGGTTGCGCTGCACGATGTAATCGAAGTCGCGGTCCTGGTTGCCGGCGTTGACGCACAGGAAGAAATGGGTGTCCGAGAACTTGTGCACGAGCAGGTCGTCCACGAAGCAGCCCAGGCCGGTCATCAGGCCGGAGTAGTGGGCCTGGCCCACGGCGAGCTTGGCGGCATCGTTGCAGGAAAGGTGCTGCACCAGGTCCAGGGCGCGCGGCCCGCGCACTTCGATTTCGCCCATGTGGCTGACGTCGAAGAGCCCGGCGGCATTGCGCACGGCCAGGTGCTCGGCGATGATGCCGGAATACTCCACCGGCATGTCCCAGCCGCCGAAGTCCACCATTTTGGCGCCCAGGCGGCGGTGCGCGGCGTTCAGGGCCGTGTGGCGAAGTTGAGGCGATGTCGCGGTGCTCACAAGCCTTCCCGGAGAGGAGCGAAGAAAAGCGAAGCTAACACGCGCCTCGCGAGAGTGTCAAGAAAAGCGCCGGTCCCGCTTTTTCCGCGGCGGGTTCTGCCGTATCATGTTCGCGGGGGAGTGACCATGCGGCAGGAAGTGGTCTGCGTGTTGTGCGACAAGCCCGAGCGGGACTGCGGCTGCGAACGCTACTGCAACCTGTGCAAGGCCCAGCACAGTATTCGCTTGTGCCAGGACGGCCAGTATTACTGCCCGGAGTGCCGCGAAGCCTGCGAAATCCACACGGTTGACAATGCCTGAACCCCGCCCCCGCGCCCATCTCCAGGTAGAGAACGATCCGCGCCTGCTGGCCGGACTGGCCGGGGCCGTCGAGCACCTGGCCCGCAAGGGCGGGTTCTCCGCGGCCGCCACCGAGGAGCTGGTGGCCGCGGTAAAGGAGGCCTGTCAAGAGACCTTTCCTCTGTTGCCCGCGGGACGGCCGGCGCTTGCCGTCATCCTCTCTTTGCACGAGGACCGCGCGGAAATTGTCATCGAGCACCGCGGCGAAGCCGTGCCCTCGGCCGGCCTAGACACCTTCCTCGGGGATCCTGCGGCTCCCGGCGGACTCACCGGCCTCTCCATTCTTTCCAAAGTGGACCGCGTGCAGTACAACACCGAGGCCGGCGTTTCCCGGACCACCCTGATGAAGAACCGCAAGACAGGCTAGAGGCTGTTGCAAATCCGCAGGGGCGGGTCTCCAGACCCGCCCCAACGGTGCGGGAACGAGTTTTCGGAGGGGAGACTGGCGGACCGGCCCGGCCCTCAGGGCTGGGGCGTGGTCGCTTGGGTGGCTGCCTGCGCGCGGGCGAGCGCTTCCTGCGCTTTCTCGCGCAGGCCGGCGGCAAGGTAGGCTTCCGCCAGGAGCGTCCAGCGAGCGGGGCTCTGCGGCGTGCGCGCCACGGCCTGTTCGAAGAAGACAATCGCCGCCCCGGCATCGCCGCGGGCCCGCCACACGCGCCCGCGTCCCTCAGCGATGCGCGCATAGAACTCCGGGCCCAGCGTTTCCGAATCACCGCGGTAGGGACCGGCGGCCTCCGCGCGGGCAAACGCCGCCAGAGCGTCGTGCTGGCGGTTGAGCGCGGCGTAGAGTTGCCCGAGGGTAACCCAGCGGTCATACGGCTGCTGCGAGATCCTGGCCGCCTCTTCCAGGCAGCGCGCCGCCTCCGCATAGTTGCGCTCGGCAATGTACAGGCGGCCGAGGGCGTGCCAGGCCGCGTCCGTCGCGCGCAGTTGCAAGGACGCCAGGTAAGCCACCTTCGCTTCCGCCGTGCGGTTGTTGGCCTGGAAGAGCTGGGCCTTCAGCAGGTGCAGATTGGAATCGTCGTAGAAGATGCGCTCGGCGCGGTCCAGGGCACCCGCGGCGTCGCGGTCGCGGCCCAGGACGTAGGCGATGGACGCCGTGTTCATGTGGAAGTGGTAAAGCTCGGCGGCCGCGCGGGAGGAAGGCCCCGCGGGAATGGCCGCCGGTGGAGAGAAAGGAACCGTGGCGCAGTCCACGGCCAGCCGCCGGATCCAGTCCTCATTTTCCGGCCGCTGCCGGACAAAAATCACGGCGGCGTGGTCCAGATACACCGGCCGCCAGTTCCGGCTCCGGCAGAACTGCTGCAAGGGGATGCTGCCCAGGCCGGCATACCGCGCCACGGAGAAGATCAGCGTGTTGATCTGCCAGCGCTCGGTTTCCGCGTCCCACTCCGGGGAATCCGGCGGCGTGTTCATCAGCTGGCGCTGGCGCGTGAAGCGCTCCGGGCCGAACGGCACCGCGCGGCCGTCCAGGTAACTCCTGTACTGTGGCCCGATGCGGAACGACAGGTAGCCGCCCAAGTTGTAATCGCTGAAGACGTTCCCCGGCAGTTTCTCGCGCAACAGGAACGCCGCCGCATCCTCCGGGAACCACCAGGAGGCCCCCGCGCCGCACAACGAGAGTTGCCCGGACGCCAGGTAGTAGCGGTTCGAGGCCAAATCCGCCACCCGCACCACGCCCAGCAACAGCGCGACCGCCAGCGCCACATAGGCCACGCGCGACGGCGCGCGCGGCGCGCCGCCGCCCGCTTCGGCCGCGTCTTCTTCGGTTCGCCAGGGCTCAGAAAGCAGCGACCCGGCCACTACCACCGTCACCAGCGCGAACAACCCCTGGAAGCGGACGTGGGCCAGCGAGTACCAGCTCGTCCCCGCCAGCAACAGGGCGGGACCCAGCCGCCCGCGCCACAGGCTCACCCCACAACCGGCCGCAGCGGCCAGCAGCAGCCACCAGTAACCGCTCTCCGGGTTGCGCCAGTCCAGCGCTTCCGCGAGCGTGGCCGCGGAGAGGTTCACGCCGCTCCATTCGCCGATGAACGCCGCGTGCTGCTCCATCACGCGGCCTTGCCGCGCCAGCGCCGTGTAATTCCCCCAGCCCCACGGATTGAGCAGCGTGGCCGCCGCCGCCGCGAGCATCCACGGCGCGGCGGCCTTCAGCCGCGCCAGCGCCGCCGCGCGCCGCGCCGCAAAGGGAAGCTCCAGAGCCTCCATTCCGGCGTAAGCGGCCAGCAAGCCGAGCCCGGCGATGAACCCCAGGTGCAGGTTCACCCAGGCCGCCATCAGCACGGGCAGCGTCCACAGGGGCGCCGGTTGGCCGCGGTAGTGCCGCCACACCACCAGCAAAAACGCCGCGAAGAGCACGGTGGTGAAGAGATCGGCGCGCGGCACGGTGCGGTGGGCGATGCCGGGCACGGCGATCACCGCGAGGAAAGCGGTGAGCACGCCTCCCGCGCGCAGCAGCAGAGCGATGGTGGCCGCGCACGTCGCCGCGTTCAGCCACGAAAGCGCCGCGAATCCTCCGGCGAGGTACAGTAGATACAAAAGAGCTTGCGAGCCCGCGGGGTAAATCCACGGCGCGCCGGGCGCCGTGTAAGAGTGCACCTCGGTGCTGGGGATGGCGCGGTTCTCGACGATGTAGCGCCCGCCGGCCAGTTGCCAGCCCGTGTCGAAGTCGCCCACCGTGCGCAGCCCGGCGAGCAGCGCGTAGCCCAGCGCCAGGGCCGCCAGCGCCAGAAAAACCCATCGCTGCGATTTGGGGCTGAATGGATCCAAATGCGCCACCGTGCAAAGTGCGCCGCGATTCTATCTCAGGATGGTCTACGTTCTCCTTCCACTTCGCCCAGCTGTGAGAAGAAAATCTTGACGCAGAGGCGCGGAGAACGCTGAGGCGCGCGGAGGAGGCATCAGCGCGGCAAGCCGCCGGGCGATCCTCACAACTTCACGGCGAAGGTGTTGCGTTGCAGCAGGGCCTTGAGCGTGTCCTCGCTCATGGGGAGCTTCAACTCGAGGCGGTCGCCGCGCGGGGCCACGCGCGCGTCTTCCAGCGTCTTGGCCAGGTCGGGGTTGGACTGCTTCTCCTGCATGCGCCGGTAGAGCAGGCCGGCGTCGAGGATAGCGGCGAAGAGGTTGGCGTCCTCCGGCGTGGCGCACACCAACTGGAAGCGCGTGTCCACGCCGCGGTCGGCCTGCACTTCGAGGAGCATGGCCTTCATCCTGGCCACCAGCTTGGTGGCTTCGGGGAACTGCACCGCTTCCGGGGCAAGTTGCTGGACAGCCATGCGCGTGTAGCCTTCCCCGAGCACGGCCCACACCAGGCCGCGGCCGTTGGCCTCGTCAATTAGCGGGAAAAGCTCATCGTTGCGGAGCAGGCTTTCCGCCGCGCCTTCGCGCACTTCGATGAGCTTCTCGAGCGCCTCGCGGTGGCCGAAGGCGGCGGTGTTGGCGTCAATAAAGAAGAAGAGCAGGTCGCCGGGGCCGCTGCCCGTGCCGAAGGCGTACAGCGTGTAGCCCTTCGACTGCACCGTGGGCAGCTTCTGCTGCTGGAAAAACTGCGCGGTGGCTTCGGGGCGGAATTGGCCGAGCGCGACGCCAATGATCATGTCGCCCGCGTCTTTGGAGGGCAGCGTGGCGGCCCAGGCCAGCTCGTCCACTTGCGTGTTGGGGTCGGCCCCCGCCGAAGCCAGGAACCGCTCGAAGTCGCGGAAGCGGCTGGGCAGCATCTGGTCTTTCAACTGCGCGAACCACTTGTGCTGCCGCGCGGACTTCAGGTCGGCGTAAGCGAACTCGCCCACATCCTTTGGAAACAGGCCGATGGTCGCCGTGCTGAGCTTGCCTGCGTTCGCCGGCACGGCCAGGGCCATTCCCGCAGCGATGGTTAGGCTCGCCCTTAGAAATATCTTCATCTCTTCTCTTTGCCCTCTGTGCCTCTGTGGCCGGTTCGTCTACGTCGCGGCGACCGGGCTATCCGCGACCCGCGCTTCCACGGCGCGCATCTGCGACTTCATGCGCGAGACGAACGCGGCGTCGGTGATGGACTCCAGGTTGATGGCGACATTCTCCAAAGCGCCACGTGCTCCCGCCGCGGCCATCAGCCGGCCCACGCGCAGGTCCGAGAGCATGGACGCCGCGGAGATGGCTTCCAGTTGCCCGAGCCGCTCATAAACTTCCGCGGCGGCCGCGGCCACCTGCAAGGGCACTTCGGCGGCGCCCATGGTGGCCTGCTGGACCGCGGCTTCACGGGCCGCTTCTTCCTGCGGCGTGGCTGTGGGCAGTTTCATTGCAGCGAGCACAGCGTCGTAGGACGCGGCGTCGCGGTCAATGGCCTGCGCCAGCGCGGCTGAGGCTTTGCGCAGGTCGTCCACGGCGGCGCTGAGCTGATCCACATAAGCCGCTTGCGCCTTCTTCTTGCGCGAGAGGCCGGCCACCATTTGACCGAGGCTGGCGGCCAGCGCTCCGGCGAGCGCGGAGACCGAGCCGCCGCCGGGCGTGGGCGTGGCCGCGGCCGTAGCGTCGAGGAACGGCTGCGCCAGTTGCGCCAGCTTGCCGTGGGCTTCGAGCGGCGCGCCGCCGAGCGCGGCGGCCAGACGGTTCTCCAGCACTTGCGCGGGCGAGAAGTTCTCGAGCTGAAGGTAGAAGTCGGCGGTGAGTTCGATGGCGCGCTTGGGAATGAGGCCGACGATTTCGCTGCCTACGGGCATCACGCCGTAGCGCTCCGCTTCGCGCTTGACCATTTCGAAGACGCGGTGCAGCGGCGTCTGCTCGAAGTCGGTCATGTTGATGCTGACCTGGGCCAGGCGGCGCGCTTTCAGGTCCACGCCCATCGCTTTGCAGTAGCGCAGCCCGCCCGAGGAGAAGCGGATGGCGCGCGCAATCTGGTTGGCCACTTCCAGGTCGTAGGTGTTCAGGTTGATGTTGTAGGCGACCAGGAACTTGCGCGCGCCGACAATCACCGCGCCGGCCGTGGGATGCAGCCGCGGCTCGCCGACGTCGGGGGCGCGGTCGGGATTGGTGAGCACTTCTTTGCCCACGCCCTCGAACTGCCCCTTGCGGACATTCTCCAGATTGGCGCGCTCGGGCCGCTGCGCGGCCGCTTCGTAGAAATAAACGGGGACCTTGAAGCGCTCCCAGATTTCGCGCCCCGTTTTCTTCGCCAGGTGCACGCAGTCTTCCAGCGTGACGCCCTCGATGGGGATGAACGGCAGCACGTCGCAGGCGCCCAGGCGCGGGTGCGCGCCGGAGTGGCGCGTTAGGTCAATCAGCTCGACAGCTTTGCCCACGCCGCGCAGCGCCGCCTCGGCTACGGCATCGGGCTCGCCCGCCAGCGTGATCACGCAGCGGTTGTGGTCGGCGTCCATCTCCCGGTCCAGCACATACACCCCGGCGACGGACTGCATGGCCGCCACCAGCGCGTCCACCTTGGCGGCGTCGCGCCCTTCGCTAAAATTCGGCACGCACTCAATCAGTCGCTTCATTCAAACCTTTTGGAACACAGATGAACACAGATAAGCACGGATGAAGAGTTCTTGTCTCCGGTCTCCAGGATTCTTTCCCGGCTCCGGCAGAACTCCATCCGGCGACCGCGCAAACCACGAAACAATGACAAGCCCATTCGTGTTTATCCGTGTTCATCCGTGGTTCCAGACCACTTCACCGCGCTTCAGCGTGAGCGCGCAATGGTTCACCCCAAAATAATACGGGATTTCGCGGTAGTCCTGCACGTCGAACAACGCCATGTCCGCGTATTTGCCAACTTCGAGCGAGCCGATGCGGTGGGAGCGGCCGAGCGAGTAAGCGGCGTTGATGGTAGCGGCGGCGACGGCTTCGGCGGGCGTCATGCGCATGTGCGTGCACGCCAGTGAGAGGATCATCGGCATGCTCAGCGTGGGCGAGGTGCCGGGGTTGAAGTCGGTGGCCAGCGCGACGATGGCCCCGGCGTCAATGAGGGCGCGCGCGGGCGCGTAGTGCTGGAGGCCGAGGTGAAAGCAGCAGCCTGGCAGCAACGTGCACGTGGTGTCGCTGGCGGCGAGGGCGCGGATGTCCGTCCCGGTGATTTGTTCGAGGTGGTCCACGCTGGCGGCGTGCAACTCGACTCCGAGCCGAGCCGCGCCCGTGTGCGTAAGCTGCTCGGCGTGCAAACGCAACCCGAGCCCGCACGCGCGCGCGGCGGTGAGGATGCGCCGCGCTTGCGCCAGGGTGAATGCGCCCGCGTCGCAAAAGACGTCGCAGTACTGCGCCAGCCCCTCGACCGCCACCTGCGGCAGCATCCGCCGGATGAGCAAATCCACGTAGGCGTCCGGCCGCTTGCGGAACTCCGGTGGGAGGACGTGCGCGCCCAAAAATGTGGAGACGATGTCCACGGGGGCTGCTTCCCACGGTGCGCTGGGGCCGGTGGCCACCGGCGCCGCTCCCCGTGGCTTCTTGCCAGCCCACGGATGGGGCTTGTCATCCCGGGTCCCGATGGAAGCGGGACGAGGGACCTGCCCTTCTTCCACCAGGGAAGGCTGGGACAGCAGATTCCTGGGCGTCCCGCCCCGAACCTTCGGGGCGGAGCGCCGGCGGAACGGCAGGCCCCTGGTTGGGTCGCCCTGAAGCTGGCGGTGCAGCCACAAAATCTTCAGTTCGCTGACCAGGTCGAGGCCGTAGCCGCTCTTGGCTTCCATGGTGGTAGTGCCGTGGGCGGCAAACTGATGCAGGTGACCCAACGCGCGCTCTTTGAGTTCAGCGATCGTTGCCGCGCGCGCTTTTTTCACACTGGAGGCGATGCCGCCGCCGGCGCGGGCAATTTCCTGGTAAGTGGCGCCGGCGATGCGCAGCTCGTACTCTTCGGCACGGCTTGCGGCGTGGATCAGGTGCGTGTGCGAATCTACGAAGCCCGGAAGGGCCACGCGTCCGCCGGCGTCCAGGTCGCGCGTGGCGCGCCGTTCCTTCCGCGGCAGTTTTTTCCACGCGCGTTCGACGACGCCCCGCGTGCCCACCGCCGCGATGCGCCCGTCGCGGATGAGCACCGCGCCATCGCGCACCAGACCCGGGTCGCGCAGGGCTTGGCCTCGTCGCGGCGCCTCTCCGCGGAGCGTCAGCAACTGTCCGCAATTTGTGATGAGAACGCTGGACACGAAGCGCGATTGTAACAGGGGTTAGGGCGGCGACGTGATGGCCAGAAAGCGAAGGAGGATAGCTAGCGTTCCGCCGCTGATTGCAAGCGAAACGGCCATCTTGCTCTCCCTGGGCACATGTTCGCCTTTCGGACCGTACCTAAAGATAAGCATCCAAGCGACCCACAGGAACCAAGCGGCTAGGGGGGGTCTGATTCTACAGGAAGAGAACCGTCACCAAAGCAAGCAAATCGAACACACCCAGCAGAAGGAGCGCAATTCTCAGTTCCGAACTGGTCTTCTCCGAAAGCCCAATCCAGAGGCCCCACGCAATAACCGCCAGGTTGAGTGGAGTTGTGTACGGCAGGAAAAGCCACGGAATCAAGTATTGAACATCGCGAAAGCCCGACCCAAGGGCGGTCTTAAGGAAAACAAGCTTCACGAAGAGCAAGAGCGAAAGAGCTCCCATGGCCAGTCTTGTGTGCTGGGGAATTGCCGCGCGGGCTCTCGAAATCACCTTTCTCCTTGGGGCGCATAGGTTGCTGCCTGGGCTACGAGCTCATCGGGATCTTCACCCCGGAGCGGCGGGCGAAGGCGACGGCCTCGGGGTAGCCGGCGTCGGCGTGGCGGGCGACGCCGATGCCGGGGTCGTTGGTCAGGACGCGCTCGATGCGCGCGGCCATTTCTTTGGTCCCGTCGGCGACGGTCACCTGCCCGGCATGCTGCGAATAACCGATACCCACGCCGCCGCCATTGTGAAGCGAGACCCACGAGGCGCCGCTGGCGGTATTGAGCAGGGCGTTGAGCAGGGCCCAGTCAGCGACAGCGTCGGAGCCGTCGAGCATTTTCTCCGTTTCGCGGAAGGGCGAAGCGACGGAGCCGCAGTCGAGGTGGTCGCGCCCGATGACGATGGGGGCCTTTAATTCGCCGCGGGCCACCAGGTCGTTGAGGGCCAGGCCGAACTTGTCGCGCTCGCCATAGCCCAGCCAGCAGATGCGCCCCGGCAGGCCCTGGAACTTGACGCGCTTCTGGGCCAGCTTGATCCAGCGGGTGAGGATCTCGTTGTGCGGGAACATCTCGAGCACCAGCTCGTCGGTGCGGTGGATGTCGCTCGCTTCGCCGCTCAATGCGGCCCAGCGGAACGGCCCGCGGCCTTCGCAAAACAACGGCCGCACGTAGGCAGGCACGAAACCGGGGAAGTCGTAGGCATTCGCGACGCCGTTCTGGTACGCGAAGGTGCGGATGTTGTTGCCGTAGTCGAAGGTGACCGCGCCCAGCTTCTGTAGCTCCAGCATGCCGCGCACGTGTTCGGCGATGGAGTCTAGCGAGCGCTTCTGGTAATCAGCGGGGTCGCGCCGGCGCAGCTCAGCGGCCTGCTCCACGGTGTAGCCGCGCGGGATGTAGCCGTGGAGCGGGTCGTGCGCGCTGGTCTGGTCAGTGAGCAGGTCGGGCACCACGCCGCGCCTGGCCAGCGCGGGAATCAAGTCCGCGCAATTGCCGACCAGCCCGACCGAAGCGGCTTCGCGCTTGCGCACGGCGTTCTTCAGGATGCGCAGCGCCTCGTCGAGGTCGGTGACCAGCACGTCGCAGTAGCCGGTCTTGACGCGGCGCTTGATGCGCTCGGGGTCCACGTCAATGCCCAGGAACGCGCCGCCGTTCATGGTGGCGGCCAGCGGCTGCGCCCCGCCCATGCCGCCCATGCCGCCGCTGACCACCAGCTTGCCGGCCAGTGAGCCGCCGAAGTGCAGGCGCGCGGCTGCGCCGAAGGTTTCGTACGTGCCCTGGAGAATCCCTTGCGTGCCGATGTAGATCCAGCTCCCGGCGGTCATCTGGCCGTACATCATCAGGCCGGCGCGGTCGAGCTCTCCGAAGTGCTCCCAGTGGGACCAATGGCCAACCAGATTGGAATTGGCCAGGAGCACGCGGGGCGCCCAGGGGTGCGTGCGGAAAACGCCGACGGGCTTGCCGGATTGCACCAGGAGCGTCTCGTCGCCTTCGAGCGCGCGCAGGGATTTGACGATCGCTTCAAAGCAGGTCCAGTTGCGCGCGGCCTTGCCCGTGCCGCCGTACACGATGAGGTCGTCGGGCTTCTCGGCCACGTCCGGGTCCAGGTTGTTCATCAACATGCGCAGGGCCGCTTCCTGCTGCCAGCCCTTGCAGGAAAGCGTTGTGCCGCGCGGCGCGCGGACAGTGGCATGCGGAGGGGCTTCCGTACTCATGGGCAGACGCAATCATATCAGACCTGTTCGCCGTCAACGGGCAATCCGGTTTGTCGCCGCGAAGGGTAAGACAAACCGGGCCTTGACCTACAACGTCCCGCTTGTAAGAATTGTTTGAGCAAGGAGGGATGCACATGGCCAGCGAAATGAGTGTGGTGACCTCTAAGGGGCAAGTGGTCATTCCTGCCCCCCTCCGGCGGCGCATGCGCATTCGCAAAGGCACGCGGGTAGCCTTCCAGCAGAGTGGGACAGCGATTCTCATGGAGCCTATCACGCCGGAGTACATCCGCAGCCTGCGGGGCATTGCCAAGGTGAAGAAGGGCCAGCGCTCTGCCCTCGACTACCTTCTGGAAGAGCGCCGCCGGGAGCGCGAGCTATGAGATTCGTTTTGGATGCCAGCGCGCTGATTACCTACCTGGAGGACCGGGAAGGCGCGGCCAAGGTGGATGCTCTCCTCAACGAAGCGCAGCAGAGTGGTGTGGAGATTCACATGTCTGTCGTGAACTGGGGCGAAGCCCGCCACAACTTCTGGCGTCGTCACGGCGAGGCGCTGGCTATGGAAGCCTTCGGCCGGGTCATCCGCCTGGGAATCCAATTGGTGGATGCTACGCGCGAGCGGGCGGAATTGGCTGCCACCTTGAAGATCCGTAATGCGCTCCCGTATGCGGACGGATTCGCCGCTGGCCTGGCGATGGAGAAGAAAGCCCGATTGGTGACCAGTGACAGCGATTTCGAGCGTGTCAAAGATCAGGTCAAGCTGCTGCGCCTGCGATAGAGCATGGTTGAAATGAGCTATCCCACACTTACGCAGCGGTTCCTCGACGCGGTGGACCACAAGCCCACGCCGCGGGCGCAGATGCACCAGGAGGGCGGCCGCTGGATGGAGACTTCGTCCGCGGAGATGCTGCGGCGCGTGGCCGGGTTGGCGCGGGCGCTCGCCGAACTGGGGGTGAAGCCCGGCGATCACGCCGGGCTGTTTGCGCCGAATCGGCCGGAGTGGCACGTGGCCGACTTGGCCATCATGGGCCTGGGCGCCGCGGACGTGCCGGTGTATTTCAACGAATCGCACGAGCGGCTGTGCTACATCGTGAACCACAGCGAGGTCCGCGTGGTGTTCGTGGCCGGCGCCGAGCAGGCGCGCAAGCTGCTGGAATGCCGCGCGCAGCTCCCGCGCGTCGAGCAGATTATCGTGGCGGGAGCGCCCGCGGATTTGCGGGGGGAGTTCCTGCGCTATGAAACGTTGGTCGCTTCGGCGGGAGAAAAGGAAATTACCGAGTACCGCCGCCGCACCGCCGCTGTAAGTCCGGGCGACATCGCCACGCTGATCTACACTTCCGGCACCACCGGCGAGCCCAAGGGCGTGATGCTCAGCCACGCCAACATCAGCTCGAACGACATCGATTCCTCGAGCGACTTCCGCTTCCTCCCCGGCGACGCGGGCCTCTCCTTCCTGCCGCTCTCGCACATCTACGAGCGGATGATTGATTACAGCTACATTTTTCACGGCGTGCCGGTGGCCTATGTCCCGCGGCCGGAGGATTTGCGCCAAGCCCTGCTGGAGGTGCGGCCCACGTTGATCGCCGCGGTGCCGCGCGCGTTCGAGAAAATCCACGAGGGCATCGTGGCGCGCGGGCAGCAACTCACGGGCTGGCGGCGCGCGATGTTCGATTGGGCTATGCGCGTGGCCCAGGAGGCCGGGCCGTGGCGCGCGTACGGGCGGCCGGCGGCGCTCAGCGTGAAGCTGCAATGGGCGCTGGCCAATGCGATTGCGTTTCCGAAGATTCGCCGCGCGCTGGGCGGGAGGTTGCGCTCGTGCTCGCAGGGCGGCGGGCCACTGCGCGCGGAGCTGATCGAGTTCTTCACCACGGTGGGCGTGCCCATTTATCAGGGCTACGGGCTCACCGAGACTTCGCCCGTGGTGAGCACCAACCGGCGCGAGAAAAACAAAGTGGGCACGGTCGGCAAGCCCATCCGCAACGTGCAGGTGCGCATCGCCGCCGACGGGGAGATTCTGGTGAAGGGCCCGTGCGTCATGCAGGGCTACTTCAAGAACGAAGTGGCCACGCGCGCCGCGTTCAGCGAAGATGGCTGGCTGCACACCGGGGACATCGGCCACCTGGACGCGGACGGGTACCTGACCATCACCGACCGCAAGAAGGACTTGATCAAAACGGCGGCGGGGAAGTTCGTGGCGCCGCAGCCCATCGAGAACCGGCTGAAGACCAGCCCGCTGATTTCGAACGCCTGCGTCGTGGGCGACCGGCGGAAGTTTGTGGTGGCGCTGATCGTGCCCAACTTCGCGGCGGTCGAGCAGCGGCTGCGCGCCGCCGGGATCGAGCCGCCGGCGCGCGACGCGCTGGCCGAACACCCCCGGGTCCGCGCGCTCCTCGCCGGCGAGGTGGAGCGGCTCACCGCCCACCTTGCCCAGTTCGAGCGCGTCAAGTGCTTCGCCCTGCTGGACCACGACTTCTCCTTCGACGGCGGGCAGCTCACCTACACCATGAAGCTCAAGCGCCACTCCATCGAAGAGCGATACGAAGACACGATTGAGCGCCTCTATCAGCAGGCGGAAGCTGACCACGCGGCGGAGACGGTGCGGAGCGGGGAGTGAGGAAGGGCAGAAGCGAGCAGGCAGAAGGCAGAACTCAGGCACAGAACACGGCAACCCCTCCCCTCTCCCCTGATTCCTCTCCCCTGCTAAGATAGGGCCATGCCAGATCAACTGGTAATCGCGGGGCGGGCGTTTCGTTCGCGGCTGATTGTGGGCACGGGGAAGTACCGCAGCCACGCGGAAATGGCGCGCGCGCACGAGGCCAGCGGCGCGGAGATGATCACCGTGGCGGTGCGGCGGGTGAACCTGACCGACCGCAGCAAGGAATCGCTGCTCGATTACGTGGACCGCACGAAGTATTTCCTCCTGCCCAATACCGCGGGCTGCTACAACGCCGACGAAGCCATTCGCGCGGCGCGGCTGGGAAGGGAAGTGGGCCTTGCGAACTGGGTGAAGCTGGAAGTAATCGGCGACCCCGACACGCTATTCCCCGACACGGAGCAACTCATCGCCGCGACGAGGGCGCTGGTGAAGGAAGGCTTCGTGGTGTTGCCGTACACCAACGACGACCTGATCGCCGCGCGCAAACTGATTGACGCGGGGGCGGCGGCGGTGATGCCGCTGGGCGCGCCCATCGGCAGCGGCATGGGCATCCAGAACCCGGCCAACCTGGGCATCCTGCGCGAGAAGATTACGCAAGTGCCGCTCATTGTAGATGCGGGGGTGGGCACGGCTTCCGACGCCGCAGTGGCCATGGAGCTGGGCGCTGACGGGGTGTTGATGAATACCGCGATCGCCGAAGCGCAGGACACGGTGCTGATGGCCGAAGCCATGCGCCATGCCGTTGAGGCCGGGCGCAAGGCCCATCTCGCGGGACGCATGCCGAAGAAGTTGTACGCCTCGGCTTCGTCGCCGCTCTCCGGTGTCGTCCGGTGATAGATGTTCAGCCGCCCTGAACACGGATGAACACGGATAGACACGGATTCAGGCAGGCCAGAAATGCCCCAACCGATTTTCTAACAGCTTGTTGAAAAACGCTCCTGACTGTCATCCCGGGCGAAGCGAGGGATCTGCATCTTGCAGGAAATCCCAGGAAAAGCAGATTCCTCGCCGCCTGCGGCGGCTCGGAATGACAACCTTCGGGGTTTTGCAACAAGCTGCTAAGAAACCCTGATAGCATTGCCCTTTCCGAAGTAAGGAGCCAAAACATGCAGGTGATCCAATGCTCGTGTTTGCGGTGGCTGTCGGATGCGGACAAGGCGTCGCGGTTCCGGGCGTATGTGCTGAAGGATCGCGACCGCGAGGGGCTGATCAAATCGCTGGCCAAGGATATTGCCGCGACCAAAGTGACGACCACTCGCGCCAAGCGCGCGCAGGGACCGCCTACGCTGACCGGGTCGCCCGAGCCGGAGTTGGTGACCGGCACCGAGGTGGCGGTGCGTGAACGGCTGGAGGAGGCGCTGGACCGCGCCTTGCTCCCGGCCTTCGAGTGCGCGAGCTGCGGGCGCATCTTCATCTCCGATAACCACCGGTCGCAGTCCTTCTCGCGTTTCGAGCCGGAGCACTCCACGCGGCGGCCGTTGTTTCAGTAGATTAGCCGCTTCCCGCCTGAGCGCCCCAACTCTTGCTTATCGGTGTTTACCTGTGTTCCTCTGTGGCCGACGTGAATGAACCGCCTCGGCTACATTGACTGGATGCGCGGGCTGGCGTGCGTGCTGATGTTCCAGACGCATTGCTACGATTCGTGGCTGAGCCCGGAGGCGCGCGGCACGGAATGGTTCTACTGGTCGCAACGCCTCGGGACGTTTCCCGCGCCGCTGTTTCTTTTTCTCGCGGGGGTGTCGTTCGCGCTGGTCACGGACAAGCTGCGGCAGAAGGGCGTTGCGCGGAACGAGATTGCGCGCAAAACCATGTTGCGCGGCGGGGCGATTTTCGGCCTGGCGCTGCTGTTCCGATTGCAGGAGTGGCTGCTGGGGCAGCCGCACGCGCCGTGGACCGACCTGTTGCGGGTGGACATCCTCAACCTGATGGGCGTGAGCATGGTGGCCATGGGCGCATTGTGCTGGCTGGCGCCGGGGCGAGCACCGAGCATCGCCTGGGCCATGGCCGCGATGCTGATCACGATTCTGGCGGCGCCGCCGGTGTGGACCACGTGGCGCTCTGTTCTGGGCAAGGCGCCGTGGCCGCTCGAGTCCTACATCAATGGAGCGCATGTTTACCCCGAGCCGCAACCCTGGCTCTTCCCGTTTTTCCCGTGGGCGGGATTTGCCTTTGCGGGCCTGGCTGTGGGCTTTGTGCTGTTCAGCGAAGCAGGACGCGCGCATGAGTCGCGCACGGTGACGCTGCTGGGGGCGGCCGGGGCGGCGCTGGCGCTGGGCGCATGGCTGCTGGACCGCGTGCCGGTGCAGTTCTACGCGGTGTACGACTTCTGGCACACCAGCCCCAACTTTTTCCTGATTCGGCTGGGAATGCTGCTGATGATTCTGTGGGGCTGCTACGCGTGGCGCCGGTGGGGCTGGGGCGAGCGCGGGTTCAGCCCGATCATCCAGCTCGGGACTACGTCGCTGCTGGTGTACTGGGTGCACATCCAGTTCGTGTACGGGGGGCTCTCCATCGTGGAGAAGCGCGGGCAGACCGTGGCCGGGGCGTCGCTCGGGCTGCTCGTCATCTGCGCCGCCATGCTGTTGCTCTCGCTGGCAAAGACTGGGTGGGCCTCCGGAAAGACGGAAGGACCGGCGCGGCGCTGAGGGACGGCGACCATGGGCAATTCGAAGCTCAAGATTAGAGATTATTCGGTCCAGGGCTAATACAGAATTATCGCACGGCCGATGGTTTTGGCAGCTTGTTGAAAAAGTGCTTTTGACGGTCATCCCGGGCGAAGCGAGGGATCTGCATTTTGCAGAAAAACGCCGGGAAATGCAGATTCCTCGCCGCCTGCGGCGGCTCGGAATGACAACCTTCGGGGTTTTTCAACAAGCTGTAAGAGTTAGAACTGGCTTTGGGGACAGGAAAGAGAGAATCTCAGATCTCCCACATCAGATTTCAGAGTATTCAAGATTCAAGGCAGGGTTCAGGTATTTCAACACAAATCTCCGGCCACCGGCCCCGGGTCACAGGCCCGCAGGTCACCGGCCACTGATCGCCGGCCACTAGTCACTGATCCTCAGCCGCTGGTCACTTCTTTTCGGCAGCGGATTCCTGGTGGAGCTTGTAAACGTACTCGCCGGGACGAGCCAGGCCCATCTGCTCGCGGGCGATGCGTTCGATCAGTTCGGGGTCGGTCTTGAGCCGCCGGATGTGCTCGGCCAGCTCTGCATTCTCGTGGTTGATGTTTTCCAGGTCCTGCCGGAGTTGTTCCACTTCCTGCTGGCTGCGGCGCATGGCCAGCACGCCCTTTTCACCGAACACGTCGTGGACGAAGACCACCAGAAGCGTGAGGCCCAGCACGGTGCGCCACTGCGCGCGCAGGAAGGGAAGAGCGTAAGTCACCAGGAAGCCGGGCCGCTGGGCGGGGCCGCGCTGGGCTGCGACGGCCCTGGTCGCGAACCGGGCCCTGGTTTTCGTCGCTGTTCGCTTTGAAGTCACCCTCTTCATCGCAAGCTACGAGTGGTCTTCGATCGGCCCGCCAGCAGCCGTCACGAGTCACCGGTCACGAGTGACGGCAACAGCGCCGGCCTGAAGGCCGCCGCTACACGCTCACCACCCATTCCTCGACGGCCTGGGCCAGGCGGCGCGAGGTCTCCGGGTTCTCCGTCTCCACGTAGATGCGCACCAGCGGCTCGGTGCCGGAGGCGCGCAACAGCGTCCACCAGCCGTTCTCGAAAATGAACTTCACGCCGTCGGTGCGGTCAATCTCCTTCACCTTGCGCCCGGTGAACTTGAAGAAGTCGCCCTTCAACTGTTCGAGCGCGCGGCGCTTGGCTTGGTCAGGCAGGTGCAGGTTTACGCGCAGCGGCCAGAACTCTCCCCCGACGCGCGCGAAAAGCGCCTGCAACTGCTCGCGGAGGGGCGCGCCGCGCGCGGCGATCATCTCCGCCACCAGCAGGCAGGCCAGCACGCCGTCTTTCTCCGGCACGTGCCCGCGGATGCTCAGCCCGGCGCTTTCTTCTCCGCCGAGCGCAATCTTATCCTGCTGGATGAGCGCGCCCACGTATTTGAAGCCGACCGGTGTTTGGTAAATGGGCACACCGTGATGGCGGGCGGCGGCGTCGAGCAGGTGCGTGGTGGCCACGCTGCGCGCCGCGCCCAGCCTCCAGCCGCGCGTCTCGACCAGGTAGTCGAAGAGCAGAGCCAGCACATGGTTGGGCTGGACGAAACCTCCGTCGGAGTCGAGGATGCCGAAGCGGTCGGCGTCGCCGTCGGTGGCCAGGCCGGCGTGAGCCCGCTGCTCGGCGACCGCCTGCTTGAGCGGGGCGAGGTTTTCTTCGGATGGATCGGGTCCGGCGCCGCCGAAGAGCACGTCGCGCTCGCTGCGGATCATCGTGACGGGGATGCCGTGGTCCGCGAGCGCGCGGTCGAGATAGCCCGCGCCGCAGCCGTTCACCGCGTCGCAGACCAGTTTCAGCTTGGCGTTGGCGATGACCTTGAAGTTCACCAATGCGCTGAGCCGCGCCAGGTACGTCGCGTGCGCGTCTATGCGTTCGACGCCGTCGAGCGACTCGTGCTCCGGCGCGCGCTCGTCGCCGGTCGCCAGTTCCGCGGCGCGCGCTTCGATGTCTTTGGTTACCTCCGGAAGCGCCGGGCCGCCGTCGGGGCCGGAGAACTTCAGCCCGTGATATTCGGCGGGGTTGTGGCTGGCGGTGAAGTTGATGGCGCCGTCGGTCTTGCGGCGGAGAATCTCAAAGGCGATGGCCGGCGTGGGCGTGGGCCCAACGCAGACCAGCGCGCGGATGCCGTGCTCGCGCAGCACGCCGCAGGCCGCGCGGACGAACTCCTCGCTCAGGAAGCGCGTGTCGTGGCCGACCATCAGCGTGGGTTTCTTGCTCCGGCTGAGGACATGGCCCGCTACGGCGCGCACGACGCGGCGGACGTTGGCGAAGGTGAACTCGTCGGCGATGTGCGCGCGCCAGCCGGAAGTGCCGAACTTGATGGGCGCAGGCGCCGGGGCGGCGGCATTGTGAGACATGGCGCGGTATTGTATCTTGACTCGGCGAACGCCGGGAACAGGCGCCGGGGCGGCGTTTTCGTCGCACACATAAATGACCGACAAGCTGGTAGTCCTGACCACGTGCGGCTCGCGCCCGGAAGCGGCGCGGCTGGCGCGGGCGCTCGTCGAACAGCGCGCCGCGGGGTGTGTCAACGTTCTTCCTTCGCGGGTGCTGTCCGTCTTCCGGTGGAACGGGAAAGTCGAGTCAGCGCGCGAAGTGCTGCTGGTGATCAAGTCTTCGCGGCGGCGGTTCGCGGCGCTGCGGGCGCTGGTCGAGCGGCTGCATTCCTACGAGGTGCCGGAGATCATCGCGCTGCCGATCGCCGCGGGCTCGGCGGGCTACCTCCGATGGCTTGAAGAATGTTTGGCCACGCCGCGGCCGAAAGCGAAGAAGAGCGCGGGCAAGCCCCGCAGGGGAGGGCGCCGGTGAGCGCGACTTCGTCCGCCATCGCTCTCAATCTTCTGGCCGAGCAGGGCGGCTTTCGCTGGTTCCACGTCGAGGACGTGAAGGGCCCGGCGCTCAGCGCGCTGGCCGCGGAGTTCGGCCTGCACGAGCTGGCCGTCGAGGACTGCCGCACGCCGGGCACGCGCGCCAAGCTCGAAGATTACGAAACGCACCTTTTCCTGGTGATCAACACCATTCATTTCGAGGCGGACAAGTGCGAATGCTGGTTCGGCGAAATCAACGTCTTCGTGGGCAAGGACTTTCTGATCACCGTACACGACGGGCCCAGCCGCAGCGCCGCGACGGTGCTGCCGCGCTTCCAGGCCGACCGGCGCCTGGCGCATCCGGCGCGCCTGCTGCACGAGCTGATGCGCACCATCGTGGGGCGCTACCTGCCGGTGCTGGACACGGTCGAGGAGCGCATTGACGCCCTCGAGGAGCGCGCCTACCAGCGCCCCGACCCCAAGGTGCTGGCGGAAATTTTCAGCGTGAAGCGCGCGCTGATCGAGTTCCGCCGCGTGGCCACCACCATGCGCGAAGCGGCCAACCTGCTGCTGACGCGCAACGAGCCCTGGCTGCGCTCGCACCAGCACTACTTCCGCGACGTGTACGACCTGGTGGTGCGCGCGCTCGATTTCGCCGACACGTACCGCGACATCCTCACCGGCGTGCTCGAGGTCCACCTGACCGCCACCGCCAACCGCACCAACGACATCATGAAGGCGCTCACCGTGTACGCCACGCTGGCCACGCCCTTCCTGCTGGTCACCAGTTTCTACGGCATGAACTTTGACGTCCTGCCGCTGCTGCACACCCCCGCCGGCGCCGCCTATGCCATGAGCGGCACGCTGGCGCTCTCGCTCGGGCTGCTCTGGTACTTCCACCGCAAAGGCTGGATCTGACGGAGAACAATCCGCAGTTACAGAGATTCACAGATGAAGGAGTCGAGTTTGCGCAGATGGTAGAGCGGAGGATCAAATGGCTCGGTGCTTTTCTCCTGGCGCTGAACACCGTGCGTGTCGGGACATCCTTGCTGGTGTATTTTCAGGGGCCAAGCGCCATACCCAACCTGGCTGAACTTCTGCCTTTCCCCTATTTGGGCCTGGCTCTTTTTTTCAAATGGGAGCTTGCTCCGATTCTGGCGTCTCTGTGGTCTTGGATGCTGGGGATGGTCCTCATTACCAAGATGGAGGGCAGGCTGATCTACACCTGGAGTGAATTGGCCCTAACTGCTCCCAGTTGGTATGTGCTTGCTAATTTGTTCATGATTGGGCCTAGCTTTCACACAGGAAGCCACGAACAACACTTAGCCATGCTTTTGGCCATGCTGTGGTTTTCGGCCGCTCCGGTTGGCTTCGCGTGGTTCTTGGCCCCGAAGCGAAAAGCCCATCTGTGAAATCCGTGTAATCTGCGGATTCGTACCTTCAGACTTTGGCCAGGGCGTGGTCGAGGTCGGCGATAAGGTCTTCCGCGTCTTCGATGCCGACCGAGAGGCGCACCAACCCGTCGGTGATGCCGATTTGCTGGCGGGTGGGCGGGGGCACGGAGGCGTGAGTCATTAAGGCGGGATGGGAGATGAGCGTTTCGACGCCGCCGAGGCTTTCCGCGAGCGAGCAGAGGCGGACGTTGTCGAGCAGGCGCCGCGCGGCGTCGAGCGAGCCCAGGTCGAAGGAGAGCATGGCCCCGAAGCCGCGCTGCTGGCGCTTGGCCACGTCGTGCTGTGGGTGCGAAGCCAGGCCCGGGTAGAAGACGCGCTTCACCTTGGGATGGGCTTCGAGCTGCTCGGCAATGGCCATGCCGTTCGCGTTGTGGCGCTCCATGCGCACGGCCAGCGTCTTGATGCCGCGCGCAATCAGCCAGCAATCGAGCGGGGCCAAACCTGAGCCCGCGGAGCGCTGGAGGAAGTAAATCTTGTCGGCGTCGTCCTGGCGAGTCAGAACAGCCACGCCGCCGGTGCAGTCGCTGTGGCCGTTCAGATACTTGGTCATCGAGTGCACCACGATGTGCGCACCCAGTTCGACGGGGCGCTGCAAGTACGGGCTCATGAAGGTGTTGTCCACCGCGAGCGTGATGTTGCGTTCGCGGGCCAGCTTGGCCACGGCGGCAATGTCGGTGATGATCATGGTGGGATTAGTGGGCGTTTCGGCGTAGATCATCTTGGTATTGGGTTTGCAGGCGGCCTTTAGTTTTTCCAGGTTGGAAGTGTCCACGAAACTGAACTCCAGGCCGAACTGCACCAGGAACTGCGTGGTCAGGCGGATGACGCCGCCATAGACCGCTTCCGAAATAATGATGTGGTCGCCGGGACGTTGCAGGCGGAACACGGCGTCAATGGCGGCCATCCCGGAAGTGAACACGTAGCTGGCCAGCCCGCCTTCGAGTTTGGCCACGCAGCGCTCCAGGCCCTTGCGGTTGGGGTGATTGGTGCGGGCGTAGTCGAAGCCTTTGTTTTTCCCCAGCGCCTCCTGCACGTAGGTGGAGGTTTGGTAGATGGGGGGAATGATGGCGCCGGTGGCCGGGTCGGGCTCTTGCCCGACGTGGATGGCGTCGGTAGCGAATCCCATGGGACTGGACTCCTTGCTAGACCGGCCCTGCGCCGGTGTAGAATGGTGCGCGTCCACTGCGCGACGAAAGTAGCTTAGCCGGTGGGGTGAGTCAAATGCGGCGCCGGCGGGACGCACCGTGCGCGGCGGTCCGTTTTGGCTGGGCCGGAACATACGGCGCCGCACCGCGCGGCCGCATCCAAAGTGGTGATGGGTAGAGAATTGATCCAACCATTGCACAGCCGCCTGGGAACCCGGTGGTACTCTCTGGGATTCGGCGCCGCGATCGTTGCCGTCCTCCTGTTTGCGCCCGCGACTCTCCCCGCGCAGTCTTCCGAGAAGGACGGCCAGGGCGCCAAGGAATCCGCGGACGGCAAGGCCGCGAAGGAATCCAAAGAGAAAGAGAAAAAGGATAAGGGCAAGGACCTCTTCACCAATCTGCGGGTGGAGCTTACCGGCGGGGAAAAGTCCGTGGCCGTGGATCAAGCCAGCGTTTACGTGAAGTACCCCGAGGAGCGGCGGCTGGGGAAAGACCGCATGGTGGAGATGAACCTCAAGACCAACCAGGACGGAATCGCCAGCGTCCCCGCGGTGCCGCGCGGCAAGGTCCTGATCCAGGTGATCGCGCCGGGATGGAAGACCTTCGGGCAGTGGTTCGATCTGACGCAGGAAGAGCAGACCATCAAGATCAATCTTCAGAAACCGCCGCGGTGGTACTGAGGCAAGCCGCGTTCCACAAGCCGCGGGAAGCGCGGGCGGGCGCCCTTGCCTCATTGTGGTGCAATCCGTCCAATCGTTTTCAAAACTCTGCGCTTACTTTCGGGCGCCGGCGCTTTTGCACAGAGTTTTCCACACAAGTGTTGAAAATCACGGCAGGGATTGCGTGGCGCCGCTTTCTCTGGTAAGAAGTAAGGAGGCCGGTTGGTCTTTGGCGCGTCCCGGAAAGCCGGTAGAGGGCCGCCACCAAGGGGGGGGAGTCATGAAGCTGCGAGTGGCGCTTGGCATCTGCGCGCTGGTGTTGCTGTGCGGGGTGGTTCAGGCGCAGGATCCCTGGAAGGACAAGCCATACACCGAGTGGAATGAAGAAGAAGTGGCCAAGGTGATGAACGATTCGCCCTGGTCGCGCCAGGTGAGTGTCACGGCTTCCTGGAAACGGACGCAAAGCAACCGCCGAACCGCTTCCGGCGGCCGCGGCAGCGGAGCAGAGCCGGCCACCATCGAAGACGACGCCCCGCAAGCCACCTACAACGTCCGCTGGGCCTCCGCCGCCACCATCCGGCGCGCGTTTGTCCGCGGTTCCATCCTGCGGGGCCGGCTCAAAGAGGAAGAAGCGACCAACTTCCTCAGCCAGCAGCCGGAGGAATACGAAATCGTGGTGATGGGGCAGGACATGTACCCCTTCAACGGCGCGGAAGAAGCCGCTTTGCTGGAGAAGGCCTTCATCAAGCCCAAGTCCGGCAAGCTGAAGCTGGCCCCCAGGCGGGTGAAAATTGACCGGGCCGGACCCGACCGCGTGCGCGCGGTGACCTTTTACTTCGCCAAGAAAACGGGAAGCGGGGAAGGGGTGATCCCCAGCGGGGAGAAAGGCGTCGAGTTCACCTGCGGGGCGGGCGGGGTGGGTATCTCCACCACCTTCGATCCGCGCAAGATGGTCGCGGCAGGGAACGCGGACTACTGAGGCCAAGACGCCCGGGCTTCCACGCCCGGGCGGCGCATCCATCCCGGCCAGCCGGGCATCACACTGCGGTGAGTCCGCGGCGGTTGGGAGCCGGTGAGGGATGACCAATGATGAATAAGTTGCGCGGGGCCCTGCCTTTCCTCCTGGCATCCCTCGTCCTGGCGGCCTGGGCCGAAGACCCCTGGAAGAGCAAGCCTCCCTCCGAGTGGACGCTGAAAGATGTGGACAAGATCCTGACCGACTCGCCCTGGACACAGACGGTCATGGCCCCAACGCGGTGGGCGCGGGTCGGCGGCGAGAAATGGGAGATGGGCCCGGCTCCCAGCGGCGTGCGCGTGGGCAAGGCCACCGTGGAAGTGAACCCCGACCGCAGCGACCAGATGGGGTGGTTCCGGCTGCGGTGGGAGACCTCGCGCACCATTCGCGAAGCCCTGGCGCGCGAGGCACAACTACGCGGCCTCTCCGGGCAGCCGTACTCGCGCCCGAGAGAGGACAAGGAGCATCACGTGCTGGCGCTGGTGTGGGATCCCTTCGTCTTTCAAGCGCCCAAGTCCAGCGAAGTGGAAGCCGCTGCCAGCTCCTACATCAAACCACGCCGGCTAGGCCTGGAAGTGCGGCCAGCGCGGGTCGAATACCGCCGCGACTGGAACGGCCGCCTGAACGCTGTGGCGTTCTACTTCCCCAGGAAGATCGAGAATGGCCGCGAGGTGGTGGACGGCGATGAAGACCGCGTGGACTTCACCTGGCACGTCGGCGCCGCGGTCATCAACGGCCGCTTCCAACCCCGCAAAATGGCGGCCCAGGGCCGGCGCGATGTGGATTGACGGCGCCGGGCCTTTGCCGCAAACTAAGCCCCGCCAACATTACGGGAGGAATCGCATGAAGGCGACAGAACGCATGGGACTGGCCACGGCCCTGGCCGCGCTGGGGGCGGCCACCGCGATAGCGCAGTTCCCGGGGATGCAAGGGCCGCCGAGTTTCCGCGGGGTGTGGTCGCCCGTGGTGGGCGCGGGGGCCAGTTATGAAATGGACTCCAAGCGCGAAGGCAAGACGCAGATGGAGGTGGCCATCGTCGGCACGGAGGCCGTGGCCGGCAAGACCGCCCACTGGGTGGAAACCGTGATGCACACGCGGCAGGGCGAGATGGTTATGCGGATACTCACCGCGCTCGACGGCAAGGAGTTGAAACAGTTGCGTGTGGTGATGCAGGGGCCCAAGGAAGAGCCCATGGAACTCTCCATGGATATGATGAACATGATGGGGGGCCGCCGTATGGCCCCGCCGAAGGCCGACGCGCGCGAAGGCGCCACCAAAGTCGGCACGGAGACCATAACCGTGCCCGCCGGCACCTTCACCTGCGACCACTACAGGACTTCGGATGGCGCGGAGGTCTGGATCACCGACAAGAGCGGCCCGTGGGGCCTGGTCAAAATGACCTCGCCGGACGGCACCATGACGCTGATGAAGGTGGTCACCGACGCCAAGACCAGGATCCGCGGCACGCCGCGCAAGATGGAAGACATGATGCGCCAGCGTTAGCCGTCTTCGTTCCGGACCGCCGCAGAAAACAGGGCAGGACCCCAGCACACCCGGAGGGAGCATGAGCGCCGACGAGAAGTTCTACCGGGCCCGCATCACCAAGCGGACCGACTTCTCCGAAGAGCTGTGGGCCGTCCGCGTGAACGCCGGCGGCCCGTTCCATTTCGCGGCGGGACAGTACGCCACGCTCGGGGTGATTACGCCGCAGAAGCACGTGGAGCGGCCGTACTCGATCGTCTCCGCGCCCTTCGAAGACGAAATGGAGTTCTTCATGGAGCTGGTGCCACACGGCGAGCTCACCCCGCTGCTCTATAAGCTGAAAGTTGGCGACGAGATGACCATGCGCAAGGTGCCGAAGGGGCGCTTCACCCTCGACACCAAGAGCGGCCGCACCAAGCACCTGCTGCTGTGCACGGTGACAGGCATCGCGCCGTTCGTCAGCTATGTGCGCTCGTTGTACCGCCAGTGGGAGCACGGCGACTTCGGCGGCGAGCACACCCTGTGCATGATTGAAGGCGCCAGCCGCTCCTGGGAGTTCGGGTACCGCGAGGAGATCAAGGCCATGGCCGCCGAGGTGCCCTGGCTCCAGTTCATCACCACGGTGAGCCGTCCGTGGGAAGACGAGAAGTGGGAAGGGGAAACCGGGCGGGTGGAAGACATCATCCGCAAGTACGCCGACCGGTGGAATTGCACCCCGGAGAATACCTCGGCCTACCTGTGCGGCCACCCGCAAATGATTGACAATGCCAAAGGCATCCTGTCGCGCCACGGCTTCCGCAAGGAAGCGGTGCGCGAAGAGGTGTACTGGATCCCGCCGAAGGAAAGCGCCAAAGAAGCGGCGTCGTGAGGCCCACTCCCTATTGCAGTTTGAGAAAGACAGCAGCGAGGGGCGGCAGGGTGAGGCGCAGGGAACAGGGGCGGCCGAGCCAGGGGATGGGCTCCGCCTCGACGCCGCCGTAGTTGCCCACATTCGAGCCGCCGTAAGGCGCGGCGTCGGTGTTGAGCATTTCTTTGTAGAAGCCGGGCCCGGGCACGCCCACGCGGTAGTTCTCCCGCACCACCGGCGTGCAGTTGCACACCACCACCACGAAATCGCCGGGGTCGGCGGCGCGGCGCAAGAAGGAGAAAACGCTGGCGTCGGCGTCGTGGCAGTCAATCCATTCGAAGCCGGGCCAGTCGAAGTCCACTTCATAAAGCGACGGCTGGCCCGCGTACATCCGGTTCAGGTCGGCGACCAGGCGCTGCAAGCCGCGGTGCCCCCAGTGCTCCAGCAGGCCCCAGTGGAGCTGCGCGTCGTGGTTCCACTCGCTCCATTGGCCGAACTCCCCGCCCATGAACAGCAGCTTCTTGCCGGGATGGGCGTAGTGATAGGCGTAGAGCAGGCGGAGGTTGGCGTACTCCTGCCATAGATCGCCGGGCATTTTCCCCAGCATGGAGCCCTTCAGGTGCACCACCTCATCGTGGGAGAAGGGCAGGGCGAAGTTCTCGCTGAAGGCGTAGAGCATCGAGAAGGTCATCTGCGAGTGGTGGAACTTGCGATAGATGGGGTCCTGCTGGAAGTATTTCAGCGTGTCGTGCATCCAGCCCATGTTCCACTTCAGGCTGAAGCCCAGCCCGCCCAGGTAGGTGGGCCGCGACACCATCGGCCAGGAGGTGGACTCTTCGGCGATGGTCAGGACGCCCGGATGCGTGGCATGCACCACTTCGTTCAGGCGCTTCAGGAAGGAGATGGCTTCCAGGTTCTCGCGGCCGCCGAAGCGGTTGGGCAGCCACTCGCCGGGCTGGCGCGAGTAGTCGAGATAGAGCATGGAGGCCACCGCGTCCACGCGCAGCCCGTCCACGTGGTACTTGTCCATCCAGAAAAGGGCGTTGGAGACGAGGAAGTTCTGCACCTCGTTGCGGCCGTAGTTGAAGACCAGCGTGCCCCAGTCCGGGTGCGCGCCCTTGCGCGGGTCGGCGTGCTCGTAGAGGCTGGTGCCGTCGAAGGCGGCCAGGCCGTGGGCGTCGCGCGGGAAGTGCGCCGGAGTCCAATCGAGGATCACGCCAATGCCGGCCTGGTGCGCGCGGTCAATGAAACGCATGAAGTCTTCGGGCGTGCCGAAGCGGCTGGTGGCCGCGAAGTAGCCCAGGGTCTGGTAGCCCCACGAGCCGTCGAAGGGGTGCTCCATCACCGGCAGCAGTTCGAGATGGGTGTAGCCCATCTGTTTGGCGTAGGGGATGAGCTGGCCGGCCAGCTCATCATAGGTGAGCCAGCGGTGGTCCTGGCCGCGGCGCCAGGAGCCCAGGTGAACTTCGTAAATAGACAAGGGGCGAGCCAGCCAGTTGGTGTGTTCGCGGGCTTCCATCCATGCAGCGTCCTGCCATGGGTAGCGATCAATGTCGAAGACTACGGAACCAGTGCGCGGCCGCTGCTCGGCGGAGAAACCGTACGGGTCGGCCTTGAGCATAGGCCCGAGCGCGCCCAGGACTTCGAACTTGTAGATTTCGCCTTCGGTCAGATCGGGGATGAAGAGCTCCCACACGCCGCTCGGCCCGCGGTGGCGCATGGGATGGACGCGGCCGTCCCAGCGGTTGAAGCTGCCCACCACGCTCACCCGCCGCGCATTCGGCGCCCACACCGCGAATTGCACGCCGGCCACGCCTGCTACCGTGCGGACGTGCGCGCCCAGCTTCTCGTACTTGAGGTAGTGCGTGCCCTCGCCGATCAGGTGCAGGTCCAGCTCGCCAAGTATCGGCGCAAAGGAATACGGGTCGCAGGTCTGTTGCACGCCGCCGCCCGGATATTCGATGCGCAGCCTGTAGCGCGGGGGCGCCCGGTCATCCACGCCCGCGCGATGCTCCAGCCCTTCCGCAGCAGGGAAGGGGACCAGCGCCTCGAAAACGCCGGCATCGTGCACGCGCATCGCGCGAACCACTTCGCGCTGGCCCGCCACCACCACGCTGACCGCCGCGGCCCGCGGGTAAAACGCCCGCACGGCCACCTGCTTTGCTCCGTCCCGCTCCACGCTGTGCGGCCCGAGCACGGCAAAAGGGTCCCCATGCTCCCCGCGCGCCAGCCGCTCCCAGGCCGCGCGCACCCCGTCCGCTTTCGCCGCCTGCTTCCTTGTGGGCATACCGCCAATTGTAATGTAGGAGAGACCTCCCGGTCTGCCCGCGGCCCATCGCGCCAAGCAGTCGCTTGGTAACTCCCGGCGGCAGCGGTCATGGCCTGGCAGAGAGGATTAGGACTAGAACTCGTTGCAGCCAACAGCCTCTAACAGCTTGTTGAAAAACGCTCTTGACTATGATCCCGAGCGAAGCGAGGGATCGGCATTTTGCAGAAAAACGCCAGGAACTGCGGATTCCTCGCCGCCTGGGCGGCTCGGAATGACAAGCGTCGGGGTTTTTCAACAAGCTGCCATACAGTCCATGGAGGTCTGTGCTGCGTCATTCGCCGAGGAGGAGGCGGCGCAGGTCGCCCTGGGCGCGGCCCTTGACCAGGGCCAGGACCTGGTCGCCGGCTTCGAGCGAGGTTTCGCCGCGCGGGAGCACGGCTTCGCCGTTGCGGAAGATGCTGACGATGTTGCAGTCCGCGGGGACCTGCACTTCGCGCAGGCGCTTGCCCACCACGGGAGACCCGGCTTCCAGGCTGTATTCGATCAACTCGAGCTGCCCGGCGTGCAGCTCGAGCACCTGCCGCATGCGCGAGTGCGGCATCTCGCTTTGAATCACGCTGGACATGATGGCCGTGGAGCTGACGGTGATGTCCACGCCGAGTTTCTGCATCACCGCTTCGTTCTTGGGGTTCTTGACGCGGGCGATGGTCTTGGGCACGCCGAATTGCTGCTTGGCGATCTGGCAGGCGATCAAATTGTCGTGATCGTGGTTGGTGACGGCGACGAAGACGCTGGCGCGCGGGGCGCCGGCGTTCTCCAGCACGGCGGTGGAGGAGCCGTCGCCCAGGATCACCGGGCAATCCACCTGCAAGGAGACCAGCTCGAAGATCTCCTTGTTGGATTCGATGACGCATACTTCGATGTTTTTCTCGAGCAGCGACTTGGCCAGGAAGTAGCCCACGCGCCCGCCGCCGACGATGATGACGAACTGCGGGCCGGCAGCGTCGCGACGCAGCGGGGCGACGGGCATCTCCGCGGCGTGCCCCGCGGCGCGCTCCCAGACGTCCTTGAACTCCGGGGGATGCTCGTCGAGCTGGCTAACGATGTACTCCGCGCCGGCCACGGTGAGGGCCATGGTCTCGATGCCGGCGGCGCGGTAACTGGGTTCGCGCGCCGGGTCGTACACCACAGCCATCACCTTCGGGATGCGGAAGACGGTGCGGGCCACCTGCGCCACCATCAGGTTGACGTTCTCGTCGCGGGTCAGCGCAAAGAGCGCGCCCGCGCCCTCGGCGCCCGCCTCGCGCAGCACGTCGGGGTCAATGGCGTTGCCGGCCAGCATGCGCACGTCCTGTTCGCGCCCGCCCGGCCGCGTGAAGAGCAGGCGATGCTTATCGAGCACGATCACTTCGTGCTTCTTGCGGTCCAGGTGGCGGACCACCTGCGCGCCCAGGCGGCCGTAGCCTACGACGATGATTCGCATAAGGAACTCAGAACTCAGAACTCAGAACTCAGAACAAGCCCCTTCGACTGGGCGTGCTTTGTAACTCGTGACACGTGATTCGTGACTCGTGATTCGTGACTCGTGATTCGTGATTCGTGAGTCGTGAGTCGTGATTCGTGATTTGTGATTCGTGTCCCGTTCCGTTGTGGCGTTCGGGCAACTTGGTACGACTAGCCAGATTGACGCCCGCCGCAAAGGGAAGGAAAGCGGCCCGCCCTTGCTGGGTCTCCAGTCACGGTCACAAGTCCCGAGTCACGACTCACGAATCACGAGTCACGACTCACGAATCACACTCGCGCCTCACGAATCAAAAGTCCCGAGTCACAAGTCCCGAAAGTTCATGGCCAGGTGCACCAGGGTGCGCAAGGCGACGCCGGTAGCGCCCTTGGCCATCCACGGCTTATTGTCGTCCAGCCAAGCCGTGCCCGCGATATCCAGGTGGACCCAGGGCGTTTCTTCGGCAAACTCCTTCAGGAACATGGCCCCGGTGATGGCGCCGCCGCCCTTGCCGCTGCCAATGTTCTGGATATCAGCCATGTGGCCCTTGATGAACTCGCGGTATTCGTCGTCGAGCGGCATAGGCCACATTTTCTCCCCGGTGGCGCGGGCACTGGCCAGCAGGCGGTCGGTGAAGGGCTGGTGCGAGCCGAAGACCCCGGCGTTGACACTAGCCAGAGCGACGACAATGGCGCCGGTGAGCGTAGCGGCGTCCACTAAGTGGGTGGCGCCGAGCTGCCTGGCGTAACAGATGCCGTCGGCCAGGATCAGCCGCCCTTCGGCGTCCGTGTTGACCACTTCGATGCTCTTGCCGGACATAGCGATCTGGATATCGCCCGGCTTCTGCGCGCGGCCGCCAGGCATATTCTCGGTAGCGGGCACCACAGCGATGATCTTGGCCGCGGGCTTGAGCTGGGCCAGCGCGCGCATGGCCGAAATCATGGTGGCGCCGCCGGCCATGTCGTACTTCATTTTCTCCATGCCGTCGGCGGGCTTGATGGAGATGCCGCCGGTGTCGAAGGTGACCGCCTTGCCCACCAGCCCCAGCACCGGAGCGCCCGCGGGCGGCGCCTGCGGCGGGTTGTAGGTGAGCACGATCATGCGCGGGGGCTCCACGCTGCCCTGGGCCACGCTCAGCAGAGCGCCCATTTTCAATTCGGCGATGCGCTTCTCATCGAGCACCTCGCAACCCAGCCCCATTTCACGGGCCATAGCCTGGGCGCGTTCGGCCAGCATGCGCGGGGTCATCTTGTTGGAAGGCTCGTTGATCAGGTCGCGCGCGAAGTTCTGCGACTCGGCGATGATGCGCCCGCGGGCCACGCCGGGGTGCACGGCGGCATCGAAGCCGGCCAGGGCGCAGGCATCCATCCGCTGGGGGCCGTTCTTTTTGTCCGTCTTGTACTTGTCGGGCTCGAAGTTGGCCAGCAGCAGGCCTTCGATCACGCATTGCGCGGCTTCCGCGTCGCGGTGGGTTTCGCGAGCCAGGAAGGCCATGCGCCGCACGGACTTGCTTTTCAGATGGCGCAGCGCGGCCCCCGCCACCCGGCGTAGCTCCGCGTGAGCAAACTTCTCCGCCTTGCCCGCGCCGACCAGCAGCAGGCGCTTGGCGGCCAGGCCCGGGGGCTGGTGCAGCAAAGTGAACTCGAGGGCTTTGCCGGTGAGCTCGCCGCTTTCCGCCAGAGCCTTCAGGCGGCCGGCGGTAGCGGCGTCGAGTTCTGCGGCGACACCTTCGATGCGGTCATCTTTGTCGAAAACGTAGGTAACGAGGGCTTCGGTGTCTATGGCGGTGGGTTTCTGCGTTTCGACCTTGATGTCCATGGGTCCTTTTTGGCGCTTTGATCCGCGGGCGACCCACCGGGTGGCCCCTACCGGCGCTTGGAGCGGTAGATGGCTTCGCTGGCTTCGCGCCGGGCTTCCTTGTCGCGCTCGGTCTGCCGCCGGTCCCACACCTTCTTGCCGCGGGCCAGCGCCAGTTCACATTTGGCGCGGCCATTCTTGAAGTAGATGCGGAGCGGCACCAGGGTCAGGCCCTTCTGCCGGGTCTTGCCCATCAGCTTGTGGATTTCGCGGCGGTGCAGCAGCAGCTTGCGCGAGCGGAGCGGGGAGTGGTTGAACTGCCCGCCCGGCAGGTACTCCGGGATGTGCAGGTTCATCAGCCACACCTCGGCGCCGCGCACCTGGGCGAAGGCCTCCCGCAAGCTGGCCTTGCCCGCGCGCAGGGACTTCACTTCGGTGCCCAGCAGCACCACTCCGGCCTCGAACTTCTCCAGCAGATGGTAGTTGTAGGAGGCGGCGCGGTTCTGGGCCACCACCTGTTCGGCTGGCTTGCCTTGGACCGCCTTCTTCAACCGGGTTCATCCCCATCGGCGCAAACGCCTATCATAGCCGCGCCGCGGCCCGCAAGCAAAGCGAACCCCGGGCCCCCCGGCGGCGTCGAACGATGCAGGCGATGATGGGCGCCATTGCTTGCCGCTGCTGCGAGCGGATGCTAGACTCATTTTTTCGTTGACCTCGGGGCGGAATGGGACGGGACACAATCAGCCAGGCGTGGCCACGCAGCGGTGCGGCGTGCGCCCTTCTCGGCGTGTCCCTGCTGCTGGCCGGGTGCCCGAAGGGAAACGCGGACTACAAGAAGGCGCGCAAGGCGGAAGCCCTCCAGGATTACGACACGGCGCTGGTTCACTACGAGCGCGCGCTCAAGGCCGACCCGCTCAACGTCGAATACAAGCTGAAGGCAACGCGCACCCGCTTCGAGGCGGCGCAGGCCCACGTGGACGCCGGGCAGAAGCTCAAGGAAAAAGGCGAACTGCAACTGGCGCTGGCGGAGTTCGAGAAGGCGGCCGCGATGGACCCGGCCAGCCCCGTCGCCGCCCAGGAAGTCCGCGCCACACTCGAGCTGCTGGCCAAGCGCAAGACGGCCGCCGCGGGACAGGCCGGCGCGCCGCCGGTCCCGGCAGCCGGGCCGGCGCCGGAGGACGTGCAATTGCTGGAAGCGCCGCCGGACCTCATGCCACTCTCGCGCGATCCCATCAACCTGAAAATTACCAACGACGCGCGCATCGTCTTCGACACCATCGCCAAGCTGGCCGGGCTCACCGTGGTGTACGACCCCGACTTCCAGACGCGCCGCATCACCACCGAGCTGACCAACGTGACGCTGGAGCAGGCGCTGGACGTGGCATCGTTGCAAGCCAAGGCCTTCTGGAAGCCGATGACCAGCAACATTATCTTCGTGGCCAGCGACCAGCAGCAGAAGCGCAAGGACTATGAAGAGCTGGTGGTCAAGACCTTCTATGTGAGCAACACCATCGCGGCGCAGGACTTGACCGAAATCGTCAACGGCCTGCGGCAGGTGCTGGAGCTGCGGCGCATCCAGCAGATCAACGCGCAGAACGCCATCATGATCCGGGATACCCCGGACCGCCTGCTGCTGGCGGAGAAGATCATCCGCGACATCGACAAGGCCAAACCCGAAGTGGTGGTGCAGGTGTCGGTGCTCCAGGCCCGCCGCGACCGCATGCGCGACCTGGGCGTCACACCGGGCTCCAGCTCCGTGCTGGCCTTTGCCCCGCGCAACGCCACCAGCTCCGGCGGCTCGGGCGGGGGAACCACCGGCACGACGAATCAAATTGCCCTCAACGATTTGCAGCGTCTCTCCACCGCCGATTACAGCATCACGCTGCCGGGGGCCTCCGCCACGGCGCTCATCACCGACAGCCAGACACGCATCATCCAGAACCCGGAGATTCGCGTGGTGGACGGCCAGTCGGCCAAGCTGCGGGTGGGCGACCGGGTGCCCATCGCCACGGGGAGCTTCGGCACCGGCCTGGGCGGCGTGGGCACCGGCCAGGTGGGGCAGAGCATCGGGTTCAACCCGCTGGTGAATACGCAATTCCAGTATCAGGACGTGGGCGTGAACATTGATATAACGCCGCGCGTGCATGCCAGCCGGGAAGTGAGCATGAAGGTGGCCGTGGAAGTCTCTTCCGTGGCCGGGCGGGTGACCATCGGGGGCATCGAGCAGCCCATCATCAGCCAGCGCAAGATCGAGCACGACATCCGGCTGGTGGAAGGCGAAGTCAGCGTGCTGGGCGGCATCGTGGAGCGCTCGGAGACGCGGTCGCTCTCCGGCTGGCCCGGCCTTTCGAAGATTCCCATCCTGCGCTACTTCTTTTCCGGCGAGAACAAGGAGAGCGTGGAGAGCGAAGTACTTATCGTGCTGACGCCGCGCATCGTGCGCATGCCCGAGCTGAGCGCGCTGAACGTGCGCGGCATCGCCGCGGGCACGGAGAGCAACATCCGGGTGCGCACGCAAGCGCAGGGCGCCGGGCCGGTGGCCGTGCCCGCGCCGCCGGCCGCGCCGAAGCCGGCCGCCGCCGCTGCGCCGCCGCCGTCGCAGACACCCACGCCCGCGCAGCAGGCGGCCACGCCCGCGGCCGCTCCCGCGCGGCTGCGCTTCGAGCCCGGCGTAGTGGCCCTGAAGCCCGGTGAGGCGGCCACCATCGGGATCGTCATCGAAGAGGTCCGGGACCTGTTCTCCATCCCGCTGCTGCTGCAATACAACCCGGCGGTGCTGCACGTGGAAGAGGTGCGCCATGGCGGCTTCCTCTCCGGGGGCACGCAGGAGATTGCCATCGTTCAGCGGGTGGACAAGGAGCGCGGGCAGGCGGTGATCTCCGCCACGCGGCAGCCCAATACCCCGGGCGTCAGCGGCTCGGGCACGCTGGTGGGCATCGTGGTCCGGGGCCTGGCCGCGGGAACCACGCAGATCAGCGTGGTGCAGGTCCGCGCCAAGGATGCGCAGGCCAGGGACATCGCCGTGGTTTCCACCGAGGCGCAGGTGCGCGTGCAGTAGGGCACAGCTGCTTCCGGCTGCGCCCGGTGTTCAGGGCAAGCACAGGCCAGAGCGCCTGTGCCGCAGGCAACCAATGCTCCGGCAGGAACTATCTCGCCGCAGGTTCCTCTCGCAATCGGGCCTAACCCTGCTCGAGCTGGTGGTGGCCTCCGCGATTCTGGCCATCCTCGCTTCCGCGGCGCTGCCGGTGGCGCGCGTGACGATCCGCCGCCAGAAGGAACGCGAGCTGCGCACGGCCTTGCGCGAGATGCGCAACGCCATTGACCGCTACAAAGACCTGGCCGACCGCAACCTGATCCAGGTGGAGCTGGGCACAGAAGGCTACCCGAAGGACCTGGAGATTCTGGTGGAAGGCGTCAAGCTGGCCGGCGTGGCCGACCGGCGCATCCGTTTCCTGCGGCGCATCCCCGTGGACCCCATGACCAACAGCGCGGACTGGGGGCTGCGCAGCGTGCAGGACGAGCCCGACTCGCAAAGCTGGGGCGGGCAGAACGTGTTCGATGTGTACTCGCGGTCCGCCGGCATCAGCCTGGACGGAACGGCGTACAAGGACTGGTAAGACAGACGGGCATGGGCATGGGGGGCAGAAGACCCGGAGCAGGCTTTACGCTGATGGAGCTGATGATCGTCCTGACGATCATCATGATCCTGCTGTCGCTGGCGTCGGGGAACTACCAGCGCTCCATCCTGCGATCCAAGGAAGCCGTGCTCAAGCAGAACCTCTACGTGATGCGCCAGGCCATAGACCAGTACACGCTCGATAAGCAGGAGGCGCCGCAGTCGCTCGACGACCTGGTCAGCGCCGGGTACCTGCGGTCGGTGCCGGTGGACCCCATCACCAACCGCGCGGAGTGGAACCTGGAGTACGGGGATTATGTCCTCAGCCCCGACCAGACCAACACCGGGATAACCAACGTCCGCTCCACCTCCCCGAATGTCTCGCCCTTCGAGGGGGCCAGCTACAGCACGTGGTGAAGGCCTATCGCAAGTTTTTGCACAGAAGGCGCAAGAACCTGCACCTCCAGGATCAGGTTTTTCCCGCCGGGGAAGTCAGGGAATGCCTGCTATCTCTTTTCACAGGGAGGACTTAATGGCATGGCCGCCTCCCGGTCATTAGGCCTGTGACGTGCTCGTTCCTGCTCCGAGTCCACCGGAAGGACTGCCCCGCGGAACACCTGCGAAGGATGCGTCGCAAACGGTGAAGGCCTCAAGTGCAAAGGTGCTTTCGGTTTTTGGCACGCGCCCCGAGGCCATCAAACTGGCCCCGGTGATCCGCGCCATTGCCGCTCATCCGCGGCTGAGCGCCATCAATGTAATCTCCGGGCAGCACACCACGCTGCTGGATCCCATCGTGCGTTTGTTTGAGCTGGAAGTGCATCACAACCTGGCCATCATGCAGCCGGAACAGACGCCCACCCAGGTGTGCGCGCGGGTGCTGGGCTTGTTGGAGCCGGTGCTCCAGGAGGAGCGGCCGGACTTGCTGCTGGTGCAGGGGGATACTTCCACGGTGCTGGCTGCGTCGCTGGCCGGCTTTCATTGCGGGGTTCCGGTGGGCCACGTGGAAGCGGGGCTGCGAACCAGCGACCCGCGCAGCCCATTCCCGGAGGAGATGAACCGCCGGCTGGTGACGCGACTGGCCAGGTACCACTTTGCGGCAACGCCACGGAACCGTGAGACGCTGTTGCGCGAGGGCGTGCCCGAGGCGCAGATTATCGTCACGGGCAACCCCGTGGTGGACGCCTTACAGATGATCCGCGCGCGGGGCGCGCAGTCGGTCCAGGCGGAGCAACTGTTGGAGTCCACGGCGGGCTGGAAGCGCCTCACTGTGACCACGCACCGGCGCGAGAGCTTCGGCGCGCGCATGGAGGGCAACCTGCGGGTGCTGCGCGAGTTCATCGAAAGCCATGACGACACCTGCATGGTGTTTCCGGTGCATCCCAACCCGAAGGTGACCACGGCCGTGGATCGCGTGCTGCGCGGCCACCCCCGGATTCGGCTGCTGGCCCCGCTGGATTATCAGGACTTCGTGGCCCTGCTGAGCGCATCGTGGCTGGTGGTTTCCGACTCCGGCGGCGTGCAGGAGGAGGCCCCGTCGCTGGGGGTTCCCCTGCTGGTGGCGCGTGAAAACACAGAACGTCCGGAGGCCATCGAATCCGGGGTGGCCCGCCTGGTGGGCGAGGGCCCCGAGAAGCTGGCGCGCATGTTGCAGGAGGCGTATCAAGAAGGCGAGTGGAGGTCGCGGATCCTTCAGACGGAGAACCCTTTCGGCCGTGGAGACAGCGCGCAGCGCATCCTGGCCGCGATCGAGGGGGCGCTCCTGGGAAAGGCTCATCATGTCTAGCCAACCGGGCTTGCACGCGGTCAGCAACGGTCCCGCCCGGCGTCCCACGGTGGCCGTAGTCCTGCCTGCTTACAATGAAGCGGCCATCATCGAGAAGAGCCTGGCGGTGATGTGCGGCTTCCTGAAAGGCCTCGAGCCGGAGTACGACTGGGAAGTCATCCTGGTCAACGACGGGAGCGCCGACGATACCGGGGCGCTGGCCGAGCGCTTCGGGCAAGACCACGGCCGCGTGCGCGTGCTGCACCATCCCACGAACTTTGGCATGGGGCAGGCTCTCATTACCGGGTTCAATAGCTGCCGCGCGGACTACGTCATCACCATGGACCTGGACCTGAGCTTCTCCCCGGAGCACATCCCCGCGCTGCTGGAGCGGATGCGGGCCACGCGCGCGAGGATTGTGGTGGCTTCGCCTTATGCGCGGGGCGGGAGAATGACCCAGGTGCCGTGGCATCGCCAGTTCCTGAGCACCTGGGCCAACCGTTTTCTGGCCCGGGCATCAGAAAGCGGCATATCCTCGCTCACCGGAGTGATGCGCTGCTACGACGGCCGCTTCCTGCGCTCCCTGGACCTGAAGACGCCGGGCATGGGCATCAACCCGGAGATCATCTATAAGGCCATGGTGCTCCAGGCGCGTATCGAGGAGGTCCCCGCGCACCTGGACTGGAGCTTCCCAAGCATCGGGGGGGGGCGCCGGCGTTCCAAGATGCGCATCCTGCGGCAGATCTCCGCGGTGATGATGTCCGGCTTCCTATTCCGGCCGGTGTGGTTCTTTCTTCTCCCGGGAATGGCGCTGCTGGGGTTCGCTGTTTACGTGGACATCTGGATGTTCATCCACTTCTGGGACCAGTACGAGAACATGGCCCAGTACACCTGGTTCCTGGACCGGGCTTCGCACGCCGTGGCGGCGGCCTTCCGGGAGTTTCCTCATACGTTCACGGTGGGTTTGTTTGCCACCACCCTGGCGGTACAATTGCTGGGCATGGGCATTCTCGCGCTCCAGAACAAGAAGTACTTCGAAGAGAGTTTCCACCTGGGCACATCCATCTACCAGGAGATGAAGGACGAGGGAGAACACCATCCATGAACGGCGCCACCCTTCAGGAAAACACCGTCTCCCCCCCGAGCGCCGGAGTGCCGGGGGCCGGGGAAACGTGGGCGGTGATCGGCGGAGGGGCCATGGGGCTGCTGTTGTCCTACCGGCTGGCCAAGGCGGGCCGCGCCGTCACCCTGTTCGAGGCCGCGCCGGAGCTCGGCGGACTGGCGCGCGCCTGGAAAGAAGGAGACATCCACTGGGACCGCTACTACCACGTGATTCTGCTCACGGATACCCATTTGCGCCCGGTCCTCCAGGAGCTGGGCCTGGAACCGGAGATCGTTTGGAAGCACACGCGGACCGGCTTTTACACAGATAAGCAGCACCACTCGATGTCCAACGCCTGGGAGTTCCTGCGCTTTCCGCCGTTGAACCTGATCGAGAAGACGCGCCTGGTGGGCATGCTGCTCTACGCTTCCCGGGTGAGCGCCTGGAAACGGCTGGAAGGCCTGCTGGTGGAGGACTGGCTGCGCCGCGTGGCCGGGGACCGCGTGACCGACAAGATCTGGGTGCCGCTGCTGCGCGCCAAACTGGGCGAGAACTACAAGCGCACGTCGGCGGCGTTTATCTGGGCGACGCTGAAGCGTTACTACGGAGCGCGCAAGACCGGAGACAAGAAAGAGTTGTGCGGCTACGTTCAGGGGGGGTATGCCCGGATTTTCGACCGCTTCCAGGAGGCGCTGCGCGAAGCCGGCGTGACCGTGCGGGTGGCTCACGCGGCCAAACAAGTGGCGGCGCAGGCCGGCGGCGGCGTCCGCGTGGACTTCCAGAACGGGCCCAGCCAATGGTTCGACCAGGTCGCGCTCACCGTGGCATCTCCGGTGGCCGCGCGGCTGTGCCCCGCGCTGACCGAAGACGAGCGCAACCGGCACAACGGGGTGCAGTACATGGGGATTGTCTGCGCTTCCGTGCTGCTGAAGAAACCGCTGCGCGGCTTTTACGTCACCAACATCACCGACACCTCCATCCCCTTCACCGGCGTGATCGAGATGACCTCCCTGGTGGGGCCAGCCAACTTTGGCGGGCGGTACCTGGCCTACCTGCCCAAGTACGTGGACTCCAACGATCCCTTCCTGGGCGCTTCCGACCAGGAGGTCAAGGACCTGTTCATCCCCGCGTTCCTGCGGATGTACCCCGAGCTCAGCCGGGACGACATCTTGAGCTTCCAGATCTCCCGCGAAAAGTACGTCATGGCCATCCCCATCCTGAATTACTCGGAGCGCCTGCCCGCGGTCACCACCTCCATTCCCGGGGTCCATGTGGTGAACTCCGCGCAGATCACCAGCGGCACCCTGACGGTCAACGAAACCATGCGCATCTGCGAACGGGAAGTCCCCCGCCTGCTGGCGTTGCCCCGGGCTGCCGGACAGCCGTGAACTCCCGCCAGCCGCCGGCCACGCTTTCCCTGGACCTCGACAACCAGTGGGCCTACATGCGCGTCCACGGCGACCCCGGCTGGGAAACGTTTCCGTCTTACCTGGATCGGGTGGCGCCCCTCATCCTCGGGCAGCTGGCCGCTCGCGGCTTGCGCATCACCTTCTTCTTGGTGGGCCAGGACGCGGCCCTCGACAGGAACCGCGAGGCGCTGGCGCGAATCGCCGCCGCCGGTCACGAAGTCGGGAACCACTCATTCGAGCACCGCCCGTCGCTGGCCCGGCAGGCGCCGGCCGCCATCGAGGAGGAACTGGCGCGCGCCGAAGAGGCGATTGAAGCCGTCACCGGCCAGCGGCCGAGGGGATTTCGGGGGCCCGGTTTTTGCTGTTCTTCGGCGCTGCTGGGCGTTCTGGCGCGGCGGGGCTATTCCTATGACGCTTCCGCTTTCCCCACGCTCATCGGCCCGCTGGCCCGGGCCTACTATCTTCTGAGAACGCCCACCCGTTCCGCGGGCCAGGAGGAGCGCGCCGGCTTATTCGGGAGTTGGCGGCAGGGCATTGGCCCGCTGCGGCCTTTTTTCTGGCAAGTGGAAGGCGGGAAGCTGCTGGAGATCCCCGTCACAACCATGCCCTTTCTGCGCACGCCGGTCCATTTGACTTACCTGTTGTACATGGCGGGCCATTCGACCCGTTTGGCGTTGGCCTACTTCCGCGCCGCCGTGAGGTTGTGCCGCGCCACGCAAACTCCGCTCTCCTTGCTCCTGCATCCGCTGGACTTCCTGGGCCGCGAAGATGTGCCCGAACTGGCTTACTTTCCGGGTATGACGCTCTGCGGGGAGCGCAAGAGGGAACTCGTGGCCCGGGTCCTGGAATTGCTGTGTGCAGCCTTTGCCCCGCTCCCGCTCGGGGAGTTTGCCCGGGCGCACGCGGGGCCAGCGGCGGGCCTGCCGGCCCGGCGCTTTTAGGGCATGATAAGCGCAGTCGCAAGAAGGGAGGCCGGCGTTTGAACGGTTCGCCCCGGGCAGCAAACGAAAAGAATGCACGGTGGACACAGGGCCTGCTGCTGGCCATGGGCGGGGTGTTCGTTTGGTCGGTGTGGGGGTATGTAGGGCACTTTTTCGCCGACGGCCCGCTGGCCATGGAACAGGTGCACCGCTTCGCGCGGGGTGAGGTGCTCTACCGTGACTTCTACTGGCCCTTCCCGCCCGTGGCGCTGTGGGCCGTCGGCACGCTGTGGTCTTTCTTCGGGATCACCCTGGCGGCCTACCAGGCCATCATGGCCACCGTTTTTTTGCTGATTACCACCGGTTTCTTCTATTACGCCGCGCGCCTGGCCCCGTGGGCCAATCGGTCCTTGCTATTGGTTGCCGGGCTGGTGCTGAGTGTCTCTTACAGCTTCCAGGACAGCGTGCCGGTGATGGTGGGGATGTACACGCCGGCCGCGCCGGTGGGCTTCCTGCTGTTGCTGGCGGGCGTGAACGCGGTTCTGGGTGTTTCGCCCCTCGGTGGAGCGCCGGCCAGGGACGCGCTACGAGCGTCCATCGCCGCGGCGTGTTGCGCCCTGGCCATTCTCACCAAACAGGACTTCTGGATCCCTTCCGCCTACGTGATGGGCGCGCTGTTTTTCCTTTTCTGGGGCGCCCGTTCCTACGCTCCGCTGCTTTGGTGCGGTGGGGCGTTTCTGGTGTTTCTGGGAGGCGGGCTGGCCCCGGTGGTTTCCGAATTGGGATGGAGCAGCCTACCGCGGATCGCCACCGGTTACGGCATGATGCAGGAGATGGGCGGGCTGGCGCTGCCGTCGTGGGAGCGCATGGTGGTGCAACTGGCGCAGACCGGCCTGCTGCTCAGCGCGGTCCTCATCGGCCTGCTGGCCTGCCGCGCCGTGCCCGTGGCGCGGTGGAGAGCGGCGCTGCTGGCGGCGTTGCTGGTGGGGTTCGGCGCCGCCGGCGTGCACCTGTGGAAGACGGCGTCGATCGCCCAGGCGGTGCGGGCCACGGGGCGCCAAGCCAACCCCTCTCCCACGGCAGCCTTTGCCGGGGCGGCGGCGCGAGGCGACTCCAGCGTGCCGCGCATGGCCGTCACCTGGTTGTATCGCCGGGCGCAGGACGTCTTCATCCCCGTATTCGTGCCCGGGCTTGTGGCGATGGCCGTGGCTTGGCGCTGGAAGAAGCTGGATAGCGGGACGCGCGGCCGGCTGTTGTTTGCGGCAGGCTTGTGCCTGGCGGCGCGCTCGCGGCGCGCCTGGCAGATGGTGGAGTGGTACAGCATTCTGCTGGAGTTGCCGGTGTATGCGCTGGCGGTGCAGGCGCTGCTCGGGGATGAGCAGCGGCAAGACGTGGAAAGGGCGGTTCGCGTCCTGCTCGTGCTGCTGCTGGCGTACGGCGGATACAACTACTGGTACTCCGGCGTGGGTCCGCTGACCCGCCGCGGAAGCTACCCCGTGACGGAAACGCCGCGGGGGCCGGCCCGGTTCCGCCTGGGCGCGGGAGCCGTCCAGGCTTACCAGGAGCTCCGGGCCACGTTGCAGGAGTTGGACCCCGCGGGTTCCCGCCCGCTGCTGATGCACACCTACACCGACGGGTTGAACTTCTTCCTCAACCGGCGCAACCCCACGCCCATGTCGCAGGGCTTCCGCCTTTCGCGCTTCACGCCGGAAGAACTGGCGGGGAAGATCGAGGCGCTTTCGCCGCCGCCCATCCTGGTGGACTCGAGCGGCTTTCGCGGCGACCCGGTGCCGGCGCCGAAACTCAACCTGCGGGCCTGGGAGCCATCCATGCAGCTCAATCACTACGAAGCGTTCGACCGGCCGCGGTTCGAGAAGCTGGCGGCGGAGTGCCGCGCAATCCGCACCATCACCTACGCCAATGCGCCGTTCTTCACCGTCTATGATTGTCCCGCGCGCCGGCCGTGAAGGGGTCGCTTGCGTGCCTCCGGCGGGGCTGGGGTACACTGTGCGGGTTTTCGGGTTGGCGGCGGTCATCGCGCCGGGGCAGGAAAGAAAAATGCACACTCGATGGATGCGGGCCGCGGTCTTGCTGGTCATTACTGCCATGACCGGTTGCGGCGGACGCGAGACCGGCTCCCGGCCGCTCACCCTCGCGGTGATTCCGCAAGGCTCGACGCACGAGTACTGGAAGTCCATCCATGCCGGCGCGGTGAAAGCCACGCAGGAGCTGGCCGCCGCGGGCACCCCGGTGAATATCATCTGGAAGGGTCCGTTGCGCGAAGACGACCGCGAGCAACAGACCCAGGTGGTGGAGGGCTTCATCAGCCAGGGCGTACAAGGCATCGTGCTGGCGCCGTTCGACAGCCGGGCGCTGGTGCGCCCGGTGGAGGAAGCGGCGCGCGCCGGCATTCCCACCGTGGTGATTGACTCCGCGCTGGAGACCACGCAGATCGTCAGCTACATCGCCACAGACAATCGGAAAGGCGGCGCGCTGGCCGCCGACCGCATCGCCGAACTGCTCCGGGGCAATGGTAAAGTGCTGCTGCTGCGCTACCAGGAGGGGGTAGCCAGCACCCAGGCCCGCGAAGAGGGATTCATCGAGCGGCTGCACGCGGCCCACCCCGGCATCCAGCTCATCTCCTCGAACCAGTACGCCGGCGCCACGCGCGACACCGCCAAGCGGGCCTCCGAAAACCTGCTCACCCGCCACGGGGCGGAGATTCAGGCCGTCTTCACGCCCAATGAGTCCAGCACCGCGGGCATGCTCCTGGCCCTCCAGGACATTCAGAAAGCGGGCAAGATACACCACGTGGGCTTCGACACCAGCGCAGCCTTCCTCGACGCCCTGCGTACCGGCCAGCTCCAGGGCATCGTGGTGCAGGACCCCTTCCGCATGGGCGAGCTAGGGGTGCGCGCCCTGGTGGATCATCTTCAGGGACGCCCGGTGGAGAAGCGCGTGGACACCGGCGCCACGCTCATGACCGCCGCCAACATGGCCTCCCCTGAAGGCCAGCGCTTGCTACACCCGCCGCTCGGCCGGTACTTGGGCAACCCTTGAACTGCGCAGGACGGACCTCCAGGTCTGTCCACGGACAATTCCGCGGAGGCTCGGCGGATTCATAGCGGAGAGGGTGGGAGGCCTGTCGCACATCCATGACCAGGCTGCAACTCACCGGCATGTGTAAGAGCTTCGGCGCTACTCGCGCGCTCGACGGGGTGTCGCTGGACGTGGCCCCCGGCGAGGTTCTGGCCCTGGTTGGGGAAAACGGGGCCGGGAAGAGCACGCTGATGAACATCCTTTCCGGGGGGCTCGCGCCCGATGCCGGGGAAATGCTCTTCGAAGGCCGCCCGTACCACCCGCGGAGTCCGCAGGACGCTCGCGCCCGCGGCATCACGCACATCCATCAGGAGCTTTCGCTGTGTCCGCACCTCACGGTGGCGGAGAATATTCTGCTGGGCGCGGAGCCTGCGCGTTTCGGGTGGCTCGACCGCGCGGCCATGAACCGGCGCGCCTCGGAAGTACTCTCCGCGTTTGGCCACGGGGAGCAAGCTTCGCGCCTGGTGGCTGAGCTGCCCCTGGCCGCGCGGCAGATTGTCGAGGTCAGCCGGGCCCTGGCCCAGGACGCCTCGCTGGTGCTGCTGGACGAACCCACCAGCAGCCTGCCGCGCCGCGACGTGGAGCGCCTGTTTGCCGCCATCCGCCGGCTGCGCGACTCCGGCATCAGCGTCATCTATATCAGCCACATCCTGGAAGAGGTGCGCGAGATCGCCGGGCGCTACGCGGTGTTGCGCGACGGCGTGCGGGTGGCCGCCGGCGACCTGGCAGGCGCCAGCGACGCGCAGATCATCTCGGCCATGGTGGGCCGCCCTGTCCGGCAGTTCTACCCCTCCCGGCCCGCCCCGGCCCGCGGCGAGCCGCTGCTGCGAGTCCGCGGCCTGCGCGTGCCGCCGTCGGTGCGCGAGGCCACCTTGGAGCTTCGGCGCGGGGAAATCCTGGGCATCGCCGGCGTCATGGGGGCGGGCCGGACGGAGATGGTCCGCGCCCTGTTCGGGCTGGCGCAGGCGGCGGGAGGCGAAGTGGCGCTGGGCCCGCGCGGCGAAGAGGTGGCCGCCGGGAAGTTGACCCCCGGGGCGGCCCTGTCGCGGGGCGCGGGTTACCTGAGCGAAGACCGCCAGGGCGAAGGTCTGGCTGAGGGCCTCTCGGTGGCCGACAATATTACGCTCTCCAATCTCGCCGCGTGCTCGCGGGCGGGCTGGGTGCGGCGCGCGCGGCAGCTCCAGCAGGCCCGTTGGCACATCGAGCGGCTGCGCATCAAAGCCCCCTCTGCGGAGGCGCCGGTGGCCAGCCTGAGCGGCGGCAATCAGCAAAAGGTCGCGCTGGCCCGGCTGCTGCATCAGGGCGCGGAGATTCTCCTGCTGGACGAGCCGACTCGCGGCGTGGACGTCGGCAGCAAGGCGCAAATCTACGAGGCGATCGCGGACCTGGCCGCTTCCGGCAAGGCCGTGCTGCTGGTGAGCTCCTATCTCCCGGAGCTCTTTGGAATGTGCGACCGGCTCGCGGTGATGTCGCGCGGGCGACTTTCCCCGGCGCGCCCCATCGCGGAATGGACGCCGGAGTCCGCGATGCAAGCCGCCATCGGGGCCGGGGCAGCGGAGGCGCAAGCGTGAACACCGCCGCGCCATCCGCGGTTCCGCCACGAGTGGCTGGGGGGCGCGCGCGCGGGCCGATGGACTGGCTGCGCGTGCTCGGACCCTTCCTCGGCCTGGCGCTGGTGCTTCTGCTCTTCGCCTTGCTGAGCGGCGACCCCGGCCGCTACCTCGGTCCCGGCAACGCGCGCATCGTCCTGACCCAAACGGTGATCGTGGCGCTGGGCGCCATGGGCATGACCGTGATCATCGCCGCGGGTGGGATTGACCTTTCTGTGGGTTCGGTGGTGGCGCTCTCGAGTGTCGCCGCGGCCGTCGCGTTGCGCGCGGAGTGGCCGCCCCTGGCCGCGCTGGCCGCAGGCGTTTTCGCGGGTGGTATCGCTGGCCTGGTCAACGGGCTGGCTATCACGCGCCTGCGCGTGGCGCCGTTCATCGCCACGCTGGGGATGCTGGGGGTGGCGCGCGGGGTGGCCAAGTGGCTGGCCGGCGAGCAGACCGTCAACATTCCGGCCACGTGGCTCAACGATCTGGCCGCCACGTTTCCCGCGCAGCCCTGGATGCTGGTCGCGCCCGGCGTGTGGCTGGCGCTGGCGCTGGCTGTCTTGGCCGCCGTGGCGCTGCGCAACACCGTATTCGGCCGCCGCGTCTTCGCCCTGGGCTCAAACGAAGCAGCCGCGCGCGCCTGCGGCATCGAGACGGAGCATCTGAAGCTGTACATATACTCTCTCGGCGGACTGTTCTTCGGGCTGGCCGGAGTGGTGCAGATGTCGCGGCTCCGCCAGGGCGATCCTACCGTGGCGCTGGGCGTGGAACTGGACGTGATCGCGGCCGTCGTGATCGGTGGCGCCAGCCTCAGCGGGGGGCAGGGCAGCATCCTCGGCTCGATGGTCGGCGCGCTCACCATGGCCTTCTTGCGCAACGGCTGCCAGTTGATGGGCTGGCCCAATTACATCCAGGAGATCATCATTGGCGTCATCATCGTCCTGGCCGTCGCCGCGGACCGTTTCCGCGCGGCCCGCCTGGCCGCGTCCTGAGCCGGCTGGCGCGCCCGGCTTGGAGAACCACAAATCTCAGATGCTGAGATGGACGCCCCGAGAGCGCTGCCCTCGCCGCCTCCGCCCATTGTAGAATCCCAGCGAGGACCACCATGAAAAGACGGACGCTGGATCGGCGCGCATTCCTTCACAGTGTCGCGGGAGGCGCGGCGGTGGCGGCGCTGCCGCGCCGGGCGGCCGCCAATGCGCGGGCCGCGCAGAAGAGTGCTCCGCGCATCCGCTTCGCTGCCATCGGCCTGAACCACGGCCACATCAATAGCCAGGTGAACGCGGTGATTCGCGGTGGGGGCGAGCTGGTTTCTTTCTTCGCCAAAGAGCCGGAGCTGGCGGCTGCCTTCAGCAAGCGCTTCCCGCAGGCCCGGCTGGTGCGCGAAGAGAAGGAAATCCTCGAAGACAGCTCCATCCATCTGGTAGTGAGCGCCGCCATCCCCGAGGAGCGGGCCCCGCTGGGCATCCGCGCCATGCAGCACGGCAAGGACTTCCTGTCCGACAAGCCCGGCTGCACCACCCTGAAGCAACTGGCGGACGCGCGCCGGGTGCAGCGCCAGACCCGCCGCATCTACTCCATCCTGTACAGTGAGCGCCTGGAGAACCGCGCCACGGTCAAGGCCGGCGAACTGGTCCGGGCCGGGGCCATCGGCCGCGTGATTCAAACCGTCGGCCTGGGCCCCCATCGCATGAACCCCCGGACGCGCCCGCCGTGGTTCTTCGAGCGGGAGCGCTACGGCGGCATCCTCTGCGACATCGCTTCGCATCAGGCCGATCAGTTCCTTTACTTTACCGGTTCCACGCAGGCGGAAGTCGTGGCCGCGCAGGTGGGCAACCTGCACCATCCGCAGTTCCCCGGCGTTGAGGATTTCGGCGACGTCCTCTTCCGGGGCGACCGGGGCGCGGGTTACGTTCGTGTGGACTGGTTCACACCCGACGGCCTGGCCACCTGGGGCGACGGCCGCCTGACCATCCTCGGCACCGACGGCTTCATCGAGATTCGCAAGAATATTGACATCGCCGGCCGCCCCGGGGAGAGCCACCTGTTTCTTGTGGATCAGAAAGGCACCCAGTACCTGGACTGCGCCCAGCAGCCGCTCCCCTACGGCGCTCAATTGGTGGACGACGTGATCCAGCGCACGGAGACCGCAATGCCGCAGGAACACTGCTTCCGCGCCATGGAGCTGGTTCTCACCGCGCAGAAAAAAGCCAGGCGACTCACGGCCTCGAAGTAGGACCACCCCCGGCGGCTCGTGGTTGGGGGCCAGCTCGATCGTCGAGGAAATGTCGAGGTCAAGGGGACCGGGGATCCATCGCCGGCTCGCACCGAAGCCCTCCCCTATTCCCTGGCAATGGCAATTCCCCTGGCATGGAGAGGGGAGCTTGAAGTCCCGCTTCAGCGCCCCAAAAAGGGACGAGGGCGCTTCAAGACGCCGGGTAACGCCGGGCCTGAAGGTTCCGAACCGCTGTGAACTTCGGACTGGCCCGCCACCAACTTGACGGTAGTGCCCTCGTCTCCCCAATAGGACGCTGCCAACTTGGCGGTCGTGGTCCGTCTGAAATCTCGGCCTGCTTCTTGGAGGCTTTCACCCTGGCCCACTAACAACTTGGCCTGGCCATTGACGCGCCGCCCCCGACTGGGTATGATATTTCTGCGGGGTGGAGCAGTCTGGTAGCTCGTCGGGCTCATAACCCGAAGGTCGCCAGTTCAAATCTGGCCCCCGCAACCACGGGCGCTTCGAGGAAACACCTCGAAGCGCCCTCTTGCTTTCAGTTACGGGAAAAGTCGCCATAGCTCGATTCTCAGTCCACCCGGGCATTCTTGTTCCCCATGAAGCTCGCGCCGGAGTGCCGGGAGAGGGCAGGTCTTGGATATGGCGGGAAGCATGCGTCCCCGCGAGCCTGCCGGTTTGTCGTGGAACGGCCGCTTCCCAACTCTTGATTCCCTGGACCGCCGGGCTTGTGGATCGGGTCATTGTGTGCCGGCGGCGGCTTCTTCTTTGCCGTCCACCCAGAGCTTCAGGGCCTTCAGCGCAGGCATATCGCCCTCCCACTTAGCGCCCTCGTTGGCTTTGGAGCGGCTGAACTCGATGCGTTCCTGGGCTGTCTTTTCGCTGAGGTCATCCATAGTGATGTGTTTGGCGCGAAACTGTGTATCCAGATCAACGATACGTTCCTCAACAATCTTGTTTTCCGGCGTGCCCCGGTGAAATAGCTTGAAGTTGAGATAACTCAGAATCCAAAAATAATGAAGCGCGGCCGAATCAGCGCCGCCCACGGCGCTTTTCAGCTTGCTGTGGCGCGCATTGACCTGGTCCAGCAGCCGCTGGCGGGTGCTCTTCTGCCGCTTCAAGAACTCCAGGGCCTCCCGTTTGTTGCCCAGGTCGTGCCGCTGCGAGGCCGGGGCCACCCAGGAGTGGTAGGCATACTCGCGGCGGTTGCCCTTGGGAATCACCTGGATCACGCCCAGAGCCGGACCGAGCGAGAGCACCTTCAGAGCCTCGAGCAGGTCTGGCCTCTTTTCCGCTTCCAGCGGCCTAATGTCCTCAAACTCGCCCTCCCAGTTGGCGCACAGGTGCAAGGGCACGTTGGTACGATGGTCCCCCTCACTTTTGTGCAAGGTTTGGTAGAAGTCGTAGTACTTGTCGTGGCAGTCCCTCACGATAAGGTCCGCCTTGGGCAGAGAAAAAGCATAGCTCTCGATCACCACGCGGACGCAAGTGGGGTCGTCGGTCACCTGAGGGTAGACCTGGCCACTAATCTCCTTCCCGGCCAACTGCTCCTTCACCTTTTTCAGAAAAGTGAGGTAAGGCTCGCGGTCGGTTGCCGGGACTCCGATAAAGACTCGCTCTTCGCTGGGCCCCTTGCTGCCCGCAAAGTACATGCCCTTGCGCAGCATCGGGAGGGCGGCGTTCACCAGCTTGTCATACTTGTCCGGACCGGCGTTTTTCCACTTCGGGTGTTCGAGGACTTCCACAAAACGGCCGCAGTCGCGATGCTTCTTGGGGTCCTGACGGCAGGCGTCGAAATCGGCCTGAAAGCGCTTGGTGGCGTACACACGCAAGGTCTGCTGAATCCAGTCGCCGCCTTCCAGACGAATCTTCTCCCGCAGGTCGTAGAGTTTCTGGCCGCTGCCCAGAACCTCCAGGAGAAACCGGCGGTGCTCCGAGGGGGGGTGAACTTCATGGTGTTTTCCCGAAAGATCGTCGAAGTCAAGCTTATAGAATCGGGAATAGTCTTCCGCTTCATCAAAAATGGAGATGGAAAGGTGCTTTTCGCTCTGCTCCAGATGCCTGCCGCGCAACCCGGTAAAGTAGCTGGCCATGGCGGGAAGGGCATCAACAAACTCCAACAGTCTGTCGTTCTCCTCGGCAAGGAATGCATCCGCGGCCGTGGCGACCTTGGCGGCTTCTTCCACGAGGAAAGCTTCGGCGGTGGCTTTGGCGGCCTGTTCCGCGGCCTCTTTGAGGCGAGCGTACATGGTGTCCAAGGTCCACTGGCGAAACGGCATCATGAACCACTTCTTCACCGAGAACTCCATGTCGAGGATGGCCACCACCGCCCTTTGTTGGTAGGTGGAGGCTTCCTGATCGAGTTGCTTCTTCAACTCAGTAACCTCCCCGCGATAGAACTTCCGCAGCCACTCGCTGAGAATCGCCAACATGCAGTTATCGCCGGCCAGGGAACGGGGACCCAGGGTGCCTTCCTCCATGCACTCTTTGATCCACTCGCGTAATTCCTTGCGAACCTGCTCCGTGACTTTGGCCGTGGAATTGGGGATCATGGCAGCGATATTTCCCCAGCGCTTGGGGTCCGGTCCCGTCTTTCCCACGAGGCCTTGCAGGAAACTGCGCAGCTTCTCCGGCAACGAGCTGACGTGCTGCTCAAGCGGTGTCGGGGAATCGCCGGTGTGCGCCGGCAAGTCCTCGAATTGACGCGGGATCTCCGCCTCGATCTTCTTCTTCCAATCCTCTCCGAAATGCTTTTTCAGGCCCTCCACTCCGAAACGCTCCTGAGTGGTTTGCCGGAGAGCATCTTTCAGGTCCGGATTCTCGGGGGAGCGGTGCCAATAAGTCGTCAATTCGGAAGCCAGTTGGCAGCTACACGCTTCGCGGATTGCTTCGAGGGGGACCTCCACCTTGGACATGCCCCGTGTGGCATAACGACGCGAAAAATGCAGGGTCAGGCCTTCTACGGGAGATACATCGTCATCCAGCCCGGACATGAGCGTCAAGACGTTGGAAAAAGCGCTGCGCTTTTGAGTGGAGAACGGCCCAGGCAGAAAATCCAGGAACAAGGACTCCGCTAGCATGTGAAAAAGCTCCGTGCGGCTGCCGGCGCCGATGTTCTTCTGGTTTCTCATCTCGCAGACATAGTTCACGGTGAAGGGCGGCCCCTGAATGGTCTCTTCTTTGCCGGACCAGGCCACGTCGAAGTCCACGCTCACGCCAGTGTCATCGCCTTCCGCCACGCGGGTCTTTACCCGGCGCATGAAATGGTCCAACTCCTTCAAGGCGGCGTAGGCGTTGCCATACGAGCGTCGGGAAGTCTCGTCGTTCACCACTTGGTAGAAAATGTTGGGAAGCAAAAGCATCCCGGTGATGGTTTTCATGCCCAGTTTGCGCAAAAGAAAAGCCAAGTCGAGGAAAATGCCGCTCCCGGTGCCACCGGCCACGGAGTAAATCACAAAGGCGCGCGGCGTGGTCTCAAACTCAACACCAGCAAGATATTTCTCCCGGGTGCGGTTTATGGTCGGCAGATCGGTGATGTTGTCCAGGTTCTGTTTCAGGGCCGCTTCAATTCGTGAGAAGCGATCAAAGAACGTCAGGCGGCCGATCGTGCGCACCCCACCGGCGCCGTCGGCGATCTGCACGCCGAAGCGCTGAACCTCATCGGTAAAGAGCCAACTGTGGATGTGCTTGAAGCCGGAGCGATCCTTGAGTACTTCGCCGAGCCCCTGACCAACCTGGCCTTCCAGCAACGGTACTTTCTCGTGCTCGCGGAACCGGACTTCCAGGTCAATTTCATCAATCTTCTCACCATGGGCCAAGACGTCGCGGGAGTCCGTGTCAATCCACAAATATGAGGTACAAGGCAGGCCGGTTTCGCCCCAGCGGTCGTAGAACTTTCGCCGCAAACGAAAGAGGATTTCTTTCCCCGTGCCGCCCAGGCCAATGAACAGAGTAGGATGGACTGCCCCCTTGACTTGTTCTTCCGGCATGTGCTTTCTCCTCTCAGAACGCGCTTAGCGCAGGAACCAGGGCAAAGCCCCACCGATCAAAGCCACTACAAAGCCCGCCAGCATCCAAGCCCAACCCACCAGGCTCCAAATGGCCATGGTGGAAAGAACGGTCACCACCAGAAAAGCTACGGGAACCCACCATACGGCGCCCGCGCCCAGGAATGCATAGGTGCCGACGACCAGCAAGATGTAGGAAAAAACGCTATAGGCGGGTCCGCTGGAATCCACCGGACGAACGTACTCGCGAACCATCATTCTGTAGAGCAAACCGGCAGCGAACCATCCCGGCAGGGCGCCAACCAGAAGGAGGCCCAGCCGGACGCCAAAAGACGTGTCTCCCACATTCCAAGGCAGCAATGAAGGATCGCCGCCGCGTACCATGGTCATGACGACCATGGAGGCAAAAGCGGAGTTGACGGCCATAAAAATAGTAAAAATACTCCATAGCCACCACTTCACTCGGCTGGGCAGGTCGTAAGCCATGGTTCCATTCATGGTGTCACCTCTTCGTCAGCTTGATCGAAGCCGGCTTTCCGGCCGGCGGCGCGCCGGGCGGTCTCACAACGGACGTCGATCCGCGGCCAAACGTCAGATAAACAGTAGAGCCGTCGTTCAAGGTTAGCGATATTGGTGTCGGGCTCTGGATGCTTGCGGAGGAAGCAGGAGGATCCAAGCGAATGCCGGGTGCAGGGGTGAAGACCTTGCCCGCAAGGCGGCCCACAGGGTGTCCACTGACCAGAACAGACCCTTGCTTGACCTCAGCCCGCAAGACGCTGCCATTCTTCTCCACTGCACGCACAGCGGGGCCGGCTTCCGAGAACGCTCTTGCGATCGTGCGGACGCCCAATGTGAGGATGGCTAAGATGCCTGACGCCAGGGCGAATAGCAAGAAAGCCCACTTAGAAGAATAGGTTACCCGCACCTGGTGAGGGACCCGCACAGGGACCACCGTCTCGGTGGGGGCCAGAAAATCCGGCAGCTTGGCCAGATAAGCAATCTTGCCCGTCTTCTTAGCGTCCGCAGGGTCAGCGGCTGTGAAATCCGCCAAGAACCTGTCCGACAGGCGGTAGTGCTGGCGCGGGACGAATATGGAGATGGGCGTTTGGATTTCGGCTACTTCGTGAGATCGCCCGCCAAACGCGGCGTGCCAGATGCAAGAGAATCTGCTGCTATCGAGCGTGACACGGCCAAAATCCACAGTGACTTCATAGACCTTTGGCTGCACGGTCTCGACTTCTTCCGGACTGATCGAGCTTTCGCTTCTCTCGAGTTTCAAGCAGGGTTGCTCCCGAAAGGGATTCGCAATGGTTGATCCCCTGGCTCTGGACGGTTGAAAGTAGAGGTGATTGAATTTGGGGCCAATCTGCACCATGGACTTGAACTTCAGGACCTGGCCTTCTTCAAATGCCTGGAGTTTGTCGCCCCCCGTGACAGTCACCTCGATAACGTTCTCGCCCAGCGGCTTCATGACTAGATCGGCCAGCTTGTCCTCGGGTGAGGCGCCGTCGAGGAAAGCTGCCACTTGTTGCGCCAACCGGGGATTCGGATAGGGAGGCAGTGTGGAGATGGCGTACACCAGCAAACCAGGCTGGCCCGGCGTGTGAACCAATGGAAAGACGTGGTACTCCTGAACTCGATCGCTCTGCAAAGTGCTGTAGAAGTCTTGTATTTGCGCGCCGGGCTCCACCAACTGATTGTCCGTAAGCAGCCAAATCTGACCATAGCTCCCCAAACTCGAAGCAAGGGCACTGTTCAAGTGCGTGGCGCCGGAGGTGGCGCAGAACTCCGGGGCGCTGGTGCTCGAAAGAGGGAAAGTACTCTGGGAGAATCCGGCCAATTGTGCGCCGCCGTTTTGGCCTGCCGCCGTCAGCAATTGGTCCGTCAGCCGCTTGGTCCATCCCTCTTGGCAGTAGGGCGCCATGCTTCCGGAATGATCCACCAGGATCACCGTGTCTTGGGCCCGCCCCGCCGGGGCCATGGCCAGAGCCAGAAGTAGGATGAGTCTTCGCATCATGTCAGCGGCCAACTCCAGGCCTCCACCACTCGGTCCACAAGCGCAGTGAGGGTGAGAAAGCCCGGGAACCAGTACAGGTCCAGGGGAATAAACACCCCTGCCACAGGCAATCGCACGCGCGCCAAATCCCCCGGATAGAGCCGCAATTCCAGGCCGCCGCGCGTGCTGAACAAGGCGGCTTGGAGATTCTCATGAGCAACGGCAGGGCCGGCGCACAAGTCTGCAACGGCGGAACGCAGGACGTCATGCCGGATCCCCCGCCGTAAGAACTCGAATCGCCTCTCTCCGGTAACGATCAGCGAAGCTTGAGGCCCTGGCCGATACTGTTCATCCGGCCCCATGGGCGAATGACCCAATCCCGGTTGCCCGTTGTCCAGACTCAGTGTAGCCATGCAGGGCTCTTCCCGGAACCATCCCGGCACATAAGTCACCTTAGGGAAGGGGACGTAGGGAAGGCGTCCCCAGGCAATGGGAAGGGGTGTAGGCTCCGCGAGATCCGTAACCGGGCGAAAGCCCCGGGAGAAATCTGCCAGCCCCACCCGGCGCAACTCCGTGCCATCCAGCCAGAAGAACTCTGATTCCGTGTAGAAGGCAAACATCCCGTTCAGGACAAAAGGGCCAGCGGCTTTGAGGAAGCCCACGCCTCGAGCTTCAATGGTCCGTAAACTCTTTTCTCCACGCTGCCAAACAACCAGGTGCAACGAGCCATTGGTCGCGCGCATCAGGCAAGCCAGTCGGCCGCCATGACCCGCAATGCCGGGGCACCCGTCGCTGAGGGAAACAAAGCGTGCGCCCCCCGTCAGTTCCGGACTGCGCATCGGAGCGTGATCGGTTTGGTGCACAGCCGGATCCATCAACCCCACCCAGGTGGGTCCCACCACAGCCAGAACGGGGCGCCCGGCAGAGTCGTCCTCGATCACTGCCGCCGGCCGAGTGCCGAATTCCGCGGACAATCCGTCTTCTACAATTCCCGGAGTCTTCGCCCGGGGCGAGAGTCGCAACACTTGGCCATTCAGGGCAACCAGCCAAAGGTAGCCAGCGTAGTGCAGAGGCGCTCCCCAGAATTGGTGGTAAGCAAAGCGAACGACTCCCGGCTCCTTGGCGCCCAGCTTCCATTCGCGGGCGGTAGAGAGCGGCAGCGTAGCGATCGGAGTCTTGTCCGCGGGACAGAAGCGCCAGAGCCGATCCACGGGGGTTTGGCAGCGGGTACAGCGGACCCACGCTACGGCACAACCCGGGCAGTACCCACTGGAGGCTTCGCTTTCCAGCCCGGCGCCACACTGCGGGCATCGTTTCGTCTGGGCAGCAACAGCCGTCTCCTGTGAAGCTGATTCTGGGCACATCAGTGCACTCACAAAACTTATCTTGGGCCGCGTATGCTAGCGGCCTAATCCAGGCCTTGTCAACTGTTAAGCCTTGAGTGAATCAGCCCCCGGCCCGGAGCGCCCTCCGGCCGCCAGCCGGCGTCCCGGAGAGTACCGGGCTCTTGACATTAACCTTCTAGCTAAAAGACAATTCAACCCCCAGCGGCACCCGCAGGTCGCTTGGTTGCCCATGTCCGAAGCGGCCACAAACAGGGCGGGCACGCACGCGTGCCCGGATGGGTGGGCTTCGCCCCCACAGGGCGCAGCGTCCACTCCCGCCTATTGCTGCATGTGCGGCCAAGCCCTGCTGGACCCGCAAGTCTTGCCGGCCGAACTCGTCTTTGTTCTCCCCGGGACGCGCCAAAACACACTGCACCTTGATAACTCCGGCAGCATTTATCCTGTCGCCTTTGTCCTGGAAAGCCCCCATGCGGGGATTCGCTTGGGGGGCACGGAAACGGAGATCCGGCAGGTGGTGCCAGCGGGCGAGAAGGCACAGATCAGCATTCAAGTTCTGGCAGACCGCATGCCCGATCGCGACCCGCTCGGTCTGATGCTGGAGGTTAGTTTTCCGCGGACGCTGCTTGACCCTCGGAATGTACACCTGCGAATCGGCCGGGAACCAGCTTTCGAGTTGCACGTCGAATCGTTTCCCGCTGCGCAACTTGGCCAGTTGGCTGAAGCCAAGGGGACGATTGGTCAGACCGCAGGGATCGATACTCAGTTACAGCAAGCGACCATCAACCATCCGGCCATGCGCATCTACGGACTGGAGCCCGGCCTGGGTTTTCGCAAGGGCCAGGAAGTCCCTTTCCGCGTGACGCTGGATACCAATCTGCTCCGTGGCCCCGGCGACATCCAAGGTAAGTTGCAACTGCGGTTTTCGCCCGGCGGGAAGACGGTTGAGACCGACGTCACGGCAAATGTCGCGGATAAGCCCCGGTTGCGTTTGGAAATGCCCGCCGCAGGACGGCCTTTGCCCTGCGAGTTGATCAGTGACCTGATGCTGATCCTAACCAACGAGGGTGGGGGCACGGTGGAAATTGAATCCTTCGAGTTTGTTGACCCCCCCGCGTGGTTCACCTGGACCCAGCCGAAGGAGCTCAAACCCTTGGCACCGGGGCAGTCCGTCAAAGTGGCCTGCGAAGTGGATGCGGAGCGCCTCGAACCGCGATCCTACGAAATCAAGGTGGTGGCCACACAAAAGGACGGGTTGAAGATCCCGGGAGCATTCGATCTTAAGCTCGAACCAGCCACGACCTTCGAGCACTTTGTCGCCATCGACTTTGGGACAACGAGTTCATGCGTGGCTTACTGGGATGAGGGTGCCCGGTCCGTAAGGATGGTGCCTCTCCCGGGCCATCAAGATGGTGTCATTCCGTCTGTGGCCTACTTCGACTCCCCCAGTGGCTCATGGCTTATCGGGGCCGAGGTTAGCAAACGCGGAAAACTGGGATCTGCGATTCGCTCGGTCAAGCGGAGGCTGAACGAAGGGAGTTTTGAGCCCGACAAACGACGCGTGGAAGTCGAAGGTCAGTCCTTTGAACCCGAGGAGGTCGCGGCGGCCATTTTCCGGTACCTTCGGCGGCAAACAGAAAGGCACCTGAGAAGGAAGATTGAAGAGGTGATGATCACCCTGCCGGCCAACTTTACCGACACCGGCGTGCAGGCCACGATTCGAGCCGCGCGCCAAGCCGGCCTTAGGCCGTTCCTGGACGCGAACCCTGAGGCTTGGTCCGATTTTCGGCTGGACGAGCCCACCGCCGCGGCCCTGGAAGCCCGTCACATTTGGAAAAAATCGAAGGAAGAGGAGTACGTCCTGGTGTTCGATTTCGGCGGGGGCACATTGGACGTTTCCGTGCTCCTGGCCGTTGAGCGGCCAAATCTACGGGAAATGCGCGTCCTGGCTCACAAAGGTGATAACAGGCTCGGAGGCGACGATATCACCTTCGTCCTAATCAGGCTGCTTGCCGAAAAATTCAAGGAGAAAACCGGCGTGGAGCCGCAATGGGACCGGGCGATACTCCGGGAGCATCGCGGGGAAATGGCCGAAGCAGAACGGAATGAGATTCTGGCCAATCGCCACCAGCTCTGGGAGCTGTCCGAAAAGACCAAAATCGCTTTGAGTGATGAGAGAAAACCGAACGTCTCCGTCCACATCGTTCTATCCAAACAAGGACAACGGCACAAGGCAGAGGTCGAGGTGGCACGTGAGGAGTTGGAGGCTCTTATTCAGAGTCAAGTCAGGCTGGCGCTCTATGTCGTGGACTTGGCCATCAAGCGGGCGGCCAAGGGGCCCCGGCCGGTGCAAAAGTCCAATCTCGATCGAGTCATCGCAACAGGCAAGACCAGCCTGATTCCCTTGATCCGCCGGGAACTGGAGAAACATCTGGGAAAGAAGATCGAGAACCTGGGCGCCTCATTCGATCTGAAGCATTGTGTATCCCAGGGCGCGTGCCGGTACGGGCGATCACGGCGCTGGGCTGCTCAAGAAGTTCCTCTGCAATGCAAGGGCATTAATGAATACACGAACTGTAGCTACGGGATCGTCGCAGGAGCCGGTGGGGGCGCAGGGAGGCCCTTTTTTACAGAGGTGATCCCCGAGGGGACGAGGTATCGCGGCCGTAATGGCCACGGTGACCCTATGGTTCGCGAGAACTCCGACCTGTTTGCTCCCCTCTCTACCAGATTCCAGATTCCTGTTTATCAGCACACGGGCGATGTCGAGGTGGAGAGCCAGTTGGAGATAACTCAGGACAACCGGTATGTAACCGCGATTGACAGCATCGAGGTGCGGGGCATACCCCGGCCCAATCCGCAGAATCCGCCGCGGGTCCATGTGCGCATGTGGGTTGGCAAGGACGGCCTGCTCGAAGCGGATGCCACGGTGGAAGGGCATGTCGAGAAATTCAAGTTGCAGCACCGTTTTCGCGTGTGAGGTGAACTGTGGCGGCGTGCGCGGGACTCGATTGGGGGACGGCGAAGATTGCCGCCGCCGTGTGGAATGAGTTCGAACAGGCCCACCGCGTCGTGAGGGTCAACGGCGCGCCGTTCACGGACTCGGCGGTGGGCGTGCGCAAGCCGCGCAATCGAGGGGAGCACACCGCAGCCGTCTATCCCCTCACCACCGGCTGGCCGGCGGATGGTCCGGACCTCCGGTTTGACGAGCTAAAGCAAAAGTCTTCCATCTTGGAGCCGGAGCTCCTCCGATACTTGATGGCGCCGGTTTTCAAGTTCTGGTTTCAGGAATTAAGCAGCGGTGCGGTGAATCTCAGTGTAGCCACGCCCGCGCTGATCACCGTGGACCGCGCCGGGGTCTTGCGCGACTGCGCTCAGGGCGCCGGATTCCAGTTTTGCGCAACGGTCAGCGAAGTCCTGGCTGCGGTCCTGGCGTATCTTCCGGTTTGGCAGAAAGACGACCTGAAGTGGAGGCGGCTGGAGGCGGGGCGCTGCGTCTGGGTGGCCGACTGCGGGGCCAAACACCTCTACCTGGCACTGGTCCACGTGAAACGGTCTCCGGGGGCGCCGGACCATTTCGACTTCCGCTATCTGGGCGCGGACTGCGTCGAGTACGCCGGAAGCCTCCATCCTGAAGCCCATCGGCCTGTGGCGGACTTGGTCCAGGAAGCGTGCCGGTCGATCATGCGCGCAGCCCGGGTCGCGTCCGAAGGCCACAAGGAGCTGGCCAAGGCCGTGGACGCAGCCGAATGGATGATTGGGTCCGGCGGCGGACCAAATCTGGCGCCCGCGACGAAGGCGCTTGGCGAACAACTGACCAGGGTGGGGATGATGCCCCGCCTTTGCCAGGAAATTCCCCCGCCGGAGACCGTAGCCGCCGGCGCGGCTGTGCATGCAGCCATGCAGGCCGGTATCTTGCCCTACCAGGTGCGACGCGAAGACCGGCCCCTGATTCTGGGGGTGCGCACGGCCAGCGGGCCCACCAGCTTTCTGCCGCTTAGCCAGCACCCCCAAGAGCCGGGTTCGACTGTGCACCGCGCCTTCCAATTGCCCGGCGACATAGACGCCGAGGTCGAAGTAACAGTCGGTGCGGCGTTGCCCGGCGGGGACCACTTCGGCGTTCTTCAAACCTTTCTCCTCCGCCCGGAGAGGTTCCAGGGCGTCGAGTCACCCAGGTTACTGGTCGAGAGCAGGATGGAAAACTGGAAGAAGAGCATCGTTACTATCCGCGGGGTCTGGAACGGCGAATCACTATATAGCTCTTCCTTGCCACTGCCTTAGACGGAGGGCGCGATTCAGAGGGTATGACCCGGAACACCCAAAGTCGGCTGGACTTGAGGCGGAAGCAATTCAGGTGGAGCTCGCTCCTGGTCTTCCTATGCGTGTTGGCCGGGCCTTTGTGGGGCGCTGGGGATACTCCGAAGCAAGCGAAGCCTGCTGCGAATGCAGCGGACGTCCGCCCCGGGCCTCCAGTTGAACCGGAGCCCGCAGTCTCCTTTCTCACCTACCCGTGGGTCAGGTGGACCCTGCATGCAGCGATTGCCGTTGTTCTCTTGGGTTTGATCCTGAAGCTGTGGCGCGATCTGAGCGAACTAAGGTCCGACTTCGAATCGCAAGCCGATCACCCCAAGACCCCCCGGGTTTCAAAAAGGGAGGTCGAGCAGATATTGGAGGCAAGGCTGGAGCCGCTTGCGGCGGAGCTGAGCTCCCGCTTGGACAGTGTTCGCGGTGAACTCCACAAGCGCGCGCAGGAGTTACAGGGGGAATCCCGTCGCATCGCCGGAGAACATCAAGAAACCTCCAAGAAACTGGGGGAGCAGTTGCAATTGCGTGCGCAGGAATTGGCCGCAGCGGTGCGGCGTGTCGAACGCCTGGAGCAGAAGAACATCGAGGAGTACTTCGAACAATGGAAGGCGGCCCATCTCGCTGCGGTCTCGAAGGGAGCGGTGCAGGCCACGTGGGAGGAGTTCCAGGGGAGAGAAGACCTCATCAAGGAACTCGAGAAGTGCCGGGGGATTCAACAGGCGCTGCTCGATCGGGGGCGGGCCTGGGCAGAGGCGCTGCAGGGTTGGTCGGCGGAGCTCGAGGCCCCGGGGCACGCCAGCACGAATGGCGAGTTCCTCAAGTCTTTCCGGTCGAGTTTTGTGCTTTACTTCTCGCAAACACTCAATCTCATGTCCCGATTGACGGAGTCGGTTGCCCGCTTTGACCTGAGCAAGGTGTCTCTCCCAGCGCCCAGCGACATCGGATTTGCGGACGTCGTCTCCGGCAAGAGCGCCGACACGCTGGCCAATGCGTACCGCCGGCGGCTGGAGGAGCGCTGCCGGCAATTGACACAGGAGACGCCCCGGCTGGAAGCCGAGTGGGAGCAGATCAAGAAGCAGCTCCTGGAATTCCTGGACCGCTTCTACAGCCAGTACGACGAACGGGCCAAGTCCGGCGAAGCGGCTGCCCTGACCAGCCTGGAGCGCCTGCTGCGCAGCTCCCTGGAGAAGGCCCAGGTGCGGGAAATTCCCGTAGAACTGAACTACACCGAGTACGACAGCACGGTGCACGAGCAACTGGTGGGCGCGGCGCTGACCCGGCCCGAGCTGCCCGAGAACACCGTGGTGCAAGTGAACCGGCGAGGCTACTTCTATGACGGGAAGGTCCTGCGGCCCGCGCTGGTTACCTTGTCGACGAAGGGAAAGAGGTGATGGACTTCGAGCGGATCAAAACCGCGTACGATCTCATCAACGCTCCCCCGCGCCGGACGTTGCTCCCTTCGGGCATAACCGGCGTGTGCCTGGTTTTTGAGCCGATCGCCCGCGTGCGCCTTGGGGTCAGTTCCTCGCCGTACATGTTGCGATTTCGAAATGTCGGCGATACGGAAGCCGAATTAGTGGGCGTGGATGCGCCCCCGGGGGTGGACGTTGTGCTTCCGGACCAACGCTACCTGCGCGCGCGTAGCTTGAAATCCGCGGAACTCCTGGGGGAACTGAGCCCCATCCATCTGAATTCAGAACAGGATGATGTCCGGCTGGTTCTCAGGGTAACCCTTCCGGACGGAACCCTGCACCGGACCGAAGTCCGCATTCCGCTGGAGCGCGGGAAGCCGGCGGGACTGGCGCTGATGCGGCATCCCGTTTCAATACACTTCGCGGATCGCCGGGACCTGCACTTGGAGGCTTACCGCCCATTCGAGATCACAGCGCCAAACGCGCGCAAGGTGGACCTGCGCATCGAACGCGGGCCGGCCACGTTCGGCCCGTATCCCCAGTCCTTCCCCATGAAGAGGGGGGAGGCGGGCCGGTTCCAAGCCGCTGTTTCCATGCCGGAAGGCGATTCCTACGCCTACCGTTTTCATGTGGACGGTCAGAAGCTTCTGACGGATGAGGACGCCGAGGAGACCGGCCACGTCGGCGGTGTGGACTCGTTGTGCTCGATCTTCTCCGTGGGTCGCGCCCGGACGCAGAAGATCCTGTTCAAGAACGCGGGCTCCATGTGGATCGAGGCCCGGATGGAAGCGAAGCACGAGTGGTTGACCCTCAGTTCGCACCGGCTTTCGCTGGACCCGGGCCAGACAGTGGATGTCCAGGTGTCCGTGAGGCTGGAGGGCCTGGACATGGGCACACACACCGGTGAGATTCTCGTGGACACCGGCTCCGGCGACCCGTTGAACCGATTCCAGACGATTCCAGTCCGGCTGACCATTTCCGCCATTGGTCCGGCACTGGCCCTGGCGGGGGGGACGGTGCTGTTCGGCACGGTTTATTGCGGCTCCGCCGCCGAACATGAGATGGAAATCCGCAATGCCGGCTCCGGCGAACTCCGGGGCCGATTCGTTTCCAGCCAGGATGAGTACCTGCGCTGTGACGACTTTGCCGTAGCCGCGCTGGCGAAGGGCAAACTGCGCATCACCGTTAGCGTCCCGGCGACGGGAGTGCCGCCCGGCCTGCGCTCCGGAATCCTCGAGATGGAAACCAACAGCGTGCTCCACGGCCGCGAAAAGTTGCGCATCCCCGTCAGCTACAACGTTGCGGGGATGATGTTCAAGCCGGAACAGGCAAACCTGGGCACGGTTTGGCCCGGCAAGACCGAAACCCTGGTCGTGAAAGTGTATCGCGGGGATCGCACCACGCTGCTGGGCCCGCTGGAAATCAGCAAGAGACCCTCGTGGCTGGAAGCCGCCGCTGCCGGCGACGGACAGATTGTGTTGAAAGCCAACGTGGTGGACCGCATGGATCGTTCGCTCGATGCCGCCCTTACGGTCAAAGAGCCAAAGACCGGACTTACGGGTGTATTGAGCGTCCGCGGGCAGTTCGCCCTGCCGCGGGCCCGCGCCGACAAGAGGATTGATCTGGGCCGGGTGCGCATCGGGGAAGCGCGAACGGTCCACTTGCCAATTTACAACGACGGCCAGGGCACGCTCCTGGTGAAAGAAATCGTGCTGGATCAGCCCTGGCTCAAATTGGTGGAGGCCGAGGGCGCCGAACCGATCCCGTACATCCTGGAAGTCCAGGTCGAAAAGCAACACGTGGGGGATTCGCGCGGCCGGCAAGAGGCCTTGGTCGAAGTCATTACCAACGACCCGTTGAAGCCCAAGCTGGAAATCCCGCTCGTGCTCAAGCTCGTGGATTGAGCAGGAACATGCAACGTAACGGGGGTAATGACCGCCCAAGAGGGAAGAAGAGGGCGGTAAGAGTTGGCATAGGGGCGGGAGGAGCAACCCCAAGACCTGCCCAAAGTGATCGCGTGAGGTAGTTATTGCATGCTTAAGCGCCGGCTCATCTTGTTCGCATTCTCGTTTCTCCTTGCCCTGCCATCTCCGGGGCAGGCTCCGCCGAACCCATCGGTCGGCCACGTAACAGATGTTTTCCTTTGTGTGGACCTCTCTACTAGCTTTGTCAGTCCCTCGAGCATCTCAGACCGAGGCGCGTACAGGCGTTTCTTGCTGGAGACATTCAATGGCATCGTGGCCGGCATCGGAAGTGCGCCTCGGCTGCATCTTGTGTTTCTTGCGGATAGGGCCACCCTGCGGTCCAATGTCAACGCCGAAGACCTCAGTCTTGTGGCGGGCGACGATAGGCTCCTCCTGACTACCCTCGATCCTCAAACGCACGACAAACCATCGGCCATGGCCGACTTCCTTGGCATGAGGACTTTGAAAGAGGGTATCGGCGACGACAAGAGCAATTTCGGCGCTTTGGCTGATACCTTAAGAAGAGCGACAACCGGCGTAGGGCAGGTTGCTGTTGTTCTGTTGACAGATGGGGATCCTGACCCGCCAATTCACGGAACCCATCCCTTCGCAAACTTGACAAGCGATACGAGCATTTGGCGTTTCCTAGTCTTAGTTCCTCGCAACGTCGGCCGCCTTACAGGCTCGCTTCCCGAGAAATGGAAAAGTGTGTGCAATCTCAGTTTGGTTGAGTATTCCTCCGGGATAGAAGCTGAGCAAAGTGTGAGAACGTATCTCAAACCCAGCGTCCTTTACGATCCACTGCCGGCCGAACGCGCAACGCTAGATGGTTCCGAGATCAAGTTCTTTGTGGATTGGGCGGAACACATTTGGCTGGGCCCGGATGTTGAGGTCCAGCTGCTCACCGCTGACGTATGCCCAGGGCCGGACCCGGAGAACTGTGTATTCCACAAGGAATTCGAACGGGATAAGGCCGGCATTTCGCAATGGACTCGCGAACACACAATTGGTCTTGGCAGTGCTGGAGCAAAAAGGGTAACTGCGCTGCTCGACTCCGGGCGCAGGGTCGCCTACTTGCACCTTCGGTACTCGAGTGTCCTTACATGTCTTAATCGCGCCAGCCTAACCGGCAATTCGGTCCTGGCGCGTACTACCCTTCTCCTCACAGTTAAACAAGAGGACTGGGGGTTTCTGGCTGAGGGCATCGATCTCGGTGTGCCCCAACGCGAGGGTGAACTGCGGACCCGCTTGGAGATTGATATTCCCTCGGACTTCTTTGAGACACCAGAATTCCGACCACGACACGGAGATGTGGTTGTGTTTCGGCCGCACGTGGAACCCATTGGCAGTGCTCTGCCGCGCTTCGAATTCTCTTGGGCCGTACCGCAACGAAGCGAGGCGGGCGCTTCCGTTGGCACGGACAACGGGGAGAGTATCATTTATGCGGATCCCGCCCACCTGGCCAACGGTCGAAGAATCACTGTGGAACTCAAGCTGCAGCCAAAGGACTTTTCTCTTGGTCAGGAGTTCTTTGATTTCGCAATGTACATTAAGGCTCAACTCTGCCCAAAGGCCGGTGCTCAAGGTCCGAAATGCGAAACAAGATTCAAGTCGGGCAAGAATATTAGGCCCAAAGACCGGGAGTCTACCACCTTTAGAGTTGCAATTGTGGATGGAAGGCAAATGTTTGTCCTGCATAACTGGGTTATCTTTCTAATTATCGTGCTAGCGGTGGCGGGCACGTCCACTCTCCTTGGCTCAAGGCGCCAAGGCCCGAGGTACTGTCACCGCTTCATGGCGTGGCTCTTCTTTGGGCTTACCTTGCTGCAGCCATTGATGTTCCACCTTCCTAATCGAGACATGCGATTCTTGGTCTTGGTGTTTGTGGCCGTAGGCGTATGCATCGGCAACTACTTTGTTCTCAGCCGGTTTCTCTTTCGGGACAGTTGCGGTACCCACCGCAAATGGTCTATTGCTTTGTGCTTCGCGACAGCTTCCAACTGCATTCTTGGGGTACTTCTCACCTATGTTCTTGGAGCCCGGGGTTTGTGGCCGGCGCGCCTTGAAATCGTGATCATGTGGGGTTTTCTGAACTGCATGCTTCTCACGTGTCTTGCCGGATGGATCCGGACCAGGCCCGCATCCTCTAGTGCTAGTTCCGCCCCCTGGGTTACTTTGATGCAATTCCTTTTCTGCATCAGTACCGCGGTCTGCCCGCTTGTTGGTTTTGAATTTGCAATCGGTCCTTGGCTTTCTTATTTCATAATGTTTGGCGACTTGTTCCTAAGGGGAATGGACTGGCGCACGACGAGACTCGGAACGGCTACACCGTGATTTGAGTTGGAAAGGCTAGTTCTATTGGGATCCTGGAGTGGAATCTGCTTACAGAGAATCTCGAGGCGGGCTTTCATCCGAGGGCCTGTGCGTCCGCTACGTGGCGCCGGAGGAGGCGGCGCGGCGGCACCGGCTGCGCGCGCGGCGGAGGTTTGCGCGCCGGGCGGGGCTGGGGATGGCGGGCGCCGCGATGGCCGCCGGGCTGGCGTGGGGGGCTTGGTGGGTCTGGGCGCCTCGCGGAACTGCCGCCGTAGCCACCCAACCCCGAAACACGCTTCCGCCCGCCACGGCGAAGGAGGTGCTGCGAGCTGGAAGGAAAGACACGCGCAGCGGGAGTGGTGAAAGCGCGGCGGCGAATCGTGTGGCGCCGGACTTGGTCAGGAATCGGCCTCGACAACTGCCCGCGCCGAAGAAGACAGGCGCAGCAACGCGCGGCCCCGGCCGGAGTGACAACGAGCCGCAACGATCCGTGGAGCGGCCGGTTGCGCAGCCAGCAATGCCGGCGGATGAAAAGCGTGCAGAATCACCTGAATTGCGGCGGCCGGCGGCGGTATTTGGGGGCGAGTCGGGCAGTGTCAGGGCGCCCGTCAGTTCCATCACTCCGGGCACGCAGACGGGGCCGCCGGTGCGCAGCACGGAGGGGCCGCTTCAATATGGGCCCCGCAGAAACGACGAAGTGGCACGGCCGGCCGCAACCTACTCCGGGCCGGGGCAAGGGCAGGTGATCGGGTCGGGGCGCATTGAGAAAGACCAAGAGGTGCGCATCGTGGGTGCGAACGTGAGCCACGGGACCATCCACGGCGCCCTGCCTGGGGTGCCGGTGACTATCGAGGTCAATTCGCCGGACATCGGCATCACCGACCCGCCTGGCCCCGACAACGGATGGAGAGCTGTTTCGTTTCGCAGCAAGAAGGGGAGACACCTGGCCGTAGTCATTACCTGGGCTGTGAATCCTTAAGGAGGCTTCGATGGTTCCGATGAGCGCAGTCTTCCTGACCCTGGGCCTGCTTGCTTCCCCGTTGCAGCAACACGTAATCGCCCCCAATACGGCGATGCGCGTCCGGCTGGTGGCGCCCTTGAGTACGGACACGAATCGCAAAGGGGACGGAGTCAAGGCCGAAGTGATGGAGCCTGAACACCTGAAGGGCGCTTACGTAGCGGGCACAGTCACCGAGTCCAAGAGTAGCGGCAAGATTAAGGGCAAGTCGAAGTTGAACTTCCGCTTCGAGCAGCTCTACTTCAATGGCGCCACGTACCCCATCCGAACGAATATCGAGGCCCTTTACAATTCTCAAGGGCAAGCGAATGTGGATGAAGAAGGATATGTAGTGAAGGCCAGCAACAACCTGGGGAAGATCGCGGCCATGTCCGCGATTGGAGCATTGATCGGCGGTTTGGCGGGTGGGGGGAAGGGCGCGGCCATCGGCGCCGGGGCCGGGGCCGCGGCGGGGTTTATCCTGATTCAAGTGGCGGCGAAAGGGCCGCGGATTACCTTTGCCTCGGGAAGCCAATTTGTCATTACTGCCTCCCCCCTGTAGGGGAGCATGACCTGCCGTGCGGATGGCTGCGTTGAGGAAGAACTCAGCGAACGGCATAAGAAGGGACCATGGCATCCACGTCACGCACACCGAAACCGCGACCAGAACCGGCGCGCGAGCCAATCTCCGTCGCCGAGCCCTTGCTGGTCCGGCACTACCTGCAATGCCCGGCCTGTCAGGGCACGTATCCGGGGGAGAGCTGGCCTGACACCGGGGCGAACCCTCTGCCGCAGCCGGCCGCGCCCCCGCGCAGTCGGTTGCTCGAGACCCTCGCGCTCTTCGGTTGTTTCGTGCTGTGCATGGTGATGCTGTTCTTCGCAGCTCTCTATTTCGATTCACGCGCGGCGGCGGATCGCGCGGGCCGGGAAAAAGGAGCCACCGAGAAGCAGCTTCAGGAATCCCAAGCCCGGGTTAGCGCCCTGGCGCAGTCGGATGCGGCGCTGCGCGCCCGGTTGAAGATGGCTTACTCCGACTTGCCGGTGGCAGTCACCGGATTTGAAGTGCTGGCCAATGATGGCTCGGGAGAACGGGTCATCAACGGAACGGGAGAGTGGACGCCGGTTCTGGATGGGCGGACGCTTACCCGGCTGGTGTGGCGGGCGCGCTTCGACAATCTACTGCACGGCGTGAGCTCGGCGAAGGTTACGGTGGTTCTGGGGTGCGCTCGCAACGACTCTCCGTGCAGCGCCGGGGACGCAGTCACATTGCAAATGGACGAGAATCACTCCAGCTACGTGCATGAGGTTCCCGTGTGGCCCGTGGCGGCAGGAAATTGGTCCGTGGGCACATTCACGCTCGAGTTGCTGGTGAACGGACAGTCCCAGGGCCAGGTGAATTTCACCATCCAATGAGCGAAACCGGCCGCACGTCCCCATCGAAGCGAAAGGGGGCCATCCAAGGGGCCGAGGCCATTCGATGGAGATATGTCAACGGCGGTGAATTCGTTGGGAGGCAGGCTCGCTACGCGCGCAGGCGGTTTTTGCGCACTTGGGGGTGGAGGGCCGGCGCCATGGTAGCCGTCGCTTCCGCCTTGACGTGGGCCTGGCTTGCCAGCGAGCGGGCACGCGACGAGCAGCAACGCCGGCAGCGGGCTATGCTACAGGTCGATTCTCTCGGCGAGTCCGCGGCCCAAATGGGGGGCAACCCGTTATGGGCTCGCCACTGGCCTGTGGAATGGAGCGCTCTGCGCAAAGAGATTGTGGACGCGCGGGCCGCGGTGGCCGCGGCGCCGTCCGGCGCCGCCTTGGAGCTTGCCGAGCAGCGGGTGCAGCGCGCCAGTGACGAGCGGCGCAAACTTCAAGCTCGCCTGAAGGACCTTGTGGATGCGGGGCTCCAGCGGCGTTGCCCGCGCCATCCAGGCCGGCCGAGAAGGCCGAGCGACGCGGCCTGTCCCGTGGACGGTTCTGCTTTCCCTTTCTGGCAAAGGGGCAATTTGATTTATTGGAAAGAACCGGACGGGCGGTTGCTGGCCTTGCGGCCGGTCGAGACCGAAACCGGCCGAGACTTCGACTTTATCGATTTCTCGAAAGAAGCGCTCAGGAAGAGGTCCCGCTAACCTGAGAGGGGAGAATCGAGGGATGGTATGACCAAGGCCTCGACGAATCTTGTGGCCATCCTGGCAGGCGTGGTCAGTGCCTTGGCGGCGGCCGGCTGCCAGGGTCTCCCGGGGGCGTTCACTCCGATTGCCGAAGTCCTGAAGGACCCTGGAAGGTATTCAGGAAAGGAGGCGCGGGTTCAGGGCAAGGTCACAAGTGCCCTGAAACTCCCTCTGGTGGATACCGCGACTTATACCCTGCGCGATGAAACGGGAGAGATCATGGTTGTTTGCAAGTGTATTCCCCCTGCCGTTGAGAGCAGTGTGCGTGTGGCCGGTACGGTAGATACGGTGGCTGTGGTAGGGACGACCACCGTGGGTGTCCATCTCAAAGAGAACAGGAGGTGGTGAATGGCCGGCTCCGCACCGCGCCGCGCACTCGAAACCGAGCGACGTGGTTCAACGGCCCAACCTGAGCAGCAGCGCGACTCGCTTGCTGAAGCGGGCGCCGTTCGTGCCATATCCCCGCTGCCCGTGACCACTCTGCCGGGGAGAATTACTCAAGCTGACCCGATCGAATCCCAACGACTCGCCCTGCAAGAACTGTCCGTCACCCTGAGGAATGAACAGCAGCGGAGAAAACGCTTCTGGCAATTGGTTTGCCTCGCGGTAACAAACATTCTGGCGATGTCAGCTCTGGCTTGGTGGCTGCTGGCGCGCGTTGCCTGGCCGGTTTTTCAATGGGGCTTTTGGCAGGCATGGACTTTTCCAACCAGCGCATCGAGCTGGGGCGTCGAGAATGTGGTTGTAGCCGGGGGGAAGAGTCTCGTCGCCGCGAGTGCCCTGCTGCTGCTCGCCGCCGCCCTGAGCTTCTGCGCCACATGCGGCTACCACACGCTGGAGAGCCTCCGGCGATACCAGCCGGTGTTCTGGACCCACGCGTTCCACCAGGGGCTCATCGGCGCCGGATGGGTAGGGATCCGAGCAACCATCGGGACGATCGCCGTTCTGAATGGCTTGCTCGCCTGGAAGCTCACTGTCCTGTGGGTGCTTCCGATTGGCGATTGGGGGTTCGCTTCCGCCTGGTCGTACCAGTCTTCGGGGTTCTTCGCCGCCATCGGCAACTTCATTGTCGCCTTGCTCAAAAGCCTGGTTGGTTTGGCGGGCTTGGGCGTGGTGATGGGAGCGTTCGGCTATGTAACATTCGCTGCCGCGCGGCTAATCAACTGGTTGCGCCACCGGATTTGATCCAGGCCGGCCACGCGGTGAAAGGCCGCTGAACTTTCTGGACCCGGATACCTACGGCCATTATGACTGCAGCGGAAGAAAGCAAGGCGCTGTTGGCGGCCGGTTTTCACTGGGGTTATCAAACCGCGGAGGAGGTGCTCCGGCGCCATGCTATGCGGCGGTTCCGCCGCAAGAGCAGGCGCTTTGGATGGGTTGCTGGCGGGCTTTTGTCTCGGGCGGAGAATCCGAAACTTGGGGGAGCACACGCTCGGATCGCTGCCGCAGCTTTCTTGCCGCCGAGGTTCGTAGCCGTCGCGCCAGGGCCCCGCTTGACCTAAGGTGATTCACCCAGGCCCGCTGGCCACGCGCTCCGGTTGAGATTCAAGGGGGGAAGCTATGGCTACTTTTGCTCGAATGGTCAGCATGCTTGGGGCATTGGTCACATTACTGACCGCGGCCGTGGGCACTACATACACCATGGTGACCAACTACAAGGACAGCCAGTTCCAGCAGCATAAGAGCCAAACGGATATGATCATCCACGGGAAGGATGCGGAGATTGCCCGCCTATCGGAGCGCACCGTGGCTTTGGAAAGGGTCCTGGTGCCCGGACAAACCAATGCTGAGAAGCTGCTGGAAGCAGAGGAGAACCTCCGAGCGATGGAGGAGGAACTCCAGAATGCAAGGCGCGAGGCCAATGCAGAAATCGCCGCATGTCGGGAGACGGCTGCCCGTCAGAGTCCGAGCCCGGTCGATTCAGACGTGCAGATGAGGGCGCAGCGAGCCGAAGACGGCCTGCGGGATTGTCAGGGTGGTGCTACTCGCCGTGATAACGAGAACCGCAGCCTGAACGAGGCGCTGGAGAAGGTCATCGTAGTCACCAGCAGTTTTCACCTGGCTGAGGGGCAAACTCGCGACGTCATTAGGAATGCTGTCTGGCTCGGCCTCCGGCGGTCCGATGGATCCTCGGTGGAAGTTACGTTAGACAACAAGCCCGTCTCCTTGAACCCTGGCCAGACTTCAGACATCAAGTTTGGTGGTCGCACCTGCCGCCTGGTGCTGACGGAACTGAAGCGCTCTGGGAGTTCACGGAGGGCGGGCTTTTCTTTCGGCTGTTCCAAGGGTTCCCCTGCCGCATAAGACGTCCCGGTGGACGCAACTCTTGCGTGGATCCTTGGGTTACCGCAGGCGCCGCCCCACTGCCCCCCGGCTTCCCCCGTGGACATGCAACTCCTCGAACACGGCCATCCGCAGGATAGGGACGCGAATCATGCCACCGGCCGGGGGCATGGCCCGGCCTTTTCTTTCTGGGGCGTGTTCAGTTTCCGCTTGGGGCGGCCGGCTCGGGTAGCTTCAGCAGTTTCCAGTCGGGGGGCTCGAGGCCCAGCAGGTGGTGGACGAAGAAATCCTGGAGCAGGCGCAGCCCGTAGGCGCCTCCGGCGCCGTGGCGTCCGCCGGGGACGAACAGCAGTTCAAACTTCTTGTTGTGCCGGATGAGCTGGTTGACCACTTGCAGCGTGGAAGACGGGTCCACGTTGGTGTCCATCTCCGGCACCACCAGCATCAGTTTTCCTTGCAGGCGGTGCGCGTTCACCATGTTGGACGATGCCGGGTATTGCGGCCCCAGCGGCCAGCCCATCCACTGCTCGTTCCACCACATCTTGTCCATGCGGTTGTCGTGGCAGCCGCTATTGGCCACACCGGCCTTGTAAAACTCCGGATAGAAGAGCAGCCCACCCAGGGCGTTCTGGCCGCCCGCGGATGTTCCGTAGATGCCCAGGCGCGTGATGTCGTACCACGGGTATTTCGCGGCGGCGGCCTTGTGCCACGCGATGCGGTCGGGGAAACCGGCGTCGGCCAGGTTCTGCCAGGCCACGTCGTGGAAGGCGCGGGAGCGGTTGTTGGTGCCCATGCCGTCCATCTGCACCACGATGAAGCCGATTTCCGCCAGCGCGTGGGCCGCGCCGGAAAAGGTCTTGGGGACAAAGGAGCCCTGCGGCCCGGCGTAGATTTGCTCGATCACCGGGTATATCGCGGCGGGGTCGAAGTTGGTGGGCTTGTGGATGACGCCCCAGATGTCGGTCACGCCGTCGCGGCCCTTGGCCACGAACACTTCCGGGGGACGCCAGCCCGCGGCGGCCAGCGGGGCCGCGTCGCCGCGCTCAAGCTCCATCAGCACTTTGCCATCGTCGCTGCGGCGGAGCAGGGCTACGGGCGGCAGGTCCACGCGCGACCACAGGTCCACGTAATACTTGCGGTCCGGCGAGTAACGCACGGTGTGGTCGCCATCGGCTTCGGTCAGCGCCAGCAGGCCGGTGCCGTCGAAATGGATGCGGTAGTAGTGGGTGAAGTAAGGGTCGTGGCCGGGGTTCATGCCCAGGGCGCGGAACCAGATTTGCTTGTTGGCTTCGTCCACGTGGTCCACAAAGCGCAGCACCCACGGGCCGGAGGTGATTTGCCTTTTCACCCGGCCGGTGACGCCGTCGTACAGGTACAAGTGCTCCCAGCCGTGGCGCTCCGAGGCCCAGAGAATCTCTTTTCCGTCGTCGAGGTCGTAGCGGAACCGCTTGCCGGTGTCGGTGCGGTTCTCGGCCAGCGGACGGTAGTCCACGAAAGTCCTGCTTTCTTCGCTGATAAGCGCGCGCGCCTGTCCGGTGGCGGCGTCCACCTCCAGCACGCGGTACACCTGGTGGCCGCGCTGGTTGTACTCGAAGGTGAAGCCGCGCCCGTCTTTCCACCACACCGGCGGCGTCAGGTTGTAAGGGTTGGGGAACAGCGTGTCGTCGATGAGTCGGGCATTCTTGGATTCCACTTCGAAGAGCACGGGCCGCGGATGATCCAGGGTGTCGCCGGGCTTGGCGTAAACGATGGTGGAATGCTTGGGCTGCAACTGGTCGGCCGGCGAGGACTCGATGAAGTGCACTTCGCGGCGGTATCCGGGCCGGGTGCGGTAAGCCACCAGACGCTTGGAGTCGGGGGACCAGGCGACCGAGCGCAGCGTGTAGTAGTTGCCCTCCGAGCCGTCGTAACTGAGCGGCTCGGTCTCCGTTTTTCCCTTGCGCCGCAGGTGGACGTTGAAGTTCTCGATCCGCGCCTCCCACTGGCCGTCCGGCGATGCGCGCGAGGTCACTTCCGGGGGCGGGCCGGGCCCGGCGGGGCCCTGGCCCTGTTGCGGGCTGAGCCATCCGGTTTGGCCGGCGGAATCCACGCCGTCGCGCACGTCCGGCGCGGCCAGGGGCGGGTCGCTCAGAAAATCATCGGGCGACCAGGGGAGGTCGTCGGCGGGACCGCGCGCTCCGGGCGGGCCGCCGGCCGGGGGCGCCGCGGCGCCCTTCGTGCACGCGTATGCAGTGAGGTCGCATTTCCACCGGAAGCCGTTCAGCGTGAACTCAATGGCGCGGTGCTGATCGGCGAAGGTCAGCCCACCCGCGGCCGAGCCCTGGGGCCCGCCGCGACCGGGCGGCCGCGGCTCGGTGAAGGGCAGTGTCAGAGCCGTGTACTTCCCGCCCCAAGCCGCGGAGAGCGCGGCAGCCAGCTTCTCGTGGTCGAAGGCCGGGTGCTTGGTGAGCGCTTGCGCATCCACCAGGACAAACTCGTGGCCGCCCTGCACCGACTTCCGGTACCAGAAGCGGTTGCTGCCTTCGATCCACTGGGCCTGGCCCGGCACATTCACGGCCAGGCCTTGCAGCTTCTCCCGCAGGGCCAGCGACCGGTCGTAGTCCGCCACGGTCCCCTGCGGCAGCGCGGGAACGGCCAGCGTCCCGGCCAGGAGGAAGCAAAGTGCCAGCCAACGCGCGGGGTGATGTTTCATCGCATCCTCCGGTGGGAGCTGCCTGTTGTGCCGGCTACTTCACTTTCCACTCCAAAACCCCGGCAGACCACTTCGGCTGCAAGGCGACTTCCAGGCGCAGGCCGCCTGTGGGGACGGGCAGGAACGTGACGAGGTTGTAGCGGTCTTTCTCCACGCCGTAAGAGTCGGTGGTGGCTACCGGCTTCCATTCCGCGCCGTCTTTGTAGAGGACCCGCCAGGACTGGGGCACCCGCACCTCGCCGCGGCCGGTATCGTCGAACCAATAGACCGCCACTTGCGATACGGTGGCCGGCTTCTCAAAGGCGTACTCGATCCACTCGGTCGTGCCTTTGCGCGGCCACCAGTCGAAGTAGGAGTCCATGTCCGCGGAGTTGCGCGGCTCTTCGCCGTCGTTGATGGGCCGCGGGTTCTTGCGGCCGGAGGTGGTCACGGTGCTGGTGGTGGCCACGGTGGGAAACGGCGCGGGACGCGCGCTGGCCTCGGACGTGGGCAGCCACACCATCATCTGCCCGCGTCCGCGATTGGCCCACACGTGGTAGGGGATGGCGGTAAGTTCCAGTTCGGCGCGCTGCACGTTCCCCTGTTGATCGTACGCCAGCCCCTGCGCCTGGCCCTTCACCACCACCACCCCGTGGAGCAGGTCGGGCCGGAACTCTGCGGTGAGCGCGGCGCCCGGGGGCAAGACCAGGTTGCGCACGCGGCCGTTGGGATGGTCGGGCCACTCGGCGGCAAAAACGATGGGACCGCGCTGGAGCGCCACGCGGCCGCGGTTGGCCTGGACGCGGTCGTGCGCCGTCACGCGGCGCACGGGCATGGGCAGATTCAACTCCGCCAGGTCGCCGGCCGTCCACCGGCGGCGGAGCACCGCGTAGCCTTTTTCGAGGTTCACGGGGGTGGCGCGGCCGTTCACCTTCAGGCTGACCGGAGTGTTCACCGCATCGGCAAAGCGGTACAGGTCGCTGGGCACGGCTTCGTGGCGCGCCCATCCCGGGATGCGAATCCGGAGCGTCAACGGAGCGGGGCGGTCCGGGGTGACGGTGATGCGCACGGCCCCGTCCCAGGGGTAGCGCGTTTCCTGCGTCACCTGGAGCTCGCGCCCGTTGTCCAGGCGGACCCGCGCGTGGCCGGCGACGAAGAGGTTCACATAGACCGCGTCGCCCTGGTGGGCGTAGGCGTAGCCCGGCGCGGAAGCCAGGAAGCGCGTCATATTCGAGGGACAGCAGGCCACGCCGAACCACGGGCTGCGCTGGTGCTGCCCGTTGGACTCGAGCGGGTTGGGGTAAAAGAACGATTTGCCGTCCAGGGAGACTCCCGAGAGGATGCCGTTGTACAGCGCGCGCTCCATCACGTCAATGTACTTCGCGGCGGCGTGCAGCAGGAACAGCCGGTGGTTCCAGTAGGCGTTGCCGATGGCCGCGCACGTCTCCGCATAGGCGGTCATGTTGGGCAGATCGTACTCCGGGCCGAAGGCTTCGCCGGCGCCGCGCGCGCCGATGCCGCCGGTGATGTACAGCTTCTTGCCCACTACGTCGGCCCAGATGGCGTCGATGGCGGGCAGGTAGGAAGGGTCGCCGGTGAGCGCGGCCACGTCGGCCATGCCGGAGTACATATAGGTAGCGCGCACGGCGTGGCCCACCGCTTCGGTCTGCTCCAGCACTTTCTTGTGCGACTGGTTATAGGTGCGGCCGCTGCCGCGGTCGCCGTCGGGGCCGCGCTCGTCCAGCAGGAACCTGGCCAGGCGCAGGTAGCGCGCGTCGCCGGTGGCGCGGTACATCTTGGCCAGGGCCATCTCGGTAATCTGGTGGCCCGGCCAGGTGGACTGCTTTCCGGGACCGAAGGTGCGGTCCAGCAGGTCGGAGAACTTGGTGGCCACATCGAGGAGCAGCTTTTTCCCCGTGGCCTGGTAGTAGGCGACGGCGGCTTCGCCCAGGTGACCGATGTTGTAAAGCTCGTGGCTGTCCACTTTCTCCAGTTCCCAGCGCTTCGTCCCGGCCCAAGCGTGAGGCATTTCCGGGTTGAGGGTGCGGGCAGGATAGAGGTAGCCGTCGGGTTCCTGCGCCGCGGCGATTTTCTCCACCAGGCTGTCCATGTAGGCCTCGAGCTGGGGGTCCGGGTGGACGCTCAACGTGTAAGCCGCGCCTTCGATCACCTTGTAGATATCCGTGTCATCGAAGGGATAACCCGGGAGCTTGCGGTCCACGGTCTCGCCGCGCAACACGGCGGCGGCGCGCACTAGGTTGTCCACGCGGCCGGTCTTCTCGCACTGCTCGAAGGCGAAGGGAATGGTGACGGCGCGGTTGGTTTCGATGCGCGGCGCCCAGAAGGAATCGCGAAAGCGGACCGCGGTGAAGGGCACGGGCTTAACGGGATAGTCGTTGAAAGCGCCCGCATTCTGTGGCCGCGGGATGTCGCGCCCCGGCACGGCGCGCCGGTCTTGCGCCTGAAGCAGGGGCCAGGCCCCGGCGAGCAGCAGCACAACGCCAACCAGGAGCGTACCGGCGCGCGCGTTGGCGCGCCGGGCCCGCCTTAGCCTGAAGAGCAGTGCATTTCCCACGCCGAGTGGAAAGCCCCGGGGATGACCTGCCATCTCACCCATGTCCCCATCTCCCTTGCTGCTCCGCTGCAGCGCAGTATAGCAACCTGTCCGCAGGCTGAGAACTTCCCCCCGGGCCGCGGTGCGCGGTTCGCTGGATGCAGTACTTAAGGGGTACTGGCTTGGGCCTTTATGGTACCCGTCCATAACTCTCTTTTGAGTCTTTGCGGCTGTTAGCAGCCTGACTAATGTCTTTGTTCATGCAGGAGGGTGTCGTGTCGCGAACTCGCGTACTTGTGGCCAATCAACCGAGGTTGATGCGGGACCTGGTGCTGGAGACCATCTCCGGCCAGCCAGACATAGAGATCGTCGGGGAGGTCCACGACGACAGCAAGATCGCCGAACTGGTGGAGCAAACGCGGCCCGACTGCCTGATCATCGAGCTGCGCGGCTCCGACGACCGGCCCGGCATCTGCGACGTGCTGCTGGAGCGGTATCCGCAGATGCGCATCCTGGCCCTGGCCCCGGACCGCAACAGCAGCATCTACTTCTGGGCATCGCTGGACATCCACGCCAATCGCGTGGAGGCCTCGGAGGAAGGCGTGTTACAGGCCGTGCGCTCCTGTGTGGCCATGGCCGGGAGGGCGCAATGAACATCCTGCGCACGACGTTGCGGGGCGCGGCGGTGCTGGCGGCCCTGGGGGGCCTGGCTTTTCCGGCCGCGGCGCAGGCGCCGGCGCGCGAATCGCGCGGCGCGCCGGACCTGGCGGCGCAGAACCTGAACCGCGTGGCCGCATCCGCTCCGCAGATTGCCGCGGTGCTGAAGATGCAAGCCGGCCTGATGGTGGAACTGAAACGCATGGTCGCCCAGGAAGCTACCGACCGGGGACAGGTGATTGAGGACGCCGACCTGACCGACGACGCGGTCCTGCGCCGCCTCGAGAGCGACATGGCTTTCCGCTCCGTGGCCACGCGGCTCTTGCAAAAATACGGCTACTTGCTCCCGCAGTGGAACCCCGGCTCCGAAGCCGCGCGGGAACGCGACCTGCTGCTCCAGGAGCGCACCCGGCAAATGGCGCGCGCGGAGGCGATGGAAGAAGAGGATGCCCGCCGGGAGGCTCGCGAGCGGCGGTTGGATCGCGCCCGGGACTCCCAGGAGCCGGCCGCGCCCGGCGCGGACACGCGCACCCTCACCCGCCGGGCGGAAGGCGCGGACCGGGAAGGCCCCGTGCCCGCACCCGAAACGCGAACGGATGGGAATGAACTTCTGAACCAGCGCAAGACCACGGCGGTCGCGAACGCGCCGGAAACCAACGAAGGGCCCTTTTCCCTGCGCGCCGTTTCCTCCGCGCCCAACCTGGAGGGCGGCGCCGCCCGTCCGGGCCCGGGCAACATCGCGCTCGAGAGTTTGATGACGGCCGCGCAACTCGAGAGGAATCTCAGCGCCAACGCCGGCGACAACGGAGAGCTGGACCGCGGCCGCGCCTCCGCCGGGGACTCCGGGCCCGGTACGCCTGCGGCCGGAAGCGGGCCGCGGGTACGCAGGCCGGGCGACGCGGGCGACAGCGGCGACCTGGTGCGCCGTCCCAACCCCTTCCCGGAGATTCCTTCGCTCTTTGACCTGTACTGGCAGGCGCCGCAGCAGCAGGGCCGGCTCGAACGCTTCGGGCTGGACGTGCTGCGCAAGCCCGCGCCTAACAAGGATTTTCTCCCCATGGACCTGCCGGTCGGTCCGGACTATGTAGTGGGGCCAGGCGATGGCCTGGCCGTGGATATCTGGGGCGGCATCTCCCAGCGCGTGGTGCGTACAGTGGACAGCCAGGGCCGCGTCACGCTGCCGGAGGTGGGCCCGGTGCTGGTAAGCGGCCGCTCGTTGGGCGAGGTGCAGCGCAACGTCCAGCAGGTGCTGCGCACCCAGTTCCAGGACGTCAGCGCGGAGGTTTCCCTCTCGCGCCTGCGCTCGGTGCGGGTGTACGTGGTGGGCGAAGTCGCCGAGCCCGGGGCCTACGATATCAACTCGCTCTCAACGCCCATGAACGCGGTGCTGGCCGCCGGCGGCCCCACCGATCGTGGCTCCGCGCGCACGGTGCGCCACACCCGCGGCAAGCAACTGGTGCAGGAAGTGGACCTCTATGACCTGCTGCTGCGCGGGATGCGCTCCGACCTGAAACGGATCCAGGATGGCGACACGGTGCTGGTGCCCCCCGTGGGTCCGCAGGTGCGCGTCGAGGGCATGGTGCGCCGTCCCGCCATCTACGAGTTGCGCGGAGAGGCGCCGCTGGCTGAAGTCCTGGAGCTGGCCGGCGGCATCCTGCCCGTCGCCACCTTGAAGAACGTCCAGGTGCAGCGCCTGGAAGCGCACCAGAGCCGCACCATGGTCAGCCTCGACCTGGATGAGAAAGGGAGGGCTTCGGCCCAGGGCCCGTGGCCGTCCTTTCAGGTGCGCGACGGCGACCAGGTGCGCATCTTCCCCATCTCCCTGCAAAATCCGGACGCGGTCTTCCTGCAAGGCCACGCCCTGCGCCCGGGACGCTACTCCTTCCGTGCGGGGATGAAGGTCAGCGACCTGCTCTCCTCCTTTCAGGACCTGCTGCCGGAGCCTTCGCAGAAGTATGCGGAGATTATCCGGCTGAACCCGCCGGATCTTCGCCCCAGCGTGCAGAGCTTTGACTTGAATGCCGCGCTCACCCGGCCCGAGTCCGCTCCCGCGCTCCAGCCCATGGACACCGTGCGCGTGTTCAGCCGTTACGACTTCGAGGAAGTGCCCACCGTCTGGGTGGGCGGCGAGGTCTTCCGCCCGGGCTCCTACCGGACACCGGGCCAGGTGCACCTGCGCGAGGCAGTGCACCTGGCGGGCGGGGTGACGCCGTACTCGCAGTTGGACTCGGCGCAGGTCTTTCGGACGCTGCCGGACGGCACGATGAAGGTCTTCAGCGTCTGGCTGGCGGGGGCGCTGGCGGGGAACGCCGCGGATAACATCCCGCTCCAGCCGCGCGACCGGCTGCTGATCCACGCGTTGCCGTCCAAGACCGACCCGGCCACCGTCTCGGTGAAGGGCGAAGTGGTCAAGCCGGGACGCTACCCGCTGACCGCGAATATGCGCGTCTCCGACCTGGTGCGCGCGGCCGGCGGCTTGAAGCGCGGCGCATTCCCGGATACGGCCGACCTGACCCGCTTCGTGGCTGCGGACGGCCGGGCCACGGAAGCCAGCCGCATGGAGGTTCGCCTGGCCCCGGCGCTGGCCGGCGACGATGAGCAGAACCTCAACCTGCGCGACGGGGACGTGCTGGCCATCCGCCAAGTAGCCGGCTGGACCGACCTGGGCGCCTCCGTCACGCTGCGAGGGGAAGTGGTCCATCCCGGCGTGTACGGCATCCAGCCCGGCGAAACGCTCAGCTCGCTGTTGCGCCGCGCCGGAGGCCTGCGCGCCACCGCATACGCGCAGGGCGCCGTGCTGGAACGCAATGAAGTGCGCGAGCTCAACGAACGCAGCCGCCAGGATTTGATCCGCCGCGTGGAAAGCGAGGCGGAGAAGATCGAGCTGGGCCTGGCCGCGGCCTCGCCGGACCAGAAGCCCATGCAGCAGGCGGCCCTGGCTCAGCGCCATCGCGTGCTGGAACAACTGCGTGGCGCCCCCGCCTCGGCCCGGCTGGCCATTCGCCTAGGCCCCGGCGGTGAGAAGCTGGCCGGCGCCGCGCACGATATCGAACTGCGCGACGGCGACCGCCTGACCGTGCCCAAGCAGCCCGGCCACGTCATGGTTATGGGTCAGGTGTACAACCCCACGGCCATCGCATTCGAGCGCCGCAAGAACGCCGGCTGGTATATCGAGCGCGCCGGCGGCGTAACCAGGATGGCGGAGAAGAAAGACATCTTTATTATCCGGGCCAACGGCAGCGTGGAGACCAACGACGCCGGATGGTGGGGCTCCGGGGTTTTCTCCACCAGCATCCAGCCGGGTGACGTCATCGTGGCGCCGGAGAAGCCTATCGGGGAATCGCAGTTCTGGAAGAACACGCTGGCGGCCGCTCAAATTGTGGGCTCGATCGGCTTGACCGCCGCGGTGGCTTTGCGGCGATAGGGCAGAAGCGGGAAGCATGTGGAAGAAGCTGACATTCGGGGGAGTGCTCCTGGCCGCGGCCTGGGCGGCGCACGCGCAGGACTATCCCCGGACGCGCGCCGTGGGATCGAGCTTCGTCCCGCTGGATCACTGGTCCTACGCGGTCTTCGAGCGGCTCGCGGCGCAGGGTTACCTCCGCACCGCGATGCTCGGCCTCAAGCCCTGGACCCGGGTGGAGTGCGCCCGGCTGACGGAGGAGGCCACCGGCATCGTGCACCAGCGGATTCTCGATGATCAGCGCGTGACTGAAATCGCCGCGGGGATGGTAGCGGGACTGGAGAGTGAGTTTGCCTACGAGTTGGGCCTGCTGGAGGGCCGCCGGCATCGCACGGCGCGCCTCGAGTCCGCCTACGCGCGCGTCACCACCATGGCCGGCCCGGTGTTGAACGACGCCATGCACTTCGGCCAGACCTTGCCGGCGGACTTCGGCCGGCCCTTCCGGCGCGGCACCAACGCCATCGCCGGCGGCGCCACGCGGCTCGAAGCCGGCCCCCTGGCCATCCACCTGCAAGCGGAATATCAGCACGCTCCTTCCGCGCCGGCGATTCCCCAGGGTGTGTTGAACGTGATGGCCCAGATGGACTTCAACCGCCCGGCGCTGACGTCCGCGCCCTTCGAGGCCATCCACCGGCCGAATCTGCTGGACACCTACGTCGCGCTGAATTGGCGGAACTGGCAGGTCAGCGTGGGGCGGCAGAGCCTCTCCTGGGGCCCGGGGGCCGGGGAGTCCCTGCTGCTCAGCAACAACGCCGAACCACTGGATATGGTGCGCCTCACGCGCCCCGTTCCCTCGCGGATGCCCGGGTTCCTGCGGCGGCTGGGACCGGTGCGCAGCGAAATGTTCGCCAGCCGCCTGAAGGGGCTGGTGCTCGCCCCGCGGCCGTTCATATACGGTTACAAGGGCTCGGCCAGACCGCACCCGCGGCTGGAGGTGGGCTTTGCGACCACAACCTTGCTGGGGGGCGGGGTCATCCCGGTCACTTCCCGGACCTTCTTCCAGAGCGTCTTCGGGATTACCCCCTCCAGCGGCACCAAGCCCGGCGATTCGCGCACCGCGCTGGACGTCTCCTGGTTGCTGCCGTGGTTCAACGACTCCGTGCTCTTCTATTTTGACGGCTACCAGGACGACGAGTTCATCTACCCCATCAATCCGCAGAACGCCATTGTCCGCGCTGGCCTGTATCTCTCCCGTCTCCCGGGCCTGTCCAACTGGGACCTTCGAGTGGAAGGGGCATCGTCGGAGTCCATCTTCGAAGGCAACTTCGGCCACCGGAATTACCTCAACTTCCAGTATCGCGATGGCTACATCAATCGCGGCAACCTGATGGGCAACCCGCTGGGGCGCAAGGGGCGGCAGATGCAGGTGTGGATGCGCTACTGGTTCTCGCCGCGCAGCACGCTGGAAGGCCGCTTCAAGCACACCAGCGCCCGGCCGGAGTTCCTGCCCGGCGGCGCTTTGTGGGAGGACTATTCCCTGGGACACCGCTTTCAGACGCGCCAGGGCGTGTACGTGAAGAGTTTCTTGCAGGCGGAACACATCCGCAGGCTGCCGGTGCTGTTTGCCGGGGCCCGGAGGAATGTGACGCTGGCGGTGGAGATTGGTTTCGCCCCGGGTGAGGACGCCGCGCCGCGGCGCCGCTCGCCCCGTTCGCAGCCGTAGGGGACGCGGTCGCAGGCCATGAAGAAGACGGAAACACAAATCGAACCCGAACTGCTCGAGAAGCTGATTCTCGACGACGAGCTGGAAACACAGGGCGAGCGTCAGGAGGCTCGGCTGCAAACGGTCGCTCGACTCCGGTTGCTCTGGGAGAAGCGCGGATATCTCCGGCGGGTGGCGCTGTGGGCCCTGGCCGCCTCCCTGCTGGTCGCCTTCCTGATTCCCGTGCGCTATGAGTCCACGGCCCGTTTGATGCCGCCGGACGACACCTCCGGGAGCCTGGCCATGCTCGGGGCCCTGGCCCGCAGCCCGGCGGGAATCGGCGGACTGGCCGGCGACTTCCTGGGCCTGAAGAACCGCGGCGCCCTGTTTGTGGGCGTCTTGCAAAGCCGGACGGTGCAGGACCGGCTCATCGAGCGCTTCGACCTCGCCGACCTCTATTGGACCTCGCGCATGGAAGACACGCGGCAGGAGCTGGCCGGCTACACCAGCATCTCCGAGGACCGCAAGAGCGGGATCATCGAAATCACGGTTACCGACAAGGACCCGACGCGCGCTCGCGACATGGCCCAGGCCTACGTCACCGAACTGAACCGGCTGGTGGCGGAAGTCAGCACTTCGGCGGCCCGCCGCGAACGCCAGTTTATTGAGCAGCGCCTCAAAGTGGTGAAGCAGGAGCTCGATGATGCGGCCCGAGAGTTCAGCCAATTTGCGAGCAAGAACACCACCATCGACATCAAAGAGCAGGGGCGGGCCATGGTGGAAGCCGCCGCCACGGTGCAAGGCCAGCTCATCGTCGCCCAGACGGAGCTGGAATCGCTCAAGCAGGTTTACACCGAGAACAACGTCCGCGTTCGCGCCGCCCGGGCGCGCATCGCTGAACTGAGGGACCAACTGGAGAAGCTGGGCGGCAAAGACGTTGGCGCGGCCGGCGCGGACTCCGCTTCCTCCGATTCGCTTTACCCTTCGATCCGCAAGTTGCCGTTGCTGGGAGTGACCTACGCGGACTTGTACCGCCGGACCAAAGTGGCGGAGGTGGTTTTCGAGCTACTGACGCAGCAACACGAACTGGCCAAGGTGCAGGAGGCCAAGGAGATTCCCAGCGTCAAGGTGCTGGATCGGCCGGTGGTGCCGCAAAAGAAGTCCTTCCCGCCCCGGACGCTGATCGTGCTGCTCAGCACGGGCTTCGGGCTGGGCCTGGCCTGCCTGTGGGTCCTGGCTGAGGACCGCTGGAAGGGAACTCGGGACGACGACCAGGCCAAGGTTTTGCTTCGCGAGGTAGGGCTCTCCCTGCGCGGCACGGCGCGCGGGGCATGGCAGAAGCTTTCCCGCAACGGGCGCCGCCCTGCTTCGCCGGAGGAGGATGCCACCACGAAGCCGGCGCGAGAGGAGGAACGCCACGCCGCGGAGCGAACGGGGCGTGACGGCAATTGATCCCTGTGGTTTCCCCACAAGGGTGCTGCGGCAAGGACCAAGGAGAAGAGCATGCAATGGAATCGGAAGCGGGTATTGATCACCGGCGGGGCTTCCTTTATCGGCTCCGCGCTGGTGGACGCGCTCGTCGACCGCGCCGCCCAGGTCCGCGTGGCGGACAACCTGAGCAGCGGCAGGCGCGAGAACCTGAGCGCACATCTCCGAGGGAAGCACATTGAGTTCCTGGAAGGGGATTTGCTGGACGCGGCTCTTTTGCAGCGCGCGGTCCAAAGGATGGACCTGGTGTTCCACCTGGCCGCAGACCACGGCGGCCGCGGCTACGTGGATCTGCACCAGTCGGCCTGCGCCACCAACCTGGTCCTCGACGGCCTGCTCTTCCGGGCCTGCCTCCAAGCCGGGGTGGAGAAGATCACCTACGCTTCCTCCGGATGCGTGTACCCGAATTACATTCAGACCGATCCGAACGAGATCCTCTACCTCACCGAAGACAAGGCCGGCCCGCCCTTCGATGCCGACAATATGTACGGCTGGGCCAAGTTGATGGCGGAGATGACCCTGCAGGCCTACTACCGCGAACACGGATTGAAGTGCGCGTCCTGCCGCTATTTTACCGTGTACGGCGAGCGCGGCCACGAGAACCACGCCGTCATCGCCATGATCGCCCGCGCCTTCGTTAAGCAGGACCCCTTTGAGGTATGGGGCAATGGCCAGCAGGTCCGCAATTGGACTTACGTGGGCGACATCGTCTCCGGCACGCTGCGGGCCGCGGAAGTCATCGACGATGGCACGGCCGTCAATCTCGGCACCATGGAGCGCACGCGCGTCCTGGACGCCGTGAACGAAGTGCTGCGCTACACCGGTCACCAGGCCGCCATACGGCTTCGCCCGGAGATGCCCACCGGGCCGCTCAACCGCGTGGCCGATAATGCCTTGGCCAAGCGCCTGCTCGGCTGGGCGCCACAGATGAAGTTCATGGACGGCTTGCACCGGACGATTGACTGGTACTTTTCCACCAAGGACCGCTCCGCGGTCGCTTCCGTCCTGGATCGCCTGCTGACCGAACGGTACATCGCCGCGGTTCCCGTGCAAGCGGCCACCGCAGACTGAGCCACTCTCTGCGCAGGCCGGCCATGGAAAGTGGAACCGAACCAGGCATGAATCAGGACGAAACGCGTCAGGGGGGAGAGAAACGAGGGATGACCAAGCGGGCTCTAATTACCGGGATCACCGGCCAGGATGGCTCCTACCTGGCGGAGTTCCTGTTGTCCCGCGGGTATGAGGTCCATGGCCTGGCTCGCCGGACCAGTACCCTGAACACCCGGCGCTTGGACCACATCTTTCAGAACCCGCAGCGTCCCGACGCGGGCTTGACCCTGCACTACGGCGACCTCCTGTGCGGCGAGCCCATCGCGGCCATCATCCAGCAGGTGCGGCCCGACGAAATCTATCACCTGGGCGCGCAGAGCCACGTGCAGGTCAGTTTCGAGACCCCCGAGTTCACCGGAGAAGTGACCGGACTGGGGGCCACGCGGATCCTCGACGCCGTCCGGCGCAGCGGCCTGCGTCCGCGTTTCTATCAGGCCAGCTCTTCGGAGATGTTCGGTAGCGCGCCGCCTCCCCAGAACGAGGCCACGCCCTTCCATCCGCGCAGCCCCTACGCGGTGGCCCGGGTTTACGCCTACTGGATGGCGGTCAACTACCGCGAAGCCTACGGCCTGCACGCTTCCAACGGCATTTTCTTCAACCACGAGAGCCCCCGCCGCGGCGAGACATTCGTCACCCGCAAGATCACGCGCGCCGTGGCCCTGATTCTGGCCGGCCGACAGGACAAGCTCTTCCTCGGCAACCTGCACGCCCGCCGCGACTGGGGGTATGCCCCCGAATACGTGGAGTGCATGTGGCGCATCCTGCAGCAGGACGCCCCGGGCGATTACGTGGTGGGGACCGGGGAGTCGCACTCGGTCGAGGAGTTTGCCCGCGAGGCCTTCAGTTACGTGAACCTCGATTGGCGCGAGTTCGTAGAGACGGACTCGGGGTTGGTGCGTCCGGCCGAGGCGGACTCCATGCTGGCCGACTCCCGCAAGGCCCGGCAGCAGCTCGGCTGGCAGCCCCGGGTCACCTTCCGGGAGCTGGTGCGCATCATGGTGGACGCGGACATGGAGGAAGCGGGATTGACCCCCGTGGGCGAAGGGCGCGCCGTCCTGGCCGCCAAGTTCCAGGAGTGGCATCGCTGGGGAAAATCCGTCACCGAGGTGGTCAAGGCCGCTGCGGGTCGCGCCATCGCCGATTAGAGTCAGCGAGCCGGGCCCCGGGGGCCAGCAAGCAACCACTGGAAGGGAGATGATGAGCGCTACCAAGCCAGCACTGGAGCAGCAGCCCTCGCCGGCGCCGGTCCATTTCCAGGAGCGCCCAACGCCACAGGAACGCCCGCCGCTCCGGCCTGCGCGGGCCCCGGTGGGCGGACGCTGGGTGCAGTTCGGATACGTCCTGGTTGACGCTACGTGGGTGTGCCTCAACACCTTCGTGGTTCTGGCCATTCGCTTTTCAGGCGAAACACCGGACCTCCTGTCTGCCGCGGGTCTGACGGGGTGGCTGCGGCTCGGGTACGGGGCGTACCTGGTGTTGAGCGTGGCCCTGGTGGTGCTGGCCTGCCAGGGGATGTCGCTGTATCGCGCGGACCGTTCGCGAACCTACTGGGCCGAGACCTTGGCCGTGGCCCGGGCCGTCCTCATCGCCACCGCCCTCATGGCGACATTCCTGTACCTGTCCGGTGACCGCACCATCTCCCGCATCGTCGTTGTGTTTGGCGGCGTGTTGAACTTCGCCACCCTCGCTGCCTGGCGCATGTGGAAGCGCCAGTTCATCGAACGCCGTGTCGCGCAAGGACGGGGCGCCCGCAAGGTGGTCATCATCGGCGCGGGCCGGGTAGGCCAGGCCTTGGCCGACTACTTGGATCAACATAAGTACCTGGGTTATGCAGTTGTGGGCTTCCTCGACCAGAACCACTCGCAAGACCCGCGCCTGCTCGGCCGCATCGAAGACCTGATCCCCATCGCGCAAACCCACTACGTGGACGAAGTGTTCATCACCATTCCGTCGGAACGGCAGATCGTGAAGCGCGTGGCCGCGGAGGCCCGGCAGCACCGCATGGATGTCAAAGTGGTCCCCGATTTCTACGACGGGCTGGGGTGGAACGTCCCGATCCGCCACGTCGGTCAATTCCCGGTGATGGAGCTGCACCGCGAGCCCATCCCGTTCACCGGACTGATGATCAAGCGCCTGATGGACCTGGCTGGGTCTGCGCTGGCCCTGCTGTCGCTCGCGCCCCTGCTGGTACTTATCGCGTTGGGCATCCGCCTGGATTCGCCCGGGCCGGTGATTTATCGCTCCCGCCGCATGGGGAGAAAGGGGCGGGCATTTACTTGCTACAAGTTCCGCACCATGGTGGCCAACGCCGATGCGCTGAAGGAGGAACTGCTCCAGCGCAACGAGCGCACCGGGCCCTTCTTCAAAATGTCCAACGACCCGCGCATCACCCGTCTGGGCCGCGTGCTGCGCAAGTACAGTCTCGACGAGCTGCCGCAATTCTGGAACGTGCTCATCGGCGACATGAGCCTGGTAGGTCCGCGCCCGCACCCCATCGACGAGTACGAACGCTACACTCTGGAACACCGCCGCCGCCTCGACGTCAAGCCGGGGGTCACCGGCCTATGGCAGATCACCGCTCGCCGCGATCCGTCGTTCGACACCAACATGACCCTGGACCTGCGGTACATCGAGAATTGGACCCTGGCCTTCGACCTGCGCATCCTGCTCCGCACCTTTGCGGTCGTGGCCCGCGGTGACGGGGAATAGTCTCAGGGCCGCCAAGCGGCCTGCGACGAGTTACGGGACCCTGGAGGATAGTTGCGCGAATGGCGACTCAAGTCAGCCCAGGCTCTGCTGGATCAGGGATTGACCTCCGCGGCCGGGTTCTTGCTCAACGTGCTGCTGGCGCGCTCCCTGGCGCCCGAGACCTATGGAGCATTTGCGGCAGCTTTTTCCGTATTCCTCATCGTCGCGGGGTTTCATAACGTGCTGATCCTGGAGCCCGCCACCGTCGTCGGTCCAGCGTCTTATCGCGGCCGGTTACGTCCGTTCTACCTGATGCAGATTCGGCTTCACTTTTTGTTGCTGGCTGGGCTTTCCAGCTTGGTTATGGCGGTTGCTTTGTTTCTCTTGATGCGAACAGGACACCGTGAACTTGGCCGGGCGCTCATGGGGATGGCTCTGGCCTCTCCCTTCATCCTGCTGCTGGTGCTGGCGCGGCGTTTTTGCTATGGCGAACAAATGCCCGCCATGGCGGCAACAGGTAGCTTGGTCAACTTGCTGTTGGTCCTCTTGGGCTTTGTGGCGCTGTTTTGGTCGGATCTCCTAAGCCCTCCTTGGGCTTTTGTCTTGATGGCCGTTGCGGCCCTGGGCGCCTCTTTGCCGCTGTTGATAGGGCACCGCCCCGCCGAGTCTCTGGCCATGCCGGAAGTTGTCAAAAAGAACTGGGAATATGGACGCTGGCTATTGGGCGTCGCTTTCCTATTTCCGCTGGCCACGCATGTCCAGACCTTCCTGGTTGTAGGGATCATCGGACTAGGAGCGGCAGGCACTCTACGCGCCATGCAACTGCCGACGTTGCTGGTGGTGCAGGCCATTACAGCGACTTCGCTGCTGGCGTTGCCCAGCATGGCCGCAGACTATGGGAAAGGCAACCTTGCTGCGCTCCGGCGGAAAGGAGCGAAGGCTACCCTCTACCTGGTAGTCACTGCGGTCGCGTTTGAATTGGTCCTGATTGCGTTTGCCTCTCAGGTGGAGTGGCTTCTCTTCGGCGGCAAGTTCGCTGCTGACGCCTGGTTGATCCCGATTCTTGGGCTGATGCCCGTATTCGTGGCTGCGGCTAGTGGCGCCTCACTCATGCTTCGGGCGGCGCACAAACCTCAATTCGACCTCGTCGCTAACCTTGTCGCCGCGCCTGTGGGCCTGCTAAGCGCCTTTCTCCTTATGCCGTCGTTTCATCTTGTGGGAGCAGCCTGCAGCATCGTCCTGCCGGTGGCTGCGTCCGCCAGCATCACTGTGGTCATGCATCGTCGCTGGGCAACGGGAATCTGCATTCCCATTGCCTGTGTCCTGGTAGGCAGATAGCAGGATAACTCGGTTCTAACCAGTTCCCGGCCGCTTGGGCGTGGGCCAAGTCGTCAAGGAAAGCATGGAAGCACATTGAAACGGCAACTCCAACCGGTCGGCGCCCTGACAACACTGGTATTCCTGCTACTGTTCTCGGGTCCGCCGAAATTCAGATTCCGCGAGCCAGATGCCTCTCTGTACAGCGAGCTGGACTGGTCCACCATGGTGACGATCGGGGTCTGGGTAGTTGCCGGCCTTTGGCTCTTGCTGCAAGTCCGCCGGCACTTCACTGGCCTCCACCCCCCGCTACAGATTGCCTCAACGCATGCCTGGGCTTCGGTTTTCATAATCTGTCTTAGCATTTCGATTTCCGTTTCCTATGCTCCTGCCCTTTCGGCCTTCAAAATCTATCAGGTTGGTGTCATGTTTTTTTTGGGGATCATTTTTGTTCAAAGGCACGGGGCTCGCGCTACGTTTGACCACTTGCTGTACGGGAACCTCATTTTGATTGGGTTGGTCGCTGTTCTCTACTTTTTGGATCCGGACTTGGTGTTGCAGACCACCGAGACGGGAGTCCCGCGCCTTCTGGGGCGGGCCGTTACCGAATTGGGTAACGTCACGACCTTTGGACTCATTCTCTTGTTCTCGACCCGCAGAAGACCGTTCACCCCATCGCGTCTTTTCACCGGGGCCATCGTGAGCTTGCTTCTGGTCCTTTCGTTCACCCGTTCCGCATACTTGACGGCTCTGCTTTTTTTGCTGCTACTGTTCTGGCAGCGCCGCGCTGGCCAGAGAATGCTCGTTCCCGGACTGGCCCTGATCCTGGTGGCCATTGGCGTCCTTATTTCCGGTGTGCCTCTGGATTTGGCGCCCTACAGAACGACGGAGACTGCTCTCACCCTCAGTGGCCGCCTCGGATTGTGGGCCCATTTCATTGAAGGTACGATGGAGGAGTCTCCCTGGCTTGGTCTCGGCTTCGTTTCAGGGACGCGGTATCTGGGCATGCAGGTTGCTCCGTTGTTGGGGACAGGGCATAACATTTTCTTTGAATCGTTTGTGGGCGGCGGACTGATCGCTTTGTCCGCCTTCCTCATCCTCTTCGCTCTGATGGTTCGAAACGCAGTCTCCCTGATTGGGCGGCGCGACCCGCTGTCCTTCGCGGGTCTAGCCACTTTCCTGGGCCTGTTCGTTATCGGGTGCGTAAACGGACAACTCGACACCGGCGAAACAGGTTTCACCTTTTGGATGATGGTCTCTTTATTGCCGTACTTGCGGAAGAGAGTCTTGGTTGAGAAGGCCCTGCAACCTGCAATCCGCCAATTGCAAAACCGCCCCGCGGAGCTCTCTGCATGAATCCTAATTGTTCAGTGGAGAGCCAACGGAGTGCCCGCGGGAACGCCCGAGAATCCAGCGAGGGTATTCTCGACGACGGCGCGGGGCGTGTTTCTCCAGGGGTGACAGATCCCGGCATCCACGGGTCAGCAATTCCGCTTAAGGTCACTCTGCTGACCAACTTCATCCCGCCTTATCTAGTTCCGTTTTATGCGACATTGGCCGCCCGGACCAAGGAACTCAACATCCTCGTTTCCACTTCCACCGAGTCCAACCGGCCCTGGGGCTACCGCGGTCGCGGCCTTCCGGTTACGGTTCAGCGCACTGTAGCGCTCCCTCAAACGTGGAGACATCCCACCGGCTTTGTGGAGCGTTTCAAGATGTACTTTCCCCTTGACACACTCCTGCTGCTGCACCGGCACAAGCCGGACGTTGTCGTTTCCACCGAATGTGGATTTCGGACCTTGCAATCCGTGCTGTACTGCACCCTAGCCTCCGGCACCCGATTGGTTGCCTGGGCGCTGGTTTCGGAATTGTCAGAAAGGGGGCGGAGCAGCCTGCGCGGAGCTTTGCGCCGCTGGATTCTGCAACGAGCGGATGCGGTGGTCGTGAATGGGGCCAGCGGCGCCAGGTACATTGCCGCACTGGGCTTTTCCCCTGAAGCGACCTTCCGCATGCCCTATACGACAACCGCGACAGCGTTCCACGCGATTCCTCTTGCCCGCGAGGGCCCGGCGGCCCACCGATTGATCTACGTTGGACAGTTGGTGGAGCGAAAAGCCGTGGGGCCGTTCCTAACCGTACTGGCGGAATGGGCTCAAATAAACCCCCAAAGAGACGTGGAGTTTTGGATTGTTGGCGACGGCCCTCTAGGAGCGTCGCTCAAAGGCATCCGGCTTCCGGAAAACGTCTCCGTGAGATTCCTTGGCAATGTGCCTTATGAAGACCTGCCGTCGCATTATGCCCAAGGTGGAGTTTTCGTATTTCCGACCCTGGTGGACGAATGGGGGGTAGTGGTCAACGAAGCCCTGTCCGCGGGCCTTCCCATCCTGGGCAGCCTCGGGAGCCAGGCCGTTCAGGAATTGGTCAGAGATGGGGAAACGGGTTGGACGTTTTCACCCGGGTGCACCGTGGAGATGCGCAAGGCTTTGGATCGTGCTTTGCGAACACCGCCAGACCAGTTAAGCCAAATGAGGGCGCGCTGCCGCGAACGAATGCGGGACATCACACCTGAGAGTTCAGCGGAACAGATGCTGAAGGCCATCCAATTCGCGCGTGGAGCGGATCGGAAAGCCATGGCGCGGGCAAGGCATAGCGTCACCACAACGGGTAAGCCGGAATGTCCGCTCTGCGGAGCTTCCGCCGCATTCCAGCGCCGCTTACCCCACACCAATGTGTGGGAGTGCCAGAACTCAAGCTGCCGGCTTCGTTTCGCATATCCGCAATTAGATCCCGGGCAATTGGAGGTTGCTTATCGGACTCGCTACTATCCCGCAGCCGCAGGGAATGGCCAGGGCGCGTACGAAAGTACTCCGATGGCTATCGTCGAGGAAATCGTCGAATCCCTGTTCAATCGGTTGGAGTGTAAACCGGGAAGCAGAATTCTCGATTATGGATGCGGTGTGGGAACACTCTGCCAGGCTGCGCGAAAGGCAGGGCTTGAACCAACCGGAATCGAACAGGATGTCCACGCCCGGGAATCCGCTACCGGGGCCGGCATGCGCGTTTATCCCCATGTGGAAGAACTTCGCCGCCAGGAACCGCAAGCCCGCTTCCGGGCGATCATCCTTTGGCAGGTGATTGAGCATCTGCGCGCGCCCTGGGACGAATTACGCAAGCTCGCGCCGCTTCTCGACGACCGGGGCCGGTTCATAATAGCGACCCCCAATTCGAATTGCTTGCAGGCCCGCCTCCTGGGTCGTCGCTGGGCTAATTACGCGAATCCCACGCATTTCTACTACTTCTCCGAGCGTTCCTTGCAGGCCGCCCTCGCCGGGAGCGGGCACGAAATCACAGATCATTGGTTCGTGCCGCGAAGTTACCCGCATCACGGCGCCCTGCGCAATGCGTGGCAGCAATTCCTGCGTTGGCGGAAATGGAACGGTGAATTGCTGTTCGTATCGCGTCTCGCGCAATAGGACTCGCTGATGCCGGTGCCCGTCAAAACTTGCGTCTTGTGCGGCCGGACCAGCGGCGAATTCAGGCCTTACTCCGCGCAAAAGGGCTGGACCTACGTGCGTTGTCCCGGCTGCCAACTGGTGTTCCTCAACCCGGCCCCCACCGCTGACGAACTGCGGGGGTTTTACAACGACGGCTACCACTATCACCGCGGCCGTTACCAGAAACTCGTCCAACAGCAGAAAAACTGGCTTCCATTGCTGGAGGAGTTCTGCAAGCCCCCCGGCAAGTTCCTGGAGATTGGATGTTCCTACGGCTTCTTTCTGGAAACCGCGCGCCAGCGCGGATGGGACGTAGCGGGCATTGAGCTGAGCGACGAACCGGCGGCCCACGCCCGGGAACAACTTGGCTTGCCGGTTACAGCCGGAACGCTGGCCGATTTTGCGGATGGAAAGGCTGCCGCCTACGATCTTATTGTGGCCTGGCACGTGCTCGAACACGAACCGGAGCCGGCGCGCCTGCTGGCCCCGGCCTTCCGGCTACTGCGGTCCGGCGGCATACTGGGGCTGCGTGTCCCCAACATGGAGAGTGCCGTGGCGCGCCTGGCCGGGCCGTATTGGCAGTGGCTGAGCCCGCCCGAGCACATCTATATGTACTCCACTTCTACGCTAGGGGCCTTGGTAACCCAGCAACACTTTGAGGTTTTGCGGACGGGCTCGGCTCGCGGCAACGCCCGCAACATGTGGTTTGAGATTCTGCGCGCCCGGGCCAAACTACTGTTGCAAGGGGCGGGAGTACATCCGCAGGGAAAGAGCCAGGGCGCCAGCTATGCCCCGCCGCGTGTATATCAGGATTCCCCCTGGTATCGAGCGGCGGAGCGCGCGGCGGAAGTGTTGACTGCTCCGCTCGAATGGATGGTCTCTCCGGCACTGGCGCGCCGGGGCCAGGAAGCGGAAGTGATCGTCGTCGGCCGGAAGCCCTGAGGCTGCCAGTCCTCGGGAATGAGCCAGGTGAAAGTGCACGAGTTTCCTAACGGCGTTCCATTGGCCTCGCGCGCTGCGGCGGGCGCGTTCACGCGCATTGGTCCGGCCAAGCGCTTCCTCATTGCCACGGTGGAGGCTCTCTGCTACCCGGTGGTAAAAGGACTTACGCTGGCAGGCCGCCCACGAGCTTCGCTGTCAAAGGAACCGCGAAAGATCCTGGTGGTTGAGTACTGGAATCTGGGCGACATTGTCATTCTCCTCCCGTTCTTACGCGGCCTGCGCCGCGCCTACCCGCAGGCGGAAATCACCCTGGCCGCCAACTCTCGTGTGGCCGACATTCTCGCCGGGCAGGATCTGGTGGATCACCTTCGCCCCGTCCTGGTTCCCTGGGCGCAACACTTCTCGCGGTGGAAGAAATACAATCCCTTTTCCACCCGGTGGTGGGGTTTGCTGCGCGAAATCTTGGCGTTGCGCCGGGAGTGTTTCGATCTCGCCCTCAGCGGGCGAATGGACATTCGGGACAACCTGCTGCTTTGGCTGACCGGCTCGACTCGCCGCATCGGGTATGACGTGGGCGGGGGAGGCCTTTTTCTTACGGATGTGGTTCAGCCCGATTTGCGCCATCCGCACCGATCTCGCGTGTGGCTTCGCCTGCTGGATCACCTCGCGAGACCGGCGCAGGACTTGCTTCCCCGCTTGCGGCTTGGCGCGGAACAGTTGCAGTTCGCCGCGGATTTCCTTGCGGCCAACCACGTCGGCGACGGAGAACTCCTGGTCGGCGTACATCCGGGTGCGCGGGTTCCCACTCGCCGGTGGGGCGGCCGGAACTTCGCCGAAGTAGTAGCTCGTCTGAAAGGGGAGTTCCCGGTTCGTTTCCTGTGGTTCGTTGACCCCAGCGAGGAATTGCCGGTAGATTTCCCTACGGACCTTTGTGTTCCTGTCTCGCTTCCTTTTCGGGAGTTCCTGGCTGTTCTGGGCCAATGCCGGCTGCTCATTTGCAATGACAGCGGGCCGATGCACCTGGCCACGGCCCTGGGTGTTCCGGTGGTTGCCGTTTTTGGGCCCCAAAAGCCGGAGTGGTTCGGCCCCTTGGGCGACGACAACCGCATCGTCATGCACCCGGAGTTCTGGTGCCGCCCCTGCTTCGACTACTGCATTTTCGACCAGCCCTATTGCCTCCGCACCATTTCCGTTGACGAGGTCGTGAGCGCCGCGACCGCTGGTCTGCGCCCATTTGCCGCTCTCGAAGGCCCTCCCCTGCCCGTAATAGCAAAACCCGTGGGAGGAAACTCAGGGTGAGCCACTTTTCGTTTGGAGGTAGGTGGAAGCAGCGAAGTGCCATCTGCCAGCGCGGACCTCACTCAACGGCCTTGCAAACAGCCCCGCTTTCATAGGAACGGGTCGGTAGTCAGGGATGAGTGCCTTCAATTCCTCGGGCGCTTGGTGGTGGATATGCGAGAGCGAAAACAGCACTTCGCAATTTGGGTTGTGCGTGAGAAAGGCGCGAAGCAACGACCCTTCGGACCACTGGTACAGGGTCTGTAACAGGTCGGGCTGGTAGTCATAAGGAAAGTTGATGTCGTGGACATGCACGACGACTCCTTGGTTCAACCGAGGCAGAACCTCCAGGATCATGAAGTTGACGTCGCTTCCGGGTTTCACCGTGTGCGTGGAATCCACGAAGAGTAAGTCCCCTGATTGCAATTCCGCAAAAGTCTGTCGGTCCAATTGCTGCAACGGCCTGGGAATGAGTTGAATCCCGGAAAGGCCGCACAACCCCGGACTGGCAAAGGGCTCAACGACTGCGTGTTTCGCTTGCGTGCCGTTACGCGCCAGGGCTCGCTGGATGATCAGGCTGGTTATCCCACCCCCGACCTCGATAACCCGATTGGGTCTAAGATGTCGCACCATGCCATAGAGCACCACGCCATCCGCATATGAGAAGCCGAGGCCCAACCCCTGCATTTCGCTCTCGCGGGGCAATTCGCGGATTTCGGTTTCCCCGACAAAGGGTCGAACGAGCTTCAGGTTTGCAATTTGCCGGGCCAAGTCCATTTCAATTCCGGGCATCTCGGAGGGAAAGGCCCATTGGCGATTCCTCGCCAGCTCGTTCATGTCCGCGAAGCAAGAATAATAGTGGTTCGGTAGGACGTGCACACCGGCAAGGCCAAGCCATCGATGGAGCCGCACTACCAGCGGCCGAAGAAACCCTCGAATTGAAACGCCTGCCATGTCAATCCTAAGAAGACATCCTCAGGCCAACGTGTTGAAGCCCGACGGCACGCCGTCGTGCACGGCGGCATCTTATGGAAAGCGTCCCCTCGTCGCAATGACCAATTGAGAGCGCGTTTGGGAGTTTGTGTTTCGAGTCAGCGTAAACGAGCCGAGCCGCATACGACCCTTAACTATCTAGCTGCGGTTCCAATGCGCGGGCTGTTCCCCGAAGGACGAGTTTGCGAAAGCGGGACTCCTATGATTAGCGTAAGAGTATGTAGGAGGACTTCCATGCGAACCCTGCCTCTTCCCGTCTGCTTGGCGATCACCCTTTCGATTTCGATCCCTGCGCAGAACACCAGTGACTTCTCTAAATTGAACAACATCAGGTACGTGGATGGGGTAAAGTTCACGACCATCCAAGCTGCACACGACGACCTCACTTCGTCCGGCGGCCTGATCATCGTTCCTTTCGCCCTGACTGCCACCGGAGTGACAACCATTTCCAAGAGTAACGTGACCGTCCAATGTACCCCTCTCGGAACCATCACCAAAAGCGCTAATTCGAGCAACAGTTTCACGATTACTGGGTCCAACGTAAACATCCGCGACTGCACCATTCTCGCCAGTACGTCCACTGGGGGAGATGTGGTTAGCGCGCAGAGCGTGACCAACATCCGCGTTCTCAGCAACGTCATCACCAATGCATACAATAGCGCAGTGAGTTTTCACGTCACGACCGGAGGGGCCATCGAGGGCAGTAAGATCACCCAGAGTGGGAACAATGCTCTGAATGGCATTTTTGTGCGCAACGGTTCGACACGCATTCGCGTTGCGAATAACGAGGTCATGGTATCGACTGGAACCAGTAGCCAAGCAGACGGTATTAGCGTAATCGCAGGATCGGCCCAAGCTGGCCCCAAGGAAGTGACCATCACCGGAAACGTGGTGCGCCAGGGCACCACAGACAATTTCTGCATTGAGGTTGGCAATTTCAGTGGTACGTCAAATCCGACGAACATCGTCACGTCGGGCAATTCCTGCTTAATAACGGGAACTGCGGGAGGAGGCATTTCTTATGCGGCCGTCACCGGCGGCACTATTTCCGGTAACACGGTGGACGCCAACGGGCAAACCATATCGATCGCAGGCATCGAAATAGGGGTTTCCTTGAATGTGGCCGTCACGGGAAACCGTGTACTCGGAAGCACTGGCACGCGCAGAGGCATCACGGTTGACCAGAGTTCTGGGTCAACGGTCACCGGCAATACCATAAAAGGATTTGGAACAGCGGCCAACGACAGTGCCATTTACATGGGCTCCTCAAGTGCCACGGCCGCGCGGAGAAACGTTGTCCTCGGCAACACAACTGAATTCGATACCAGCACGACAAACGCGCGAGTTGGCATCTGGATTCAATCGAACCACGCCTCAGCAGATGTATCCGATAACCTCGTCTCCTCCAACATAATCATCGGTCCTGGGGGAGGAACCTCCTACGGCATCGTCGTCCAGCACGATTCCGGCACATTAGCCCGGACAACTCTTGCATTTAATCGGATCCGCTCCGTGAACACCGACATCAACCGCACTGGGTCACAAACAGGAACGACCATCTTTGGCAATGTAGCTGCAACCTATGGCGGAAGCGGCGGGACCGGCGAAACAATATTCGACTTCGACACGGTCAACGGCCAAATTGCATCCTTTTCGCTGTTGCGCCCAAATACTACTGGTGTGGACTTCGGGACCACAGGAACGCGGTGGGATGCCTTTCTGAGTGATACAAGTGTTAAGCGCATCAAGGCGGACGGTGGCACTGCGCTCGCGAGCGGGGACTTCACCGGCATCCACACGAATTGGGGCAGCGGTGCAACTGTGGGGAGCGTCGTCGGCACTGACCAAGGATTCGAGGTCACGGTCACCAGCGGTAGCAGCGGCACCGGCGCGAATCCTACCTTGACACTAACCTTCAAGGACGGGACTTGGACAAGCTCCCCTGTTGCATCTTGCGGCTGGAAGGCAGGCGGCACAGGGACACTACAACACCTGAGCTGGACAGCAGCGGCATCGACTCTGGTGATCACTTACAACGGCACGCCCGGAACCGGACAGACCTTTCCTATTTCGTGCGTCCTAATGGGCAGGTAGGCCCCCCGTTCCTCAATGCGCGAGTTGTTCCCCGAAGCAACGATTTGCGGAAGCGGCACGCCTGTGATACCAAACAGTCTGATCGCCTACTTCAAATGTCCCTCTCAGTGACCCCCGGCCCGGAGACGCAAACCACCCGCAGATTCCTAGTGTTAGGGGTCAACGTGTCTGTGGTGCAGATACCGGAAGCAGTGACGCGTATCGAGCAATGGGTCGAAGGGGACTCGGTATCGCGCGGGGGCGGGCGCGTTGTGGCGGTGACGGGGATGCACGGGATGATGGAGGCGCAGCGGGATCCGGCGTTTCGTGAGGTGCTCAATGCGGCGGACATGGCCGTGCCCGACGGGATGCCGCTGGTCTGGCTGGGCCGCCTGCGCGGACACAACCTGCGGCGGCGCGTGTACGGCCCGGAGTTGATGCTGGCGTTTCTCCAGGAGACTGGCGCGAAGTACCGGCATTTCTTCTACGGCGGGGCGCGGGGCGTGCCCGAGAAGCTCGCCGACCGGCTGAGCAAACTCGTGCCGGGGTTGCGGGTCGTTGGCGCATATTCTCCCCCCTTTCGTGAGCTCACCGAGCAGGAGGAGGAAGACGTGGTCCGCCGCATCCGTCAGGCTGCGCCGGAGGTGGTGTGGGTCGGGTTGAGCACGCCCAAGCAGGAGCGCTGGATGCACCGCTTCCGTGATCGTCTGGGCGTGCCCGTGCTGATTGGCGTGGGCGCGGCGTTTGACATTCACGCGGGCGTCACGCCTCAAGCGCCCAAATGGATGCGCGAGAACGGCCTGGAGTGGCTCTTCCGCCTTTTTGCGGAGCCTCGGCGGCTCTGGCGGCGCTACCTAATCCTGGGCCCGCAATTCGTCCTGCTGGTCCTTCTCGAGATTCTCGGTCTACGCCGAATTCGCTGACTCCGACCGGTCCAACGAGCCCGCCCGGTGCTATTCGCAAGGCGCGGCTTATGGCCCGCCGCCGTCCCTGGCATATGACTGACAGAGTTTGCGCCGGGAGAGCACCCTCGTTCGCTCAGCCACGGGCACTGGAGTCGGTTTTGAAAATAATCGCGTGCCCGTTTAGGTTATAGACGACCATTCGTCCGGCCCGCTTGCGTTCCTCGTTAACTAGGCTGGTGATTCCCTCACAACCGCGAAAGCCGTAGTCGTCAAACACGATCGAGGCACCGGGGATCATCCGCGGCCAAATCCACTCCAAGATGTCTTTCGCTGATTGGTACACATCCACGTCAATATGACAGAGCCGAAAAAGACAGTCAGCCAATACCCCTCCCGTCTCTTCGGGAAAGACGCCCTTAAGCACGCGCACGCCCGTCAAGTTAAGCGTGGAAATGAGATCCAGGACCATCCGTTCGGATGTGTCGGCGTGTTCGCCACCGCGGTAGGAGGATCTTCCAGCCCCGCTTTCACCACGCCGCGAAACGTATCACAGAGATAGACATTCGCGTTAAGACCGTGCTGCCTGGCCTTCTGCGCCATCAGGCAGCCAGTCCCTCCCCTCCACACGCCGATTTCGATAATGTCTCCCGCTGGGAGTTTTGCCGCCTCCGCAACGAGCTGCCACAGTTCGTAACACCGGTACCGGTCAACCAAGGTATGTGAGCGTATTGCATCGTACGCGGCTTGGAAATGGCCGTCGCTCAACCAGGGCGCATAGGTTGCATGTGGAACTATGCGCGCATGCTCAATGCCGGGGACGGAAGGCTTGTATGGGGACGTGCTGTGCACCTCGTAGTTGAATTTGGCGAGAATCCGTTTTAGACCTTGCTTCAGTGTCCGATACAAGCAGCCGCCTCCCGCTTAGGTTTGACAAAACTCAACATCCGCACATAGGGCATCAAGAGAAGAGGTGTGAGAGCGTTCCGCTTAGGAGCCGCGGCTCATCGCGGGCGTTGCACTGTACCCAGCCGACCCATGTGGGGCCGAGGGTGGACACCCTGCGAAAGGTCCCGTAGGGCTCGCGCAGCCGGTGGGGCGGTAATCGCGCGGCTCGCCGAACTTCCGTCAACGTTCGCCCTGCCGATGGTATCTCCGTTCTGGGTGGTCTACAACGCCTTGCATTTGCCGGGCAACCGAAACATGATGCGGGTGGCTGAGCCTGGGTGCTGGGCTGAGTGTGAGGCGACAGCCTCGAGAGCACGGACACGAGGCCGGGGACCAGATGCCGAGCGTGCGCGACAAATTGGCGGGGGCGTGGGAACGGGCAAAGGGCTGGCTGCTGGCGCGCGGCGCGGTGCTGATTAGCCTGGCGGTGACGCTCGCGGCCCTGTGGCTCTATGGCGCCATCTTCATCGGCGAGCGGCCCGGCTTCCTCTATGATTTTTTGTCTCGCCAGGAATTGGCCACTTTCGATCTGCGCTTCCGCATGCGTGACGAGCGCCAGCCCGACCCGCGCATCGTCATTGTGGACGTGGACCAGAAGTCCCAGGAAGTGCTGGGCCGCTGGCCTTTCTCGCGCGGGCACTTTGCACGGATGCTCGACGCGTTGCGCGAAGACGGCGCGCGCGTGGCCGCCTTCGACATCACCTTCAGCCAGCCCGACGAATCGGTGAAGCCGATTCAGGTCCTCCGCGAACGCCTGGCCAAGCAGGGCGCGGCGGCTTCCCCCGCGCTGGCCCGCGAACTGGCCCGACTCGAAGAGCAATTCGACTACGACAAGCAATTCGCCACCGCCATCCAGCGCTTCCGGCACGTGGTGCTCGGTAACTTCTTCCTGTACAGCGACACTGATCTGAAAGGGCTGGACAACGCCACCCTGGACCGCTTTGCCGACCTGGCTGCTTATCACCCCTTCCCGCAGGTGCGCGCGGCGGCATCCGCGCGCGGCGCCGCGAGCTATCGCAACCTGGTGGGGCTCTTCGACGAGCGCGGCATACTGCCGCGCGGCGCCGAAGCCAATCTCGACGTGTTCACCTCCACGCTGCCGGTGGATACTTCCTCGGCCGGCTTCTTCAATGTCTTTGCCGACCCGGACGGCGTGGTGCGGCGCTCCAACCTCACCCTGCCTTATGGGCGGTCCGCAGACCGCGCCGATTGGGACCTCTTCGCTTCGCTCGACCTGCAGGCCATGCGCTTCTACCTGGACGTTCCCAACGAGCAGGTGGTGCTCAACTTCGGCGCTGCCGGCGTGGAGAATATCGAGATCGGCCCCACGTTTATCAAGCCCGACGACCTCGGCCGGGTCATCATCAATTTCCGCGGCGGCGCGCGCACCTACCGTTACGTCTCCATTGCCGACGTTGTGCAGCGCAACTTTTCCCCCGGCACCTTTCGCGACAAGCTGGTGCTGATCGGCGCCACGGCCACGGGCATCGGCGACCACCGCGCCACTCCCTTTGTCGCTGTCGGCTACCCTGCGGTGGAAATTCACGCCAATGTCATTGACAACGCCCTGCACGAAGACTTCATCCGCCGCGGGCCGCTCCAGGTGGCCTTCGACATCGCGGCCATCGTCCTCTTCGGGGTCCCGCTGGGCCTTTTGCTGGGCCTGTTGCCCGCCAAGCGCATCTGGATGGGACTGCTGGTTATTGTCCCGTTCCTGGGGTTGGTGCACCTGGCGTTCGTGATGGGCAATTGGTGGCTGAATGTGGTGGCGCCCGTCGCGCTGACGCTGGCGCCCAACGTCATCGGCCTTTCCCTCTTCCGCATCTACATTGAAGAGCGCGAGAAACGCCGCACCCACGACGCTTTCCGGCAGTACATCAGTCCCGAAGTAATCCGCCGGCTGCTGAAGAGCCCCGACTCGGTCAAGCCGCGCAAGATTGTGCTGACCACGCTCTTCACCGACGTGCCCGGGTTCACCACGGTGGCCGAGCAGGCTGACGCGCAGGAGGTGGCGCACCTGCTGAACGACTACCTGACGGAGATGACCCGCGTGGTGTTCGTCAACCAGGGCACGCTCGACAAGTACATCGGGGATGCGTTGATGGCCTTTTGGGGCGCGCCGTTTGACGAAGCCGAGCACGCGCAAAAGGCCTGCCGCGCGGGGCTGATGATGGTGGCGCGCCTGGCCGAGCTGAAGCAGCAGTGGCGCGCCGAAGGCAAGCCCATTCTCGACATTCGCGTGGGCATCAATTCCGGCGTGGCCTCGGTGGGCAACATGGGCTCGCGGCTGCGCTACGGCTACACCGTCATCGGAGACTCGGTGAACCTGGCCTCGCGGCTCGAGGGCATGAACAAGGTGTACGGCAGCCGCATCCTGGTGAGCGAAGATACGCGCGCCCGCGACGTGGAAGGCGAGTTCCTCTTCCGGGAGATGGACTTGATCCGCGTGCAGGGACGCTTCCAGCCCGTGGCCGTGTACGAGCTGGTGGCCCTGGCCAAGGACGGCGGCGACTGGCCCGAGCGCATCGCGGCGTTCGAGGCCGGCTTGCGCGCGTACCGTGAGCGCGACTGGCTGGGCGCGCGCGTCATCTTCGAGCGCCTGCTGGACCGCTGGCCCGACGACAACCCCGCACAGCTCTTCCTGGCCCGCTGCGACGACTACCTGCTGCAAGCTCCCGCCCCGCACTGGGACGGCGTTTACGTCGCCAAAGAAAAATGACCTGGCTGTGCGCGACTCCGAGCGCGACAAGGTCGAAATGCTCGACGCCCGGCGCCGACGACTACATCACCAAGCCCTTCAGCACTCCCGAGGTGCTGGCGCGCATTCGCGCCGCGCTGCGCCGCCTTCCGGCCAGCGATCTGCCGGACCGCATCGAGCTGACTGGACGTGTGGTGGACTTGGCCGCCCGGCGCGTGCTGGGACGCGGCGTGCAGCACCGTCTCTCCCCAAGAGAGTCCGACCTCCTCCGTTACCTTCTCTTACGATGAGAACGGCAACATGACCCAGGACGGGCTGAACACGCTGACCTACGACGGGGAGAACCGCATCGCCACCTGGACGGCCAGCGGCGGCGGCACTACGGTGAACTACTAGTACGAAGCGGCGGGGCTGCGCGTGAAGAAGTCCATTCCGGGGTGGAACGGAGTGACCATCCGCGCGGGTACGCGGGAGGTCGCACCTACGATACGCCACCTCGGCCAGCTCGCCGGTCCGGGAGCAACTCTATTCCGGCGGGCAAAAGGTGGCCACGCATTTCTTGGGGAACGGGTTCATTCTGTATCGCCACGCCGAACACCTGGGGTCGGCGCGGCTGGCCACCGACACCAGGTAAGTTTTCTTCGTTGACCGCCGCTCAGAAGCGTTTCACAAGATTCGAGTATTGGTTCCGCCGGGAGATGCGCCACCCGGCGGCGTTTTGCGCTCGGGGAAGTAGGAGAGGCTTCGCTTTGCGAGGAACGTGACACCGTCGCGTGAAAGGCGCCCCGCGACGAGCAGAGAGCCGAAACCGCCGAGGGGGAAGGAAAGAACTCAATCAAACCAGAAATATTTCCAGTACGGGGTGGAGGTGTCCTGGAGGGCATACCATCCCCGCCGCGCAGCAAGTTGTTCCGGCGTCCAGCGGAGAATGTCCGAATCGTGACTGGGCATGGCGTGTTGACCCAGCTTATTGTACATCACGATCTCTCTGGTTCCCGGGTTGGAGAAGAGAAACGTGGGCATTTCAAAGTACAGGTTGTAGGCTTCGCCGCTCGGTGCGTAGTGGTACTGAGGGATGCCGATCACAGCCGGCTTGTAGTCCTGCGTTGGGGAGCTGAGATTCTGCGGGTAATGGCCGTATGTCTCATGATAGTGCCCAATCTCGCGCAGCAGTTCTGCGCTATTTGTGATGGCGCGGTTTCTGCTGAGCTCGGTTGCGGGAGCCGCGAGGGCATTTTGGAGGCTCAGGACTGCAAGTGGGATCAGCAAAAGATACAGCGGCGCGGGGTGGAAATCCCTGGCTTCCGTGCTCTTCAGATGCTTCAGCTTCGGTAGAAGCCGTGTGACGGCGCAGGTCCACGAGGCGAGCAATATCAGCGCCAAGGAAAAACCGGTACTTTGAGCAGCGACAAGGCACGCCGTAGCCACAACGAGGGACAGAACAATTAGGGATACCACAGCTAGGTGGTACCCCCTTTCCTTCTGGGGAAGGTTCCGCTTCCTTCGCGCACGCTTCCGCAACTCATAGGCCAGCCACAGAGCCCCGATCGGGACAAGCGGCAGCCCGGCGACTCCAAAGACCTGAGCCATCCCCGACAGAGTGAACGCCAAGCCGTCGTAGCGACCGGGGAGAAACGGATAAAACGTGCAGAAGACAATCGCCGCGATGATCACGCCCATCCAGGCACAATGGAAGGCAGCCCTTTTCATGCGGTCATTGTAGCAATTCCGGCTTTCGCGCACCCAACGGGTTAGCCACTGGCGGCTTCTCTGGAATCGGCCTGACATATCCGAGCGGGTTCAGGCTACCATCCCACTCATTTGACAGCCAGGCCGCGCGCTGGGCGGTAGCATCGGGCGTAGAATGGTGGCTGGAGGGGAGCCTCAAGACGTGTCCCACCCTTTGCGCGCCACGATCCATCCTCTATCCGCTCAGATCCGCGTTCTCCGGTTTCGCGAGTGCGATGGACTCCACCGGAGTCCCGCCGTTGCCCATCCGCGTTTGTTTGTTTTGCTTCTGGCGGCGCTGCTTGGGGTTCCTGGCGTCGGCGCGCAAGGCACGCCCGCGGCGCCGCAGCGCGAGGCGGGGCGTGACGCCGAATTCAAGCGGCTGGCCGCGCAACTGGTGCAACAGCGCCTCGATGCCTCCGAAGAAAAAGAGGAGCCGCAAGCCCGCGCGCTGGCCATCCTCGATGAAATTGTGCTGGAAGCGCTCAACCGCCCCGGCGCGGCCCTCGAAGCACTGAACGCCCGCCTCGCCACGCTGGTGGCGCAGCAGCCGCCGCTCGGCGAAGGGTACCGGGTGATCCCGCTGACGCCCTCGGGCTCTTCGCACATCGGCTACGCTCTGGCGGTCAATTTCGGTTTGGGCGGTCCTTCGGCTGTGCGCCTCTATGCCGCGCGTGGCGGAGCAGGGAGCTCTGGCCCGGCCGCCGTTGCCAGCGGAACAGTTATGTACCGGCTGGCGGCGCGCATTGACCGCTTCGTCCATCCCGATTTGTTCGACGAGTTCCTGGAACTGGCGCCGGTTGCCCCGGACCTGGGCGTTTTCGTCACCGTGACTGGACGCACCGACGAGCGGCGCACCGGGAGCTTTATCGCCTGGCACTTCAACGGGCGCGAGGTGGCCGCCCTGTGGACCAGCGACCTGCTCGAACACTCGGCCTACGAAGTCAAGGATGGCGAATTCATTCTCCGCTACTGCGCCGACCCCGAGGAAGGGCGCCCGGCCGCTTGCGCCCGCATGGTGCGCGAACGGTACGCCTTCCATGGCCAGTGGCGCCGCCTCGAACAATCGGACGCGCGTCCCTGACTCCGGCATCATGGGCGCAGCTCAGGCCCCAATCCCCGCCGGCTCCAGCAGGCCGCAGGAAACACTGCGCGGGGCGTTTCTTGACTTGCCCCAGTCGCTGTGAAAACATCGCTGCCCGTCGGGTTCGCTCGGCCGGCTGGCTTGGGGGACGGGATGGGCGACGATCTTCGCGTTCGCGAGTTCATGACTTCGCCGGCGTCCAGCATCGAGCAGGACGCCACGCTGCTCGACGCGGCCCTCACCATGCGCCGTTCCGGCTTCCGTCATCTGCCCATCGTGCACGGCGGCGAGAAGCTGGTGGGCGTGATCACCGACCGCGACATCAACCGCTTCGCCCCTTCGCTGCTCGGCAACGTCTCCCAGGAGGAGTACAACGCCATTTTCGAGAACACCCCGCTGGCCAAGGTCATGACCAGGAACCCCATCACCGTCCTGCCCGAAACGCCCATGCGCGAGGCCGCCGCCATCCTGCACAACCGCAAGCTGGGCTGCCTCCCGGTGGTCGAGGGCGAGAAGCTGGTCGGCATCATCACCGTAACCGACATGCTCAAAGTGCTGCACCGCCTGCTGGGCGGCGCTGACCCGGCCTGAAGCTCCACACCTGCCCACCCTCAAGATTCCGACCGGCCCTGCCGATGTACTTCACGGGCAGGTGCGAACGCATGGCTACCTCGATCCCCATTTCCTCGGGCGCGGCTAGTGACCGCTCGCTCCGTGCCGCAGCGGGGCTGCCCGGACGCACTTTCCTGGACGAAGAAACCTCGCGGGAAGTGGCCCGCCGCTCCGCTTCGGGGTCGCTGGCCTACCCGGTGCTGCTGCTGCTATTCAGCGCAATCACTTCCTTTCCGGCCGACCAACCTGGCCTGTCGGCCGCTTTTCTGGCGCTGGTCGCGGCACTGGCGGTGACTCGGCTGCCGCTGGCGCGCGTGTGCGCGCGGCCGGGGCCAAGCGGGACGTGCTGGTTCTGGTTCCGGGCCAATACCTGGCTGCTGGCCGCTACCTGGGCGGGGCTCGGCGTTTACGTCATCGCCCACTACGGTTGGACGCTGACCACGCTACTGTTCCTTCTGGTCACGGTGGGGATTGCCGGCGGGGCCACCACATCGCTGGCGCCCGCTTCCGCCCTGGTGACCGCCTATCTGCTTCTGCTCCTCGCGCCGATCATCGCGTGGTGCGTGGCTCGAGGAGGATCGAGCGGGCGCGGGCTGGGCGCCATCATTTTTCTCTTTCTGGTTTATCTGTGGATCCAGGGGCGCCAGCAACGCCGGGCCTTTGGCGACGCCCTTCGCTCCCGCCTGCTGGCGGAAACCTCCGAGCGCCACATCCGGCAGCAGGCCGAATCCCTGGCCGCCGCGCGCGAAGTCCAGGAACTGCATGCTGACGAACTGGCCCGGCAAGTGGAAGAGACGACGCGCGCCCGCAGCCGCGCGGAGACCGCGGACCGCGCCAAGAGCGAGTTCCTGGCCAACATGAGCCACGAGATGCGCACGCCGCTGAACGGCGTCATCGGCATGGCCAGCATTCTGCTCGATACCCCCATGACCGCCGAACAGCGCGAATGCGCCGAAACCATCAACGAGTGCGGCCAGACGCTGCTCAGCCTGATTGACGACCTGCTCGACTTTACCCGCATCGAAGCCGGCAAAGTGCTGCTGGAATCCGAGCCCTTCCGCTTGAGCGAATTGCTGGCCCATGTCCGGCGCGTCCTGCAACCGCGCGCGGGGCAGAAGGGGCTCACGCTCTTGTGCGAACAGGACGTGGCCATCCCCAGCGTGCTGCTGGGCGACGAGCTGCGCCTGCGCCAGGTGCTCCTCAACCTGGCCGGCAATGCCGTCAAGTTCACGGCCGCGGGCCAGGTTCGCATCACCGTGAGCTGCTCGCCGCCGGCCTCCGCCACTGATCTGCGTTTTTCCGTTCGCGACACCGGCCCGGGGATCGCGCTTGAGAAACAACAGCTCATCTTCGAGCCCTTCGTGCAAGCAGACACTTCGACCACGCGCAAGTTCGGCGGCGCCGGCCTGGGCCTGGCCATTTGCGCGCGCCTCGTCGAGCTGATGAACGGCCGCATCTGGGTGGAAAGCGAGCCGGGGAAGGGAAGCACGTTCCATTTCACGGCGCGGCTTCGCCCGGCGTGCGCCCCGCTGCCCCCCCTGGAACCGGCGCGGGAGGCCGCATTGGCCGCCGTCGTGGACCAGCGCTTCGAGAGCCGGCCCTTACGCGTGCTGGTGGTGGAAGACAACGAGGTGAATCAAAGGCTCACCCAGCGCCTGCTGGCGCGCCGCGGCCACACCGGGGTGATTGCAGAAAACGGGCGCGCGGCGCTCGATGCCCTCAGCCGCGGCGCTTTCGATCTGGTTCTGATGGACATTCAGATGCCCGGCATGAGCGGCCTCGAGGCCACCGCCGCCATTCGCCAGCGCGAAGCGCGGAACGGCCAGCCGCCCATTCCTGTTATCGCGCTCACCGCCCGGGCCATGCGCGGCGATCGCGAGCGCTGCCTCGAAGCGGGCCTGGACGCCTACCTGACCAAGCCCGTGGACGCCGAGCTTCTTTACAACATGCTGGACCAGGTGGCCCAGGCGCCCGCAGGGTCGCGGTCCATCGCGCCCGGCCCATCCCCTGCGCCGGTCACCGCCGCGGCCCAGGCGGAAGCCCTCGCCATCTTCAACGCTTCCGAAGCGGTGGCCCGCATGGGCGGCGACTACGGCTTGATGGGCGATGTCTCCGCAATTCTGCTGGATCAATGCCCGCAAACCATGACCGAGATTCGCCACGCCGCGCTTCAGCGCGATCCGGCCGGCCTCGAACGGCTCGCCCACACGCTCAAGGGCTCACTCGCCCAGGTGGGCGCCCGGGCTGCTTCCTCCGCCGCGCATCGCCTCGAGAGACTGGCGCGGCGCGGCCGTCTGGACCACGCGCCGCGGCGCATTGATGAGCTCGCCCTGGAGCTGGCGCGGTTCGAGCCCCTGCTGCGGGAGTGGATCCAGGAGAACACTCATGCGAGTGGTGATTGCTGAAGACGACCTGGTGGCGCGGCGGGTGCTCGAGACGCTGCTCACCAAGTGGGGCTACGAGGTGGAGCTGGTTAGCGACGGCGCCCAGGCCTGGCGCGCGCTCCAGGCCCTGAACGCCCCGCAACTGGTCATCCTCGACTGGATGATGCCGGGCCGCAGCGGCCTGCAAGTTTGCCGCGACCTGCGCAAGATCACCGGCCGGCCCTACACCTACGTCATCGTCATCACCGCCAAGACGCAGCACCAGGAGATTGTCGAGGGCCTGGCCGCCGGCGCCGACGACTACATCACCAAGCCGGTGGACGCCGAAGACCTGAACGCCCGCCTGCGCACCGCCCGCCGCGTGCTGGAATTGCAGGACGAAATCTGGGCCGCGCGCGAAGCGGTGCGTTACCGGGTGCAGGCCACGCACGACCCGCTCACCGGGGTGTGGAACCGCGGCGCCGTCCTCGACCTGCTCTCGCGCGAGCTGGCCCGCGCCGAGCGCGACGGCCGTCCCATCAGCCTCATCCTGGCGGACCTGGATCACTTCAAACGGATCAACGACGGCTACGGCCACCTGGCCGGGGACGCCGTGCTGCGCGAGGCGGCGCGCCGCATGGTCGCGCTCATGCGTCCCTACGACATTGTGGGGCGCTACGGCGGGGAAGAGTTCCTCATCGTCTTGCCCGGTTGCGATCTCCGTCAGGCGCAGGACATTGCCGAGCGCATCCGCGGCGAAGTCCGCGGCCGCCCGGTCGAGACCGAGGAAGGCAGCATCCCGGTCACCACCAGCCTCGGCGTCTCCTCCAGCGTCCAGTTCGACGAGCTTTTCCCGGACGCCCTCATCCAGGCCGCCGACGCCGCCCTCTACATCGCCAAAGAGCAGGGGCGCGACCGGGCGGTGACAGCCGACCTGCAAGTGCGCGCCAACTGAGGGATGGACGCCGCCCCGCCAGCGGCGGCCGCGGGGCCCGGGAACATGAGCATCTGCTAGAATCCCGTCATGGCTGAATTGCGCGTGGGCACTTCCGGCTACGCCTACAAGCCGTGGAAGGGCCGCTTCTACCCCGAGAAACTCCCCGCTAAGGAAATGCTGAGCTTCTACGCCGGGCAGTTCCGCACCGTCGAGATCAACCACAGCTTCTACCAGATGCCCCGGGAGGCCGTGCTGGCCAAATGGGGCGAACAGGTCGGCGCCGGCTTCCAGTTCGCGCTGAAGCTTAACCAGAAAATCACTCACATCATGAAGCTGCGCGGCGCGGAGTCCGCGCTGAAGCGCTTCCTCGAGGCCGCGTCGGTCTTGCAAGGCCCGCAGAACGGCGACAAGCTCGGCCCGGTGCTGGTGCAACTGCCGCCCACGTTCCAGGCCGACCTCGGGCTGCTCGATGAGTTCCTGGCCCTGCGCCCGCGCGCCTTCCGTTTCGCTCTCGAGGTGCGCCATCCTTCCTGGCACACCGAGGAAATGTACGCCCTGCTGCGCAAGCACGAGACCGCCCTGTGCCACGCCGAATCCGACAAGGAGCCCGCTCCCGAGGTCCTTACCGCGCCCTTCACCTACTTGCGCCTGCGCCGCGACGAGTACACCACCAAACAACTCGCTGACTGGCGCGCGCGCATCGCCGCCTGGCTCGCCCGGGGCATCGACGTCTTCGCCTACCTCAAGCACGAGGAAGAAGGCAAAGCGCCCGCCTACGCCCGCAAACTCCTCGCCAGTGGCCAGGAATCAGCGACCAGTGGCCAGTGACCAGTGGGCCAGCGGCGTGTGACCGGCGGCCAGCGGCTGTGACTAGTGGCCAGCGCGTATGACCAGTGGCCAGCGCATGTGACCAGTCGCCGGTGACCAGCCGCCAGCAACCTCTGATCCGTGGCCAGTGCTGTCTGCGCCTAACTCGTGGCTCATTTTCAATTCCGGCTGCCGTTCGGGCATCCCTTCTCTGAGCTCCTCCGCGTACTCCGCGTTTCCGCGTCGTCTTTCGGTTTGGTTTTTGAATCTTGAACTTTGCATCCTGCATTCTCTGGTTTCGGCCGCGGTTCACCGGCAGCTTTCTCTGTATAATGTCGCGTAATGGCCACCGTGGTTGAATCCTCGGCGGGTCAAGCGAACGAAGAACGGCCCGCGCCAATACAGCCCGCGAGCCCTGCGCGGCTGGAATCGCTGGACGTCTTTCGCGGCATGACCATCGCCGGGATGATCCTGGTGAACAACCCCGGCTCCTGGAGCGCCATCTACTGGCCGCTGGCCCACGCCGACTGGCACGGCTGGACGCCCACCGACCTCATCTTCCCGTTTTTCCTGTTCATCGCCGGCGTGGCCATGCCGCTCTCTTTCGACAAGCGCATGCGGATGGGAGACACGCGCGGCCGCCTGTTGCGCCATGCCGCGCAACGCAGCGCGCTCATTTTCCTCACCGGGCTCTTCATGGCCGCGTTCCCGTTTTTCGACCTGGGCACGCTGCGCATCCCCGGCGTCCTCCAGCGTATCGCCCTGTGCTACATCTTCGCCGCGCTGATCTACCTCTGTGTAGGACAGACCTCCAGGTCTGTCCGTCGCCCATCTGCCGGCGCCTCAGCAGAAGCCTTACTTAAGGCGCCTTTCAGGTCTGTCCACGGCGCGGCACCCGCGGGCCCCACAGAAACATTTCGCGGTAGGCCCTTCCGCCCCAATCCGCTGGCCATCTGGGGCGTCATCGCAGCCTTGCTGCTCGGCTATTGGGCGCTGATGATGCGGGTCCCCGTGCCCGGTTACGGCCCCGGCCGCCTCGACCCAGAGGGGAATCTCGCCGCGTATCTCGACCGCGCCCTCCTCCTCGGCCATTTGTGGAAGCCCACCTGGGACCCCGAAGGCCTGCTGAGCACGCTTCCTGCCATCGCCACCGCGCTGTTTGGCGTGCTCCTGGGCGACTGGCTCCTGCGCAGGCGCGGGTCTGTAGACCCGCTTGCATCCTTAGACCCCCCCGCGGCGTCCGATCCGGTCGGTGGTTCACCGCGGGCCGGTCGAAAGACCGGCCCCTACGCCCCTCCGCTGCTCAAACCGGCCACGTTCATGTTCGTGTGGGGCGCGGCCGGCCTTGCCGCAGGCCAACTGTGGAACCTGTGGTTCCCCATCAACAAGAACCTGTGGACCAGTTCCTACGTGGTTTTCACCGCGGGCTTCGCCTGCATCGTCCTGGGTCTGTGTTACCTCATTATGGACGAGCGCGGGGCGCGCCGCTGGGCCGCCCCGTTCCTGTGGTACGGCATGAATCCGCTTTTTCTTTTCGTCGCCGCGGGCCTTTTCGCCAAGATGCTCGGCATCTGGCGCATTACCGTCGCCGATCCCGCCGGCGCGGCATCCGCAACCGCCGGCTCCGCGGCGGCATCGGCGTCAGGTCAGGCCGCCGTTGCCGGCGCCCACACGATTGCCGGCGCGCACACGATGGCCCTGAAAACGTGGCTCTACCAATCCTTCTTCGCCCCGCTGGCCTGGCCCCAAAACGCCTCGCTGCTCTTCGCCCTGGCCTACGTCGCGCTATGGCTGGCCGTCGCCTGGTTGCTCCACCGCCGCAAGATCTTCATCAAACTGTAGGAGCGGATTTACCCCGCCCGGCTCCTGCTTCTTCCGTACACCGCCCATGCCATCGCCCCTCTTTCCCGTATAATGTCGCCTCAATGCTGACGCAAACCGCGAAACACCGGCGGCTGCCGGCCCAGCGAACCCTATTGTTCGTTCTTCTCGCCCTGTGCAGCTTTTCTGCACGCGCACAGAACGCCACCACCCCGTTGAAGCTGATCCCCGCGCCGCGCGAGGCGCGTCTCGAGGAAGGCGCCTTCACCGTCAGCAGGGCTACGAAGATTGTTCTTGGCGACGGCGCCGATGCGGCCGACCGGGTGGCCGCGGAAACTCTGGCCGATGAAATCGCAGCGGCTACGGGCCTGAACGTGTCCATCATGACGGCACGGGCCTTTTCCAGCCAGGCCAACGTGATTTACCTGGCGCGCGTGGACGGCGACCGCGCGCTCGACGGCTGGCTCGACGCGCACGGGCTGAAGATGGACGACAAGTTCGACCCGGAGGGCTACGTGCTGGGCGTCACCGGGCGGCAAATCGTCGTGGCCGCCCGCTCGAGCGCCGGCCTGTTCTACGGCGTGCAGACCCTGCGCCAGCTCCTCCGCCCCGGCGCCGCCAGCGCGGACGATGCGGAGCTGTCCGCGCCGAATCCTTCCACAGCAGCGGGAGGAAGAGTGGCCAGTGGCCCGTGGTCCGTGGTCAGTGAAGAAAAACAGACAGCCGACAGCCGACAACTGACCGCGGACAGCCAGTGGTTCGTGGTAGCAGCGTCCACCAACGGAATGGGCGAAGCACTGGCCACTGGTCACCGGCCACCGGTCACCAGTGACGAGTCACCAATCACGAGTCACGAGTCACGATTCTCTCGCCACTCGCCACTCGCCACTATGGTTTGCCCCGCCATCCGCATCCGCGACTGGCCGGCCATGCGCTGGCGCGGCCTGCACGACGACATCAGCCGCGGCCCCGTGCCCACGCTCGACTACATCAAGCAGCAAATCCGCACGCTGGCCGGGTTCAAGTTGAACCTTTACGCCCTCTACATCGAGCACACCTTCGATTACCAGGGCCATCCGCTCATTGCCCCGCCGGGGGGCGCGCTCACCGCCGCCGAGGTGCGCGAGATTGTGGAGTACGCCGCGCGTTACCACGTCACCGTGCTGCCGGAGCAGCAAGCCTTCGGCCACCTGCACCACGTCTTGAAAAACGAGTTCTACAACGACCTGGCCGAGCGGCCCCACGGCCACGTCCTGGCCCCCGGGCAGGAGCGTTCCTATCAGCTCATCCAGAACCTCTATGCCGAGCTGATTCCCCTCTTCCCCGGGCCGCTCTTCCACATCGGCGGCGACGAAACGTTCGAGCTGGGCCTGGGCCAGAGCAAGGCCCGCGCCGAAAAGGAGGGGCTGGGCCGCGTCTATCTCGAGCACCTCAAGCGCGTGGCCGGGATGATGAAGCCGCACAACAAGCGCCTGCTCTTCTGGCACGATATCGCCGCCAAGTACCCCGAGCTGCTGGGCATCCTGCCCAAAGACATGGTGGCCGTCGCCTGGGACTACGGCGCCCGCGCCAGCTACGAAGGCGCGCTGAAGCCGTTCCGCGCCGCCGGCATGGACGTGATGGTGGCCCCGGGCGTGAGCAACTGGAACCGCATCTACCCCGACCTGGACAACGCCTTCGTCAATATCCGCAACTTCGTCCGCGACGGCCAGCAGGCCGGCGCCATCGGCATGCTCAACACCAACTGGGACGACGACGGCGACGCCTTTTTCGCCATGACCTGGCCCGCCGTAGTCTTCGGCGCCGCCGCGTCCTGGCAACCCGGCGAAAGCTCGATTGACCAATTCAAGGCCGCCTACGACTGGGCCTTCTATCGTAACGAAGACGCCACCTTCCGCGAGGCCATAGACCACCTGGCCCGCGCGCAGACCCTGCTCGGCAGCGTCACCTGGGGCGGCTCCAGCAACGACGCCTACTTCGTGGACCCGTTCAGCGAAGTCTCCTCGCGCCGCCTCGAGCGCATTCTGCCGGTCGCTTCGGACTTGCGCCTCAGCGCCGAGCGGGCGCTGGCCTGGCTGCTCCGCAGCCGCCACAAGGGGCGCGCCCACCCCGAGTCGCTCGACGCCATGATTCTGGCGGCCATGCGCCTGGACGCCCTGGGCATGAAGGTGCAGTTCATGCAGGAGGTCAGCCACTTTTACTGGGACGCTTACCTGAACCAGGGCGACCGCTCCCGTGTGGGCAGCAATCTCTCCGAGATCACCGGGATCAACGCCCGGCTCGAAAGCCTGCGCGATTCCGTCACCGCTGTCCGCGAGGCTTACGTGGCCGCGTGGCGCGCGGAGAGCCGCCCCTACTGGTTGCCCAACGTGCTGGGGCGCTTCGACTACCTGGCGGGGCTCTTTCAGAAGAAAATCTACGACGTGAAAGCGGCCCGCTGGCAGTACCGCGACCAGGGCGCGCTCCCCGACCCGCGCCAGCTCGGCTTCTTTCTCAAGCCTCAGTAGGGGCGGCCGCGCCTATGCCTCAACGCCTGGGACAGCACTTCTTGAAGGATGCGGGCTGGCGGCAGCGCATTGTGCGCGCGCTGGCCATCCGCGAAGGCGAGACGTGGATCGAAATCGGCGCCGGACACGGCGAAATGACCCGCGAGCTGGCCCGGCGCGCCGGGCGCGTCGTGGCCATAGAGCTGGATCCCCCGCTGGTGGAATCGCTGCGCCGGCTGGCCGCCGAACACGCCAACATCGAAGTGGTCGGCGGCGACGTGCTGCAACTGGACCTGACCGCGCTCGCAGGTTCCCGCCGGGCGCGCGTGTACGGCAGCCTGCCCTACTACATCACGTCGCCGATCCTGCGGCGGCTCTTCGAATCCGCCGGCGGGCTGGACTCCCTCGCCGTGGTGATTCAACTGGAAGTGGCGGCGCGCATCGTGGCCCTGCCGCGCGCGCGCGATTTCGGCTTCCTTTCGGTGCTGGCACAGTTCTACGCGCGGCCGGAGATTGCCCTGCGCCTGCCGCCGGGCGCGTTTCAGCCGCGGCCCAAAGTGGCCTCCGCCCTGGTGAAGATGAGCCTGCCCGGCGCGCGGGCCTCGCTCGGCGTGGGGGATGGGCGGGCCTTCCTCGAGTTCGCCGGGCGCTGCTTCGCCCACAAACGCAAGACGCTCGTCAACAATCTTCGCGAAGCCTACACCGTTCCCCGGGTCGAAGAGGCGTTGAGAGCTTCCGGCCTGGAAGGCCGCGCCCGAGCAGAGGAGCTCAGCTTGCCGGAATTGGCGGATGTCTTCGGGCGGTTGCGCGGCCAAGCCTGACGCCGAGGAAGCAGGATCACCGAAGGCAGCGTTGCGTTACTCGGATTCGCGGAGCACAGCCACGAGGCGGTCGGGGTAGTCGGTCATGATGCCGTTGACTCCGGTGGCCACCGCCGCGCGCATTTCGGCCGTCTCATTGACGGTCCAGGTAACCACTTGCAGCGACGCGGCGTGGGCCTGCTGGACGAGCTCGCCGGTGAGCACGTCGCGCCGCGGCGCCAGTTGCCGCGCGCCCACCCCGACGGCCTGCTGCGTCGCGTCCGGCCGCGGCTTGTCAAATAGGTAGCCGCTCATCAGCGTGGGGTCCAGGCGGCGGACGTTGGCCAGCGCGTTGATGTCGAACGAGAGCACCGCGGCGTGCGCCGCCTCCTTGGCCGCGCGCAGCGCGCCCACCAGCGCGTGCTCCACGCCCCACATATTGGCGGACTTCACCTCGAGGTAGAAGACGATGTCGGCTTCCCGGGCGAAGTCAATGATGTTCTCGATGGTGGGGATGCGCTCGCGTGCGAACTGCGGGCCGAACCAGGAGCCGGCGTCGAGTTCACGCAATTCGGCGAGCGTGTAGTCTTTCACCAGGCCGCGGCCATTGGTGGTGCGCTCGAGCGCGGGGTCGTGCATGGCCACCAGGCGGGCGTCTTTGGTGAGTTGCAGATCGGTCTCGATGAAGCGGGCGCCCAGCTCGACGGCGCGCCGAAACGCGGCCATCGTATTCTCAGGCGCCTGCGCCGACGCACCGCGATGAGCGATCACCCAGGGTTTGGTGTTGAGGTTCACTCTGGTTGCAGGCCGGCCTGTTCCGGCGAGGGCTTAATGTAGCACAGGCCATGCGCCGGCGCACTGCCCCGGTGCGGCCTGCGCCGGCCCAGGGCCGAGGAGCGGGAAAGGCCCAGCGCGCGCAAATTACAAGCCCATGCCGCGGGAGGCGTTGCGGCGCGTGGCGGCGACAATTTCCCCGGGCATGGCGTCGAGCGGCGCGACGCGGCGGAGAAGGTCCATCTCCGCGCACACGCGCGGCATGCCGTACACCACGCAGGAAGCCTCGTCCTGTCCGAGCGTGACGCCGCCCTTCTGGTGAATGGCCTTCATCCCTAGCGCGCCGTCGTTGCCCATCCCCGTAAGGATCACGCCCATGGCCCGCTCGCCGAAGACCTCCGCCACCGACAGCATCATCACGTCCACCGAAGGGACGTGCAGCGTGTCGTTGGGCTCGGCGCCGATGCGCACGGCGTACTTCGAGGCCGTGCGGCGGAAGGCGGTCATCTGCATCCCGGCCGGCGCGATCAGCACCTGCCCCGGCGCGATGGGCTGCTCGTCCACGGCTTCGAACACGCGCACCTGGCTCAGCGCATCGAGCCGCTTGGCCAGCGGCCCGGTGAACCCCGGCGGCATGTGCTGCACCACCAGCACGCCCACCGGCAGATCGGCGGGGAGGCGCGTGATGATTTCGCGCAGGGCCCCCGGGCCGCCGGTGGAAGTGCCGATGGCCACCACGTCCGGCAGGGCGCAACCGGGCACGGGGCTGACGGCCGCGGGCGCCGGGCGCCCCGGCGCGGCTCCAGTGCGCCGCGCGCGGCGCGGGCGGTACTTGGCCGCGGCCTTCACCTTGTTCACCAGGTGATCGCGAATCTTGATGATGTCCAGCGAAGCGTAGGAGAGCTGCTTGGGGATGCACTCGAAGGCGCCCAGGTCAAAGGCTTCCAGCGTGGCTTCCGCGCCCTCCAGCGTGAGCGAGCTGACCATGATGACCGGCCGCGGGTTCTCCTCCATCAGCCGGCGCAGCGCGTCCAGGCCGTTCAACCTGGGCATTTCGATGTCCAGGGTGATGACGTCGGGGTTGAGCGCGGCGGCCTTCTCCAGGGCTTCCGCGCCGTTCTGGGCCGTGCCCACCACCTTGAGCTGCGGGTCGGACTCGATCATGCGCGTCAGGGCGGTGCGCATGAAGGCGCTATCGTCGGCCACCAGCACGCGGATGCAGGCGGCATGGGCCACAGCCGGCGTGGCCGGCAGGGTGTTCGACAGCGTGGTCAGCACGGACATGAGAATACCAGCGTTCCCCCGGTTCTAAATCGGCTTCCGCGGCGGCTTCTGATACCCGGTGGCCTGCGGAAAGTGCAGCAGCTTGAAGTCGTCATTCAGCCCGAACAGCGACTCGGAGTGGCCCAGGAAGAGGAAGCCGCCGGGCAGCAGGTTGTTGTAGAAGTGCTGGATGACGCGGCGCTTGGGCTGCGCGCCGAAGTAGATCAGCACGTTGCAGCAAAAGATGACGTCCAGGCCCTTCATGAAGACCATGCGGCTGTCGTCGCGCAGGTTGAGCTTGGAAAACTTGACGCAGTTCTTGACCTCGTCGGTGACCCGGAAGGCTTCGCCCCGCGGGCGCATGTATTTCTCCTTGAACTGCGCGGGGATGTTGCGCAGGGCGTAGTCGGAGAAGACGCCTTCGCGGGCGCGGGTCAGGGAGCGCTCGTTGAGGTCGGTGGCGGCGATTTCAAACGACCAGCCCCGGAGCAGCCCCTGCGACTCATTGAGCAGCATCATGGCCAGGGTGTACGGCTCTTCGCCGGTGGAGCAGCCCGCGCTCCAGATATTGATGCGCTTGTAGCCGAAATGCTGCTTGGCGGCGATCACGGCGGGCAGCACGGTACCGCGCAGCGCGTCGAGCTGCGGCTGGTTGCGGAAGAAGCAGGTTTCCCCGATGGTGATTTCGTTGAGGAGCAGTTGCAGCTCCATCTCGCCGCAGGTGCGGCTGTTGAGCAGATCGAAGTAGGCGGCCAGCGTCGGGATTTCCAGGGCCGCGGTGCGCTTGGAGCAGCGGTCAGTCAGATAGTAGAACTTGTTCTCGGTCAGCAGAATGCCGGAGACCTGGTAGATGAGGTCGCGGATGCGGAACAGGTAAGGCTCCGAAAGCGGCGTCGGCGGGGCAGACGCTGGCGGCGGCGTGGCTGGGACGAAGAGGCTGCTCATGACGCGCGGCGCTAGGCCTGGGCCTCCGTCAGCGTGCCGGCGATTCCGGTGGGGTCCAGGATCAGGCGCACCTGGCCATCGCCGCCGATGGTGGCCCCGGCCAGGCCGGGCACCTTGCGCAGGTAGGCGCTGAGCGGCTTGATCACCGTCTCTTCCTGGCCGAGCAACTCGTCCACCACCAGCCCGAAGCGTTTCTCGCCCACGCCGATGACAACGACGCACAGGCGGTCGGCCTGGCGGCGGGCCAGGTCGCTGGCGCCGAGGCTGCGGCCGTTCTCGAAGGAATTGGCGCTCAACCCAAAGAGGCTGCGCAGGCGCTGCACCGGCAGGACGCGGTCGCGCAGGCGCAGGATCTCGTTGCCTTCCACGCGATGCAGCTCGCTTTCGCGGATGTGCACGGCTTCCAGCACCGAGCGCAGCGGCACGGCGTAGGTCTCTTCGCTCACCTTCACCAGCAATGCCGGCAGTATGGCCAGCGTCAGCGGCAGGCGCAGCGTAACGGTGGCGCCGCGGCCGGGCTCGCTGTCAATCTCCACCAATCCGTTCATGCGCTCCAGGTTGGTGCGCACCACGTCCATGCCCACGCCGCGGCCGGAAACGTCGCTCACGCGCTCGGCGGTGCTGAAGCCGGGCATGAAGATCAGGTCCAGGATTTCGCGCCGGGTCAGCGCAGCGGCGCGCTCCTCCGCGATCAGGCCCTTTTCGACGGCCTTCCGGGCGATGCGCTGGGGGTCAATGCCGGCGCCGTCGTCGGAGACAAACACCAGGATATGGTCGCCTTCCTGGCGCGCCTCGATGGTGATGTTGCCCCTGCGGGGCTTGCCGGCGGCTTCGCGCGCGGCCGGAGCTTCGATGCCGTGGTCGAGCGAGTTGCGCACCAGGTGGACCAGCGGGTCGCTGATTTCTTCCACCACGGTCTTGTCCAGCTCGGTATCCTCGCCGCGGATGAGGAGTTCGACTTCCTTGCCCAGGCCCAGGGCCACGTCGCGCACCAGGCGCGGGAAACGGCGCAGGGTCATGTCAATGGGCACCATGCGCGTCTTGAGGCTGGCGGACTGCAATTCTTCGGTGATAAAGCTGAGGCGGGCGGTGGAGTGCGCCAGCGCGTCCTGGAACTTGTCGGCGGCCAGGCGCTGCTGCTCGAGGTCGCGGTTCAGTTGCAGCAGGCGGTTGCGCTCCAGAACCAGTTCGCCCACCAGGTTGACCAGGGCGTCCAGCTTGGCCACGTCCACGCGGATGGTGCGCGCCACTTCGCGCTCCGGGGCCGCGGCCTGCTGCTTCAGCGCGTCCTTCACCTGCGATTCCGACACCAGTTGCTTCTGCACCAGCACTTCGCCCAGCTTGCGGTCGGTGCGGACGGCTTCTTCCAGCGCGTCGGCGCGCTCGGAATGGGTGATGGCCTTCCCGGCCACCAGGATTTCGCCGATGGTGGGGCGCTCCTCGGCCTCGCCCTCCATGAGCTGGCGCAGGCTGCCGAGCAGGGTGCCCAGCACGTACATTTTGGGCGTGTCGTTGCGCACGTCGGCCAGCATATGGCGCAACTGATCGAGCACGCTGAGCAGCACGTCCATGCCGCGCCGGGTGACCTTGCGTTCACCCTTGCGCAGCAGGTTGAGCACGTCTTCGGCGTGGTGGGTCAGCTCCACGATCTGGCTGAAGCCCATGAAGCCGCTGGTGCCTTTGATGGTGTGGACGGCGCGGAAGATGCGGTTGAGCAGGGTCTTGTCTTCCGGTGCGGTTTCCAGGGCCACCAGGTCCTGGTCCAGCCGCTGGATCAGCTCATCGCACTCGGTAAGGTACTCCTGTAGCAGGCCGGCGTCTTGGTTCATCTCGCTCATGCTTCTCCCCCGTAAGCTCCGGCCCTTTACTGGACGGCGACTTCAGCGCAGGCGGCCTGTTCGGTCTCGGTCATCAGGCGGTTGACGTCGAGCAGCAGCAGCAGGCGGTTCTCCAGCTTGCCCACCCCGGAGACGAACTCGCGCTCGGTCTTGGCCAGGCGCGGCGGCGGCTCCACCGTGTCTGCCGGGATGCGCAGCACTTCCGAAACGGAATCCACCACGAAGCCGATCACCGCCCCGCTCACTTCCACCACCACGATGCGCGACTGCTTGTCGTGGGGCCGCGGCTCCAGGCCGAAGCGCTTGCGCAGGCCGATCACCGGGATCACCTTGCCGCGCAGGTTGATCACGCCCTCGACGAACTCCGGCGAATTGGGCACCCGCGTCAGGTTCATCATGCGGATGATCTCCTGCACCCGCAGGATTTCCAGGCCGTACTCTTCGCCGCCCAGGTGGAAGCTCACCAGTTGCAGGAGCGCGGCCTGGGGGCCGGTCTTGGCATCTTTGGGTGTTGCTTTCATGGCTCTCGTATCTCCTGATTTCACGCGCGCAGGTCCAGGGTGATCCACAGCGGCGCCCCTTCGAACCCCAGGGAGACCTCCACGTGTTCACCGCCGGAGAGGGAATGCAACTGGTAATCGGTGCCGCTGATCACCGTGGGTGTGGAGATGAGGCAGTTATCGTCCACGCCGGGCGGCAGCTTGCGCTTGAAGTTACCGGCCACCATGTTGCAGATCTCGCCCACGCCGTCGCGCACGGTCTGATCGAACTCGGGCAGCTCCCGGTGCAACATGCGGGAAGCCCACAGGCAGGCGGACACGGCGGAGCAGTGGATGCTCAGCACCCCGCGCAGCGTACCCGAGAGGCCCACCATCACGGTCAGGTCGGCCACCAGCGGCGGCTCCGCCGAAGTCACCGCGCGGAGCGGGATCCCCAGCATGATCTCGAAGACTTCGCGCGTGGCCGCCTCGATGGCCGCCGGCCAGCCGGCCGGCGGAGTGACGCACTCCACCGCGTTGGCTTGCAGGGCTTCGTCCAGCGCCATCTTAGGCCTCCAGCAGCGGGGAAACCTGCTCTTTGAGCTGCTCGGGAGTGAACGGCTTGCGGATATAGCCGCGGGCGCCGGAAGAGAGGGCTTCGTACACGCGGTCTTCGCTGCCCTCGGTGGTGATCATCACCACGGGGATGCCGCGGGCCTGTTCGGCGGTCTTCAGCGCCTGGAGGAACTCCAGCCCGTCCATGGTCGGCATGTTGATGTCGCACAGGATCAGGTCCACGGCGTTCTGCTGGATGATGGAGAGCCCTTCGTAGCCGTCGTTGGCTTCGTGCACTTTGGAGATCTGCACGCCGGCCTGGCGCAGGCAGCGCTCCACGATCTTGCGCATCACCGAGCTGTCGTCCACGATCAGAACATTCTTCATTTTTCAACCTCGTCCCGAAGTCTCGGGAACCTTGTGTGCTGCTGTGGCCGGAGGGTGATTGCGAGCGCGTGTTAGCGGCCCGCGCCCCGGCCCTTCGTCCCACGCCAGCAGTATCGCCGGGGCAGTTCACGGCGAGATAAAACGCGGATGAATATCGTGTTAAAGGGCAGCGGTGGAAGCTAGCGGGAACGGGCCAACGCGGGCGCCCCGAGGCCGGGCCGCGATGCCGGGGCCGTCTTGGCGGACAGCGGCAGGGGCTTGGCCGGCGGCGGCGCCAGGGTCATGGGCGGGAAGCTCACGCCCCAGAAGGTGTCGCTCGGAACGGTCATCTCCACGGCTACGCGGGCCAGGCCGTCCGGGGAGGGATTGCCCACTCCCACCACGCGGGCTTCGCACGACTGGCGGTTGGCCTGCCGGTCAATGCGCAGCTTGGTGCCGGGAGCCAGGCGGGTAGGCATGCGCAACATGGCGCCGTGCTGGCTAACCACTTCGGTCTCCGCCTTTTCCGTGCACCCCTGGCCTTCCCGGCTGGTCCAGGCGACCTCGACGGGAATCACCAGAAGGACGCGCGTGCTGCGGCGGCGTTCGCTTTCGCCGGTGCTGTTCTTGGGAAGCGGCGCTGGGAGTTGCGTGCTCATGGCTTCTTCGGTCTGCCCAAGGGCTTCCACCCCCACCACGGGCAGGAAAAGCAGCCTACTTGAGGCCCATGAACCGGTTATGAAGCCGGCATGAACAGATGGTTACATTCGCGGGCGCGCCAGGAGGGCCATCTGCCGGAAACAGTTCAGCTTGCATGAGGCTGGCCCTTTTGTTATACGCTGTGCAGCACCCGTTGGGGTTGCGGCCGGCTCTTATGCGCAAAGTCCTGCTCATCGAAGATGATAAGGTGGCCGCGGAGCTGATCCGGGAGACGCTGTCCAGCGAGGGGTTTGAGGTCACCTGGATCAGCGACGGGTCGAGCGGTCTGGCCCAAGTGCGCAAGTCCCCGCCGGATTTGCTGCTGCTGGACTTGATGCTCCCCAAGATGTCGGGCCTGGATATCTGCAAACAGGTCCGCGCCGATGAAAACCTGAACCGCCTGCCGATCCTGATGCTGACGGCGCGGGGCGATGAGATGGACCGCGTGGTGGGGCTCGAGGTCGGGGCCGACGACTATGTCACTAAGCCATTCAGTCCGCGTGAGTTAGCGGCCCGCGTCAAGGCCCTGCTGCGGCGCAGTGAGCCGCCCGACGAGGGAGAGAAGTTCATTGAAGTCGGCAAGCTGAAGATTGACCCCGTGTCCTACCGCGTCAGCCGGGCGGGCAAGCCGGTCACGCTCAGCACGCTCGAGTTTCGCCTGCTGCACTACCTGGCTTCGCGTCCCAACCGCGTTTTTACCCGCGACCAACTGCTCGACGCCGTGTGGGGCGCCGATCGCTTCGTTACCCCGCGCAGCATTGACGTGTACATGCGCCGGCTGCGCGAGAAGATCGAGAACGACCCGGAAAACCCCACCTTCCTCAAAACCATGCGTGGCGCCGGGTATATGTTCGAAACCAAGCCGCATTAGCGCGGCGCCCGCCTCCCTTTTTTCCTCGGCCAGGCTTGTAACCCAGAATTCACATTGGCTTTACACGCCTTTGAACCGTCGGGCGCATGCTTCCCCTCGCGGGAATGCCCAGCGGGCGCCCGTGCGAGGGGTGCGGTGCAAAGGCCGTTTTCTCGGAGAGATGCGACGCGACTGGATGAGGAAGCAATGCCTGGAACGATTCTGATTGTGGACGACCAGCCGACCGACCAGGACCTGCTGGCGGAAGTGCTGCAAGCGCAGGGATTCGATACCCGCACCGCCGGCGACGGCCAGATGGCCCTGGATTCGTTTTCGCGGACCAGGCCAGACCTGGTGCTGGTGGACGCCATGATGCCGAATATGAACGGCTACGAGGTTTGCCGGCGGCTGAAGAGCGACCCGCGCACCCGCCTGACCCCGGTGGTCATGGTCACTTCCATGTCCGATACACGCGACCGCGTGCGCGGTTTGCAAGCCGGCGCGGACGACATCCTGGCCAAGCCGGTGGACCGCGCCGAACTGCTGGCGCGGGTGCGGTCGTTGCTGAAGCAGAAGGCCTACACCGACGAACTCGAGCGCGCGGAATCGGTGCTGTGCGCGCTGGCGCTGAGCATCGAGGGCAAGGACCCCTACACGGAAGGGCACTGCGAACGGCTCTCCACCTACTCGGTGGCCCTGGGGAAAATAGCGGGCCTGCCGGAGGATCAGTTGATCGCCCTGCGCCGCGGCGGCATCGTGCACGACATCGGCAAAGTGGCCATCCCCGACGCCATCCTGCTCAAGCCCGGCCGCCTGACCCCGCAGGAAATGGACGTCATTCGCCAGCACCCGCTGGTGGGCGAGAGAATCTGCGCCCCGCTGAAGTCCTTCCGGCTGGTGTTGCCGATTATTCGCAACCATCACGAAAAGCTGGACGGCACGGGCTATCCGGACGGGTTGAAAGGCGCGGAGATTCCCCTGGCCGCGCGCATCATGACCATCGTGGACGTGTACGACGCGCTCACCACCGAACGGCCCTATAAGCGCGCCCTGACCCGCGAGGAAGCCCTCGAAGTGATGGCCGATGAAGTCCGGCGCGGCTGGTGGGACCCGGACCTGTTCCAGCTCTTCCCGCAGTTGGGCCCGGCCCAGGAGCTTGCGGACGCCGCGGAGTTTCTCCAGGCGTAACCTGGGCGCCACGAGCCGCCCGTTTTTCCGTTGTCGGGCGCGCCCGTGAAAAGCTAGAATGGTCTTCGCGGGGCCTAGGCGAAGGTTCGGGGGAGTCTTGGGGAGCGACCGCAGCGAAGGCAGGGTCACGGCGTCCCGGCTGGCTGAACAGACTGCCTACCTCAACGCGCTGATGGAGAGCAATCCGCTGGCCATCTGTGTGATCGACTCCCACCACCGCGTCACCCTCTGCAACCCCGCCTTCGAGCACCTCTTTCACTATTCCCGCGCGGAAGTGCTGGGCCAGGATGTGGACCAGTTGATTGCCTCGGAGCTCGAGCGGCCGGAAGCGGTGTCCATCACCGAGCGGCTGATGGCCGGACACGCCGTCCACGCGGTGACCCGCCGCCGGCGCAAAGACGGCGGCCTAGTGGACGTCGAGCTGCATGGCGTGCCCCTGGTGGTGGAGGGGAAACTCACCGGCGTCTTCGGCATCTACCAGGACATCACCGCGCGCCACCTGGCGGAAGAACTGCTGCGGGAGAGCGAAGAGCGGTACCGCGACATCTTCGAGAACGCCAACGACTTGATTCAAACCGTCGCGCCGGACGGGCGCTTGCTCTACGTCAACCGCGCCTGGCGCGAAACGATGGGCTACTCCGAAAATGAAGTGCCCGGACTCTCCTTCTTCCAGGTGCTGGAGCCATCCACGCGGGAGCATTGCGCGGGCCTGTTCCAGCGGGTGCTGGCCGGGGAGCCGGTGGAAAAAGCGGAAGTCGTGTTTGTCACCCGCGAGGGCAAGAATATCCATCTGGAAGGCGCCTGCAATTGCCGCTTCCAGGACGGCAAGCCGGTCTTCGTCCGCGCCATTTTTCGCGACGTCACCGCGCGGCGCCAGGCCGAAGACGAGATCCGCCAGCTCAACGAAGACCTGGAGCGCCGCGTGCTCGAACGCACCGCGCAGCTCGCCGCTCTCAACCGCGAGCTGGAGGCCCGCAACCGCGAAGTCGAGCGCGCCAACCGCATGAAGAGCCAGTTCCTGGCCAGCATGAGCCACGAACTGCGCACCCCCCTTAATGCCGTGATCGGCTTCTCCGACCTGCTGAATGAAGAGACGGCCGGCCCCCTCAACGAAAAGCAGAAACGCTACGTGGACCACGTGCTCACCGGCGCCCGCAACCTGCTCCAGCTCATCAACGACATCCTGGACCTGAGCAAAGTCGAGGCCGGGCAACTGCTGCTGCGCCCGGAGGAGTTCTCCCTGGCCGAGGCCCTGCCCGAGGTGCTCTCCACCATCAAGCCCCTGGCCATGAGCAAGCAGATTGAAGTGGAGAACAGCGTGGAGCCCGAGATCGCGCTGTGCGCCGACCGCATCCGCCTGAAACAGGTGCTGTACAACCTGCTGAGCAACGCCATCAAGTTCACCGAGCCCGGCGGCGAAGTGCGCATCGAGGCCAAGACCGCGGGCGCTCTGGTGTGCGTCTCGGTGATTGATAACGGAATCGGCATACAGCCCGAAGAGCACGAGGCCATCTTCAACGAGTTTCACCAGGTGGGCATGACCACCAAGGGCGTGCGCGAAGGAACCGGCCTGGGCCTGGCCATCAGCCGCCGCCTGGTGGAAGCCCACGATGGCAAAATCTGGGTGGAAAGCGCTCCCGGCCGCGGCAGCCGTTTCAGCTTCATCCTGCCGGCCGCCAAGTCGCCCTTGCCCGCGGCCGCGCCCGGCCCCGGCCGGGGCGAATCGGTGGCCCATCGGCAGTAACCCTTCCTTTCTTCCCGCCGCTCATCTACACTCAAGGCTGGGCAAGCACCGTGCCGGTCGCGCCAACTAATTCGAAGCCGCGCGGGAAGTCCGCCGGCGTTGTCCTGGTGGTGGACGACCAGCCGGAGAACGTGCAGCTCATGGCGGATGTGCTGGCCACTGCCGGCTACACCACGCTGGCCGCCAATGGCGGCCCCGAGGCGCTGCGGCTGCTGGAGACCCAGCGTCCGCAGGCCATTCTCCTGGACATGCTGATGCCGGAGATGGACGGCTTCGAGCTGATCCGCCGCATCCGCGGCAACCCGGCCACGGCGGATATTCCCATCATGGTAATCACCGCCATGCTGGTGGGCGACGAAGAGCGCAAGCGCCTGGATCACGAAGCGCAGAGCATCTTCCAGAAGGGCACCTTCTGGATCGAAGACCTGCTGAAAGAGGTGGCCCGCATCATCGCCCTCAAACCCGGCCCATGAAGACCATCCTGATCGCCGAAGACAATCCTGCCAGCCGCGAGTTCCTCATCGAGCTGCTCTCCGCGCAAGGCCACACGGTGACCGCGGTGGAGAACGGCGAGCAGGCCCTGGCGCACTTGAAACAGCAATTGCCTGACCTGCTGCTCCTGGATATCCAGATGCCGGGCCTGGACGGTTACGCGGTGCTGCGCCGGCTGCGGGGAGACCCGCGCACCGCGCGGGTCCGCGTGGTGGCGTGCACCGCCTACGCCATGTCCGGCGACGAGGAGAAAGCGCTCGCCGCCGGCTTCGACGGCTACATCACCAAGCCCATCCGCGCCGCCGCCCTCCGCTCGCAAATCGAGAAGCTCCTCGGGTAAGTCCTCCGCCGCAGGTCCCGGGCCTGCGATCTCACGCGTCGCGCGGCCCGCCTTGACGAAGCGCGCGCCATCCGTTACCTTGCTCTTTCGACGAAAGGACTCATGCGAATTCTCTTTGTCTCCTCGGAAGGGCTCCCATTCTCCAAAACAGGCGGGTTGGCCGACGTAGTCGAGGCGCTGCCGAAGGCCCTGGTCGAATTGGGCCACCAAGTGACCGTGGTGCTGCCGAAATACCGCGGCACGAAGACCACGGCCATAGCCGACCGCGCTTTGAGCATCGCGCTGGGTTCGCGCATGCGTTTTCCGGCGGTGGCCGACGGCGGCGCGCTGCACGGGGTGCGCTACCTCTTCGTGGACGACCCCTGTTTCGACCGCGAAAAACTCTACGGCGACGCCAAAGGCGACTACCCCGACAACGGCGAGCGCTTCGCGCTGTTCAGCAAGGCGGCCATCGAGATCGCCCGCCGCCTGTGGCCCGCCGATGTGCTGCACTGCCACGACTGGCAATCGGCCCTGGCGCCCGTGCTCCTGCGCAGCAGCTATGCGGACGATCCGCTGATGCGCTCCGTGCCCGTGGTCTTCACCGCGCACAACATGGGTTATCACGGGCTGTTCCCTTACGAGATTCTTGGCCGCGTGGGCCTGCCCCCGGAGCTTTTCACCATGGACCTGCTGGAGTTCTACGGCCGGGTCAATTACCTGAAGGGCGGGCTGGTCTTCTCCGATTACGTCACCACGGTCAGCCGCCGCTACGCCCTGGAGATTCAGACCGCCGACTATGGCCACGGCCTCGAAGGGGTGGTGCGCAAGCGCGGCGACCGCGTGCGCGGCATCCTCAACGGCGTGGACTATTCCGTGTGGAGCCCGGAGGCCGACAAGCTCATCAAGGCGCCCTACTCCGCCAGGGACTTGAGCGGGAAGAAGGCTTGCAAGAAGGACCTGCTCGCCGAGTTCAAACTGCCGGCGGAGAATGAGGCCCGCCCGCTGATCGGCATCGTGTCGCGCTTCGCGGACCAGAAGGGGTTCGACCTGATCGCCGCGGTCGTCCATGAAATGGCCAAGGAGGATCTGGCCATCGTGGCCCTGGGCACCGGCGATCCCCGGTACGAGAACCTTTTCCGGGAAATGGCCCGGGCCTTCCCCAGCAAGATTGCCGTGCGCATCGGGTTCGACAACACCCTGGCGCACAAGATCGAAGCCGGCTCGGACATGTTCCTGATGCCCTCGCGCTATGAGCCTTGTGGCTTGAACCAGATCTACAGCTTGCGCTACGGAACCGTACCGGTGGTGCGCGCCACCGGCGGACTGGACGACACCATCGAGAACTTCGACCCCCTGGCCAACAAGGGCACCGGATTCAAGTTCGACGCCTACGACGGGCGCGCGCTGCTCGACTGTGTCCGCGTGGCCGTGCGTGTCTATAATGACCAGGACGCTTGGCGGCGGCTGATGGCCAACGGCATGGCCCAGGATTTTTCGTGGACCGCTTCGGCTGCTGAGTACTCCCGGCTGTACGAGGCGGCGAAGAAGGGTCGAAACCAATCCGCGGCTGCCGCATCTAATGAGGCCCGGCGAGAACAGTCGCCGCGAAGAGAGGAACCATGGGTGAATTTGTCTCCAGTGTGAACGACCAGGATTTCCAGGCTCAGGTGCTGGACGCCAGCAAGTCTCAGCCGGTGATGGTGGACTTCTGGGCGGAGTGGTGCGGCCCCTGCCGCGTGCTGGCGCCCACCGTGGATCAAATTGCCAAGGAGAACGCGGGAAAACTAAAGGTCGTCAAGATGAACGTGGACGAAAGCCCCAACACGCCCACCAACTACCGCGTCCGCGGCATCCCCACGCTGCTCATTTTCAAGGGCGGCCAGGTGGCCGATCAGGTGGTCGGCGCCGTGCCCAAGGACCAGATTGACAAGGTGCTGGCGCGCCACATCGGTTGACGCCCCTTCACTTCCAAGACACCGTTGCGTGCAACATCCTAGCCCCGAGGCCCCCGCCTCGGGGCTTTTGCATGTCCAACTATGGTAGCCTTCGGATTGAAAGTCGGAGCCGGACGTGGCATCTTTTCCTCTATGAAGAACAGGGACAAAAAGTCGGTTCGTCAAGCGGCGAGGGAGATTGCCGCAATCATGCTGGATTCGCTGTCCCGGTTCCCAGAAGAAGAGCAGAACCAAAGGGTGCTTGATATTCACAATATTGCCCTCAAGATTGGCCGGAAGCCTCGAAGAACACATTCCAGGCGCGCGCGTACTCGGGCGAGCCCTCAAGTATCCCGGCGCGCCTCAGCATCTCGCTAAACGCCCGTTGGTCGCCAGACTGGATAGCCCGAATCGCATCAGCCTCCAGTTGTCTTTTCTTGCGTCTTTGTTCTGCGTCGACAGGGCGGCGCTTGGAGCCGCGGCTGGTTTCTGCCGTTCGGACATCCTGGATATCCTGGTCGTCTGGACCGTTTTTCCATGGCGCAGGAAAATAACGTAGGCCGGGTGTTCCTATGAGAAGGTGGATAGCCAAGGGTGTGCTAACATAGCTTCTTAAGCTGGTTCGCGAACCACACCGCGTCCCTTAGCAGCTTGTTTGAAAAGCGCTTTTGACTGCCATCCGGAGCGAAGCGAAAGATCAGCAGCTTGCAGAAAACTCCAGGGAATGCAGATTCCTCGCCGCCTGCGGCGGCTCGGAATGACAACGTTCTGGTTTTTTCAACAAGCTCTTAGAACGAAAGTGCCGTGGGGCAGCGTGCGGTCGAATTGCGGCCCAACGGGCGCGAATCAAAGAAGGGAAGAATGGCCAAGGCAGCGAGGGCGATTGTCGTAGTGGGCGCGCAGTGGGGCGACGAGGGCAAGGGCAAGGTGGTGGACTATCTGGCGCCCTCCTTCGACTGGATCGCGCGCTGCGCCGGCGGACACAACGCCGGGCACACGGTCATCTTTGATGGGCAGCGCTTCGTTCTCCAACTCATTCCCTGCGGCATCCTGCGGCCGGGCAGAAAGGCCATCATCGGCCCCGGGGTGGTGGTGGAGCCCGCGGCGCTCCTGGCCGAAGTGGACACGCTCGCCAAGTCCGGTGTGGACGTGAACGGGCGGCTGTTCATCAGCAACCGCGCGCAGGTGATTTTTCCTTACCACCAGCAGCTGGACAAGGCTGCGGAGGCGGCGCGCGGCGCGAGCAAGATCGGCACCACGGCGCGCGGCATCGGCCCGGCTTACGAAGACAAGATGGCCCGCCGTGGCCTGCGCATCTGCGATCTGCTGGACGCGGAGGTTTTTCGGCGCAAGATCGAATTGGTAATGAAGGAAAAGGACCTGGTGTGTCGCGGCGCATTCGGCCAGCCGCTGGACACGACCGGCGTAATCGAGAGCTACCTGAGAATGGCGGAACGGCTGCGCCCGTTTGTGGCCGACGCCGCGGCGCTGGCCAACGGCGCTCTGGATGGCGGCGAATCAGTGATGATCGAGGGCGCGCAGGGCACCATGCTGGACATCGACCACGGCACCTACCCGTATGTGACCTCGTCCACAGCGACGGCGGGCGGCGCCTGCACCGGCATGGGCGTGCCGCCGCTGCGCGTCGCCGGAGTGATCGGTGTCACCAAGGCCTACACCACGCGCGTGGGCAGCGGGCCCTTCCCCACGGAAATGCCCGACCTGGAAGCGAAGGAAGTGCGCGACCGCGGCAAGGAGTACGGCGCGATCACCGGGCGTCCGCGGCGCTGCGGATGGCTGGACTTGGCGGTGCTGCGTTACGCCGTGATGATCAACGGCATTTCGTCCCTGGTGGTCACCAAGCTCGACGTCTTCGACACGCAGGCGGAGATCCAGGTCTGCACCGGGTACCAGTACAAGGGCTCCCCGATGCGCGAGATGCCGCCCGACGTCGAGACTCTCGAGAAAGTGACGCCGGAATACAAGTCGCTGCCCGGCTGGCGCTCCAACACCTACGGCGTGCGCGAAGCCGAGAAGCTGCCCCCGGCCGCGCGCGATTACATGAGGTACGTCGGCGACCAGCTCGGCGTCGAAATCGGCATGATTTCGACAGGTCCGGAGCGCGACGCCACCATGGTCACGCCCGGCTCGAAAATGGCATCCTGGTTGTAACGTACTCCGCGTATCTCTGCGCGCTCCGCGCCTCCGCGTTGTCCTCCCCAGTCGAAAGACAACGCAGAGGCGCACAGGACGCTGCGGACCGCAGAGAGAATCCGCGAGCACTTTGAAATGCTTTCCCACTCGGAAGCACGGCGGAAGGTCGTGGAGGTGGTAAGCGGCCTGCTGCGCGAAGCCGCGGCAAGAACCGAAAGGTTGGATTTGCGCGCCGCGCACGGACGAGTGTTGGCCGGTGAAGTCCGCGCCGACCGCGACTACCCGCCCTTTGACCGCGCCACGCGCGACGGCTTTGCCGTGCGCGCCGCCGATTGCGCTTCCATTCCCGCCACTTTGCAGATCATCGGCGAGATTAGAGCCGGCGACACATTCGCGCGCGCTGTCGCTTCCGGCCAATGCGCGCAAGTCATGACCGGCGCGGCCGTTCCCGCGGGCGCGGACGCTGTGGTGATGATCGAGCACACCAGGCCGTCGCAGGCGCAGGCCGTGGTCGAAAAGCGCGTAGAGCGAGGCCAGAACATTGTGGCGCGCGCCAGCGAAGCGAAAGCCGGACAGGCCCTGCTCGCGCCGGGCACGCGCTTGGGCTACGCGGAGATGGCCATTGCCGCCCAGGTCGGGCAGTCGCAGGTGGAAGTGACGCAGCGGCCGCGTGTGGCCGTGCTTTCCACCGGCGACGAAGTTGTGGAATTGGGCGAGCGGCCTGGCCCATTCCAGATTCGTAACAGCAACAATGTTTCACTCGCCGCGCAAGTCGAGTTGGCCGGCGGCGAAGCTGTGCCGCTGGGCAACGCGCCTGACCGGATCGAAGAGCTGCGCGCGCGCATCCAGCGCGGGCTGGAGGAAGACGTGCTGGTGCTCTCCGGCGGCGTCTCGATGGGCAAGTACGATTTCGTCGAAACGGTGTTGCACGAGCTCGGCGCGGAGTGTGTTTTCGACGCGGTGGCCATTCGGCCCGGACGGCCTGCCGTCTTCGGCCTGTGCCGCGGCAAGCCGGTGTTCGGCCTGCCGGGGAATCCCGTTTCCACCATGGTGACGTTCGAGTTGCTGGTAGCGCCCGCTCTCGACTTGCTCAGCGGCGCCGCGGCGCGGCCCTTGCCGCTGCTGAAGGCCCGGCTGGCCAAGGCGGTGCGCCAGAAAACAGCTCTGACGCATTTTCTTCCGGCGCAAATCACGTGGGCGGGCGGGGAAGCGGCGGTCGAGGAGTTGCCGTGGCAAGGCAGCGGCGATATCGTAGCCCTCGCCGCGGCCAACTGCTTCCTGGTCGTACACGCGTCGCGACTGGAAATGACCGCCGGCGAGTGGGCCGACGTGCTCCCTCGCCGCGGTGTGTTGTAGATGGCAAGTGGGTGCGGGGACTTTTCGGGGCCTATGGCGCGACTGAGTCACTACAAAGAGAGCGGGGAAGTGCAGATGGTGGACGTCACGGCCAAGGCCGTGACGTCGCGCGCCGCCGTGGCCCGCGGCTTTATCCGGATGCGGCCGACCGTGGTGCGCAGCGTCCGGCGCCTGAAGAACCCCAAGGGCAACCCATTGGAAATCGCCCGAGTCGCCGGCATCGCCGCGGCTAAACGCACCTGGGAGCTTATCCCGCTGTGCCATCCCCTGCCGCTGACCCACATTGATGTGGCGGCGCGGCTGTGCAAGAATGGCGTGGAACTCACCTCGCGCGTCACGGCCACGGCCCGGACCGGGGTGGAGATGGAAGCCCTGGCGGCGGTTTCGGTGGCCGCGCTGACCATCTACGACATGTGCAAGGCGCTCGATCAGGACATGGAGATTACCGGCGTGCACCTGGTGGAAAAGACCGGCGGCAAGGGCGGCCATTACGTGCGCGCGGCGGGCCACGGCGGGCGCCCCGGCGGGCGAAAGCGGGGGCGGCGGTGAAGAACGAAGTCAAAGTCCTGGTGGTCGAGGACAACCCGCTGGTGCGCGAGCTGCTCATCAAGGGCCTGGAGCCGCACTGCGAGCTGCACGCTTTTGACGAAGGCGCGGAAGCCCTCATCAAAGCGATGGAAGATCCGCCGGACCTGATCATCTCCGATTACAAGATGACCGGCATGGACGGCCGGCAGCTTTTTGAGAAGCTGCGCGCCAAGGAAAAATCGCGCACCATCCCGTTCATCTTCATGGCCAGCCGCGGCGACATTGAGGAAAAACTGCGGCCGCTCACCGACGGCGTGGAAGACTTCGTCATCAAGCCGTTCTACCTGAAGGACCTGGTGCGCCGCGCCAAGAAAGTGATTGACCGCGCGCGCCTCGAGAAAATGTCCAAGAAGGCCTCGCGTCCCGGCGTCATCCAGGGGCGTCTGGAAGAAATGGGCATCATGGACATGCTCCAGTCGCTCGAAATGGGCGGGAAGAACTGCCGCCTGACCGTGCAACACGGCGGCGAAAAGGTGGAGATGTTTTTCACCGGCGGCGCGTGCAAGCACGCCGTCTGCGGCAAGATCGAAGGCGACGACGCGGTTTACAAGACCATTGCCTGGACCGAGGGCGAGTGGGAAATTGATTTCAACACCAGCAGCGACAAAGTGACCACCACCCGCTCCACTCAGGGCCTGCTGATGGAGGGCCTGCGCCTGCTCGACGAGGCCAACGCCGCCAAGCAGGAAGCCGGCTGAGGTAGGACAGACCTTCAGGTCTGTCCATCCCCAATTTCGCCAAGCCTTGCGCTTGGAATGGGCGCCCCTCCCAGCCCAAGCGAACCGGAATGAAGCCAGCAGCAAGCCAGTTCATGCGCGTCGCCATCCTCACCGTCAGCGATTCCGTCTTCCAGGGCACGCGAAAAGACGCGTCGGGGCCCGCTCTAGGCGAGCGTTGCCGCGCCCTGGGCTGGCAGGTGGTGGGTACGCAGACAGTGCCGGACGAACAGGGCATGATCGAAACGCGGCTGCTGGAAGTGGCGGAAATGGGCCTTGTGGATTTGATTTTGACCACGGGCGGCACGGGCATCGGGCCGCGCGACGTCACGCCGGAAGCGACCCGCGCGGTGTGCAGTCGCGAGGTCCCCGGCTTGGCCGAGGTGATGCGCGCCACCGGCCGGCAGTCCACGCCGCGCGCTGTGCTGTCGCGCGGAGTCACCGGCGTGCGCGGCCGTGTGCTCATTGTAAATCTGCCCGGCTCGCCGGGCGGCGCGGTCGAATCGCTGGAGGCCGTCGCCGGCCTGCTCCCCCACGCCGCCGACGTACTGCGCGGCGCCCGCCACGATTAGTTCAGGAACCTGCGCGCAACAGGGGCGGAAACTCCACGTTGATGTATAATGACCGCCGGTGAGCCTCCCTGGCGGAATGCCCCTCGGCAACTATGAAATCCTTTCTCCTATCGGCGCGGGAGGCATGGGCGAAGTCTATCGCGCGCGCGACCCACGTCTCGGCCGCGACGTTGCCATCAAGGTCCTGCCGGAGGCGTTTTCCGGCGACCCGCAGCGGCTGGCGCGCTTCCAACGGGAAGCGCAGGCCCTGGCCGCGCTCAACCATCCCCACATTGCAGCAATTTATGGCCTGGAAGAGGCCGGCGGGATCCGCTTTCTGGTTCTCGAGCTGGTACCGGGAGAAACCCTGGCTACCGAGCTGCACTCCCGCGGCGCGCTCCCGCTGCAAGAAGTACTAGAGATTTCCCGCCAGCTCGCCGGCGCGCTCGAAGCCGCCCACGAGAAGGGCATCGTCCACCGCGACCTGAAGCCCGCCAACATCAAGCTCACGCCCGAAGGCCAGGTCAAGGTGCTCGACTTTGGCCTGGCCAAAGCCATGAGCAGCCACACCGCCGAGGCCGATCCCTCTCTTTCTCCAACGCTCAGTCTGGGGGCGACGAGGGCCGGTGTGATTCTGGGCACGGCCGCGTACATGAGTCCGGAACAGGCCCGCGGCAAAGCCGTGGACCGGCGCACGGACGTGTGGGCCTTCGGCTGCGTGCTCTTTGAGCTGCTCACGGGCCGTCAGGTCTTTTCCGGCGAAACTGTTTCCGACGCGGTGGCCGTGATCCTAACCCGCGAGCCGGAGTGGAAGTCCTTGCCGGAGGCGACGCCGCCGCGCGTGCGCGAACTATTGCGCCGTTGCTTGAACAAGGATGCCACCCACCGGCTGCGCGACATGGGCGATGCGCGCATCGAAATCGAAGAGATTCTTGCCGCGCCCGCGTCGGCGCCGGATTCCGCGGCCCCCTCGTACGAACCTTCGTCCGCTTCCTCCTCTCCAGCGCCACGGAGTTCGGCGGGGAGACGGCCGGTAGCGCTGGGGCCGGCGTTGCTGGTGACTGCCGCGGTGGCCCTGGCCGTCTTTCTTGGCGCCTGGCTCGGGCAGCGCGGAGGGTCGCCGGCCGGCACTCTCCTGATGCGCGTCTCCTTCTCCGCGCCGCCACAGGAACGGCTCCCCCGCATGAACCATCCCGTGCTGGCCATCTCCCCGGATTCGCAGAACATTGTGTTCATTGCTGGACATGACGGCGTGAATCAGCTCTTTGTGCGCTCTCTTCAACAGAACGAGGCTACGCTGCTTCCCGGCACTGCGGATCCGCGGAATCCCTTCTTCTCGCCGGATGGAGAGTGGATCGGCTTCTTCGCCGAAGGCCGGTTAAAGAAGGTGCCGTTGCGCGGGGGCAACGCCGTTTCCTTGTGCGACGCCCTGCTGGACGACTCTCGCGGGGCTTCCTGGGGCGATGACGGCTGGATCTACTTCGCTCCCACCTTTACCACGGGAATCTCGCGCGTTTCCGAATCGGGAGGCAAAGTGGAGGCGGTTACGGCGCTGGACGAAACCAAAGGCGAGCGCACCCATCGCTGGCCGGAGATTCTCCCTGGCAGCAAAGGGCTGCTGTTCACTCTGGGTTCGATCAAATCGCCCGACTATTACTTCGATGCCCAGATTGCCGTGAAGTCCCTGGTCACCGGGCAGGTCAAGATCCTGATGGAAGGGGGGACGAATCCGCACTACCTGAGGTCCGGACACTTGGTCTACGCCACTGCGAGTGGTCTGGTCGCCGCTCCCTTTGACCTTGGCAAGCTCGAAACCACCGGCCCGCCGCTCCTTCTGCCGGAGCAGGCGCTGGTGGCCACGGATACAGGAGCGGTGAACTACTCCATTTCCTCCGGCGGCGTGCTGGCATACGTGCACGGGGAAGCGCCCAATGCGGAGCATGCACTCCAATGGATCGATCTGAATGGGAAAGTGGAGTTGCTGGCTGCCCCCAAACGGAATTACTTCGAGCCGGTTCTCTCTCCGGATGGCCAGCGCGTGGCCGTGACCATCCCCGGGCCGCGCAACGACGACATCTGGGTGCTGGACATCGCCCGCAATACGCTGACCCGCCTGACCTTTGGCCCGGCCGCGGCCTTCGCGCCTCTGTGGACTCGCGACGGGAAACGGGTGATCTACTCCAGTGAAAGGGAGAACAAGCCGGGCCTTTTCTGGAAAGCAGCCGATGGGAGCGGCGTCGAGGAAAGCCTGATGACCAGCCCCACTTCGCCCACGCCGGACTCGGTCTCGCCGGATGGGAAGACTCTCTTGTTTACGCAGACTGATCCCAACCGCCAGGGCGACATCCGCTTGCTGCGGCTGGACGGAGACCGGCAAGCGCGGGACTTTCTGGCCACCCCCTTCAACGAATATGGCGCAACTATCTCCCCGGACGGAAAGTGGGTGGCCTACGTGTCCAATGAATCCGGCACGGAAGCGCTCTACGTGCAGGCCTTTCCTGGTCCAGGCGGAAAGTGGCAGATTACTTCGGGCGCGGGGGCCAATCCGCAATGGTCCCGGGATGGCAAGCAGTTGTTCTTCCGCCTGGACCAGGGGGTGGGTAAGGTGGATGTGAGGACCACTCCGACGTTTTCCGCTTCGGCTCCCAGGATGGTCTTTCGCGCGACTTTCGGAGGATTGCGTCCGTTCTCCCGCTTGTTGTTTTCCCTCTCGCCAGATTCCCGCCGCATCCTTTCGATTCCCGGCGGTGAAGGCCATGCCGGCGCAACACAAATCAACCTGGTCTTCGGCTGGGCCGACGAATTGAAGCGTCGCGTCGCCACGGCCGGCAAGTAGCTGCCCCGCCCGTGCCATAATCACGGCGCGTCTTTCGAGGCCCACCATGAATCGGCTTACCAGGCCGGCTGCCGCTGCGATCCTCCTGTTGTCCGTTGCCGTTACCGCCACGGCGCAAAGTGACGTGGCGTTTCCCGTGCAGGTGTACGTCCAGCGGCGCGCCGCTCTGGAACAGAAGCTGGGCGCAGACGCGAGGAATGCCGTTGTGGTCGTGCCGGGGCGTTCCTTGATTGGGCGGTACGACCACGTTAAGCAGGAGCCGAACTTCTGGTACCTCACCGGCGTGGAATCGCCCTATGCCATTCTGGTGATTGTGCCGGGCACGCCGAATTCGCTGGGACGCACCGCGCTGTTTCTTCCCGAGAAGTACCAATTCGCGGGCGGGCAGTACCCCATGCTCGACGAAGGTTTTCGCCGCGCCGTGTGGAACCAGCCGGTGCGCCGGTTGGCGCCGGGGCCGGAAGCGTCCATCGCTACCGGCGTCGCCGAAACCTACCCGGTGGACCAATTCGCGGAAAAGCTGCGCGAACTGGCTCGGGGGCGCACCGTAGTGTACCTGCCGTTCGACGCCACCCAACAGTACGCCCCGCCGGGCATGGCCGCGCCGCTCACGCACGAACAGCAGTTCGCGCGCGCCGTCGCGGAACTGCTGCCGGGAAGGGAAGCGCGCGACGTCGCCCCCATCATCCGCCGCATGCGCCTGGTGAAGGACGCGCGCGAAATCGCCGCCCTGCGCCGCGCCGCGGAAATCAGCGGGCAGGGCATGGTCGAGGCCATGAAGCAGATTCGCCCCGGCATGAACGACCGGGAGGTGGCGGGTCTCATGGAGTATCACTGGAAGCGGCTCGGCTCGCCTCGCGCGTCGTTTGCGCCCATCGTAGGCAGCGGCGAAGCGGCCATGACCTTCTTCAGCGTCCGCGGCGAGAACTACAACCCGGTGGATCGCGTGATGCGCGCGGGCGACCTGCTCTTCGTGGACTACGGCGCCGCCGAGTATCAGACCTACACCGCGGACCTGTGCCGCACTTGGCCGGTCTCCGGCAAATTCACCCCTGAGCAGCGCAAATACTACGAGATCGTGCTGGAAGCGCAGGAAGCAGCGATCGCCGCCATCAAGCCCGGCGTGATGATGCTCGACGTCATTAAAGCCAGCGCGCAAGTATTCCGCAAGCACGGCCTGGAAGCCTACGAGGACATCGCGCGCATGGGGGAAGACAAAGTGTGGGGCATCATGCCCTCGCCTACGCATTACTTGATGCGCGACGCCGGCATCGTGCGCTACTCGCCACTGGGCATGGGCGTGCGCGACCTGGGCCACCACATCGGCCTCGAAGTGCAGGACAGCCGCGATTACTCGATGCCGCTGGAGCCCGGCATGGTCATCACCATCGAACCAAAGATTTACATCCCGGAGAAAAACATCGCCATCATGATCGAGGACATGATCCTGGTGACCACCACCGGCTACGAAAACCTCTCCGCCGCCACCCCCAAGCGCGTTAGCGACATCGAGCGCATCATGAACCGGAAGGAATGAAGTCGCAGCCGCGACTCAAGCGGACGATGCTGCCAGGGCCTGTTGGGCCATACGCCTTTGAGCGAAAGGAAGGGTTAAGACCAAAGCGGTAATGCCCAGCGCGACCACCGCGGGGATGTGCCCTTCGAGTGCGATCCAGATCCAGACCCCGCTCCCCGCCAGATCAATCGCCAAATACGCGGGAAACCAGCGCAGCAACACGCGCAACCCTGCGTCCGTTTCTTTCACGATCTGGAGGGCATTCGTCACCAGCGCGATGCCGCCCCCGACCATAGCCAGGGAATAGATAAACACCGCCAGTTGCGCCCGCGTCGGGTTCAGGCTGATTCCCTGCATCACCGATTCTATGGGCACGTTTCCGACGCCGACCGGCAGGAACAGAAGCAGCAGATACACAATGTGCACGGCCGCGATGCGATAGATCCGGCTGCGCCGCTCCCTTTGCGCCCGGTCCTCCGCGAACGCTTCCGGGAACGCCGCGCGGACCATCACTGGCTCCACGTTAACCGCGGCCATCAGGGTCAACAGTCCGAGGGCCGTCACGCCCGTTCCCAGGACAAGTCCTTCGTTGGCCCGCAGCACCAAAACCCCGAGAATTGCCAGCAGGAAGCCGACTATGACGTAGCCGCCCCACAGCACGGGTTGAAGCCGGCGCACCTCCATCGGCAAGCGCTCGGGCACAAAGACGGCCAGACACACGAAGTACATGCGGATCGCCGCGGTGGCGAGCACCAGCAGGACCAGGGTCAAGAACAGACCGAGCCCGGCATTCCACCACAGCGCGCTCAGACTGGCATCCGCGAAGATCGCCTGGAGCGCGCCCTGCCAGCCTCGCCAGGTGGATGCCAGCGCGGCATTCATGCTGGCGCTGATGGTGGCGGAAGACCGGAGGCCCAGGTAGAGAACGGCCGGAGAAAAAACAAAGAGGATAAACAACTGGTGCATCTCCCACCAGCGTCGCGGGGTGGCCCCGGCGGCGCCGAACACTTTGCCCAGGAGGCTGTCTTCGGGCGCCACAGAGGGAAGAGCCGAAGCGGCGCCCACGCCGCTCGGCCGCTCGCCGGAGTCGCGCTTTAGGTTGGCCAGGTCCACAGCCAGGTCCAGCGTGGATTGGTAGCGCTCCTCCCTCCGCTTGCGCAAACACTTGCGAACGATGCGCTCCAGCTCCGCCGGTAATGTGCGGTTTCGTTGAGCCAGGGGTTGCGGCTCGACGGTCAGGATGTTGGCCAGCGTGGAGGCGGAACTGCCGGCGCGGAACGGATGAACGCCGGCGGCCAACTCGTAGAGCAGCGTGCCAAAGGCAAAGATGTCGCAGCGGAAGTCAACTTCCTTCGCCTCCAGTTGTTCCGGCGCCATGTACGGCGCCGTTCCCACCACCATTCCGGGGCTGGTCAAGATGCTTTTGGTTTCTGCGGCCTCCGGGGTTGTGGTGGAAACGGGCAGCCGCGCCAGGCCGAAGTCCAGGATCTTGCAAGCGCCTGACGGCGTGCGCATGACGTTTTCCGGCTTCAGGTCGCGGTGCACCACGCCCACGCCATGCGCCGCCGCCAGCGCCGCCGCGACCTCCACCGCGATGTCCAGGAGTTCGCCGCTGGAAAGACCACCGGGGCGTACGACGTTGCGCAACGTTGTGCCTGGCACGTACTCGAAAACGATATAGGTTTGCCCGTCTGCCTCCGCCAGTTCGTATATGGCGGCAATGCCAGGGTGCGAGAGGGCCGCGACGGCGCGCGCCTCCTGCTCGAAGCGCTGCCGCCGAACGGGGTCGTGCGCTGCGTCCAACGGTAGAAACTTGAGCGCGACTTTGCGGCCCAGGCGCGTGTCCTCGGCTAGCCACACGGCCCCCATGCCGCCTTCGCCGAGCTTTTCTTTCAGGCGGTAGTGATCGAGGACCAGGCCGGGCTCAGGCGAGGCCAGCATGTGGGTTCATCTTAGGGGGCGAATCCCGGCGCGTCAATCGAGTCGCTTTCGAGTTGACTGGAATAGGCCGTGTGTATAGGATGCTGGCGTCAAACGGCTGATGCCCGAACACTACATCCCAATTTTCTTGTTCGCGGTGCTGGCCGCGCTCTTTCCCGGTGCTACCCTTCTCATTTTCAAGCTGATCCGGCCTTCCTCCCCGAATGTCGGGGCCAAGCTCAAGCCGTATGAATGCGGCATCCCGCCCGAAGGCGACTCGCGCGGCCGCTACTCAGTGCGCTTCTACATTGTGGCCATTCTTTTCGTGGTGTTCGACGTGGAGACGATTTTTCTTTTCCCCTGGGCGGTGCGCTTCGGTGCGCTGGGCCTGTACGGCCTGGTGACCATGTTCATTTTCCTGGGCATCCTCATTGTCGGGTACGTGTGGCTGTACAAGAAGGGCGCGCTCGAGTGGGTCTAGTGCAAGGCAGAAGTACGAAGGCGGAGGTCTGAAGTCTGAGGGATCGAGTTGGCCGACGAAACCAAACCGCCAGGCCCGAGTGGCGCGGAGAAGCCCGCGGAGAAACCGGCCGGCGCTGATGCTCCCAAGCCGGCCGAGAGACCTGCCGCGGCCCCGCCCGCGGCCGGTGCGCCGGCGAAGCCGGCTGCTCCGGCGGGGACCGCTCCTCCGGCCAAGCCGGCGGCGCCTGCCGCGCCCAAGCCCGGGCCGCAGCCGCTCGACAACGATCTCGTGCAGCGGTACAAGGCGCGGTTCGGGGACGCCGTGCGCGAGGCCTGGACCGACCGCGGGCAGTTCATTGTGGTGGTGGCGCGGGAGTCCTGGCTCGAAGTGGCCGGCTACACGCGCGACGAGGAGAAGTTCGACCTGCTCAGCGACTTGACGGCCGTGAACTGGCCTAAGCGCGAGAAGCAGTTCGACGTGGTGGTCAATCTGTACTCCTTCGCCAAGAACGAACGCTTGCGCTTGAAGACGCAGGCCGCTGAGGGCGAGCCGGTGGCCAGCCTAGCCGGTGTGTGGCCCACTGCCAACTGGCTCGAGCGCGAGGCCTTCGACATGTTCGGCATCGTCTTCCAGGGCCACCCGAACCTGACGCGCATCCTGCTGCCCGACGAGTGGCAGGGCCACCCGCTGCGCAAAGACTACGACATCCTCCAGCAGGACACGGATTGGATACGCGAGAACCTCGGAATTGAAAGCGGTCAGTAAAGCATGGTTGATTGGTGATTTTTGATTGCTGACTGAACACCGGCGCATCGGTAAGGGCGGGAGCGTTTCGCGCGATTCGTCAATCAAAAATCAAGAATCGAAAATCGAAAATGACCGACTGGCGCACAGCCGATTTCAGCACCGGCGTCCAGACCACCGAACTGGGCGCGGATGAGCTCGTGGTCAACATGGGCCCGCAGCACCCCTCGACGCACGGCGTGCTCCGCGTGAAGCTGCGCCTGGATGGCGAGCGCATCACCGGCACCGAGTGCATCATCGGCTACCTGCACCGCGGCGTGGAGAAAATCGCTGAGCACCGCAGTTACGCGCAGTTCGCCCCCTATGTGGACCGGATGGACTACGTGGCTGCGGTCTCCAACGGCCTGGGCTACTGCGAAGCCGTGGAAAAGCTGCTGGGCGCCGAGGCCCCGCCCCGCGCCCGCGTGGTGCGCACCATCCTCACCGAGCTACAGCGCATCGCCAGCCACCTGCTGTGGCTGGGCACGCACGCTCTGGACATCGGCGCGCTCACCCCGCTCTTCTATTGCTTCCGCGAGCGTGAAGAAATCCTGAAGATTCTGGAAAAATACTGCGGGGCGCGGCTCACCACCCACGCCTTCCGCATCGGCGGGCTGCTCTACGAGACCTACGACGGGTTCGAGCAGGAAGTGAAGCGCTTCTGCGAAGACTTCGGCCAGCGCGTGGACGAGTACGAAGAGCTCCTCACCACCAACCGCATCTGGCTGCTGCGCACCAAAGGCATCGGCGTGCTGAAGGCGGTGGACGCCATCGCCATCGGCGCCACGGGTCCCGTGCTGCGCGCCAGCGGCGTGCAGTGGGACATGCGCAAGGCCATGCCCTACGCCGCCTACGACCAGTTCGAGTTCGACATCCCCACCGGCAAGGCCGGCGACACCTACGACCGTTACCTGGTGCGCATGGAAGAGATGCGCCAGTCGCGCCGCATCTGCCTGCAAGCCGTGGACGCCATCCCCAGCGGCCCGATCATGGCCAAAGTGGGCAAAGTGCTGAAGCCGCCGCCGGGCGAAGTATACCACTCGATTGAAGCTCCCAAGGGCGAGCTGGGCTACTACATCGTGAGCGACGGCACCACGCAGCCTTACCGCGTGCGCGTGCGCCCGCCCTCGTTCGTCAATTTGCAGGCGCTCGACCAGATGTGCCGCGGCCACCTGGTGGCCGACGTCGTGGCCATCATCGGCACGCTCGATATCGTGCTCGGGGAAGTGGACCGCTGAGGGAGGAATTGAGTGCTTGTGTGATTGAGTGATTGGGTGATTGAGCCGAAGCGCGGCGAGTGGCGGCTCCAATCACCCAATCACACAATCACCAAATCACCCAATCATTGGTTGAGGGATGGTCGAAACCATTTTCAAATTCTTCACGCCATTTGTCCTGCCGATCCTCATCATCCTGGTGGTGGTGATGGTGCTGCCGCTGGTGGCCGGCTACGTGGTGCTGCTCGAGCGCAAGGTGATGGCCGATATCCAGGCCCGCCTCGGCCCGATGCGCGTGGGTCCGCACGGCCTGTTACAGCCCATCGCCGACGCGCTCAAGCTGCTCATCAAGGAAGACATCATCCCCGAGGAAGCCGACAAGTTCATTTTCTGGATCGCCCCGCTCATCTCGGTGACCGCCGCCATGGTCGCTTTTTCCGCGCTGGTTTGGGCCCCGGGCATGCCCAAGATTCTCGGGCACGAAGCGCCGGTGGCCGTGGCCGACCTGAACATCGGGCTGCTTTTCATCCTTGCGGTGAGTTCCATGGGCATTTTCGGCATCGTGCTGGGCGGCTGGGCCTCCAACAACCACTACTCCCTGCTCGGCGCGCTGCGCGGCTCGGCGCAACTGGTCAGCTACGAGGTCGCCGCGGGGCTCTCGCTGGTGAGCGCGGTGCTGCTGGCCGGGTCGCTCTCCATGGGCAGAATCATTGACGTGCAGGCGCACTCCGGCTGGTGGAACATCTTCCTGATGCCCGTGGCGTTTTTCATCTACCTGGTGGCTTCCATTGCGGAGACCAACCGCGCGCCCTTCGACCTGCCCGAGGCTGAGTCCGAATTAGTGGCCGGCTACATGACCGAGTACAGCGGCTTCCGCTGGGCCATCTACTTCCTGGCCGAGTACTGCAACATGATTGTCGTCGCGGCCATCGCCACCACGCTTTTCCTCGGGGGCTGGATGCGCCCGTTCCACACCACCAACGCGTTCAACTTCCTGGACTACTTGCCGCCGGTGCTGCTGGCCGGCGTGGGTGCGTACTGTTTCTACCGCATCCCCAAATTGCAGGAGAAGCCGCACAAGGCGGTGATGCCGCTCTTCGGGCTGCTGATGTTCGCGCTGGCCGGCCTGGTGGCTTTGCCGCTGTTTTCCATTCCCCTCGGCGGCACGGGCTACAATCTGGCGGACGCCAAGAAGTACGTCCATGGCCTCTTCTGGTTCCTGCTGAAGATTGCGCTGTATCTGTACGCGTTCATGTGGTTCCGGTTCACGTTTCCGCGCTACCGGTTCGACCAGTTGATGCAACTGGGCTGGCACTTCCTGATTCCGGTGAGTATCGTCAACCTGTTCGCGGTGGCCACGGGGGTGCTGCTGGCGCAGCCCGCGGGGCAGGGAGGCGTGGGATGGCCGCTGTGGGCCACGCTGCCGGCGGCCAACGCGGTGACGCTGCTCATCGCGCTGTGGCTGGCGCAGTTGAGCGCCCGGCGCAACGAACGCGCCGCGCTGGGCCCGGCAACCGCCGTAGATTAGCGTAGGGGCCACCCGGTCGGTCGCGCGCGCCGTGTCACGCTGCCGGGCTGTGAGCTGTGGGCATTAAGCTGTGAAGCAGTTCTGAGTTCCTGGCTCTGAGTTCAGGGATATATGCTCGAGCAGATCATCTTCTACTTCTTCGCGGCGCTGGCCGTGGCCAGCGCGGTGCTGGTGGTGACGTCGCGCAACGCCATTCACAGCGCCATCTTCCTCATCACCACGCTGCTGGCCACGGCGGGCATTTATCTGCAACTGCGCGCGGAGTTGCTCTTCGCCATACAGATTATTCTGTACGTGGGCGGCATCATGGTGCTGTTCCTGTTCGTGATCATGCTGGTGAACCTGGACGTGGCCGTGCGCCAGGTGCAGTTCAACCGGCAGCGGTACGTGGCCGCGATCCTGGCCATGACCCTGGGCGGGCTGGTGCTGATGGGCTTCTACCTCCGGCGCGGCGCGGAGGATGCACAGCTTTTCCCCATGCGCCTGCCGCCCGCGGTGCACAGCGCCATGGGTCCGAACACCGAAGCGGTGGCCGACGTGCTCTTCCGCCGCTACATGCTGCCCTTTGAGATTGCTTCGATTCTGCTGCTGGTGGCCATGGTAGGCGCGGTGATGCTGGCGAAGAAGAGGATGTAGCCATGGGTCCGGTGCCGACAGAACACTACGTGATGCTCAGCCTGGTGCTCTTCACCATCGGGGTGATTGGCGTGCTCACGCGCCGCAACGTGATCGTCATGCTGATGAGCATCGAGCTCATCCTCAACGCGGTGAACATCAATTTGGTGGCGTTCTCCAGGCACTTCGCCACGGTGGATGGCCAGGTGTTCGCCATTTTCGTCATCACCGTCGCGGCCGCGGAGGCCGCCGTGGGCCTGGGCGTCATCATCGCTTTCTTCAAGAATCGCGCCACGGTGCTGGCGGATGAGATGGATATGTTGAAGTGGTGACGAGGATTGGGCCATTCGGGCGCTTCGGGCCAAATGCGGCTTCAAACCGCGCGCGGCAATGGCTCAATGGCCCGATGACTCAATGACTCAATCTGGACACAGCGGCGCATTCTGTGAAGGCTCTGGCTGAACCAATGGGTTTTTTTCTGGACAAAATCGGCTGGATCCCGCTCTTCCCGCTGGCCACAGCGGGGGTGATGCTGTTGCTGGGCCGCCGTCTGCCCAAGGCCGTGGTCAGCGCGCTATGCGTGGGCAGCGTATGCCTTTCTTTCCTGTTCAGCGCGGGCGCAGTGTGGCAACTGGTGCAGCGCCCCGTGGAAGACCGCGTGGTGCAAAGCGTGCTTTTCGGCTGGATGCCGTCGCTGCCGTTTGTCACGGACGGCGGCAAGCTGGCCGGTTTCACCGCCGACTGGGGCTTCCTGCTGGACCCGCTCTCCGCAGTGATGATCCTGGTGGTCACCGGGGTGGGCTTGCTCATCCACATCTACTCGGTGGGCTACATGGGCCACGAGGGCGGCTACTACCGCTTCTTCGGTTACATGAACCTGTTCATGTTCTCGATGCTCACGCTGGTGCTGGCCAACAACCTGCTGCTGATGTTCGTGGGCTGGGAAGGCGTGGGCGCCTGCAGCTACCTGCTGATCGGTTTCTACTTCCGGAAGGAGTCCGCGGGCGACGCCGGGAAAAAGGCCTTCATTGTGAACCGCGTGGGGGACGCTGGCTTCCTGCTCGGGTTGTTCCTCACCTCGGGCACGCTGGGGACGATTCTCTTCACCAGTCAGAACCATCCCGACGCGGCTGCCTTCGGCATCAAGGAAGCGCTGGGGGCGAGCGGCTTGGCGATGGGCGCGCCGGTGCTCACGGCCATTGGGCTGTTGCTCTTTGTCGGCGCCACAGGCAAGAGCGCGCAGATTCCTCTCTACACCTGGCTGCCCGACGCTATGGAAGGCCCCACGCCGGTCAGTGCGCTGATCCACGCCGCCACCATGGTTACCGCCGGCGTGTACATGGTGGTGCGCAACAACGCCATCTACAATCTGTCGCCGCTGGCGCTGGAAGTGGTGGCGGTCATTGGGGCGGTCACCGCCATCTACGCCGCCTCGATGGGCCTGGTGCAGTACGACATCAAGCGCGTCCTGGCCTACTCCACCATCAGCCAGCTCGGTTACATGTTCCTGGCCTGCGGCGTGGGGGCGTACATCGCCGGCATCTTCCACCTGATGACCCATGCCTTCTTCAAGGCGCTGTTGTTCCTCGGGTCGGGCAGCGTGATCCACGCGCTCTCCGGCGAGCAGGACATGCGCAAGATGGGCGCGCTGTGGAATAGGATCCCCGTCACGGCGAAGACTTTCGCGGCGGGGGCGTTCGCCATCGGCGGCATCTTTCCGCTGGCGGGATTTTTCAGCAAGGACGAAATCCTCGAGAAGACCTTTTACAGCGAAGTGAACCACGAACTGGGTTACCTGCTGTGGATGCTGGGCATGGTCACCGCGGGCATGACCGCGTTCTACATGTTCCGCCTGGTGTTCATGACCTTCGGCGGGCAATCCCGCGTGCCGCGCGACGTCGCGCATCACATCCACGAATCGCCGCGCTCGATGACCGTGCCTCTAATGATCCTCGCCGGCCTCAGCGTCATCGGCGGTTGGATCGGCTGGCCCGCGGCGCTGGGCGGCTCCAATCCCTTCGAGCGGTTCCTCGATCCGGTGATCGTGAAGGCGGGCGGCCATGCGGCGGAAGCGCACCACGGGGCTGGCGTGTATTTGCTGATGATGGGTTCGCTGGCGATGGCCGCATTCGGCATCTGGCTGGCCTACCGCATGTACCAGCAGCGCCCGGAGCTGAGCGACGCCCTGGCCCACCGCTTTGCCGGCGCGCACCGCCTGCTTTCGCGCAAGTACTACATGGACGAAATCTACGACGCGCTCTTCGTCCACCGCACCAAAGACCTGGGCACGGTGCTAGGCGCCTTTGACCGCGGCATCATTGACGGCCTGGGCGTCAACGGCACGGCCTGGTTCACCCGCGGCGCCAGCGTGGTCTCCATCTTCTGGGACACCTGGATCGTGGACGGCACGGTGCGGCTGATTGGCGCGCTTACTCGCGCGGTCAGTTACTTCCCGGTGCGCATCCTGCAAACCGGGCTGGTGCAGAACTACGCGCTGCTGATTGTCACCGGAGTGATCGCCTTGCTCGGTTACGTGCTGCTCTACGGCCCGCGGTAGGGGCAGGTCTTTGGACCCGCCCGATCGCGCGCCACCGGCGCCGAGGCCTAGATTGATCGGTAGCGGTGTGACGCTGGCTGCCGCGGTAGGGGAGGGTCTTCACACCCGCCCGATCGCGCTTGCAGAGGTCAGGCGGACAGGCGCCAGTGCCTGTCCCACAAGGAAGGAAAGCGATGGACTGGATATTTCGAGAGCATCTGCTCAGCCTGATTCTCTTCACGCCCACCATCGGGGCGTTGGTGATGGTGCTGGTGCCGCGCTCGGCCGCCCAGGCGCACCGCCTGCTGGGCAATTTCTTCGGCATGCTGGGGTTCCTCGTTTCGCTCCCGCTCATTGGCCGGTTCCGGTCGCACCCTCCCGACTACAAGGACTTCCAGCTCCTCGAGCGCGCCGAGTGGATTCCCGCCATCGGCGCCAACTACATCCTGGGCGTGGACGGCATCAGCTTCCTGCTCATTCTGATGACCACGGCGCTCGGCGCCATCGCCATCCTGTGCTCGTGGAGCGCCATTCAGGACCGCGTCAAGGAGTACTACATCCTCCTGCTGCTGCTCCAGAGCGGCATGCTGGGCGCCTTTATGGCCCTGGACTTCTTCCTCTTTTACGTCTTCTGGGAAGTGATGCTGGTGCCCATGTATTTCCTGATTGGCGTGTGGGGCAGCGACCGGCGGCTCTACGCGGCCATCAAGTTCTTCCTGTACACCCTGGCCGGCTCGGTGTTGATGCTGCTGGCGATTCTGGCCATCTATTTCAACCACGCCTGGATGTACCACGCCGGCGCCGCCGCCTGCCCGGTGCCGGAGCAGCACGTGGCGTACACATTCGACTATCGCATCCTGGCCGCGGTCACCCCGCATTTCCCCGCGGACATGCAGATCTGGCTTTTCTGGGGCTTGTTCTTCGCATTCGCCATTAAGGTGCCCATGTTCCCCTTCCACACCTGGCTGCCCGACGCGCACACCGAAGCGCCCACGGCCGGCTCGGTGATCCTGGCCGGGGTGCTGCTGAAGATGGGCACCTACGGCTTCCTGCGTTTCTCCGTGCCCATGCTCCCCGACGCGGTGGTGGACCCCACGGTGGTCAATTGGATGATCACCCTTTCGCTCATCGCCATCATTTACGGCGCCCTGGTGTGCATGATGCAGAAGGACATGAAGAAGCTCATCGCCTATTCCTCGGTGAGCCACCTGGGCTTCTGCACGCTGGGCATCTTTGTGCTCACCCCCATGGGTATCGCCGGCAGCGTGCTCCAGCAGGTGAACCACGGCATCTCCACCGGAGCCCTCTTCTTGATTGTCGGCGTGCTGTACGAGCGGCGGCACACGCGCATGATCAGCGACTTCGGCGGCCTGGCCTCGCCCATGCCCAACTTCGCGGCCATCTACCTCATCATTAGCCTGAGTTCGCTGGGCATGCCCTTGCTCAACGGCTTCATCGGCGAGTTCGCCATCCTGCGCGGCGTCTTCGAAGTGGAAATGATGTGGGCCGTGTGGGGCGTGATCGGCATCGTGCTGGGCGCGGCGTATCTGCTGTGGCTCTACCAGCGGGTGATGTTCGGGGCCGTCACCAACCCGCACAACGAGGGGTTGCCGGACCTGAACCTGCGCGAGTACGCCTGCTTGATCCCGCTGGTGGTGATGGCCTTCTGGATCGGCATCTACCCGGCGCCCTTCTTCCGCTACCTCGAGAAACCCGTGGAGGCCCTGGTGCGCCAGGTGAAGCCGGCCTACTTCCCACGCGAACGCGTGGCCGTGCCCGCCCGGCCGGCGGCGGAGGCCCGGGCCGTTTCTCCCGAGGTGGCCGGTCCTTCTCCGGGCTCGCCGGCCACGGAGGCGAAATAGTTGGGCGCCATCCTCGAGAGCGTGGTGCAGTGGTTCGGCGGCGACGGCGCGCTGATCATGCCCATGATCCAGCTCGCCTTTTTCGGCCTGGGCATCCTGCTCACCGATTTTCTGCTGGACCGCGACCACAAATGGCTCAACGGGCTCACCGCCATGTTTGGCGTCGGCCTCAGCGCCTACTCGCTCTGGCACCTGCGCGCCGGGATGCTGGAAAACAGGATCCCCGAGCTCAAAGGCTTCGCCGGCACCATCGCCATTGACAGCTTCTTCATTTTCTTCGGACTGGTCTTCCTGGTCTCCGCCGCGCTGGTGATCCTGCTCTCCGCGCGTTATCTCGACCTCGAAGCTGAGCACCACGGCGAATACTACGCCCTGATGCTCTTCGCTACCCTGGGCATGATGTTCATGGCCTGCGGGCGCGACCTGGTGGTGCTTTTCATCGCCCTCGAAACCATGGCGGTCACCTTCTATGTGCTGGCCGGCTTTCTGCGCCGCGAGAAGCGCTCCAATGAAGGCGCCCTCAAGTACCTGCTGCTCGGCGCGTTCAGTTCCGGGCTGCTGGCCTACGGCTTCTCGCTGCTGTACGGACTGAGCGGCTCCACCGACCTGGGCCGCATCACCGAGGCGCTGGAGCGCGCCGGCCCCTCTCATCCGCTGGCGCTGGTGGCGCTGGTCACCACCACTGCCGGTCTGCTCTTTAAGGTGGCCGCCGTGCCGTTCCACCAGTGGGCCCCCGACGTGTACGAAGGCGCGCCCACCTCCATCACCGCCTTCCTGAGCGTGGGCTCCAAGTCCGCCAGTTTCGCCCTGCTGCTGCGCATCTTCGGCACCGCGTTCGCGCCGCTGCTGGAGCAGTGGCAATGGCCCTTGGCCGCGGTCGCCGTGGCCACCATGACCTGGGGCAACTTCGCCGCGCTCACCCAGACCAACCTGAAGCGCCTGCTGGCGTACTCTTCCATTGCCCATGCCGGCTACATCCTGCTGGGCCTGGTGGCCTGGAACGCCACCGGCATGAAGGGCATCGCCTTCTACATCTTTGCTTATGCGTTCATGAACACCGGGGCGTTCGCCATCGTCATCATGCTGCGCCGCAAGGGGCTGATCGGCGAAGAGATCGAAGACCTCTACGGCCTCTACTACCGGAGCCCGGCCGCCGCGGTGATCCTGCTGCTCTTCATGCTTTCGCTGGCGGGCATTCCGCCGACGGTGGGCTTCATCGGCAAGTACTTTATCTTCCTGGCGCTGATCGAGGCGAAGCAATACGCGCTGGCGGTGATCGCCGTGCTCTACGTGGTTCCTGCGCTGTACTACTACTTCCGCATCGTGCAGGCGGCGTGGATGCGCGATTCGCAGGACCCGGTGGCGCCCAGCGTCTCGGCCGGTCAGGCGGCGGCCCTGGCGGTCACCGCTTTCGTCACCCTCTACGCCGGTCTGTTCCCGCAGCGCTTCATCGAGCTGGCCAGCTCCTCCATCCTCTCTCTCACGCGCTAGCTGGAACCGCGGCGGCTGTCTGCCGCCAAAGCCGCAATCACAGGCTACATGCCTGTGCTACAAACCCGCTACAATGGCTGCATGGAACCGGAGCAGCCCAAGAAGCCGCCCTTTGCTTTTGCCCGGCAAATGGCCATCGCTCTGGAGTTACCGTTTACCCTGGCCGGTCCCATTCTGCTCGGGGGTTTGGGAGGCGCTTTGGCCGACCGCTGGCTGGGCACGGCCCCGTTCCTGATGCTCGGGCTCGGCATGGCGGGACTCTTCGCCGGCGTCCGGGAAGTGAGCCGCCGGATGAAGCGCCTGGAAGGAAACGCGGGTGGCAAGCCCAAGCCGTGAACTGTACCTGGCGGCGGAGCGGCGCATCGCTCGCCTGACGCTGCTGCTGGGCTTGACCGCCGCTGCCGTGGTTTGGCCGTTGGTTTCCGCCGCGGCCGCCGCGGGAGTGGCCGTGGGCGCGGCGCTGGCCTGGGTCAACGCGCTGTGGATGCGCGAGGCGCTCGATTCGCTGGTCAGCGCCTCGGTAGCGCAGCACGAGGCCGCCGGGCGCGGCCGTGCGCCGCGCTTCCCGCTGCGCATCGGAGCCAAGCTGGTGGGCCGTTACGCCTTGCTGGCCGCCGTGGTCTATGTTATTGTGAAGTTCTTCGCGGTTCCTGTCTTGAGCGTCCTGGCTGGTTTGCTTGCACTGGGCGCGGCTACCATGGCGGAAGGAATCTACGAAGCATGCGCGCGCCAGGGGTGAGGCGCGCAGGGCCAAAGCATGGAACACCACGAGAGTTGGTTCACAGCCATTCTGAACAAGGCCACGGGGCTGCACATCCCCGACCTGGTGGCCATGTCCATCCTGGTGGTGCTGATCGGCGCGGTCTTCGTGATGTGGCTCAAGCCCCGGCTCTCGGTGGAGCGGCCAGGCGGCACCCAGCAGGTGATGGAGTGGCTGATCACCAACCCGCTCGGCGCAGGCATCCGCGACGTGCTCGACCAGAACATCCACCACCACCCGGAGAAATACGTCGCGGCCGTAGGCAGTGTGGCGCTCTTCGTCCTGCTGTGCAACCTCATCAGCGTGATTCCGGGCCTCACGTCGCCCACCGGTACATTGGCCGGGCCGCTGGCTTGCGCGCTGGTCACATTCCTCTATTTCAATGCCCAGGGCTTCCGCCAGCACGGCGCCGGCGGCTACATGAAGCACTTCGCCGGCCCCGGGGGGCCCATCGGCTGGGCCCTGATCCTGCCTGTCGAGATCATCAGCGCCACCGCGCGCATCTTGTCGCTCACGGTGCGCCCGTGGGCCAACATGTTTTCGAGCGAGCTGATCTATTTCATTTTCCTCGGCCTGCTGCTGCGCCCCACCGCGCTGGTGTGGGAGAACTTCCCGGTGCTCTCGCCGCTAGTCGGCGTCTTCACCGCCACCATTCCGGTGCTCTTTATCGGGTTGCACCTCTTTGTGGCCGTGGTGCAGGCGTTCGTTTTCACTCTTCTGCCCGCCGTGTACATCGGCATGGCCGTGGCGGAGGAGCACTGATTTCGGTTCTTGTTCCACCGGCTTGATAAGACCGCGCAGTGTGATCCCGGCTGCACGAGGATGACGGGAGCCACCTCCTGGGCGGAATCCATACGAGGAGAGAACAACCATGAGAAAGCTGTGCATGTTTCTGCTGGCGGCTTTTGCGGTAGCGCTGGTTGCCCCGGCGGCGTTCGCGCAGGAAGGCGGCGCGAACCCGGCTGCCGCGGCGGCTGCGGGGACGAATTGGGTGGCCATTACCGCGGGCTTCGGCATGGCTCTGGCGGCGGCGGGCTGCGGCATCGCCCAGTCGCGGGTGGCCGGTGCGGCCTGCGAAGGCATGGCCCGCAATCCCGGTGCAGCCGACCCGATCCGCGCGGCCATGTTCCTCGGCTTGGTGTTCGTCGAGACGCTGGCCCTTTTCACCCTGGCCACTGTGTTCACCCTGATCTTCCGCGCTTAGGCGGAGTTTTCCGCAACCAAGACATCCCGCCGGCCCGGCGGCGCGAGCCCCCAGGCCGTTTCGTTGGGGTAGGACAGGGCTCCAGGCCTGTTCGCTACACAATTCGCCAACGCGCAGCAAGGCCACCAACGCCTCGTTTTGGTGTGAATGGCCTGGGCCAGGACTGTCAGGAATGGCCCTGCCTCTACCGCAACGCGGTGGCAGCGACCGAAGCGAACTGCATCACCAATCCGGGGAACAATCCGAGGTAGATGGTGCCCGCCGCGGTGAGCAGCACCACCGCGGTGACGGCCGCGGGCATGGGCGCGGGCTGCCACTCGCCCGCCGCCTCGTGGAAGTACAACACCACGAGCACCCGCAGGTAGTAATACGCCGCGATCACGCTATTGATGGCCAGCAGGATGGCCAGCCACACCAGTGAGCTGGACAGGACCGGATAGAGCGGCGGCGCATCATGGGCCGCGGCCAGCGCCGCGTCGAAGACAAAAAGCTTCCCCAGGAACCCCGCCGTCAGCGGCAGACCCAGCAGCGACAGCAGGAACAGCGAAAGAAACCCCGCCGTGGCCGGCCGCTTCCACCCCAGCCCGGCGTACTCTTCGATCTCCAGCCGCTTTTCGCCGGCCTCGCCCAGGTGCGCCAGGATGGTGAACGCCCCGATCTTCACCAGCGAATAGGTGACCAGGTAGAAAAGCAGGGCGGCCAGTCCCAGTTCGTTTCGGGCGGCAATGGCCACCAGGATGTAGCCGGCGTGCGCGATCGAGGAGTACGCCAGCATCCGCTTGACGTTGGTCTGCACCAGCGCCGCCAGGTTGCCGGCAAACATGGTGAGCGCCGCGGAAATCCACACCGCCCAGTACCACACGTCCGAAAGCGCCTCGGCCCCGAACGCCGTGAAAAGCACTCGCGCCAGCAGCGCGAACGCCGCGGCCTTGGGGCCGCTCGAGAAAAGCGCGGTCACCGGCGTGGGCGCGCCCTCGTAGGCGTCCGGGGTCCACAATTGGAAAGGCGCGCTGGCCACCTTGAACGCCAGGCCCACGAACATCAGGCCCATGCCCAGCACCAGCAAGGCCCCGGCGCCGCCCGCGGCATGGCCCGCGGTGAGCCGCAACGATTGCAGGGCCGTGGTGCCCGTCGCCCCATAGACCAGCGCCACGCCATAGAGGAAAAAGGCTGTCGCGAACGAGCCCAGCAGGAAGTACTTCATCGCCGATTCGTTGGACTTCAGCGCGTTCCGCCGGAAACCCGCCAGGATGTAGCTGGCGATGGAACTGATCTCCAGCCCGATGAAGGCGGTCATCAGCTCGTTGGCCCCGGCCATGATGCCCATGCCCGTGGCCGCGAAGAGCACCAGCGCGTAGTATTCGCCGAACTGGATGCCCTCCCGCTCCAGGTAGTCGTAGGCGCCCAGCACTGCCAGCGCGGCTACCCCAAATACCAGGGCGTGCAGGAACACGCTGAACTCATCCACCAGGAACAGCCCGTAAAATCCCGCGCCCAGATAGTTGGCTTGCACGAAGACCGCAGCCACGCTGCCCAGCGCGCCCACCAGCGCCAGCCGCGCCATCCAGCCTTTGTTGCGCCGGCCCACGAACGGGTCCAGCAGCATAATCAGGCAGGCGAAACCCGACGCCACGATCTCCGGCAGCAAACGCGCCAGGTCTTCGAGCGGGGGGAACATCAGCGCCCCTCCCCGGGCAGGGGGGCTGCTGGCTGCGCCCCTCCCGCAAGGGCCGCGGCCGGGCCCCGCGGAGCGTTGCTTGGCGCGCTCCCTGCCTGCTTTGCGTTGTGGCGCCCGCGCGAGCCGGCTTTCTGTTCCCCGCGGTTCGCTTCGTAGGCGTGTTTGCGCTGCATGAGCTGGATGGTCTGGTTCGCGGCGGTCTCGGTGCGGCGCGTGAAGATCGGCGAGGCTACGCCCATGGTCAGAATGAGTCCGCAAACGGCGGTCAGGATGATCCGCTCGCGCCAGGAGAGGTCCGGCAGGGCGCGATTTTTCTCCACGGTCACCTCGCCGAAGAACACCCGCTGGTAGGCCCACAGCATGTACACCGCGCTCAGGATCACCCCCGTGGCCGCCGAAACGCCCCACGCCATGCTGGCGCTGAACGCACCCAGCAGGATCAGGAACTCGCCCACGAACCCGTTGAGCAGCGGCAGGCCGATCGAAGAAAGGCAGATGAAAAGCATGAGCGCGCTCAACTTCGGCATGGGCGCGGCCAAGCCCCCAAACTCGCGGATCAGGTGGGTGTGCCGCCGGTCATACAACATGCCGGCCACCAGGAAAAGTCCGCCGGTGGAAATGCCGTGGTTAAGCATCTGCAAAATCGCGCCCTGGATCCCGATGGGGTTCAATGCAAAAATCCCCAGCACCACCAGGCCCAGGTGGCTCACCGAAGAATACGCCACCAGTTTCTTGAAGTCCGGCTGCACCATGGCCACCAGCGCCCCGTAGATGATGCCGATGATCGCCAGCGTGGCGATCCACGGCGCCAGCCGCGCCGAAGCATCCGGGAAAAGCGGCAGGCAGAACCGCAGGATCCCGTAAGTGCCCATTTTCAGCAGCACGCCGGCCAGGATCACGGACCCCGCCGTGGGTGCTTGCACGTGCGCGTCCGGCAGCCAGGTGTGCACCGGGAAGAGCGGCACCTTGATGGCGAAGGCCGTGAAGAACGCCAGGAAAAGCAGCGCCTCCACGGAAATCCCGCCGAACCAGTCCGTGACCAGGTATCCGAATACGACTTCGTTCGATTGCAGCGCCCCATGGATGGCCGGCAAGTCAAACGATCCGGCCACTGTGTGCAGCCACAGGATGGCCACCAGCATCAGCACCGACCCGGCCATGGTGAACAGCACGAACTTCACCGCCGCGTAGATGCGCCGCTCATGTCCCCACACTCCGATCAGGAAGTACATGGGGATGAGCATCACTTCCCAGAAGACGAAGAAGAGCACCAGGTCCAGCGAGACGAATACGCCCACCATCCCTGTTTCCAGCGCCAGCAGCATCAGGAAAAACTCTTTCACGCGCGCGCGGATGCTCTCCCACGAGCACAAAATGGCGATGGGCGTGAGGAAGGTGGTGAGCAAAACCAGCCACAGCGACAGGCCGTCCAGCCCCAGGTGGTAGTTGATCTGCGGCCGCGCGATCCACTTGCGCAGCTCTTCGAACTGGTAGCCCTGGGCCAGGGAATCAAACCCGCGGAGCAACCGCAGCGACAGCGCGAACTCCGCCAGTGCCGTCACCAGCGCCAGCCGGCGAATCCACAGGTGGTCGTCCCGCCGCAGCAGCAGCACCGCCGCGCCGCCCGCCGCCGGCAGGAACGTCAGAATCGTCAGCAGCCAGTTCTCCTGCAATGTCTCCCCTGAACAGCCGCCTCGGTGCAGTTTGAGAGTTTGAAAGTGTGAGAGTTCCCCGGGCGAATGGCGCAGGTCAAACCCTCAAACTCTCAAACTGTCACACTCTCAAACTCGCGTGAGCCACACCAGCAGCGCCGTAAACGCCACCGCGCCCGCTACCACCCAGGCCGCGTAACTGCGCGTGTTGCCGGAATGCAGCCGGCGCAATCGTCCGCCAAAGGTGCGGGCTGCGTCGGCCAGGTGGTTCACGCCGCCGTCCACGGTGCGCACGTCAATGCGCTGCCAGAGCACCTGCGCCGAAAGCCAGTGGACAGGCTTCACGATCACCGTGTCGTAGATTTCGTCCACGTACCACTTGTTGCGCAGCAGCGTATGCGCCGGACGGAACTGCGCGGCCAGCCGCTCCGCCGTTTCCGGCCTACGCGAGTACATCTGCCAGGCGGCGGCGAAACCCGCGAGCGAAACGGCGATGGCCACGCCCATCAGCATCAACTCGAGCTGGTAGTGGTCGCCCGCGGCCCCATGACCGGCGGCGCGGGCCTCGCGCAGCGTCTCCGCGCGCGCAAATACCGGCGCGAGATATTCCTCAAAATGGTCGCTCCCGTGCCACAGCACCGGCGCAGCCATCCAGCCGCCGGCCACGCTGAGCACCGCCAGCGCCACCAGCGGCCCCAGCATGCTCCAGGGCGATTCATGCACGTGGACGTGGTGCTCATCGAAACGCGGCGCGCCAAAAAATGTGAGAAGGATCAGCCGGAACATGTAGAACGCGGTCAGCAGCGCCGTCAGCAGCGCCATTGCGTAAAGCACTTTGCTCCCGTAGGGGCTGATGAAGCTTTGGAAGAGGATCGCGTCTTTGCTGAAGAATCCGGAGAGACCCGGCGCGCCGGCGATGGCCAGTGTGGCGATCAGCATGGTGCCGAAGGTCCAGGGGATGTGCTTCCGCAGCCCGCCCATGCGTTCGATGTTCTGCTCGCCGCCCAGGGCATGGATCACGCTGCCCGCGGCCAGGAAGAGCAGCGCCTTGAAGAAGGCGTGGGTCATCAGGTGGAAGATGCCCACGGCGTACGCGCCCACGCCGCAGGCCAGGAACATGTAGCCGAGCTGGCTCACCGTGGAGTACGCCAGCACCCGCTTGATGTCGGTCTGCACCAGGCCGATGGTGGCGGCGAAGAGCGCGGTGACGGCCCCCACCACGGCCACCACCAGCAGCGCCGTCTCCGAGTGCGCGAAGATGATGCTCGACCGCGCCACCATGTACACGCCCGCGGTGACCATGGTGGCCGCGTGGATCAGCGCGCTCACCGGCGTGGGACCTTCCATCGCGTCGGGCAGCCAGACGTACAGCGGCACCTGCGCGGACTTGCCCGTCGCGCCCATGAAGAGCAGCAGGCCGACTGCGGTCAGCAGGCCCACCTGCCCCAGCCCTTCCACCGGTCTCGTTTGCACCCACGCGAAAACGTCCTGGTAGTCCAGCGTCGAGCCGAAGTTCCAGAAAATCAGGAACAGCGCCAGCAGGAACCCGAAGTCGCCCACGCGGTTGACGATGAAGGCCTTCTTCCCCGCGTCGCTCGCCGGCTTTTTCGCGTAGTAGAACCCGATCAGCAGGTAGCTGCACAGCCCCACGCCCTCCCAGCCCACGAACATCAGCAGGTAGTTCGACGCCATCACCAGGATGAGCATGAAAAACATAAACAGGTTCAGGTAGGCGAAGAAGCGCCCGTAGCCCTCCTCGTGCTTCATGTAACCGGTGGAGTAGATGTGGATCAGCCAGCCCACGCCGGTGACCACCAGCAGCATCACCACGGTGAGCTGGTCCACCTGAAAGGCAAAATCGGCGCGGAAACCGCCAGCGTCAATCCACGGCAGGTAGGAGCGCAGGTGCGGGATCTGGTCGGGGCGCAACCGCGCGAATTCCCGGATCAACTCCAGTGTGGCCAGAAAGGCCAGCCCGGTGCACCCCACGGCGATGATGTTCACCAGGCGCGTGGCGTGTTTTCGCCCCAGCGCCGCGCACAGCACCGAGCCCGCCAGCGGCAGCGCCGGGATCAGCCACAGGTTTTCGAGAACGGCCATTTTCACAAAGTGGCAAGTGGCGAGTGACGAGTGGCTGGAGAACCCGAGAACACGCCTCTAGCCACCTGCCACTAACCACTGCCTCTTTCCTGCTACAGCTTCAAAAGGTCCACCCGCTCCACGTTCAGCGACTCCCGGTTGCGCGCGATCAAGATCACAATCGCCAGTCCCACGGCCGCCTCCGCCGCCGCAACCACGATCACGAAGAAGACGAACACCTGCCCGTGCAGCAGCCCGTGCATCCGGCTGAAGGCCACCAGCGCCAGGTTCACCGCGTTCAGCATCAGCTCGATGGACATGAAGATGGTGATGATGTTGCGCTTGAACAGGAATCCCACCACGCCCAGCCCGAAGAGGATGGCGCTCAACACCACGTACCAGGAAACCGGGACAGTCATTTGCTCCCTTCCGGCGGTCAGCGTTCCGCAATCCGCCGTCAGCGTCCGCCGCCGACAGCCGGTCATGGGAACCCTGAACACCGAACGCTGAGGGCTGACGGCTGATAGCTGACGGCTGTTTCCTTCGGAGCCAGTCCAATCCTCAATGCACAGCCTCTAGCAACGAGCACCCAGCACCTGGCACCCAGCACCTAAACTTCCCGCTTGGCCAGCACCACCGCGCCGAGGATGGCAATCAGGATCAGCACGGAAGTCAGCTCGAACGGCAGCACGAACTCCCGGAACAGCATCATGGACAGGTTGCGCGTGGTGTTGGGATCCACCGGGCGGGCCACGTCGCCCGCGGTGGCCTGAGCCACGCGCCACGCCAGCCCCAGCGTGAACAGCACGGCCAGGGGCACGCCCGCGTAGCGAGCCATGCGGCTCAGGCTGGTGCGCTCCTCGGCGCCCGCGTTCAGCAGCATGATGACGAACACGAACAGCACCATAATGGCCCCGGCATAGACAATCACCTGCACCGCGGCCACGAACTCCGCCCCCAGCAGCAAATACAGCGCGGCGAGCGCCACCATCACCACGATCAGCGAGAGCGCGCTGTGGATGGGATGCCGCTGCGCAATCAGGCTCACCGCGCCGCCCACGGCCAGCAGCGCGAACACCAGGAACAGGATGAGTTCGACGTTCATCGCAGATTCTTCCAGGCATTCTCGATCTCGGGCCACACCAGGGCCAGGCTGGTGAGCACCACGTTGACGATCGCCACGGGCAGCAGCAGTTTCCACCCGAAGGCCATCAACTGGTCGTAACGGAAGCGCGGCAGCGTCCCGCGCATCCAGATGTAGAAAAACAGGAAGAAGCCCACCTTGGCCAGGAACCAGAACGGCCCCTGGACAAAGTCGTTGATCACAGGAAACGCCGCGAAAATCCCCGCCACGGCCACCAGCGCCCCGCCCACGGCGGGCAGGATCAGCCGGCCGAGCAGCGTGTAATAACGGATGCCGTCCCAGATCACCCACAGGCCAAAACCGCCCAGCACCAGCGACGGCAGGAACTTGGTGTACGCATACAGCGCGGGCGGGAAGGGCGAAAGCCAGCCGCCGAGGAACAGGATCGTCGCCAGGCAGGAGACGGTGATCATGTTGAAGTACTCGGCCATGAAAAACATGGCGAACTTGAAGCTGGCGTACTCAGTGTGGAACCCGGCCACCAGCTCCGTCTCCGCCTCGGGCAGATCGAACGGCACGCGGTTGGTTTCCGCCACCGCCGCGATCACGTAGCACAGGAAGCCGATCACCTGCGGCAGCGGCCCCGCGAAAATGAACCACCGCGGCAGCCACCCCCCCATCGGCGGCCCGCTCTGCGCCTGGATCATCTCGCGCAGGTTGAACGTGCCGGCGATCAGCAGCACGCCGATCACGCTCAGGGTCAGCGCCAGCTCGTAGCTGATCATCTGGGCCGAGCTGCGCAGCCCGCCCAGCAGCGGATACTTGCTGTTGGAGGCCCAGCCGGCCAGCGCAATGCCGTACACGCCGATGGAAGTCACCGCGAAGATGAACAGCAAGCCGATACCCGGCTCGGCCACCGATAGCGGCGTCCAATGCCCGAAGATGGTGATGTCCTGCGGCCCGAAGGGAATCACCGCCAGCGCCAGCAGCGCCACCACGAGCGCCAGAAACGGCGCCAGGTAATAGACAAAGCGGTCCACCGCAGCGGGCGTGGGGTCCTCCTTGAAAAGCGCCTTCAGCCCGTCGGCCAGCGGTTGCAGCAACCCGTGCGGGCCCACGCGGTAGGGCCCCCAGCGTCCCTGGATGTGCGCCACCACTTTGCGTTCCAGCCAGGTGAGGTAGGCGAAGGCCGTCAGCACCACGAACACCAGAACGGCCGTCTTGATGACCGAGGTCACCAGCAGAGGGTTGGCCTGGATGAAATCCATCACTCCTTCATCGCCTCCGGCACCAGCGCCACCATCGAGCAATACCGGCTGAGCGACCCGCTGGTGAAGAGCGTATCGCGCGACGAAAAGACGGCGCCGGCGGCCACATCGTAGGGCGCATGGCCATTGCGCGCGAACCGGGGCAGGGAAGGCTCGGCCCCGCCGGTCAGCAGGCTGGTCAAGGGGAAGCCGTAGCCTCGCACGCACGCGCGGATTTCTTCCAGCGCCGCGTCGGGCGAGCGGTAGTGCGCGGCCGGCCCGGCGCCCTGGCGCGCCAGTTGATGCGAGAGGATGCGCAGCAGGTCGAAATCGGTGCGCGGGCCCATGGTCTCGAGCGCGCGGCGCAGCAACTGCACTTCACCGGAAGTGCTGGTCACCGTGCCGCTCTTCTCGTAGGCGGACGCCGCCGGCAGCACCACGTGGGCCTGCGCGGCCGTCTCCGTTAAGAACAGCTCGTGGACCACCAGCAGTTCCAGGCTGCGCAGCGCCTCCGCGCTCGCTGCAAACGTCTTTGCCGGGTTGGCGCCAACCACGTAGAGCGCCTGGAGCTTGCCGCTGGCTGCGGCGTCGAGCATGGCCCGCGCCTCCATACCCGGCTTCGCCGAGAGGGACGCGCCCCACATCTTGCCGAAGCGCGCGCTTTCCGCAGCATCATCCACGCGAGCGTACCCGGGCAAAAAGCCGGGCAACAAGCCCATGTCCGAGGCGCCGCGCGAATTGGCGTAGTCGCCCAGGGCCATGTAGCGCGTCGCGCCGGAGAGCCGCGAGCCGAACGCTACCAAATCAGCGATGGCCCGGCCCGAGAGCTCTGCGCCGAAGACGACCACCACGTCCCTTTCGTTCTCGAGGGCCGCCTTCAGCGCCGTCAGCTCCTTCACCGCGCCGCCATCGAGTTCCGTCTTGGCCCCCGCCAGCCACTTCGCCGCGGAGGGCTCGGCGCCGGCCGGGATGCGCGCAAATACCGTTGCTCGGCGCGCCAGTTTGATGGCCTCCGCGTTGATGATGTACAGGCGGGCCCCGCGCAGCCGCACCGCCGTGCGCATTTGCCAGGCCGCCAGGGGGTTCTGCTCGGTGGGGTCGTTGCCGATCAGCAGGATGGCCCGCGCCGCGCCAAGATGCTCCATGGCGGCCAGCGCTTGGGGCGCGCTCTCGCCGAGCGCCGTCACCAGTCCTGCGTAGTCCGCGGTGCGGTGATGGTCCACGTTGCTTGTGCCGATCTGCGCCCGCGCGATCCGCCCGAGCAGGTAGTCTTCCTCATTCGAGGTGCGGTTCGAGCCGATGAAGCCGATGGAGTCCGCGCCGTCCCGCTCGCGGACCTGCGCCAGCCGCTGCGCCACCTGGCCCATCGCCTCTTCCCACGACGCGGGCTGGAGCCGGCCATCGCGGCGCACCAGCGGCTCCTTCAGCCGTTCCGGGTGGTGGGCAAAGTCGAACCCGAACCGCCCTTTGATGCAGAGAAAGTCCTTGTTGATGCCGCTCAGGTCGCGGTTGTTGGCGCGCAGGATCTGGTTGTTGCGGACGCTGAGGGTGGTCTTGCAGCCGTTCGAGCAATGCGCGCACACCGTGCCCACGTACTTCATTTCCCACGGGCGCGTCTTGTAGCGGTAGGCGCCGCTCGTGAGCGCGCCCACCGGGCAGATGTCAATGCACATGCCGCACTCTTCGCACTCCAGGTGGTCGCCGCGGTTGGGAATGATCACCGAGTACACGCCGCGCTGGCCCACGCCCAGGGCCTTCACGTCCATGCCCTCGTCGCACACGCGCACGCACCGGAAGCACAGAATGCACCGCGGCGCGTCGTAATAGACCACCGGGGACCAGCGCTCTTCCGGATGGTGCAGCTTTTCTTCGACGAAGCGGCTGGTGTCCGCCCCGTAGCGGAAGACCATGTCCTGCAATTCGCACTCGCCGCCCTTGTCGCACACCGGGCAATCCAGCGGGTGATTGGTCAGCAGGAACTCCAGCACGCCCTTGCGCGCCTGTTTGACCTGATCCGTTTCCGTGCGCACCACCATGCCTTCCATGGCCACCAGCGTGCACGCGGTTTGCAGCTTCGGCGCCTTCTCCACTTCCACCAGGCACATCCGGCACGCCGCCTGAAGCGACAGCCCTTCGTAGTAGCAGAACGACGGCACCTCGATGCCCTGCTTCTTGGCCGCCTCGATTACCAGCGTGCCCGCGGGTACCGTGAGCGTCCGCTCGTTCAGCTTGAACGTGATTGTTTTCGTATCTGCCATGGTTTCTTCTTCGTGTTTCGCCAATCCGTCCTTACCTCGCGCTCGCCGCCATCTCCGGCTTGAACGGGCACCGCCCCGTCAAGTGGTCCTCAAACTCGTGCCGCCATTTGTTCACGATGCTGATGGTGGGCATGGCCGCCGCGTCGCCCAGCGGGCAGAAGGTGCGGCCCAGGATGTTCTTGGAAAGCTGGTCAATCAACGGGATGTCCTCGCCGCGCCCGCCGCCTTCGTGGAAACGGTCCAGCAGCTTCTTCAGCCACGCGGTGCCCTCGCGGCAGGGGATGCACCAGCCGCAGGACTCATGCGCGTAGAACTTCATGATGCGCCGCGCGAAGTCCACCATGCAGGTGCCTTCGGCGATCACCACCACCGCGCCGGAGCCCAGCATCGAGCCGGCCTTGGCCACCGAATCGAAGTCCATGGGCAGGTCGCACTCGTCGGCCTTCAGCAGCGGCGTCGAGCTGCCGCCCGGCACCACGGCCTTCAGCTTGCGCCCGTCCAGCATTCCGCCGGCCATGTCAATCAGCTTCAGCAGACTCGTCCCCATCGAGACTTCATACAGTCCCGGCCGGTTCACGTGCCCGGAAACGCAGAAGAGCCGTGTGCCGCCGTTCTTCGGCGTGCCCAGGTTCGAATACCATTCGCCGCCCTGCCGCAGGATCAGCGGGACGGAGCTGAGCGATTCCACGTTGTTGATCACCGTCGGGCAGCCGTACAACCCGACCACCGCCGGGAAGGGCGGCCGGATGCGCGGGTAGCCGCGCTTGCCTTCGAGCGACTCCATCAGCGCCGACTCTTCGCCGCACTCATAGGCGCCCGCGCCGGTGTGCGTGCACAAATCAAACGCGAAGCCCGCGCCCATCACGTTCTTTCCCAGGTAGCCCTTGGCGTAGGCTTCCTCCACCGCCTGGTCCACGATGTCCAGCACGTAGCGGTATTCCCCGCGGATGTAGATGAAGCCCTGGTGCGAGCCCACGGCGTAGCCCGCGATGATCATCCCTTCGATCAACTGATGCGGGTCCAGCTCCATCAGCGGCCGGTCCTTGCACGTGCCCGGCTCGCTCTCGTCCGCGTTGCACAGGATGTATTTGGGCTTGCCGCCGGAATCCTTCGGCACGAAGCTCCACTTCATCCCCGTGGGGAAGCCCGCGCCGCCGCGCCCGCGCAGGTTGGACTTCTTCACTTCCTCGATCACCTGCTCCGGCGTCAGTTCCTTCAGCGCGCGCCGCGCGCCCTTGTAGCCGTCGTTGGCCAGGTACGTCTCCAGTTTCTGCGCGCCCTGGGCGAAGCGCGCGCTGATGGCCAGTGTCTCGTCGGGAAGGGGTTCGTGGATGGCCCCGGTGGTGTGCGGCTCAGGCGCCGGGCGCTTGCCGGAGCGAAATCCTTCCAGCAGCGCGTCCACCTTTGTCGGCGTGAGGTTCTCGTAGAAGTCGTAGTCCACCTGCATGGCCGGCGCGCCGGTGCATGCGCCGATGCACTCCACTTCTTCCAGTGAAAACACGCCGTCGGGCGTGGCTTCCTTGTGTCCGATGCCCAGGCGCTTGCGGCAATGGTCCCAGATGTCGTACCCGCCGCGCAGCATGCAGGAAATGTTGGTGCACACCTGCACGTGGTACTTGCCCATAGGCTTGCGGCGCACCATCGAGTAGTAGGCCAGCGTTTCCGTCACCTGGAGCGCGTTCAAGTCCAGCCGCCGCGCAATCTCCTCGACCATCTCCTCGCTCACGTGGCCGAAGTGGTCCTGCGCGTACATGGCCATGGGGATCAGCGCCGAGCGCTTCACCGGGTAGCGGCCGATAAGCTGCTGGAACTTGGCTTCGAGTTGTTCCGGTAGCTTCATCTCCATTGTGGGATTGCGTGATTTGGTGATTGAAGGTCAACGGGAATGGAAAGCACGCCCCGCATCACCCGCTCACACGATTACCCTATGGCTCCATCACCGGTCTATCTCCCCCAACACGATGTCAATCGTACCGATGCAGGCCACCACGTCGGCCAGCAGTCGTCCCGCGCACATGCTGGGCAGGGCCTGCAAGTTCACAAAAGAGGGGGCGCGCATTTTCACGCGCCAGGGCTTGGCCGACCCGTCGCTGCATACGTAGTAGCCCAGCTCGCCCCGCGGCGATTCAATGCACTGGTACACCTCGCCCGGCGGCGGCGCGAAGCCCTCCGTGAAAATCTTGAAGTGGTAGATGAGCGCTTCCATCTCCGTCTTCATCTTCTCGCGCTGCGGCGGCACGATGCCCGGCGCGTCGGCCTGGATGGGGCCGCTCGGCGGGACCTTCTGCATGGCCTGGCGTACGATCTTCACGCTCTCCTTCATCTCCGCGATGCGCACCAGGTAGCGCGCGTAACAATCGCCGGCCGTTTGCGTGCAAATGTTGAAGTCGAACTCGTCGTAGCGCGAATACGGAAAGGCCTTGCGGATGTCATAGGCCACGCCGCTTCCCCGCAGCACGGGGCCGGAAGCCCCCAGGGCGATGGCGTCGTCGGCGGTCAGCACCCCCACTCCGATCAGCCGCGCCTTCCAAATCCTGTTCTCGGTCAGCAGGTCTTCGTATTCCGCCAGCCGCGCGGGAAACACCTCCAGGATGCGCGCCACGCGGTCCAGCCACCCCGGCGGGGGCTCCACGCTCAGCCCCCCGATGCGGAAGTAGCTGGTCATCATGCGCTGCCCGGAGACCATTTCGAACACCTTCATGATCTCTTCGCGCTCGCGGAAGCAGTACAGGAAGACGGACATGGCGCCCATGTCAATCGCGTGCGTGCCCAGCCACACCAGGTGCGAGGCAATGCGCGTCAGCTCCGTGAGCAGCACGCGGATGTACTGCGCCCGCGGCGGCGCCTCGATGCCCAGCAGCTTCTCCACCGCCAGGCAGTAGCACAGGTTGTTCGAGAGCGGCGCGAGATAGTCCACGCGGTCGGTCAGCGTGATGGCCTGGGAATAGGTCTTGGCCTCGCAGGTTTTCTCGATGCCGGTGTGCAGGTAGCCCAGGTCGGGCCTGGCGGTGATAACGGTCTCCCCGTCCAGCTCCAGCAGCACGCGCAACACCCCGTGCGTGGACGGGTGCTGCGGCCCCATGTTGAGCACCATGGTTTCCGACTGCCCCAGCACGGTTTCGACTTTCGTCGTCACCGGTAGCCCTCCACCGGGTAGTCCTTGCGCAGCGGGTGACCCTCCCAGTTCTCCGGCATCAGGATGCGCCGCAGGTCCGGGTGGCCCTCGAAGCGGATGCCCAAGAGGTCGAAGGCTTCGCGTTCGTGCCAATTGGCCGTAGGCCAAACGGGAGTCACGGTGGGCAGAGCCGGGTGCGAGCCCGGCAGCCGCACCTTCAAGCGCAGCCGCTCGTTGCGCTGGAGCGACAGCAGGTGGTAGTTCACTTCAAAGCGCGGCTCGGCGGGGTAGCGGTCCACCGCGCTCAGGTCGGAGAGGAACGCGAACCGCAATTCCGCGTCCCCGCACAGCCACTCCGCCGCAGCCCTGAGGTGCTCGCGGGGCGTCACCACCGTCAACTCGCCGCGGTGCAGCCACGACTGCACCACCCAGTGCGGATTGCGCCCGGCCAGCGCCTGCACCGTCGGATGGTTCTCCGGGGTTTGTCCCTCAGTCATGTGGTTCGGAAGTCTGAGAAGCTCGCGTGCCCATCTTCAGGCGCGAAACCCAATTCACTTGGGAAGCGAAACGACGGAATTGCCCCGCACCGCTAGCGGGTCCAGTCGAATGCGCCCTTCTTCCACAGGTACACGTACCCGATCAGCACCACACCGATAAACATCATCATTTCCACGAAGCCGAAGAGACCCAGCCCGTCGTGCCCGCTGCGTTCCGCGTACACCAGGGCCCACGGGAAGAGGAATATGGCCTCCACGTCGAACAGAATGAACACCATGGCCACCAGGTAGAACTTCACGGAGAAGGGCTCGCGGGCGTCTCCGGTGGGCGCCATGCCGCATTCATAGGCTTGCAACTTGGCCGGCGTGGGCCGCCGCCGGCCCACCGCTCCGGAGAGGAACACCAGCACCCCGGCCAGCGCCATGGCCACCAGCAGGTGAATCAGGAGTGGGGCGTAGGGTTCCAGGTAGTTGTGGTTCATCAGCCGGGTGCTATAATAGCGGCCCGGCGAGGTTGGGTCAAATCCCTGCAAGCGGGCTGACGGCAACGACTTGGGGCCAGTGCGCGCCCGCGCCGCGACATCGGGGCCACGTGATCTTTGGCTTCAATACGGAAGTGAAAATGGGCGCCACGGTCTATCACGTCCAGACCGAAGACCACGGCGGCAGCCGCCACTTGATCGAAACCACCGTGTACATGGGCGGCCGGCTCATCCACCGGCGGAAGACCAGCTATGAAGAGTTGCTGGCCTCCCCCAACTTCAGCGAGGCGGCCCTGCGCCAGCAGCTCGAAGAGCAGCACAAAGGCGTCATTGACGAACTGCGCAGTGGCGCCCTGACCTTCGAACCCGGGGCCAAACCCACCGTGAGCACCGGAAGCATCTCTCCGCTCAAGCCCGCACCCGCGCCGGCTCCCGTCAAGGCGGCGGCCGTTCCGGTACCCGCCCCCGCGGCCGCCCCTAGGCCCGCAGCGGCGGCGCCGCCACCGGATCCCGCCACGCAAGGGCTCAACCCGGCCGCGTGGTACGCCGCAGGAACCGCCACGCTGAAAATTGATGTCAAGTCCAAGGCCACCAATCAGCCCCTGGCCGACGCCATGCTGCTGGTGGTGATCCAGAGTCCGCAGGGGCCCATCACCTTCGCGGCCAAGAGCGACAACCGCGGCCGCGTCGAGCTGGTTTTTCCCTTGCCCCGCATGGGCACCGGCGGCGCCGAACTCATCATCAAGGTCCCCGGCGAAGACGAGATCAAGTACGCCCTCAAGCCCACCACCGCCTAGTTGAACGTCGAAAAGAGAAAAGGGAAAATGGAAAAGAGACGAGTGAAAAGACGAAGGACTCCATCCGAAAGTGCACGGTCAGGGCTGGCGCGGCCTCTTTTCGCTTTTCCCTTTTCTCTTTTCTATGCGAGTGACGATTAACGGAGAGGGCAGGGAAGTCCCCGACGGGCTGACAGTGGCCTCCCTGCTCGAACGCCTCGCAATCCACCCCGGCCGCGTGGCCGTGCAGCGCAACCTGGACATCTTGTCCCGCGCGAGCTGGGACACCACGCTGCTCGAGCCCGGCGACACCTACGAAATCGTCCACTTCGTCGGCGGCGGGTAGGACAGGCTTTCAGCCTGTCCGCTCGGCTCCTGCGACCTCGAAATTCACATCAGGACCCGGGCCCCGCTTACTGAGAACACACCCGGAGGCCGGCCCTACTTCTTCCGGGTGAGCTTGAAGAGGTCTTTCCTGTCTTCCTTACCCTTCTCGTGCCAGGTCCATTGCTGCGTGAAGTGGTCGGCGTCCACCAGGGTGACGGTCAACGCGCGCATGTGCCCGGCGTCCGCGCTGGGCAAATTGGTGGCGTCTCGAAACGTGAAGGAGACGCTCTTGCCGTCGGCCGCCAAACCAGCCGAGCGCATCCGCGGCTGGTTCCCCGCGGCGCAGAAGTGCGTCATCATCAGCTTGTCGCCGTCCATGTAGTAGGTGGTGACCATCTCCGGGTTGCCGGCATTGGGGTTGGCGATGCGCAGCGTCTCCATGAGCGCGCTGCCGTTGCCGGTGACGCGATAACTTACGGTCGCGGGGCTGCCGTCGCCGGAGGTGCCGGTCCATTCCCCCGTGAGCCCTTTCAGCTTGTCGAAAGCGCGCTGCCCGTTATTCCCCCCCTGCGCACCCGCCAAGCCGGCTGCCAACAGCACCACCAAAACGAACCAACCGCGCGCTGTGCTCTTCATAGTGTCCTCCCCATGTGCTGTGCGTCTCTCAGCGTCCTCTGCGTTGAGTCTTTGGCTTGGTGTCGCGCGAAATCCCTACGGTTTCCCCGCCACGGCCGCTTGCAGCATGTCGAAGCACTCGTTCCAGCCCTTGCGGTGGTCCTCGAGCGCGCGCTCCGGCAGCATTTCGTGGGTCAGGGTGACTTCGGTGAAGTTCGATTCCCCCAGGGCACGGAAGTCCACGGTAACGAACGAGTCGCCGTAGTCATCGTGGTCCCACGACCAGGTGAACACCAGCCGTTCCGGAGGACGCACTTCGCGGTACACCCCGCTGCCGCGATACGATTTGCCCTTATCATCCACCACCGTGATGCGGTACCGCCCGCCCGGCCGCGGGTCCGCTTCGTGGATCTGCGCGGGCGGGCAGTCGCGGCACCGCGCAAACCACTTGGTCATAATCCCCGGGTCGGTCCACGCCTGGAAGACTTTCTCCCGCGGCGCGGCGAACGTGCGTTTCACCTGCACCACTGTTGGGCTGGCGCTGGGGGCGGCCATTAGCGTCCCTCCTTTGCGGCTACGAGTGTCTCTAGTTGGTTCAGGCACAGCGTCCAGCCCTGTTGGTGGCCGGCGCAGGCTTCTGCGGTGGGGAAGGCCTCGTGCTTGATCATCACTTCCGTGAACCCCGGGCCGCGCTCGAAAAACTCCGCGGTCACGACGCTCTCGCCGTGCTCCCGATGCGTTTCCCACCGCCAGGTGAACACCAGCTTGCGCGGCGGCGCCACTTCGGCGTACACCCCCGCCAACCGGTAGAGCGGCTGGCCGGGCGCCTGCGCCTCGATGCGGTACGCCCCACCCGGCCGCAAATCCAGGTGCAGCACGCGCGTCACCACGTCGTCGCTCGTGTGGCACATCCAGCGCGCTAGCTGTTCCGGCTGCGTCCACGCTTCGAAAACGCGCGCCCGCGGGGCCGCGAACGTGCGCCGGATTTCGAGTCGCGTAGCGGCGGTTCCGGTTGCCGGGGTCGCCATGAGGGGTCCTCCTTTTTCACTTCTTCGATGTAGCGCTCCAAGGCGTCGAATTGGTCTTCCCAGAACTTCTGGTAAAAGCGGATCCACTCCGCGGCGTCGCGCAGCGGGGCCGGGGAAAGCTGGCAACGCCGCACGCGCCCGTCCTTTTCCGTGCGCACCAAGCCCGCGCCCTCCAGCACGCGCAAGTGCTTGGTCACGGCCACAAACGACATGCGCGGCCCTTTCGTACCGCCGGCATCCTCGCGGCTCGTTCCGCGCTCGCGCCGGTACGCGCCCTGCACAAACGGCGCAGCAATCTCTGAGACGGAGATTTCCCCTAGCGCCAGGCGCGCCAGGACAGCCCGGCGGGTCGCGTCGGCCAGGGCTCCGAAGGTGGCGTCCAACGCCGCCGCTGAATACTTAACCATACGGTTTAGTGTTTCACGCTGCTTCATCTTTGTCAAGCCAAACATTCGGGTGGGATCTTGTTAGGAGAGTGCCGCGAGAAGCTCTTCGACCGTCATCCCCGCTCGCCGGATCAATGCCCGCAACGTCCCCCGGCGCTCTCTTGGTGGTCAGGAACGGACAAAAGTGGCAGGATTCTCTTCCTTAAGCAGGATGATGTGACTGGATTTCTGGCGGGCAACTTGCCATCCCAACCGCTCGAAGGCCTTCACCGCATCGCGGCCGCTGACCACGGGCATTCTTGGGCATCAGACGGGAACTTCAGCTTCACGAGTATCAATCGTAAGGGGCATGCCCCATTCGGCCCTCACCGCCAAGCACTCGCGGATGGCGTCCTGAATGGTCTCCGGCGCCTCCTTCTCCGTCCGCCCTTGGCTGACGCAGCCAGGGATGGCTGGACATTCGACCACGAAGACCCCGTCCTCATCCTTCGCGAGGGTGACGCTGAGCTCATGTTCTCTTCCTCTGCCCGATTATGCCACCGACCCCGGCCAATCGGCCGCCATCGCTACAGCCAATGCCCCATCTTTTCCTTCTTGGTGCGCAGGTAGGCGCGAGTGCGGCGCGGGGCGCGCGGCTGGCAGGGCACCCGCTCGACCACACGGATGCCCGCGGCTTCGAGCTGGCGGACCTTTTCCGGGTTGTTGCTCAGCAGACGCACGCGGCGCGCCCCCAGCGCCCGCAATACCGCCGCGGCAAAGTCATATTCCCGGTGGTCGGCGGCGAAACCCAGCTTCAGGTTGGCCTCCACTGTATCCATGCCGCGGTCCTGCCACTCGTAAGCCTTCAGTTTGTTCAGCAGGCCGATGCCGCGCCCCTCCTGCGGCACGTACAACAGCAGCCCGCACCGCGCCCGCGCGATCGCGCGCAGGGCCATCTCCAGTTGCGCCCGGCAGTCGCACCGCTGGCTGGTGAGCACATCCCCGGTGAGGCACTGCGAATGGATGCGCACCAGGGGCACGGCCGCGCCGTTCACCCGCCCGCGCTGTACGACAGCCATTTCCTCACGAGCGCCCGCTCCCTTCACTCCAAGTATGGTGAAGTCGCCGAACCGCGTCGGCAATTTCGCCCGCGCCACGACCCGCGCTCCGAATCGGTTAGCCTTGGTGCCCTGTTTCATGAACTCCTCATTGCCGAACCACGATCGGCGGCAGCGCGACCCGGTCCGGTGGTCTCTTCTTCAACATTTCCATGGCCAGCCGTTTCTGATTCCGAGCCTCTTGCTTACGCCCGACCTTGTCAAGAATCTCGGCATGGGCGTTGTAGATTTCTTCAAAGAAACCCGGGTATCCTGCCTTGGCATCCACCGGATATGAAGTAACGCACTCGGCCACCAGATGTTCAGCCTGGGCATACCGCTTTTGCCGCTTGTAGATCATGGCCAGGAGGTACTTTGTCGCCAGAATCGCATGGACTTCTTTCCGTACCTCGGTTTCTGCGATAGCCAGCGCCCTTTCCGAGAACTGGACAGCCCTTCGCATATCGCCGCTTTCGCGATGCACCAGCGCCAGCATATTCAGAGCAGGGACAAGGGCCGAGTGGCCCGGCCCTGCGGAAGCTTCACGAAGAGCCAGCAGGCGGCGATACGTTTCAGCGGCCTTGTCCAGGCGGCGGGCTCCCAACCGGCAGGCACCGAGATTGGCCAAAGCCGCTGCTGCCGCCGCGCGCTCTCCGGCTTCCTCGAAGAGCGTAACCGCCTGAACCAGCAGCCGTTCCGCGATGTTCAGGTGATCAGATGGATCGCCCAAGACCCGGGAGAGACTCGGTGTTCCCCACCTAGGGGGCCTGCCGACCTGGCTGGTCACCGAGAAGCTCCCAACGTCATACGCATGGGGCGCCGGCATTACTTGGGAGACATATAGAACAATGAGGCCGGTGTTGTTTCGCGGGAAAGGAGCGAGAGCAACGGCAACGTACATCCTTGCAAGGCAAGCGTCCCTTCGCCTTTCCCCTTCATAGTGAGCAATGCCTTCGCGAACGACACGGAGGGCCCTCTCGGGCTCTTGCGCACTCATAAGCCGTTCCGCTTCGGCCAAGGGGGGGCAGGCCGTTTCCGACCTCGCAGGTTTCCCGGGGGCAGCCTGTGCCTGTACCAGGGAGTTCGGCAGGAGGACAGCCCAAAACACGAGCCCTCTGGCAATTCCACGCATGATTGGAATTGTACTGGATTTCATCACGGCCTCGCATGCTTGCAGCGACGCGGCTTTACATCGAAGCAAGCCTTCGCTAAGTTAGGCGAGAAGCGATGGAAACATATCCATTCGGCAGAGAGTTGATCTTCCTGCTGGTGTTGAAGGTGGGCGTGGCGGCGTCGCTGGCGGCGCTGCTGGCGCGCTCGGCCACGCTGCGGCGCGTGCTCTTTACCGAGCTGCGCGACTCCGACGAAAAAGTGCGGCTCATGCTGTTCCTGACGCCGCCGCTGGCGGTGAGCGTGTGGCTGCGGCTGGCCGGCTACCCCTTCGCTGACCTGACCCTCGAAGGCTCGTTCCTGCTGGGCCTGCTGGGCGGCCGCGTGGTGGGTCCGGTGGGCGGAGCGATTGTCAGCCTCCCCGGCTTTTTCAACCACGAGTGGCTGGTGACGCCGCTGGCCTCCGCCGCGGGCCTGACCGGCGGGCTGATCCGCCAGCTCATGCCCAACAAGGAACTGATCTGGAACTTCGGCCCGTTCACCTTCCTGAACATCCCGCGCTGGCTGCTGCGCTTGCTGCGCGAGCCCCGCGCGGCGTGGGAGATGGTGCCACTGGCTGGTGTGGTGCTGCTGGAAGTGGGCCGCGTCGCCCTGGGCGACGCTCCCTTCATCGCCAAGCGCTGGCTCTTCCACATGGACCCCAGCGGCGCCGGGGCGTTCGTGGTAGTCGTGCTGGCCACCATGATGGCCGCGGCCGTGCCGCTGAAAATCTGGAACAACACGCGGACGGAGATGAAGCTGGTCGAGCACCAGCGCCTGCTGCTGAAGGCGCGCATGGACGCGCTCTCCAGCCAGATCAATCCGCACTTCCTCTTCAACACGCTGAACACCGTTTCCTCGCTCATCCGCTACGACCCGGACATGGCCCGCGTCGTGGTCATCAAGCTCTCCAGCATCCTGCGCCGCCTGCTGCGCAAACAGGAGAACTTTGTGCCCCTGCGCGACGAACTGGCTTTCGTGGACGACTACCTCGATATCGAAGTCATCCGCTTCGGCCGCGACAAGCTCCATATCCAAAAGGAAATCGACGAGGCCACCCTCGACGCCTTTGTCCCCACCATGCTCCTCCAGCCCATTGTCGAGAACTGCCTGAAGCATGGCCTGGCCGCGCGTCTCGACGGCGGCCATATCCGCATCGCCGCCACCCTGGAAGGCGGCCGGTTGCGCCTCCGCGTGGAAGACAACGGCGTGGGCATCCCCAAAGACCAGCTCCCCGAGGTGTACGTCAAGGGCATCGGCATGAGCAACGTCCACGAGCGCCTCAAGGTGCTCTACGGCGACGACTTCGCCCTGAGCATCTCCAGCCGCGAAGGCCAGGGCACCCAAATCCACATCGAAATCCCCGAGCTGGTCCCTGCCGCCTAGACCCGCTTGCAAGACCGTTAGGGGCGCTGCTTGCTGCGCCCCAACCGCGGCGCACTAGTTTCGCTGATACGGACACCTGGGTTTTGCTGAATCCGTCTTCCCCGGTCGGTTCAGCCACTGGGAGCGGCCTCACTTTGGCGCCCATCCGTGTTTCTCCGTGCTCATGCGTGTTCCAGAACCCGCTCAAAGTTCCCCGCGCGTGAATGATCTGCTGCAGCCGCCCCGCCGAATTGACTTCCTCGCAAACCTCTCCTATCTTTAGCGCAACGGGAGCTTCCATGACCGAATGGTTGTCGCAACTAAGCGCCTTTGGTGTCTTTCTGGGCATCGCTTCGCTCGGGTTTCTGTTCCTGCTGCTCTCGCTGATTTTCGGCGAAGCCTTCGAGCACTTTGGCGGCGCGGACCACGACTTCGACCACGGCGGCGACGGCGCCGGGCCCAGCTTTTTCAGCGTCCGCGTCCTCAGCGTGTTCGTCACCACCTTTGGCGGCGCCGGCGCCATTGCCGTGCGCTACGGCATGGGCACCGGGCCCGCGTCGGCGGTCGGCTTCGCCGGCGGAATCAGTTTCGCGGCCATCATCTATTTCTTCGCCCGGGCGCTCTATGCCCAGCAAGCCTCCAGCGAGGTCCGCGTGCAGGACGTGGTCGGGCAATCCGCGCGCGTGGTGGTGGCCATTCCCGCAGGGGGAATGGGCCAGGTGCGCTGCCGCTTGGGCGAGGAACTGGTGGACAAGATCGCGCGCTCGAAGGACGGCCAGGCCATTCCCGAAAACGAGACGGTGCGCGTGGACGAAATCCTCGGCGAAACCGTAGTGGTTAGCCGGCAGTAAGGCGCGCACCCCGCGCCGGGAGAAAGACCATGATCAACGAATTCGCGGCCCTCATCGTTCCCTTGCTGGTGATGATGGCCATCCTCGGCTTGCTGATAGGCATGTGGCTCTTCAGCAAGAACTACCTGAAAGTGTCGCCGAACATGGTGGCCGTGCTCAGCGGGCGCAAGCGCAAATTGCCGGACGGGCGCGTGGTGGGCTACCGCATGGTCCGCGGCGGCGCCGCGCTGCGCATCCCATTGCTCGAGAAGGTCGAGTACCTCTCGCTGAACGTGCTCACCATCCCGCTCGAAATCAAGCGCGCTTACACCGTGAAGGGCGTGCCCGTTTCCGTCAAAGCCGTGGCCAACGTCAAGGTCCGCGGCGACGACACCTCCCTGCAAGCCGCCGCGGAGCGCTTCCTGGGCATGACCCACGACCAGATTCAGCGGGTCATCTTCCAGACGCTCGAGGGCCACCTGCGCTCCATCCTCGGTACCCTCACCGTCGAAGAAGTGAACAGCGACCGGCAGAGCTTCGCCCAGAAGCTGACCAGCGAAGCCGCCGTGGACCTCGAGAAAATGGGCATCGGCGTGGACGTGCTCACCATCCAGGAAATCAGCGACGAAGAGGAGTACCTGAACGCGCTGGGCAAGCGCCGCACCGCCGAAGTGAAGAAAGACGCCACCATCGGGGAAGCCGAAGCCACCCGCGACGCCAAGATCAAGTCTTCCCAGGCTCTGCAAGAGGGCGAGCGGGCCAAGTTCAACGCGGACGCGGAAATCGCCCACGCCCAGCGCGATTTCGCCGTCCGCCAAGCGCAGTACCAGGCCGAAGTGGAAACGCAGAAGGCCAAGGCCGCCCAGGCCGGCCCGCTGGCGGAAGCCACCGCGCGCCAGTCGGTGGTCGCCGAAGAAGTTAAAATCGAGCGTACCCGCACGCAGGAGATGATCGGCGTCCAGGAGCAGGAGATTCAGCGCAAGCAGAAAGAGCTGGAAGCCACCGTCATCAAGCCGGCCGAGGCCGAACGCCAGGCGGCCATCGTCCGCGCCGAAGCCCAGAAGCAGGCCGCCATCCTCGAGGCTGAGGGCCAGCGCTCCGCGCTCATCGCCCTGGCCGAAGCGGAGCAGGAAAAACTGCGCATGGAAGGCGGCGGCCGCGCTTCCGCCATCGAGGCGGAAGGTCGGGCTGAAGCCGCCAAGATCGAAGCGATCGGCCTGGCGCAGGCCAAGGCCATCGAAGCCCAGGGCGTTGCCGAAGCCACGGCCATCCTCCGCAAGGCCGACGCCTGGAAGCAGTTCAACGACGCGGCCAAGCTGCAAACCGTGCTGGAAAAACTGCCCGCCATCATCCAGGCCTCCACCGGTGTGTTCGGCGCCGTAGCCGCGCCGCTGGGCAACATAGACAAGGTGGTGGTGATTGATCAGGGCGGCGGCAACGGCGGCGCCGCAGGCACGAGCGGCATGACCCGCTTGGCCAACACCGGCCCCGCCGTGGTCTTCAACATGCTCCAGCAGTTGCAGGCGCTGGGGCTGGACATTCCCACCGTGCTCCAGCAGCTCGGCATCCAGACCAACGGCGGTTCCGCGCCCGCCGCGGAGCCCGAGTCGGCCGCCAAACGGGAGAAGAAATAGGTCCCGCGGATGGCTGAACTCTACCGCAGCAAGGAGTTTCGCAAGACCGCCGAGGGCGCTGCCATTGTGGTTCACTGTAGCGACCCGCGCTTCCAGCCGCACTTCCAGGACTTCCTGCGCGCGGGGCTGTCGCTCGAGCATTACGCGCTCATTGCCGTGCCCGGCGGACCGCAATTGCTGACCTTGCTGGACTTTCTCCCCAAGTTCGCCTGGGCCGGCTGGCGCTGGATGAAGTTCATGATGGATCTGACCCGCGCACAGCGTGTGATCCTCATCGTCCACGACGATTGCCGCTGGTACATGCAGCGCCTCTTCGGTCACGACTCGGAGAAAATCCACCAGCGCATGGTGGACGACGCCCGGCGCGTCCGCGCCGGCCTGCTCGAACGCTTCGGCGACCGCAGCATCGAAATCTACACCGCGCGCCTGCGCGACAACTGCGCCAGCTTCGATCGCGTCGAGTAGGAGAAAGGAGCCCCCGTGCCTTCCAAGTTTCGTTCGCGCAAGCCCTGGCGGGAAAAGCTGGAGAAGCCCAACGTGGACCTGCCGAAGATTTGTTCCGTGCCGCCGATGTGGCGCCGGCGCTTTGGCAGCGGCAAGATGGTGATCGCTCACCCGCTCGACGTGGACGCCCTGGTGCGCCGCGTGCGCCCGGGACGGGTGGTAACGCAAGCGCAGTTGCGCGAGCGCCTGGCGCGCAAGTACCGCGTGGACCACGCCTGCCCGCTCACCACCGGCATCTTCGTGCGCATCGTCAGCGAAGTGGCCGAAGAAGACCGCCGCGCCGGAAAGAAGAAGATCGCCCCCTATTGGCGTGTCCTGCGCGACGACGGCTCGCTCAACGAGAAGTTCCCCGGCGGCACGGCCGCCCAGGCCCGCCGCCTGCGTCAGGAAGGCTTCGCCATCGTGAAAGGCCCGGGCAAGCGCCCGCCCCGCGTCCGCTACTTCGCCCGCGCCCTCGCCAAGCTGTAGCGGCGGCGTAGAATCTCTCTTACGCCCCGGGCGGTTGCGAAGGGAAGACTGGAATGAAAACGGGCAGCCACGGAAACTCATATGTTGCCGCTATCCTGACGCTTGCTGTCCTTGCGCTGTTAGCTGTGTTGGTAATCCCGGAGACCCGCAACTACCTACGCCTCGAGTTCATGATTCGCGACAATCCGCGAGTCCAAGCTCGACCCGTTCCACTCCCTTCGGCCCCAGTCCTTCACGCTCAACTGACCACGATCACCGGTTACGGCTTTGACCTCGATGCGCCCCGGGGGCGGCCCGCACAGATTTGATTTCAATGGAGGAGACCTCACAGGAAAGCAAAACGTGCCGCCACTTTACTTGAGCCCCGTGGAAATTAGCAAGCGCCGCCGGCCGTGGGACGGTCAGGGCACAATAGCGAGGATCTCGCTCATCAGCTTCTTGGGAATGTCCGGCACCCGCGCATCGTCGGCGGGGAAGCCCACCGGCAAGAGCAGGAACGGTTTCTCATTGGCCGGGCGTTGCAGGATCCTGGCCAGGAAGCCCATGGGACTGGGGGTGTGCGTAAGCGTAGCCAGGCCCATCCAATGCAGCGCGGCGATCAAAAACCCGCAAGCGATGCCCACCGATTCCTGCACGTAGTAGTGCTTGACCTTGTGTTCGCCGCCGTCGGGCGCGCGTTGCACGCCGTAGTCCTGGCGGAAAACGACGATGAGATAGGGCGCGACCTCGAGAAACTCCTTGTGCCAGTCGGTGCCCAGCGGCGCCAGCGCGGCCAGCCACTCGTCGGGCATGCGCCGCTCGTAGCTCTCCTTTTCTTCCGCTTCCGCGGCCATGCGGATTTGCCGTTTGACTTCCGGGTTGGACACAACGACGAAGGTCCACGGCTGCTGGTTGGCGCCCGAAGGCGCGCGCCCCGCGATGCGAATGGCCGCCTCGATCAGTTCGAAGGGCGCCGGCCGCGGCGAGAAGCGCCGCACCGTGCGCCGTTGCGCCATGCGCGACTCAAACTCCGCCGCGCGGCGCCGCTGCTCGCTCTCGGGAATACTCTCGAACCGCAAGGGAACAAAAGGATAGACGCCGTCATTGGTCATGCCGGGATTGTAGCGCGGTTAGCCGGCCGCCGCCCCCGGCGCCGCGGCGGGCGCGGCCCGGCGGAACCGTTTGGCTCGCTTCGCCGAGTAACGGTACAATCCCGTCGCTGTCGCCGTTGCACCCGGGCCGGACTATGGAACATCCCCAGCTCCTCCGCGATCTGATCGTGCTGTTCGGCATGGCCATGCTCATCGCCTTCGTGATGCGCAAGGCCCGCCAGCCCACCATTGTCGGCTACCTGCTCACCGGCGTAATCGCCGGGCCGCACGGGCTGAAGCTCATCCCCGATACGGGGGGCGTGGAAGTGCTCGCGGAAGTGGGCGTGGCCCTGCTGCTCTTCACCATCGGCATCGAGTTCTCCCTCCAGAAGCTCGCCAAGATGCGCGACCTGATCCTGGGCGCGGGCGGTATGCAGGTGGGGGCCACCATCGCGCTCACGGCCCTGGCCCTGATGGGCGTGGGGTTCGCCGGGCGCGAAGCGGTCTTCTGGAGCTTCCTGGTGGCCGCTAGCAGCACCGCGATCGTCATCAAGCTGCTGCACGAGCGCGGCGAGCTCGACACCGTGCATGGCCGCATCATCCTGGGCGTGCTGCTGTTCCAGGATTTGTGCGTGGTGCCGATGATGGCCCTGGTGCCGGCGCTGGCGGCGCCCGGGGCCACCCAGGCAGTGGCCATCCTGCTGGCCCTGGCGAAGTCGCTGGCCGTGGTGGGTCTGATCCTGCTGGGCGCCCGCTACCTCTTCCCGCCGCTGCTGCGCGCCATCGTGCTGCTGCGCAGCCGCGAGCTCTTCGTGATTGCCGCGATCTTCTTCGCGCTGGGGACGGCCTGGGGCGCATCGCACCTGGGGTTGTCGCTGGCCTTGGGGGCGTTTCTTTCCGGCATCGTCATCAGCGAATCGGAGTACGGACACCAGATTCTGGCCGACATCCTGCCGTTTCGCGACAGCCTCAACAGCCTGTTCTTCATCAGCGTGGGCATGCTCATCCACCTCGCTTTCGTCCGCGCCCACTGGCCCTGGCTGGCGCTGGTCACGGTGCTGATGGTGGTGGGCAAGGCGCTGGCCGCTTCCATCCCGGTGGTGGTGCTGGGCTATCCCCTGCGGCTGGCCGCCATTGCCGGGCTCACGCTGGCGCAAGTGGGCGAGTTCTCTTTCGTGCTGCTCCGCGAGGGCGCGCGCCTGCAGCTCATCCCTGAGGGACGCTACCAGCTCTTCCTGGCCGCGGCGGTAATCACCATGGCGCTGACCCCGATGCTGATGGCCCTGGGCGCCCCGGTGTCCAACTGGCTGGCCAAGCGCGGCAAGCCGCGCAAGGACCAGCCTTCCACCGAGGAGAAAGAAACCCTGCGCGATCACGTCATCATCTGCGGCTACGGCTTGAACGGCCAGCGCCTGGCGCGGCTGCTGCGCGAGAACTCCATCCCCTACGTGGTGGTGGAAATGGGCCACCGCACCGTGCGTGAGGCCCGCCAGGCCGGCGAAAGAATCTTCTTCGGCGACGTGAGTAACGCGGAGATCCTCCACATCGCGGGAGCCGAGCACGCCCGCGCCATCGTCCTGGCCATTTCCGATTCCGCCATCCTCCCGCGCGCCATTTCCCACGCGCGGCTGCTCAATCCCCGGGTCCACGTGATTGCCCGCACCAAGCGCATGCACGACGTGGGCGAGCTGCGTTCCGCGGGCGCCACCGACGTGATTGCCGAGGAGTTGGAAGCCTGGATGGAAATCGTGGTGCGTGTCCTGCGGCTCTACGGCATGCCCCGCGAGCTGGTGGCCAGTCAGATCCTCCACCTGCGCGAAGGCGATTACGCCATGTTCCGCACGATCCCGGTGCCCGGCCAGCCACTGCAGCACCTGGCGCAACTCCTGCCGCAGGCCCAGGTGGAGCTGTTCTTCGTCCTGCCGGAATCCGAGCTGGTGGGGCGCGACCTGCGCGCCGTGGACATCCGCGGCCGCAGCGGCGCGCTGGTGATTGCCGCGGTGCGCGACGGCGAAGTGCTGCACAACCCCCCTGCCGATTACGTCATCGAGGCCGCCGACCAGGTCCTGATTCTGGGCACCCGCGAACAAATCGCGCGCGCCACCGCCATCTTCCGCGGCCCCGACGCCGACTCCATCCCGGAAAGCTAACCGCGCCGGAAGAGCCTTGCCCACGCCGCGGCCTTCCAGCCGTGTCAACTCTGGACGATCAACTATCAACCTCTTTTCTCTTTACCCTTTTCTATTTCCCAGCCTGAAGGACCTGCTGGTAGTAGCTCTCGTACAGGGGGATGATTTTGTCGGTGCAGTACTTCGCGGAGGCGTTGGCACGGGCGCGGCGGCCCATATCGCGGCCGCGGTCCCCGCGCGAGAGGATTTCGATGGCGTGGGCCGCCGCGGCGGCCACGTCGCGCGGCGGCACCAGGTAGCCATCCTCGCCGTGGGTGACCACTTCCGGCAGGCCGCCCACGTTCGTGGCAATGACCGGGATTTCGCAGGCCATGGCCTCCAGCGCCGCCAGCCCGAACGACTCCGAATCGCTCGGCAGCAGGAAAAGGTCCGCCAGCCCCACCTTCTCGCTGACGCGCTCTTGTTTGCCGCTGAAGCACACATCGCGCGTCAGGCACTTCTGGCGCACCAGCCATTCCGCGGCGCCGCGCTCGGGGCCGTCGCCCATCAGCAGGAGCTTGGCTTTCATCTTGGCGCGGACCAGGGCGAAGATCTCCACCACGTCGGTGACCCGTTTCACCGGGCGGAAGTTCGAGAGGTGGGCCAGGATGGGCTCGCCGTCGGGCGCGATCTTGGCGCGCTCCGCGGGCTGCTCCAGGCGCTTGTACGTTTCGCAGTTGACGAAGTTGGGGATAACCTCGATGGGCCGCTTCACGTCGAACTCGTGCACGGTCACCTGCTTCAGGTAGCGCGAGACCGCGGTGACCCCGTCACTCTGCTCAATCGAGAATCTCGTAATCGGCAGGTAGCTGCGGTCCGCCCCCACCAGCGTAATGTCCGTGCCGTGCAGCGTGGTGATGAACGGCAGCCGCCGCGGCGCGGCCATCGAGCGCGCCAGTAGCGCGCTCACCGAATGAGGAATGGCGTAGTGGACGTGCAGCAGGTCAAGCCCGGCGCCTGCGGCCACTTCCTGCATTTTCACCGCCAGGGCCAGCGCGTACGGCGGGTGGTCGAACAGCGGGTAGGAGGTCACTTCGACTTCGTGGAACTGGATGCGCCCGTTCGCGCCGTTGGCCGCGGCGCTCAGCCGGAACGGCGGCGCATAGCTGATGAAGTGCACCTCGTGCCCGCGCGCGGCCAGCTCCATGCCCAGTTCGGTGGCCACCACGCCCGAGCCGCCGTACGTCGGATAGCAGGTGATGCCGATCTTCATCGTGCTGCGCCGGCAAGTCCCGGCGATTCCTTGCGCCCGTTGCAGCCGCGGTGCTACATTCACGCGCGCGTTGCCGTATCCCTGCAGCGGCTGGCCGTTTCGTTAGACGCGGCCGCCGCTCATTTTATGCCACCCTTGGCGGACAAGGTGGCGCCGGCATCCATGACGTTGCGCCATATTCCGGGGGCCGGTCTTGGCTGGCCCTTCCAGGCCCGAGGGACGAGACCATGCGACTGCAATTCGAAGAGGCCGCCAGGAAAGCCGCCCGGCAACTGGCGCGCGGCCTGCGCCGCAGCAACGCCGCGCGGCTTTTCGGGTTCTCCCTCACCGCCGCGGAACCGGGCCGTGCGACCCTGAAGATGCGGGTGCGTGAGCGGCACATGCAGATTCACGGCGTGGTGCACGGCGGGGTGCTGGCGGCCCTGGCGGATACGGCGGGCGCCCTGGGTTGCTTCCTGGCGCTGCCCCGCGGCGCGCGCCTGGCCACCATCGAAATGAAGATCAACTATCTCGAGCCGGTTGTCGCCGGCGTGCTGGTGGCCGAGGGGCGCATGCTGCGCAAGGGCAAGAACTTCTGCGTGGCGGAGTGCGACGTGCGGGAAGGCGCGCGGCTGGTGGCCAAATCCCTGCTGACCTTCGCGATTCTGGACCCCGACAGAAGTCTGGCTGTAAAGCACGCGGGAAAGGGTAAACGTTGAACGGTTAACGTTTTTCTGTATGAGCGGATGCAACGCTGTTGGTCACGTCCGACTGTCGGCTGCCAGCTCGTTCTCAGGCCTTAGTTCTGAGTTCACACGAGTATTCACTTGACAAAAGACCCGTTTCATGCCATGATTCCCTGGTCATGGTTAATGCCTACTTCTTCTTGGGTTTAGCCGAGGCCGCTGCTGCCCGGATGATTCGGCGTATATCCTTCTTCACCGAGGCCACCAGCTTCCGC